>Ga0255052_10003626_pt1 | contig 10668 bp, 10 predicted proteins | sample JV7_2_21_MG_FD_188632 | JGI IMG/M metagenome (GOLD analysis project Ga0255052, IMG submission 188632) | Seawater microbial communities from Jervis Inlet, British Columbia, Canada - JV7_2_21 | ecosystem: Environmental > Aquatic > Marine > Inlet | place: Canada: British Columbia | collected...
CGCGGGATCTTGAATTGGATCGTGAGTATATCAAGAAGATCGAGGAGCTCTACCGTCAATCCCAATAGGGTCCAGCACATGTGATACTGACTTTGCGGCATCAAACGAAGGCAAAGCAAATGTCATGCGTTTTCCTCACCTGAAGTTTAAATCTGAGTATTTTTCTGATGGATTTTTCGCAGTTTTATCAGAAGATTCAATCAATTCTTGAAGCTGAATTGCCATCCGGCGCTTCGATTGTCAAAGAAGGTTGCGGTATCGCTGAAGATATTGAAATCGGCCGCACCGCTTTCATGGACAAAATGGGCGTGGACTCAGAGCTGGAGCATAAGCGGCACTGTATTAAAGACAAACAGATCATGTATCACGCCCACATTGGAATGAACACGTGGCGGGATACAGTTGACGCCCTGGCTCTACTCTATAGAACCGCAGAAGAATCGGGTTTTGTTGTCGACAGGGCCGGTATCTGCCTGGACCGGCGCATGGCGTTGCCGAAAAACCAACGAGACCGGATGCCGGCTGAAACCGGTCCTATGCTGAAGACCCATAAGCAATGGTTACAGGTTGGGCGGGCGGCTCCCATACAGCCGCATATGGGTGATTTCATGATCGGATTTCCGGCATCAGTTGAAAACACGGTCCAAGCGCTGCAGGCCGGAGTGACGACCATCGGAAATCTTTCGCAATTTTTTGCTCACGAGGTTCCGATGTGGACCGATAAAGTGACCACCGCTGTTGAAACGGTCAAAGCCATATCCATCATGGGGGCGATGAAAAACAGCGGCACGCTGGTGCATTCTTACCTGGAAGACGGTTTCCCAGCGCTTTTCCAAGATTGTGCAACAGTGGCCGGATGGGCTTTTTTAGAACGATATATCGTGGAAGATCTTCTAAAGGCGAAACTTTCCCATTGTATCGGTGGGTTGACCTCCGATCCTATAAAACGTGCAGGATGGAATTTCATGCTGCATGAAATCCACGAGCATGATTGTATCGGCTCCATGATATATGGCGATACCATTTCCTTTGGCAATGATTTTGCCCAAAACCGGGGTCTGGTTGCCGAGTATCTATTGTGGGATATCATGTCCCAACTGGAATGCCCCACCGGTAATGCCGTACTTCCGCTGCCGGTCACCGAAGCATTGCGAATACCATCTGCGGAAGAAATTGCCGAGGCTCAATGTTATGGACGGCGAATAGAGCAGACAGCCCGGCGGTTATGGCCTCACATCGATTTTACTTCGGCATACGATTTTTCAGCAAAGATGTATTCCACCGGAAAATCAGTGTTTGATAAAGCTCTGGACGGATTAAAAGAAGCAAACGTTGATATTTGTGATCCGGTCCAAATGCTATATGTGCTGAAGATGTTCGGGCCAGCCAATTTCGAAGAAATGTTTGGCGCAGGTTATGCTGACGAAGATTCGCCCAGAGGACGTCAGCCCGTTGTTCCGACAGATGTATACGCATTGTCACAACGTGTGATTACTGAATACGGAGATGTCTTTGACAACCCCAAATTAAGGAGCAAATTAAAAGGGCGTAAACTTTTAATTGCTTCAACCGATGTGCATGCCCACGCCATCACGATCATCCATGAGCTTCTTTCCCGGGCCGGAGCGAAAATAACTGACTTGGGAGCTGAAATTAATCCGGACCAAATTGCCCGGGCAGCCAGCTCTGGTGGCGTAGAAGCAATTTTGATCAGCACTCACAATGGAATGGCGCTGGAATATGCTAAACGCCTGAAGACTGAGCTAGACAAGCAAAACGTAGATGTTCCGGTTGTAATGGGCGGAGTCCTAAATCAAAAACTGGAAAATTCAGCCTTACCTGTAGATGTCACCACCAACCTCATAGAACTGGGGTTTTATCCCAGTCCAAAATTGGCGGGCAGTTTTCAAAAATTGCTTGAACATGACGTAATATCGAAGAAAAGGGAGGTCAGCCATGGGTCGCCTTGATATTTCACACCGATACAAAAAATATAATGATCTATTTCGCTCAGGAGGCTGTGATGGCTTTGGATGAAAGAAGGCTTGCCTTCATCGGCGCGGGTCATATAACAAACATTATTTTGGACAGCCTGGTCAGAGCTGAGAAATTACCCATCCATCGGGTGATTGTCAGTGATCCGGACAAAAATAAATTGCAGCGGCTTTGTGATAAATATGAAATTACAATGGCGCAGAACAATATTGAGGCCATTGAGAAGGGGGATTTTATTTTTGTCAGTGTCCCTCCCCAGGTGGTGGGAGTTGTCATTGACGAATTGGGCCGGAAACGACTTCCGAAAAACAAGCTCGTTGTTACACTGGCCGCGGGCATACCGATAAATGCTTATGAAAGCCTGGGGGATAACATACCTGTTGTCAGAGCAGTGCCTAATCCACCCAGTCAGATCGGCATGGGTATTGCTGCGTTGGCCTTTAATCCACACGTAAAGGATAAACAAAAAAGCGATATCTTCGAGCTCTTTGCCTCACTGGGGGAATATGTTGTTCTTAGAGAAGAGAACATTAATGCAGTGATGGCCTTGAGCAGTCCTGTTGCGACTTATCTGTTTTTTGAATCACTGATCGATGCCGGCGTCAGGGCGGGCATCGACCACGCGACATCAACGAAAGTTGTCTACCAAACCATCGTGGGAGCTATGGAAGTTTGGAACCAGCGACAGGCCTCACCCCATGACTTGTTGTCCGAAGCAAGTACCCCGGGGGGGATTTCCGTGGAAAGCATTTTCACATTGGAACAATATGCGTTTAGAGCCGCACTGCATGAAGCAATTAACAATGCTGCTTTGAAGGCCGAAGAATTGGGTGACGCAGTTCAGAAATCTTTGAAATATTTGGGATCAGAGTAAAAGTCTATATCTTGTTCAGCATACTTCTCACGATCGACCAATTAAAATGGCCAGTACGAAAATAGTAATCGTTGGAGCCGGAGCTGCGGGTACTGACAAGTTGGTATTGACAAGTGACTATGCTCACAGTCAAGTTTTCACGCCAGTTTCTCATCCCAGTGAGTGCCGTTTTTCATCATGGTATTCAAAATGGTTAGTTGCTTACGCATGCAGGCAACGATAGCTACTTTTTTGGGTTTGCCTGCAGCGACTAAACGCTCATACAGGGATTTTATTTTCGGGTCGTATTGAATCGCCGATAACATCGATACGTACAACACCGTGCGCACTTTTCTGCGTCCACCGTATATACGCCGTTTACCCCGATAACTGCCACTGTCGCGGTTCATTGGAGCAACGCCGGCGAGTGCCGCGATCTCTTTTCTATTGAGCTTGCCGAGCTCAGGCAACTCGCTCATCAACGTATAGGCTACGACCTTACCCACGCCTTTGGCGCTCATGAGCAGGTCACGTTGATCCCGCCATTGCGGTATCGCCTCGACTAACTTGTCGAGTTGCTTGTCGATGCGTTCAACTTCCGTCTGAACGGCTTTCAGGATGCGTTGGATAGGTTTGTGCACGGACTTCGGCATGCGGTGCAAACGATGCTTTTGCATCGTGCTCATGTCCAGGCACTGGCTACGCACAGCGATTAAATCACTGATCTGACGCAGTTTCTCCGGCTTCAGTTCAGTCAGCGCGGGTTCAAGCGCCTCGCCAAAATGGGCGATATCCTGAGCATCCAATTTATCCGTTTTGGCCAGTCGCCCACTTGCCTTCGCAAACTGTCTTACCTGTCCGGCATTACAAACTACCACCGGCAGCTTGGCCTTATGTGCGGCACAGACAAACAGCATTTCCAGACGACCAGTGGCTTCAATCAGCACCCGGGTTGGTTGGTACGATCGGAGTCGACACGCTGCTTCCTTGGCACCTTTGGGTGTGTTCTCAACCGAGAAATAGTCCCCGCAGGGGCGTACATAAATATCCAGCTGAGTCTGGCTGGTATCGATACCAATATTTACTTCAGTGTGATTTTTCTTGTTCATAGGATAAGCTACTCCAACTTGCGATACGGGCTCGAGGCCCTCATGACTATTCGAGTTATGCCTAGTGAGTCCTGCAGCGTTCCTACTTGTCATCGGTCTCTTCAAAAGGACCCGTTAAGTGTCGAACTACCGCAAAAGGCCTTCGGCGGCCACCGAAGGTGGGCCTCAATTTACCCGTTCTGAGAAGCGTTTGAAAAGCAGAATATTTCTCAGGAAATAACCATACAAGTTAAGTGGCATTAAAGCGTAATTGTTGGATGAAAAGACCAACCACGATGTACAAGCGTCACCGATTTGCGCCGGAAATCATTCAATACGCCGTTTGGCTCTATCATCGATTCAATCTCAGCCATCGAGATATCGAAGATTTGCTGGCTGAACGTGGAATCACCGTTAGCTATGAGGCAATTCGTCTGTGGTGCAATAAGTTCGGTTTGAAATATGTTCAGCGTTTGAAGAAGCAGCACCAGGGCTATGGAGATACATTTTTCATTGATGAGGTCTTCGTGAAGATTGATGGAAAGCACCATTATCTATGGCGCGCTGTCGATCAGGATGGCGAAATCGTCGATGTGTTTTTACAGCGTCGACGTGACGGCAAGGCCGCTAAGCGCTTCTTCAAACGACTATTGAAGTCACATCGAATGGAACCCAGAAAGATTGTCACGGACAAGTTGAGAAGCTATGGGGTCGCACATCGCGAGCTCATCCCAGATACGATTCATGATACATCGCAATATGCCAATAACAGGGCAGAACTTTCACATCAGCCAACGCGAGTTCGAGAACGGGTTATGCGTCGATTCAAATCAATGCGACAAGCTCAGCGATTCCTAACTGTACATGCGGCTGTTTACAATTTATTCAATCTTGGCCGCCACCTTGTTTCAGCCAAGAATTACCGGTTTTTTCGCTTGCGTGCATTTGCGTCTTGGAATTACGCTGTGGCGTGATAGGCAATATCTGCTCAAATTTGCTTAGACTGAATAGTTAACTTGTCAATACCCATCGATTTCATCGGTCCGGGAGATCAAGCATTCCAAAATCGCCACAATAAGTCGTCTTATTTCGATGTCTTTTGTCTCCGATTGCGATGGGTGTCTTGCCGAGGAACGAACCCCACCGTGTAGCCGAACGGGCGCCCGATCTTGTCCAGCGTTTCCAAGGTCGGGTTGCCGAGGTCTCGTTCTATCTCTGCCAAGATCCGAGGTGCGATGCCCACAATACGCTCGGCATAGACTTTCTGATTCATCCTGGTAATTTTTCGCATGCGGCGCACTGCCTCACCCAAGCTCAGCTCATTGTTCTCAATGGCATCCATAAGTTCACGTTTGACAATCGCTGTTTCCTCAGGTGTTCGCGGAACCATATTTCCTCCTACAGTGCGTGCAACTGTTGTACATGACGTTTAATTGTCCCGATGCGGTGCTCGGTAATGTCGTCATCGACGCCGCACTCGCGCATCGTGTCCGGCAGTTTCTCCAGCGCCCGCCCGAATTGACGCAATTCGTCCGTCAACAGATCTTGTTGTGCTGGAAACAAATCGATGACCTGTCGCCAAGTTGGATTACCGGCCTGCTCGACGTCGCCAGACCAGCGGCAAACTCGGGCAATGCCTTCGGGATCGAGATACATCGGTGCGAAGTCGAATAAAGAAGCCAGCTCAATACGTCCGTCGTCGTAACGCAACAAGGCAGTGTTACGGGCATGGTTGTCCTTGTTGCCAAGGACAACATTGGCGACGTCGCGTTTGATGTACTCGCAAAGATCGATGTCCGGGTCACTGCTGTACCGCAAAATGGCATCGCACAGTCGCTCGTGGGCAACGCGCGCGCCGTATTCGGCGACGCCGGCTGCCGAGCACAAACTTTCCATGCCGTAGCGTGCAACGTCGCCGTCATGCACCGCCCGGTCAAAGCGTGGCACGAACAGGTTGTCGTCTTCCCAAGCGAGATCCGCATGCACGCGAAGTCCCAGTCTCGATGCAACGCGCATATAAGCCGCTTCATTGCGCAGCACTTGCCGGTCAGCCTCTCTGTCGCCTCGAGGGCGTTTCACCAACCAGTACGACCCAACGTCGGCATCGTCGAGTCGACCTTCAGCGTGCCAGGCGCCGTAGCGGTCCTGGGTTAGCAAGAGTTTCGGGGCAACGCCTTGAACGTCGGACGCACCGGCAGCGTAGACCCCGTGTTGGAAGGCGTACTCGACGAATGCCTCAGTTCGCGCGATGACGTCGGTGCGCGCAAATCCCGGATGATCCCGCATGGCGACTTCCACACCCTCAGCGGTCGGCACCAGTGTATCGGGGTTTTTCGCTGCAACCGCTTCGGCCACCCGAAGGTTGCCCGGCGGGAAAGCCGTGCCCCGCGTCAACAATGGCCAGTCGGCCGCCGGTCCGTCCTGAAGGTGAAGCTGTTCCAGCCACTGCTGACGACCGTAGCCGTTGGGCAGAATGTCGAGAATGAACGCAGGCCAGTGCTCGAGGTTATACTGTTGAAAATCCGCCGGATATCGACAGCTGAATCCCGCCGCTGCCGCGGTGTTTGGACCGGCAAACTCGGCGGCATACTCAATTAAATAGTCCAACTGGCAGGCGCCGCGATACCCCTGGCGGGAATCCGCCGGGCGTAGCGTCGCGGCCGGCATCCAAGTGCCGCCACGATAGATCTCGAGAGTTGCTGTCATGTCTGGCGTTGTACCCAATTCGACCACTAAAGTAATCCAAATCTATCACTATTTTCACAATTAGACCACTAAAGTGATCTACTTTGACTTTTTTCGTCGATTTAGGCTGTCATCCGGTATTTGGCAAGGCCTTACCAGGCGCACGTACTCAGCATAGAATTACCTGTCACCCAGTTCGAGGAAAACTCGGCAGGTAGGTACGGCTTAGAAATAAGACCGAAAACGGTCCAATCTTAGGGGGTCGCTCCAGATTTCGGTGCAAATCAACAGTCTTGATAGCCACAAATGCCCGACGATCGAGAAGCCACGTTATTGATAGTGAGGCGGGGTAGGGCGGCCTCAATGTAGGCGCATTGTTAGGGCGCATAGTATGAGCAACTTGATGCTGACAGGAGCGGGGAATTTTCAGCATTTCTCGTGCGCCCAAGTTCACGGCGGTGCCGCAAGATTTCCGATTTTAATAATCACGAGATGCACAAATGCCTGTGCCGATTGTCAAGATTTGTTGCCCAAGAAGTTCGTCGAGATCTGCAAGTTCCATCGGATTTGATAGCATGCAGGGTCGCGCTTAGGATCGAAAGTAGTCGGAGGAAATACTATGACTACGAAATCGGACATGCTAGAACTAGCGAGAAATCAGCTACGGCGCGCGGAACAACTAGGCTTGGTCGAAGAGAGCGCGTACCTACTCGATGAAGCCGCGTATGCACTCGACAAGGCAATACGAATTCCACAGGAGCGAAAAGTGGCGCAGAACCTTGGAACGGTATATGGCACAAGATTTCGGCGATGGATAAATGAATCGCTTGAGGATAGGAGCGCCTCTGAGCAGCGGTTGGAGCTGCTTCTGTTAATAGCCAACGCGCTCAAAGACAACCCGGTGTACCGGTGCGGCGGTATCAGCGAGTCTAGGATCGCAATTGTGAGGCGGCTTCTCGACAAGTACTTCGAAGGATGGACAGACGAAGAAAGGGAACGAGAGCTGGCCAGGATCTTTGACGCGAGGAGAGCTACGAATGGGATACTTTCGCGATTGAGGAAATAAGACCTAGAGATTCTTGTTTGGTATTTGCGTGCCCGGTGTACGTCGAAGTTCGTCGGGCACTCTCAGACCTTCTGCTGCGGTCTAACGTATAAGCTCTGATGCGAGAAATATCTGGCGCGGCTGTTGCCTTTGCAAGAGGCGTGACAGATACCAGGAGGCATCAATGAAGCGCAATGTTAGACAACATCCATCTCGTGCTTTCTGGCATCGATTTCATATGGCGCATTGTCGTATCCGACTGTCGCGATCTGATGTAGATAAATTGGCAAGAACGCGTCAATCGAACCCGCTGTCTCATATTGAAAGACATGGCGACATTCGTGCAAGATAAGTCGATTCGACATATGCCAATCGCAGATGTAAATGCCGTAACCAAAAGTGATGCCAATCATATTCGGACCGAGGAGGCCAGTCTGAAGCGCAACATCGCGTAAAGTTGCGTCGTCCGGGAGGGGAAGTTTCGGCACGATACTTATTCGGACGTTTTCCGGATTAGAAACGCCAACAGCTTGAGCTAGCTGAATTCCTGTGTTAGTGAGGGGTGATCCCGATTCGAGGATTAAGGCTGATTGTTCTTTGGCCCAAGAAATCGCGCTTGGTAAAAGGATCGGTAGCAACGATTCAAGACTTTGAGTCATGTTGCCTAGCAGTTAATGTATTGCAAAAGTGGCAAGATATCATTTCCAGGGTGTTGGCAAAGAATCGCTAATTGCCTTTCACGATTAAGAGCTTACGCGAGATTCCAAAAAGAACCCCGAATGCAATTCTTGCCACCGTGATTCTATCGCGAAATAGGCCGTCGAAGGGCATGAGCGGGTCGATATACTCGCTCCGCTGAAAGACGACAACGTGTACATCACGGCTACTCGCTGACGGTATGGTGTGATAAGCCACCTTATCACTAGTTATGGGGGCGTGAAGCCCTGTTGAAATCATGCTTCGGTCGTCATTGGTGCGGCCTGACGCATATACTCACTTAATGAAGCCACTTAATGTCCTAATTGATCGGAATCTTGAGGAGCACGCACTCACGGCGGAAACTGTGGTTCAGCCTCGAACGGTGAAGTGGGGGCCGCATGCTGTCACCTCCAATATTCTAGGGTATCGAGGTAAGGTATTGCCGACGGACGATTGGCTACTTCGACAATTGAGAGCCCTGCCGACAGTTGCTCGATTGGCGCATGACGGTGTTTTAGTATTCTGCACAACTGTTGAAATTGGTTTCGAGCGATTCAATACATCGGCAGGTTTTCAGGGGTGTGTTGGAGACCTCTTTCGCGACATCAAGTACAAGCATATACCGGCTGCAATCGAACGTTCGTATTTCTCGCAGTCATTCGACACCGGCAAGTACGCAAGTGGGGCGGCCCAGGCAGATTGGTACAGGGAATTCTTGCTTGAAGTTGATGAGAATCAGCTTCTCGAAGCTTTAAAAGACTACACGGACCTACCTAACTTTGACAGGCAGAACATTGCGAACCTTGGCCGCTTTAAGGGAATCTGCAAATATCTCGACACGGACGACCACAGGCGGGACGCATTTCACCTTTGGACCGCCGAAGTTAATGAATTGGACTATTTCCTCACGGATGACCAGCGATTCATCAATAAAATGACTCTATCGACACCGCTTGATCTACCGACACCACCTGTCGGGCCAGCCTCGCTGCTGGAGAAACTGGGCATTAGGGAACTCGATCCGCTCCCTCTATCTGATCAAAGATTCCGATACCTAATTGAACCGGATAGCTAAGCGACTAAGGAACTGTCGGAGGAAATACGTGAGTTTCGAAGAAGACATAGCAAAACTAAACGAGCATTTTTTCTTCCAAGAATTCACGTTTTCCAAGAATCAGTTTAGCCCTAAGCCGGGCGAAGAAGTTGAGCTGGCGGATAGCCTGATATGGCTGGATGACATTGCTGTTGTTTTTCAACTGAAAGAGAGAAATCTTTCGGATAACCCAACAGCGGATGGAGAAAGGAAATGGTTTGACAAGAAAGTAGTGGGTGTAGCTACTAAACAGATTAGAGATACCTTGAAGTACTTGAATACTTCTCACCAAATCAAACTGGAGAACCATAGGGGCCATCAGTATTGCCTAAATCCATCGAATATCGGCACCATTCACAAGGTCGTTTGTTATGCGACCGCTTTTGAGCTACCCGATGAGTGCAGCCGGAGGAAATATCATAAGAGCAGTACTGCTGATGTGATTCATCTATTCTCAGCTGGTGACTATCTCGGGATAGTCCAAACCCTGCTTACGCCATCGGAGCTATCGGAGTACTTACGTTTTCGAGAGGAGCTATTCAACAAGTGGGGCCGTGAATGTGAGTCCGTGCCGGAACAAGCGTTGGTAGGTCATTATCTCTGCGGTGACATTGATTCTGCTCCGTCAATGAGGTTTGTTAGCGCGCTCGAATCGCTATCGACTCGAGCCGATGAATGGGATATGTCAGGGATTATCAAGAACTTTCCTGATCGGATAACGACCGATAATCAACCGACTGATTACTATTTGATCGTAGCCGAGATTGCGAAGTTAAAGCGCAACGAGCTTAGGCATTTCAAAATGCGATTCCAACTCGCTATGGAAAAATGCCGCAATGACGAATTTGTTCTTCCGTACCGTATAGCATCTCCGACAACTGGTTGTGCATTCCTCTTTATCCCGCTCGAAAGTGAGTTCATCGAGCAAAGGCAACAAGGGCTTACGAATCTAACTGTGGCTTGCAAGTACGACCTGAAAACGGATAAGTGTGTAGGTGTGTCATTTGCTCCAGAGGATGGTGGCTGGTATGCGGTTGAGTGGTGTTATCTAGAGTTTCCATGGGAAGAAGACTTGGAGATTGACAGGCGGTTGGAAAAAAGTAATCCATTCAGGCCGGTAACGACTGAGATAATTGATCGGTACGACTACGATGGCTCATGATCCATATCAACGAAAAGGGCCTTTATCGCTAGTTATCTAGCAACCTGG
>Ga0255052_10003627_pt1 | contig 10666 bp, 10 predicted proteins | sample JV7_2_21_MG_FD_188632 | JGI IMG/M metagenome (GOLD analysis project Ga0255052, IMG submission 188632) | Seawater microbial communities from Jervis Inlet, British Columbia, Canada - JV7_2_21 | ecosystem: Environmental > Aquatic > Marine > Inlet | place: Canada: British Columbia | collected...
TAGCTCAGTTGGTAGAGTCACGCCGTTGGCGTGATTAACCACTTTGTTGTTTGAGACGGTTGAAAAAGGAAATATTCCCCGATAGCTCAGTTGGTAGAGCGAGTGGCTGTTAACCACTTTGTCGCTGGTTCGAGTCCAGCTCGGGGAGCCAAATAAAAAGCCCAGTAACGCTGACTGCGGAACTGGGCTTTCTTTTTGCATATCCTCGAGCATCGAGCCAGTAGTGGTTAACAGCCACTATGCGATCATTCAACTATCGGGGAGCACAACAATGAGCTATCACGTCTACATCTTGAAAAGTGAAACAAGCGGCCGTTACTATTGTGGCCACACTGACAACCTTGAACGACGCATCCGACAGCATAACGATCCTGAATATAGATCAAACGCGACAACCAGGCGATTTACAGGTCCATGGAACCTGGTCTGGAGCGAGGAGCACGGCAATCGCAGTTCGGCAATTATCATGGAACGCGCAATTAAGAAAAGAGGTTCTGAAAGATTCCTGGAAAGAGTAGCTCAGTTGGTATAGTCACGCCGTGGGCGTGATTAACCACTTTGTCGCTGGTTCGAGTCCAGCTCGGGGAGCCAGCTATTATAAGCCCAACCTGATAACTGGCCGTTTTTATATGCTAACTGTCAGTACCTCTATAAATATAATCCTCAAAGCAATTATCGTCAAAGTAACCTTGAATATGATCCTGAAAAGCGGTTCCGGGATCTGATGAAGCATTCTCTTTCCTAAAAGAGTTCCGATGACGACCATGAAGCCGAGATAGACCAGGACTTGACCATACTGCAGGATGTTTATCCCTATGATAATGAAGAGGGGAATCCTCATGAGATGACCCACTGCCTGGCAAGCAGCCTTAGTGGCAACGAGTTCCTCTTTAGAGATGTCGCTCCGCAAGAAAAAGCGGGCGATCAGAGGACCTATGGAGCCAAAAAAAATGCCAAGGAGGCCCGCGAAAAACCCCACTGGAACAAACATCTTGTACCCCCCAGTCCTATTTTTTCCATTCATCGGCAAAAACACAATTGACAGGATGAAGAGGCCCATGGCCAGCTTGATGACATGTTCATCCAGCATATTAAAGACATTGATTCCGATGAGAGCCCCCGGAATCATTCCCAGGACAAAAAGGATCACTATTTTCCACTTGATATGTCGGTAAAAGAAAGTGATACGGGAGGTGTTACTCATAAGCTGCACTGCAGCGTGGAGAGGGATAATGAGATCCGTCTCCACAAAAGAGGCGATGATGGACAGGAGCAGCACTCCGCCTCCAAGACCGGTCATCCCTGAGACAGCGGAGGTCAACAGGGTGCTGGCCATAAGAACAATTAGTGTGGAAACGGAAATAGTCAGTACCCGAATTCTCCGGTCACCGAACTCTGTCAAGCGTCCGAAGAGTCCAGAGATCCTTTCACAATTTTCTCATTTTTTCAGCTGTTTGCGCAGTGTACCTGCAAGGGAAGTTATCACAAAAACAGCCGACAGGGCGATGAGTACTGCGCCTATCGGATCTTTCCAGAAGGTGCTGTAATCTCCAGCGGACATTACAAGCGCCCTTCGGAAGTTTGTCTCTACCATGAAACCGAGCACTACACCGAGCACCATGGCAAGCAGGCTGAAACCCAGGTAGCGCATGAAGTATCCAATCACTCCAAACACCAGAAGGAGGGCGGGATCGAAGAGGCTATGATTGATGGTATATGAACCGGAGAGAATAAGGCCGAAGATTATGGCAAGTACATACGGCTTTGGCCTGTTAACCAGCCAGACGCACTGACGTATAGTGAAATATCCGATCAACAACATGAACATGTTCGCCATCACCAGACCGGCGAAGAGACCATAAACTACTTCCGGTGAATTCTCAAAGATCTGTGGGCCCGGCGCCAGACCATGGAGAAGTAGCCCACCTAGAAGAACTGCAGCCGAATTGGAACCCGGTATCCCGAAAGCCAGCACAGGTATAAGGGTAGTGGCCGTCACCACGTTGTTGGCGCATTCAGGCGCGGCTACCCCTTCAGGTGACCCCTTCCCGAACTCCTCTTTGTGTTTGGACCATCGACGAGCCTCATTGTAAGAGATGAAAGAGGCCACTGTGCCTCCCGCTCCTGGTACGATCCCTTCAAAGGTCCCGACGATAATTCCTATGAGTTGGGGAATAGCTAGCCGCCCCAGGAGCATCTTGATGCTAGGAAGAACTATGCGTACACCGGCTTCCCCTTTGGGCCATGGAGGAAGTCCGATCTGTATCAGCATCTCGCTGACCGCGAACAGTCCGATCATTACCACTATTACGCTTATGCCTGTGATCAACTCCGGGCGGTCGAAGGTGAATCGGTTAACCCCTGAAAGTGGATCTGCCCCAATGGTTGCAACCATCATACCCAGTACGCCCGGTATGAACCCCTTGACCATGGTAGTGTCCGAAAGGCTGGCGATGACGCTTAATCCTAATACACCGACGCCGAAATAGGCTGCGGGGCTGAACATCAAGGCCACCTTTGTCAACCAGCCGCTGAGAAAGATCAGCATGATGATACCCGCCATGCCGCCGACCCATCCCGTGACAAGGGAGATTCCCAGCGCCTCACCGCCTTTGCCCTGAAGATGCATCTCGTAGCCATCGATAACGGTTACCGTGGCGGCATTTGTGCCAGGTGTACTGATCAGGATAGCCGGGATAGACCCCCCGTATTCAGCTCCGACATAGACGGACGCCAGGAGGATAATAGCTACTACTGGATTCATCCCGTAGGTTAAGGGCAAGATAAGAGCCATGCTTATGGAGGGGGAGATACCTGGAAGGGCCCCTCCTACGATACCCCAAGCCACTCCGAAAGCAGCCGCAAAAACCGCAGGGGTGGTAGTGACCACCTCAAACGCTATCCTTAGCCCTTCCATCTGTTGTCACCTGATCCCGAAGAGGCCGGGCCAGATGCCGCCCGGCATGGGTATCTTCAAGGCAAACACAAAAAATACCCAGAAAAAAATGCCGGCCAGAACTGTGACCAGCAACATATTCCATGAAAGTGGTTCGCCCTGATAACGGAGTGCCACCAGGATGAGCAGTGCTATACTCACCATGTAACCTGCCCAAGAAACTATCAGGAGATATCCAATCCCCAGCAATAGCATACCGGCCGCGTTTTTAAACTTGAAACGCAATCGATCATCGCCTTCGTCAGCCGTGGTAGCTGACGAAGGCTTTCTTTTGATGACACTCTGGAGGATCATTATGGTGGAAAAGATTATCAGGGTGACTGCCAAGAGTTTTGGAAATCCATCCGCACCGACCCTATCGCTCAACAGACTGCGATGAAGGGAATTGGCCATGTAGTAATATACAGACCCCACTCCGATCAGGAACAGCCCTGCAAGCAGGTCTTTATCCAGAAATTTTTTCAAACCACTGCTCTTATTTGATAACGCCTATCCCCTTGAAATAGGCCTCGATGTCTTCAGCCCGCTTCGCAATATACGCTTTGTAGGTCTTTTGATCCATGAAAGCAGGGACGAGGTTTTCCTTCACGTAAATGGCTTTGTACTCTGGGCTGGCCAGAAGCTTTGGAATGGCTTCCTCCCAAGCCTTAACGACATTGGCCGGTAAACCCTTGGGCCCGACGATACCGCGGAACTTGTTTATGACTACACCAAATCCCTGTTCCGTTGCAGTGGGAACATCGGGAAAACCGCTTATCCTTTTGTCAGTAAATGTGGCTAAAATCCTCAGTTTACCTGCCTCGAGTTGCGATAGTATTTCACCCGGCTCTCCGATACCGAAGTCAAGTCTGCCGCTCAAAACATTTAGCATCAGATCACCGCCACCCTCAAATGAAACCACGTTAACATCGGTCACACCTGAAATTTGCTTGAGCTGCTGTACTATCTGCTGTTCCAGTGAGGTTGGCGTTCCGGTTCCCCATTTTCCTTTGCCTGGATTTTTCTTGGCGTAATTCACCACCTCTTTCATGCTCTTGAACCTGCTGTCAGCTGCGGTATAGGCTATCATCGGATCGAAGAACACGTTCACTACCGGCTCCAGATCCCTGAAAGTATACGCTGGCTTGCTTAATAATGAAGTGTTTAGAAAAGTCGGAGTGGAGCCATAGAAGGTACTTCCATCAGCCGGAGCAACAGCCAGTGCTGCCATGGCCTTAGCACCACTTCCACCCCTTACGTTCTCTACGATAAATGTGACACCCATTATCGGACCAAGCAAGCTGACGGCCTGCCTGAGGAACCTGTCTGTCCCACCTCCGGAACTGGAATGAGTGATCAGCTTGACATTCTTGATGGGATACTCAGCAAACGCTGTTCCACCAACACTGGCGACAAAAACTACTGCTAACAATAACACGAAAATCCTTTTCCTTAACATAACCCTTTCTCCTTTTCTCTATTTTATGACTCTCCCAAAAGGAGTACACCACTATCCAACACCTGGTTCTTCCATTCACCTCCTTTAACTTTTATTTTCCTCATTTTCGGAATCTGTTATTGAACTGTCTTTCAGGATTTCTATACATCGGTGCAAATTGAATATTCCACAGGGACATGGCTGGGCAAGAAACTTCGCTCCCTTCTCCGGCGTCAGATCGCCTGCCTTGACCTTGTCCATCACATCTTCAACCAGGTGTGTGGCTACCAGTCCGTGTCCACACATGGTGGTCACCTCCAGGATTTTTTCCTCGGGCAGGAGTTCTTTCCTCCCATGGATTCCCAGGGACAACAGAGCCGAATGGGGTTTAAGGTCCAGCTCCCAGGCGACATTCCTGACTTCGTCAATGAGTCCACTGACAACGATGGAAATGCCCGTGTCCGCTTCCTTCAGTTTCTCAAGGACGTTCCTGACTGCGGATCGGTCTGAGAAACAGCATGCAATGGCATAGGCTTTGTCAAGCGATTCAGCGTATTCCTTGGGATCAAGACCAGCGGCGAAACTTTTCCCCGAGTGGCTGGAACCAAAGTTCACAGGTTTCTCGGCGAGAAGTATTTCAAGGATCTTCCTTAACTTGGGTCCGCATCCCTGACGATTAACAAAGCGGGAGGTTCTCGCGTAGATGGTATAGTCGTTTTGCAGGTTTTTTACCGTTCCGCAACGGTGTGCTGAGTGCGACACTATCTCACCTCACTCTTCAACAAGTGGACGTCCCATCCCCAAGTTTATCTTGGCGTTGGGCCGGACCTGGATTCCAAGCTTTTCCAATCGTTCAGTGACTGGCAATGACCCGTCATCTTCGAAACGCGTTACCAATCCCCAGGACACAACCGTGTCCACTGTCTCTAAAATCGCCGAAAGATCGATGACCACATCCTCCAGTTGTGTTTTGTCGATCTTGAACTCCACAATGACTGAGAGTACCTTCTCCTCCAGAAGTTCCTTCTTCAGTGTCCCTTTCTCCGGATCCTCCAAAAGGAAGTACAGAGCATTGTCATCCTCAATATGGACACCCAGAGAGGAGAGTTTACTTGTGACCTTCTCCACTTCTTTAAGCCTGGTTCCGATGCCGGGTCGACCGAGTTCGAGTGTCATGCCATACTCTCCGCGGCCGAATTTACCGGTGACATCGTTTGTTTTCATCTCTTCAGTGCCACGACCGCCCTGCTTCAGATCCGGGAACAGTTCCTCCGGGTACTGCACAGCAGGATCGCTGAACGCTGCCCTGATTGAGCGGGGGTAACGTTTTGAGTCCTCCGGCATATATATGGCATCCGTTGGGCAATCGGAATCCAGCAGGCACACACCGCACTCCACGCACTCGTCCTCGTCGATAAAATACGTACCGTCGCCTTCAAAAATGCAGGTTACGGGGCAAAAATCCACACACTGGTCACATTCTGTGCATTTTTCTGGATCTATCCTCATATGCCTTATTGCTCCTCTTTAAAGTGGCCTCTGATAGCGGCGATGTTTCGTAAAATGGCTTCCTTTCTCACCCGCTCGGCCTCCCTGGCGTCACCTTTTTCATAGGAGCGAATAAGTTCCTCGTGGTTCTTTATAGATGATTCAAGCTTGCCTGGGATGGAGAAAACGACAAAGCGGTAACGATTAGTCTGCTTGACGAAATTATTTATTAGTTCTACTAGTCTTGGATTTTCTGAAGCTTCTGACAAGGCTTCGTGAAATCTGAGGTTAAGCCTGTGGTATGCCCTGGTATCACCCTCCTTTGCCGCTTGTATCATTTCCCTGTGATATTCTTTAAGCTCCTCGAGCATCTTTGTGTCACGTTTTTTGACAGCGAGATATGTGGCCAGGCTCTCCAGGTTTGCCCTGATGACATAGATGTTCTCAATTTCCTGGAGGGTGATCTTTGAGACGAACATGCCCTTTCTTGGTTCGTGCGCCAGGAATCCCCGGCCCTCAAGGATCCTGAAGGCTTCCCTCAATGGTGATCTGCTAACACTCATTTTTTCGCACAGATCGGCCTCGACCATCCGGTGACCCGGTTTCAGGTGACCTTTAATGATCTTGTCCTGCAGGTCATCCACAATACTTTCGACCAGCGATCTATGTTTTCTGACTTTTTTGTAGGAAAGATCCTTTCCCATTTGTGACCTCCAGTAGGGGTTTGTATAATAATCGATTGTATACAATACTGCAATACCTCATTGGAGTGTCAACACTTGATTTCAATAGAACCGAAGCGAACCGAAGTGCTCTGACCCCGGCGCCCTCTCCGGCTGCGGAAACCCGTGTCAACAAGGCCCGTCCAACCATTAACTATTGGATTTAGAGGCTGTGATTCACTAACATTCAAATGGACCTTTTTCTGTGGACAGGTCGGAAAGCCTCCACTACTTCTACTACTGATACTCCGTGTGGGAGCGGAGAGTAACAAGGGGATCAATTTGCCTGATTACAGGTCATATCAAGCCATGCTAGAGTTTTACTGTAATGTGGACCGGAATGATTAGTATCCTGTTAGCTGGAGTATAATATGAAAAAGCAAAGCATCAAGATCATTTCAATAATTGCCGCGATACCTGTGATTTTTTCTATTCTAATATATCTTCTAACCGCCGGCGCACATGTTTCAGAAACTGTTGAGCAGGATCCCCAACTGCCTCACGTGACTATTAATAACATCACGTTTCATGCAGAAACGTTCGGTGACCCGAACAGTCCGGTCGTGATCGTTGTCCACGGCGGTCCGGGAGACGATTATATAGGTTTACTCTCCTTAAAAAGGCTATCAGACGAGTATTTCGTCGCATTCTATGATCAGCGCGGAACAGGTCTTTCCCCCAGGGTCGGAGCGGATGAACTCACATTCGATCTGACCGTTTCAGACCTGGATCTGATCGTGGACCATTACAGCAAAGGAAGAAAGGTCAACCTTGTAGGTCATTCTTTCGGGGCAATGCTTGTTTCTCCCTATATCGGGAAATTTCCTGAAAAAGTAGACCATGCTGTTCTTTCAGAGCCTGGATTTCTAACCAAAGAGACTGCAATGATGTATATGAGATATTTTCAGGGTAAAACATCTAAGCCCCCGCTTAGCTATCGTATCCATAAATTCAAATCCTGGCTTGAGAGCCTTCACATTGACGGTCCTGATGAGCAGGCAAGGGCGGATTATTTATTCGAGAGGTTATCGGTCAGCGCGGACGGAAGATCGATACAATTCGAGCGTTATTGTAATGGAGAATACGCTACAAAAGGACCAAAACACTGGCGGGGTGGTTCTCTGGCCAGTAAAAGCATTCAGGATCTGTCCGGAAAATCTGAATGGGTAAACATAGGTCCTGACGGGATACCTGACTTTAATTTGGTCAAAGGTGTTGAGGATTTCCCGAATGATGTTCTTTTTATGGCGAGTGAATGCAACACAGTATTTGGCGAGAGAATACAGAGAATTCACATGAAATCCTTCGTTAATGCGAGACTCGAGGTTATCGATGGTGCTGGTCACGATCTGTTTGCTGGAAAACCTGAGGGAGTCATCAGGGCCATCAGAGAATACCTCAAAGAGTAATCCCACAAGTAATTGATGAGCCGCTAAGGAATCGAACCACGAACTTACTCTTCGACAGGCTCAGAGCTAAGCGGATTAAGAGTAGGCATTCTTATTCTGAGACTTGCTAACTCCAGCTTCGTGATGTAGTTCCCACCCCGCCATGGCGGGGTCCGTCACGGGGAGCCATTCGACGCCAAAAGGGCACCATCGAGAAATCGGTGGTGCCCTTTTGTTGCTCATGGCCTGCGGCCCCGAGGTTCATTGTTAATCAGGTCATGAGCCGTTTGCGTCGAATGGCCCTGAGCCTGCCGAAGGGCCAAAAGCCTAAATCTCTGCAATCGCAGGGCTTTTATCTTTGAGGGACACACCAAGACATTACCGCTGTGGGAACCGGTGCTGCCAAATCCCATCCAATCACGTGGCAGTTGGCAAGGAGACAGAAGAAAGGCTATCCGGAGATGTGCCAAAACAATTGTGCAAATGAACCATAAAACACTGGATTCAGAGGCCGCGATTCACTAACATTCAAAGTGGACCTAATTAGAGGGGCAGGTCACCGCCCATGATCAGACGTCGGTCACCTGTAGTTATCCAACCGACGCCTAACCAGAAGAGGCTCCATGAGTATCCAAGTGCAACAAGTTACGAACCGGGCTGACCTGAAACGCTGGGTCAAGGTGCCCTACGGGCTCTACGAGGGTCACCCATACTACATCCCACAGCTTTTCTCCGACGAGCTCGCTTACTTCGACCGGCGCAAGAACCCGGCCTTCGAGATATCGGACGTAAGGCTGCTTCTGGCCATCGACAACCAGAGGCTCCTCGGGAGAGTCTGCGGCATCGTCAACAGCCTGGAAACCGAGAAGCTCGGCTACAAGCGCGGCAGGTTCGGCTGGTTCGAGTGCGTCAACGATCAGCGGGTGGCCGATCTGCTGCTGGACAGTGCCAAAGACTGGTGTCGCGAAGCAGGCTGTACTGAGATGACCGGCCCTCAGGGTTTCACGGACCTCGATGTCGAAGGACTCCTGATTGAAGGCTTCGATCATCTACCGACCATAAGCGGAAGCTACAACCATCCCTACTACCGGAAGCTCATCGAGAATTACGGGTTCGAAAAAGACTCTGACTACGTGGAATTCCGCTCCCGGGTCCCGCAGGAATCTCCATTGCTCGAGAGGTTTCGCAGGCGTTACGCCGGCAACGAGGCCTACAAAGTGGTTACCTGCAAGAACCGCAAGGAGCTCCTCTCCCACGCCGATGCCTTCTGGGGTGTGCTGGAAGCCTGTTTCGAGCCGCTGTATGGGGTTACACCTCTGTCGAGGAAGCAGACCGATTTCTACACGAAAAAGTATTTCGGACTTCTGGATCCGAATTACGCCAAGTTGACGTTCTCCAAGCAGGGAGAACTGGTCGGGTTCTTTATCGGAATGCCAAACCTCAGTCGCAGCTTCAAGAGGGCCAACGGACGGCTCCTTCCCTTCGGCCTGCTGCACATACTCAGGGAGTACCGTAAACCGGAGACCGTGGATTTTCTCCTCGCAGGCGTAAAGCCAGGTGAGCCATCAGGACTGATCATCGCGATCAGCGCCGTCGAAATGTATGACACGTTCCGCCGACACGGCATCCGATACATGGAAACGAACAGGGAGTTGGAGGAAAACACCTCTGTCACGGGCATTTGGTCGAAGTTCGAGCGGGTTTGGTTTCGCCGCTCCCGAGTCTACCGCCTGGATTTGCACTAAGACACATAGCGCTGCACCACCCACGGCGGATTAAAGCGAGGAAGCTCAGAACCGCGGCTCCGCCCCTCACCCCTACCCTCTCCCCCCGTGGAGATGGAGTGCATGAGCGCCTTCGGCGCGGACTTTCACGGTAACGACAAGCGATGTCGTCCGAAAGAGAAATCAGACCTTCCCCTGCGAAACGGTCCAAAACCATATTAAGGTTTAAGATATACATGAGATTCTTTCAGGCATACTGATAGCTATTATAGCACTGTAGTTCCAACAGCTGCCTGTCACGGGGAGCCAGCAAATAAAGTGGCCCTGCCGAAAGGCGGGGCCATTTTATTTGCAGTTTCTAGTGAGTTGGCGAGAACCTGCCCGAAGGGCACCAGTGAGTTTGTCCTGAACATAAAAGTGCTCTGACCCCATACATTACATAGTTTTTTCCAATCTCGAATTTCCAATTTCTATTTTCGAGTTTACCAACAACTAACAACTTTTTATTCCCACTGATCCACTGCGAAACTACCTTCGCACTGCGAAGAAAAAGTATGAAAATCCCTTCACACATGACTCATAACTTCAAACTGCATTTCCTTATAACTCCTTATATAACAGCTAGTTAGAAGCATATTCCATTTTTCCCCATCCATGGCATACGCCTTGAAACCCTCCAGTCAAGGAGGATGGAAAAATGGAAAAGAATCTAATAAAGATCAAATCAAGGACTATCAGTTGGTGTTCCGTATTGCTACTGCTGCTTTACATTGTCATGCCGGCAACTGCCTCGGCTAGCTTTATAAAACGGGAGTTAGATACAAGCATGACGCCAGAATCGATTAAAGAACTGGAATACAGATTAGCTGTTGATGATGGTTTTTCAAAGGAGCTTGAAGGTGTTGAAGCCCACAGCAAACAGGCTGCCGGCAGTAGAAAAATGCAGGCTGTTGCACATGGAGTATGGAGCC
>Ga0255052_10003629_pt1 | contig 10660 bp, 2 predicted proteins | sample JV7_2_21_MG_FD_188632 | JGI IMG/M metagenome (GOLD analysis project Ga0255052, IMG submission 188632) | Seawater microbial communities from Jervis Inlet, British Columbia, Canada - JV7_2_21 | ecosystem: Environmental > Aquatic > Marine > Inlet | place: Canada: British Columbia | collected...
CCTTATACGCAAATCTTTATTTCACGGTGTACGACTTTGAGCAGAAGCGAGAACGCAGTTTCTTGAATGGTACAGCTATCCCGCTGGTCTACGATGCGTGGCGCTACCACAGCTTCGATGACTGGTTGAACGTGACCAATGCTCCAACGGATTATACTGTTTTGGAGGTTTTCATATACATCTGGGGTGCGATGCCAGATGATTCCTTTCTAAACGGGGGGATCTATCTTGATGAAGTTGTGCCGACCGGAGCAGTGCCCGACATTTATGTAGACGATGATGGCGGGGGGCCGGGAGAAAACGGTAGTCGGGAACATCCGTTTGATACGATCCAGGAGGGGATCGATGCAGCCGTGAACGGACAGACGGTGGTTGTGCTGGATGGGAAATATACCGGTAACGGAAACCGGGACATCAGCTTTAACGGTAAGGCCATCACGATCCGGAGCGAGAACGGCCCAGAGAATTGTGTTGTTGACTGCAATGGAACAGCCCTGGACAACCATCAAGGTTTTTATTTTGACCACAGTGAAGATGCCAGCTCTGTACTGCAGGGCTTTACAATTATCAATGGACACGCCAACGAAGGCGGCGCAATTTACTGCGGTAACGGCAGCCCGACAATCACAGGGTGCATCATACGCGATAACAAAGCTAGCGCCGCTGGCGGCGGGATCTGCTGTGATGGTTCGAGCGCCGTTATCCGCAGCTGCGTTATCGTCGGTAACCAAGCCGGCAATGGCGCCGGGATATACTGTGCCAGTGGCAGCCCGGTGTTCACCAACTGCACAGTAATTGACAATACCGCCGACTACGGTGGTGGAGTATATTGTGTCAACAGCGACCCAGAGATAAACAACTGCATCTTCTGGCGCAATACGGCTCACTTATCTGGCACAGAAATAGCAATAGCGAGTACAACTCAACCTTCAACGCTGACGATATCATATAGCGATGTGGCAGGTGGTTCCGAGGCCGCATATGTTGAGCCGGGCTGCACGTTGAACTGGGATATGGGTAATATTAAGGTTGCCCCCATCTTTAAGCCGGATGGCTACCATCTTCTGCCTAGTTCACCCTGCATCGATTCCGGCGACCCCACCGTTGACTACACAGAGCAGGCTGATATCGATAGTGCTCCGCGGTTTTTTAATGGCCGAGTAGACATCGGGGCTGATGAGTTCAGCCCTCAAATTCGCAACGTTACTCAAGATACTTATCATAATACAATACAGCAAGCTATCGATGCCTCTATGGATGGAGATAGGATCACCGTTTCGGATGGCATTTTCACGGGAAAGGGTAATCGCGATATCACCTTCAAGGGCAGGGCAATCACGCTTTGCAGCGAGAACGGACCTCGCCATTGCATCATTGATTGCCACGGAACAGCAGAAAAGCAGCATCAGGGTTTCTTTTTCGCTTACGGGGAAGATGCCAATTCTGTGCTGCAGGGCTTTACAGTTATGAATGGCTACAGCTGGCAAGGCGGGGCAATTTGGTGTTTCGGCAGCAGCCCGACGATCATCAACTGCACCTTCCGTGGCAATATTGCACACGATAATGGCGGTGCCATCTACTGCAAGGAAAGCAGCCCTGCGATCGGCAATTGTACATTCAACGTAAATAACGCAGTCTACGGCGGCGCGATCTACTGTCACGAGGGGAGCAGTTCCATGATCAGCGATTGCACGTTCATCGGAAATACTGCAGATTGGGGTGGCTGCATCTACTGTGCGTCTGCCAGTGAGCCGACGGTCAACAACTGCATTCTTTGGGAAAATACAGCCTCCAGGAATGGTAGTCAGATTGCACTGGCAAGCACTCACGACCCTTCAGCACTGACAATATCATACAGCAATGTGACAGGTGGCTATGAAGCAGCATACGTTGAAACTGGTTGCAGGCTGAACTGGGGCGATGGCAACATTGATGAGGACCCGTTTTTGACACCGGATGGGCATTTGCGATTCGGCTCGCCGTGCATTGACAGAGGACCGGACAGTAGCGCTTTCGAGCCTGACATTGATGGTGAGGTCCGGCCTGACGCCAACGGCGTTGATATCGGCTGCGACGAGTTCGTTGACACCGACGGAGATAGGTTGCCGGACTGGTGGGAGAGTGAGTACTTCGACTCTTCGATCACCGTGAATCCTGGCAATGATCCGGATGGCGACGGATTGACCAATTTACAGGAATACGAACTCTACAGCAGTGACCCAAACACGCTGCCGTACTATGTGGACGCGAACAACGGTGACGACTCCTACAATGGGCTATCGTCGACATATGAAGGTGGAGATCTCGGCCCGAAGAAAACCATCCAGGCTGGGATAGATGTGGCAAGTGACGGTGACACGGTTCTGGTGGCTGCTGGAACGTACACGGGAGCTGGCAACAGGCAACTGAACTTTGCTGGCAAATCGGTTGTGCTGCGCGCCAGCGATGGTCCTGCGACAACACGTATCGATTGTGGGGGTGTCTGGAGCCGCGCGTTTGATTTTTACTCGCTCGAGACTCCCGCAACAGCGGTGGTAGGCTTTACAATTAGTAACGGCCTCAGGGATTATGCAGGGGCGATCTATTGTTGGAGCTCTCACCCTCAGATCCGTAACTGCGTGATCACAGGTAACACTGCCAATATATCGGGCGGCGCCTTTTATTGTTCCTTGTCCATGCCCACTATTGCTGATTGTAATATCAGCGAGAACAGTCCTAACGGCATCCAGATGTACTACGGTGGTGCTTATATTGTTGGCACGGTTCAGATGGCATCGAACAACTGGACGGGCAAGGGACTAATGCTCACTGGGGACGGCACGTTGCACTTGCAGTCTGATGCTGCGCTCGTCCTGGATGAGTCTCGAATTCGCTGCAATTTGTCAGGTACGGGCTCTGTCTGGGTTGATCTTGGCTCCGAACTAATCATTGAGGGCGATGCAAATATCGATATGCTTGGCGATGCGGGTACAAAAGGTACGATTCAATGCGATGGTCTATTGCTCGTGAAGAATAACGCTCAGATCAGAAACACGGAGGTCAATATCACCAGGGCCAGTTTTGAGGGCAATGCCGACATCTCGAACAGCGTTATCGTAGCTGAGGCTGGGGCTCCGTACGGACAGTTCTTTATTGAGGATACTGTCGGAGTCAACAATAACGAAATTCACGCCGACGGTGATCGCTATATGGATCTGGATCCGTCGGTGTTTGCGGGTGTGATTCAAAGCAATCGTATCTACGTGACTATTACGGAAGGTCAGAACAACACGCGTGGAGGTCTCTTGGAACTTCGCGGCAGGGACTTGGAAGTCCCTCCGTGCGAGTCCAACGAATTCTTCTGCCGTATTGACAAAGTGCCCAACTTCGATACGAATACCTGGATGATTGAACAGCTAGAGCTCGTTGAAGGAGCGAAGTTGAATCTGACCAATCGTTTTGACTTTGGTAACGGCGGTTCTCGTGAAGTCATGTACGTCAAACAACTCGTTCTCGGAGATAACTCCGTGCTGAATACCGCGTTCAATCGACTTTACTGCGAGAGCATAGACAAGGCAGAGACGGCCATGATAAAGAACATACCATTTCTGGGCTTTTCATTGGACAACATAGCCTGTGATGACGAAACAGAATTCATCATCCGTGTACAGCACAACAACTTCATTGACCCTGACGGTGATTATAGCCGGATTCATGTTGAGCGTGTCACTGGCCGCGATCCGGATCCAAAAGGTATGATACGGATGTCTAATTTAGCTGAACTTAATCCCAGCTTGCCAGATTATGGGCAGGTAGTAAACGCTCGTGCAAAGGGATCGTTTGCCAAGGCCAGCGAGGATCGAGTTCTGGTCCTGTTCGAGTACTTGTTCGAGACTTCCGATCCTGATGCTGAATTGGTGGTTTATCTATCTGACATACCTGAATTGCTGGATCGCAACGATCTGGGCCGTGCTGACCATTACATTGAGGTTGCCCGTCTTCCGGCACCGCCGATAGGTCGACCTGGCTCAGCGGGCAGCGGGCGTTTTGGAGTCTTTGAAGAGACCGTCTCGGCAGAACACCTTGATTTCATCAGAGGTACGCGGATTGAACTCGAACTAGTCGGTCCTGACGGCACCAGTGCCCTTATTGATAATTGGGATCCGCAAGTGCACTGCACTGGCATTTGTATGGACCTCAACTGGAGTGATGCGCCCGATGAAGAGGACTTCTTAATAGTCATTGGTGAATATGGGAAAACAGCTGGGCTGCTTGGAGATGCGACCAACAGCCGAGCTTGCCTGGATGGTGTCTTCAGCGCCGATGGCTTTGTGGATTCGTTTGACATTGTTTCTTGGGACTGGGCGTTGAGTGATCCGGAACGTAGCTCCCTGCTCAATTTGTGCAGAGTACCTCTTACTAGAGGCACGAACATGATGAGCATTGCCACCGGAGGTTTGGAAGATTCTGCTGGGCCAGTTTCTGTCGCAGGCCTTCCTGAATCCCTGAGTGATCTGCTGATAGCTGGCAAAAGGAGTACAAGCGATGATCCGGTTGCGTTGAAGTCACAAGACCGCCTCTATCTTTTTGATGGTAACGCCCAATTTGTGGGATGGTCCGATCCCAAATTCGATCGTTGCAACGTCAGATTGATAAAGGGCCTTGAAGGTCAACTCTACCAGATAAACTCTGGAGCGGGTGTACTTCGGCTCGACGAGATGAGCGAAGTGATCGTCCCCCCAGGCCAGACTAGCTACGCCAATGAGCCTCGCTATAACGGACCTGCCACGGTCTATGTTGGTATTCAGAACGAAGGATCAAGTCCTTTCGGTCGCCCTATTCTTGATGCTGCCTTCGACGGACAGTATATTTATGTTCTTCCGGTGGTAGTCAATCCTCATGGAGGAGAGGCCTATGCCGCAGCAGCCAAACTCCAAATGGTCGATGCAGGGAGCCCGCCCTATAGAGTCGTCCAGCTGTATGATGATCCCCCACCGCTGCATGACAACCAGCACCGCAACAATTTGCGCGAGATTGAGATCGATAGCGCCGGCAACCTGTATGTTCTTAATGTGCACTCTCGCAATGAGAGTAGCATTCTTTGGAAATACGGTTCAGCTGGAACGGTACAAGATCGTCTTGACTTGGGCAACCCGAACAGCGGTAGTTACATACCTGATCCAATTGCCATGCATGTATCAGACGTAACCAATATGGTCTATCTCGCGTCGGCTCAATACAATGAGGGTTCCTATTCAACCACCATATATGGTTTTTCCAAGGAGCAGTTGGCCCCTGAGAGGTCTATCACAATCAGTGGTATGCAACATGTAGCCGGCGTTACTGAGGATCCGGCTACAGGATCGCTTTGGGTGGCTGGCTTTACGATGGAGAGCATCCCCGAGTTCCCCGATCCGACTGAGTCTCCGTTCTACTACCCATGTTTGGCAAAGATACCGTCTGGGGGCGGTGATGTGCAGGTAGTGTCTCTTCTGGGCTCTTCTGATTTGGGGTTGCCGATGTCGATTGTATGGACCGCGCCCCCTGACAACTGAAGAGGGACTCACGTGAAGAGAAGCGGCAACGAGGGTTTTGGTCGACTTCGTGTCAGTGGGTGCGTTAGAACCAGCCATCAATGTGAGGGTTCAAAAGAATTAAGAATTTTTGTGTCGCGAAGCCGACACCGCAAACTCACAGCCCTAAAATCACTGCCAAAGAAAACACATTCTACTCCTTTTTCTTGCCCTATGGACGGTGATGACTACGTGCGATTTCAATACACATCAACCAAGCGAAACACCTGTACTTGTCAAGCGCGCATAGGACCGCTGTAGAACCGATGAATATAGCAGAAAGGCTCTTTGGAAAGTTCATGAATGGGACAACTTTGGTGAATAGAACAACCTCAGTTTCAAACCGGGAACTATGCCCAAAGTCACCTTCTTCATGAGCTGAAAGACACCGCCAAGACCGGGGGACATCGTGTCACCAAAATGTCTCCACAGACCTTGATTTTGCCCAAGCCAAGTCCGAGAAAATGCCAAATGTAAGCTGAGCAGGGCATTTTGCATAGAACAAAAACATCAATATCGTTCAATGAACGTCACCAATTGCTGGCTGCCTGTAAGGGAACATATTGTGTTTACTCGACTGTTCACTAGCCGTTGGTCCCTCCGTCGTTCGGGGGCTTTTCCATTTGTTAGCGACTGAAAAGTAGCTCTCTGGAAGTACGGTCGTTCTCAATAATCAGCCAATAATTTGCATCACCACGACCGGATGTGTTATAATTATGACAGATAAGCATACCAACAAGACTCATTGATCTCTTTGAAGAAGGGAAAAAGGTCATGCGCAAGCAAGACGGTTTTACTTTGATAGGTCTCGCATCTCAGCAGTTTTGAGGAGAATTGTTATGAATAATGAGACGGCATTTAACATGGCCTCGTCAAACATTCGTTACGGGCCCGGCGCATCACTGGAGATCGGGATGGACCTGGCCGATATGGGCGCTGAAAACGTGATGGTTGTTACCGATCCTAATCTGGCCAAGCTGGATTTTGTCTCGGTCATACTCCGGGCTCTTCAAGAGCAGAGTGTCCGCTACACATTATTCAATCAGGTTCGTGTAGAACCCACAGACGCATCGCTAAAGCAGGCTATTGATTTGGCCGCTGCAGAGTCGTTCGACGCATTCGTCGGTGTCGGCGGCGGTTCGGCACTGGATACGGCCAAGGCGGCCAACCTTTACAGTACCTATCCCGCCGATTTTCTGGATTACGTCAATGCCCCCATCGGCAAGGGCAAACCGATCCCCGGCCCCCTCAAACCTCTACTGGCTATCCCAACGACCTCAGGCACCGGCAGTGAAACGACAGGAGTGGTGATTTTCGATCTGGTGGAGATGCACACCAAAACCGGAATTGCAGATCTGCGACTAAAACCGACGCTCGGCATCCTCGATCCCGAAAACACTCGGACGCTGCCGCCGCAGATTGCTGCTTCGACAGGATTGGACGTACTTACACATGCGATCGAGTCATATACGACCATGCCGTTTCATCAGCGCCCCAAAGCCGAGCGACCCATGTTGCGGCCTGCCTACCAGGGTTCCAACCCAATCAGCGACACGTGGGCCCTTGAGGCGCTGCGATTAGTGGTGCAGTTCTTGCCGCGAGCTTTCAAGGATCCCGGCGACGATGAGGCCCGGGGCATGATGCTGCTGGCTGCTTCTTACGGTGGCATAGGCTTCGGCAATGCCGGGCTTCATCTGGCACACGGTATGTCGTATCCGGTATCGGGGATGGTGCGGGATTATAGACCCGAGGGCTACAACGTCGACCACGCAATCGTTCCGCACGGGATGGCAGTGGTTCTCAACGCCCCTGCTGTGTTTCGGTTTACGGCGCCGGCGTGTCCACGGCGTCACTTGGAAGCGGCTGAGGCACTAGGGGTCGATATCAGCGGCGCAAATCCGGCCGAAGCCGGCAAGATCGTTGCCGACTGCATCATTGCCTTCATGCAGGAACTTGAAATGCCCAACGGACTTTCAGCGGTTGGATACACGAGGGACGATATCCCCGCTCTGGTAGAGGGGACATTGCCGCAACATCGCGTGACGAGGCTCTCGCCAAGGCCTGCGGGGCCAGAGGAACTGAGCAAGCTCTTCGAGGATGCGATGATTTATTGGTAGCATAGATTTGGAGGCTACAATAGAACTGACATGGAATGGGTTGAAGTAGGAAGTTCTTAGGGTATTGTGATATTGGCATCCAGGGCCATTTTCTCTTCGTCAATCTCGTGCATTGTAGTTAAAATATCCAAATGAGTACTGGTACCCTAACAGCCCGGCGCTGTAGCCGGGCATAGGTCAAATGGGAAATGTCGAATCATGCAGGCGTCTCGCCTGCACTACGAAAGGCCGACTATGAACTACCGATCCGCATGCCTAGCGTTGTTGCCCCTTGTCTTGTGTCTGCCAGCGTCCGCGGCGACCGAGATGCCATTCAAGCACCACTTCGGCGATCGCAACCTGTCGGGTAGCACCTGGGGTCAGACAGCATTGGCCGACCTCGACGGCGACGGTGACCTGGACTTCATCACCGGCCTAAGCGGAGGGGACATCATCTGGTACGAGTATCACGCGGCGGACCGCTGGACACGACACCTTCTCGGCCAAAATTCGCCGTCGGAGGTCGGTGGGGGCGTGCTGGACGTCAACCGCGACGGACGGCCCGACTTTGTCACCGGCGGGGCCTGGTATGAGAATCCCAGCGATCCGAGGAAGATGACCTTCAAGCGACACGTCTTCGACGACGCCCTGACCAAAGTCCACGATGTGCGGATTGCCGATCTCGACGGTGACGCGATACCCGACGTGGTGACCATGTCGGACCGCAACGACGTGCGGTGGTACAAGGTCGCGGCCGATCCGACCGCGGCATGGAAGGCCACCACGATCGGCCCGCCGGTCCACTCGGGAATCTGCACCGGCGACATCGACGGCGACGGCGACACGGACGTGGTCCGCAGCAACGTATGGTTCGAGAACCTCCAGTCGGGCCGAAAGTGGGTGTCGCACCGCATGACCGAACCGTGGGGTGACACGGCCATAAGCTGGCAGGACAACGCGACGCAGACCCGCACCGGCGAGATCAACGGCGACGGCCGCCTCGACGTGGTGATCGCCGACGGCGAGAACCGCAACGCCCGTATCGGTTGGCTTCAGGGGCCGTCTGACCCGAAGAAGGGCCGTTGGATCACCCATCTGCTGCCCAAGACGGACCAGGCCGCCCGGGGAGCATATCACTGTCTGCACGTGGGCGACTTCAACGGCAACGGACGGACGGATGTGTTTTCGGCCGAGATGGAGGCATTTCGCGGCGACCGCCCACCGCGATGGTTCATCTGGGAGAACGTCGACGGCAAGGGCAACTTCCGCGAGCACGTCGTGCTCGACGCCAACCTCGGTGCCCACGAGGCGGTCTGCGGCGACGTCGATGCCGACGGCGATCTGGACATCTGCTCGAAGCTGTGGCGGCCGATCAAGTCCAACGCCAACGGAGGCCGCAACCATTTCGACTTCCTGGAGAACCTGGCCAGGTAGACCGTGCTATCTGCGGAGCGTCGAAATCAAACGGGTCGGCCCGGCCGCTACACGCAAGACAGCAGACGGAAACCTCTTGTGTAGAAGAGTGACATATAGACAAGAGTCCTGGTGGTTACTCTGTAGAAAGTCCAGCCTGACGGCCAAAGCAATACACGTGCACATCAAACGGGGCAAACCAATCTGTAAATGTGCCTTTGCTGGCCTGCACTTTGCGAGGAGGCTCGTAGATTACTCGTCCTATAAAAGCTAAAGTACTTTGGCAGATTCTGCCGATAAGCCTAGGGTTTGAGAGATCTGTACTCACCAATACCGGACACGTTCAGAAAGAAAGGAATAAGAAATGACAGAAACAAGAAAATTCGATGTAAAGAGACTTCTCATAGGAACCATTCTGGCTGCGGTGATAGTCGCTATTGGTTTGGTTTTAGCCAGAATCGACCAGAATCAGTCTACATTGCAGACAGTGGTAGAGGCCAATACGCAACAAATGGCTGTCATTGCGACACGTATCGAGAAACAAATGGCCGACAAGATGGTTGTAATTGAGCAGAGCCAGCAGGATCTGCAAGCTGGAATTGAAGCTGTGCAGAGCGGCACCCGGAAACTAACCGCTGAGATAACCGCTGTCATAGGTGAGCAGGCAAAGCTGAACGAGACGGTGCAAAACAACGGTCAGAAGTCAACTAGCAATTCGGCGTTGATTGAGCAGAGCCAGCAATATCTGCAAGCTGGAATTGAAGCTGTGCAGAGCGGCACCCGGAAACTAACCGCTGAGATAACCGCTGTCATAGGTGAGCAGGCAAAGCTGAACGAGACGGTGCAAAACAACGGTCAGAAGTCAACTAGCAATTCGGCGTTGATTGAGCAGAGCCAGCAAGATCTGCAAGCTGGAATTGAAGCTGTGCAGAGCGGCACCCGGAAACTAACCGCTGAGATAACCGCTGTCATAGGTGAGCAGGCAAAGCTGAACGAGACGGTGCAAAACAACGGTCAGAAGTCAACTGGTAATTCGGCCTTGATTGAGCAGAACCGGCAAGATCTGCAAGCTGGAATTGAAGCCGTTCAGAGTGACACCCGGAAACTAACCGCTAACATTGCTGCTGTCACAGATGAGCAGGCAAAACTCTATGAAATGATGCAATACAATAGTCAGCAGTTGGCTAGTAATGTGGCCTTGATCGAGCAGAACCGGCAGGAATGGCAAAACGCGAATGACAGTATACAGCAGGTAGTTGCTAACACAACTGCCGTCGGTGAAGAGCAGATAAAGCTGAACGAGACGATGCGGAATAGTAGTCAGCAAATGGCCGACAAGATGGCTGTAATTGGGCAGAGCCAGCAGGATCTGCAAGCTGGAATTGAAGCCGTTCAGAGTGACACCCGGAAACTAACCGCTAACATTGCTGCTGTCACAGATGAGCAGGCAAAGCTCTATGAAATGATGCAATACAATAGTCAGCAGTTGACTAGTAATGTGGCCTTGATCGAGCAGAACCGGCAGGAATGGCAAAACGCAAGTAAAAGTGTGCAGGAGAACATTCCGGAACTATCTGCCAAAATAAGCACTGCCGGAGA
>Ga0255052_10003631_pt1 | contig 10656 bp, 10 predicted proteins | sample JV7_2_21_MG_FD_188632 | JGI IMG/M metagenome (GOLD analysis project Ga0255052, IMG submission 188632) | Seawater microbial communities from Jervis Inlet, British Columbia, Canada - JV7_2_21 | ecosystem: Environmental > Aquatic > Marine > Inlet | place: Canada: British Columbia | collected...
GGACGAGCCATGACGACATTTTCCGGCGGCTGCCTGTGTGGCAACGTGAAGTACACGGGCTACGATCCGCAAGGTGGCGGTTTTTGCTACTGCGACGATTGCAGACGCTCGAGTGGCACCGGTCATTGTTCACACATGATCGTTGCCGAGGCGTGCTTTTCGAGCGACGGCGAGCTGCGCTTCTATGAGGCGCCTGCCGACAGCGGCAACATCGTCAGCAGAGGCTTCTGTCCGAATTGCGGTTCGCCGATTGTCTCCAGAAACTCCGGCATGCCAGGGGTCGTCTACGTACGCGCGTCGAGTCTCGACCAGACGGAAGTATTCGAGCCGGCAGTGACGGTGTACACGAGTCGCGCACCGGCCTGGGACCAACCGCAGGACTCGCTGCCCGGCTTCCCCGAAATGCCACCGCCATCCGATATGCCGGATCTCGAAACCTGACAGGGAGACCTGGGACATGCCTGATATCGCGAATGATGCAGATTGGCTCGCCGCGAGACGCGAGCTACTTGCCGAAGAAAAGGCGCTACAAGTAGCCCGTGACGAACTGGCTCGCAAGCGTCGCGCGCTGCCCTGGCGCAAGGTAGAGAGGGACTACGTTTTCGAAGGCGAACGCGGGTCCGTATCTTTTGCAGATCTCTTCGGCGACAGCTCACAGTTGTTGCTGTACCACTTTATGTATCACCCGGACTGGGACGAAGGCTGCAAATCATGTTCGTTCTGGGCGGACGGCTACGATGCGGCAATTGCGCATCTCAGGGCACGCGACGTTGCGCTCGTTTGCGTATCGCGAGGTCCGCTCGAGAAACTGCTCGCCTATCGGCAACGCATGGGCTGGTCGTTTCCCTGGTATTCATCCATGGGCGATTCGTTCAACTACGACTTCGGCGTGTCGTTCACAACCGATCAGATCGAGGCCGGCGACGGCGTATACAACTATCGTGAAGGTGGCTGGCTGGGTCCGGAAATGCCGGGACTGAGCGCGTTCATCAAGGACAGCGGCAACATTTTCCACACCTACTCGACTTTCTCACGAGGCCTCGACCCATTGAACGCCACTTACCAGTTGCTCGACCTGGTTGCGAAGGGCCGTGACGAAGATGAGCTCGAATTCTCGATGGACTGGCTAAAGCGCCACGACGAATATCAGGCTGACGAAAACTAAGCCGACAATTACTAGGCCGGGAAGAAGTCGATCGGCTTGGTGGTCGTGATTGCCTCGACGTCGCGCGCCTCGAAACGGAACTGCTTGATCCGCAGCACGAGCTTGCGCTCGAGTTCGGAATCGCCGAGCTCGCTCGATATGACTTCACAGAGCGTCACTTCACCTGTCGGTGCGATCGTCAGCCGCAATACCAGCTTACCCTCGAGCGTGGGATCCACCCTGAGAGCACGGTTGTAAAGCGCGAAGATCGCGCCCTTGTTCTTGTCGAACACCAACTCGATTTCCTCACGTGAGCGCGACGCCTTGCCACTGGTACCGGTACGGCGTGCGCCCCCGGCATTTTGCGCAAGCCCGGCGACCGGGCTGTCGACTTTTGTCGTCGAGCGACCGGCAATGCCACTGCCACCCGTGTTACGGCTCATGCTCGCGGTGTTGATGCCGCTGGACGCAGTGCCGACTTTGGATGTAATCATCGCACGTTCATTGCGCTGCGACTCGCCGACGGAGGCGGTCAACTCGCGATCTTCAACGGACTCGAGAAGCTCCTTGTCGACCAGGTCGGCGAGGTCCTCGGCAAACGGCATCAATGCTGCTTGTGCCTGTTCACGTGCGACTTCCTCCCGGTCCGGCTCGGGCTCGGGCTCTGGCTCCGGCTCCGGCTCTGTCTCGACCACCTGCTCGGGCTCGGGCTCGTCTTCAGGCTCTGGCTCTTCGGGCTCGGGTTCCGGCGGCGGCGGCGGCAGCGGTTTCTCTTCGAGCAACAGCTGCGCTATACGAGGAGGAATCTCCATCACTTCGAGCGGATCCGGTTCCGGCGTCGGTATGAACGGCCAGACCACACTGAGCAGGAGCGCAACCAGGAAAACGATGCCGAGCAAGCGCTGGAATTTCTTTTCCTGGCCGCTCCCGGACGTCCATGGCAGGTCATATTCTCTGTAAAACGGTAAATCCAATGCCGTTTCTCCTAATACTCTCTCGCGTCCCTGGCGTCGCTCTTAGCGTGCCGCCTGCAGGCCGTCGAGCTTGTCCGAGCTCTTCTGCAACACGGCGAGCGAAATCTGTCCGTAGTCGGATTCCGTGCAGGTCGCCATGACCTTTTTCAGAAGCCTGTACGGGATGTCCTTGTCACCCATGATCGTTACTTCACGGCCAGCGATCTCGTCGGTCGCCTCGCGCCGCAGCACACGGTCGTTTTGCGACAGCAATGCCTCTCGCAGCTCGGGAATGTCATTGCCCTTTATGGCCATTACGTCTTTGACTTTGACCACCGGCGTGCCCTGCACAATGATGTCCACCTCGCCGATAAGGATCACGACCGTTTCCTTGGCCTTTTCCTCGGCGATCGACTCCGGCAATTGCAGGTCCTTTGTATTCGGCAGCGTTTCCACATCCGACGAATTGACCAGCAGGAAGAACACCAGAATCGTGAAGATGTCCATCAGCGATACGAGATTCAGCCCCACAGTCTGCTTGTGGCGTTTGTGATGCTTGTTCATCCGCTTCGCGCGGCCTGACTTAACCATCGCTAGGCACCTCCGCCAGTGACCGGCGCATCGCCAATCGAAATATCAGGGAACAAATCAGACCGCACGATTGACTCTGCGTCCTCGTCGATCTCTTCCTCGACCCGCACGCGGTCCATCACTTGCACCAACGTGTCATACGCAATGTCCTGCTCCAGCAGGATTGCCGCATCCGTTTTATCCGGATAGCGATCCTTGAGTTCCGACAATTTCGTACTCAGTGCGTCGTAGTCGTAACCGTCTTCGGAATTCGGGTAGATACCCAGCAACCCCTGGTTACGATCGCCGATTTCGATCTTGTCGATCCGGACGATAACTTCCAGTTGAAACGTCTGTTCCTTTGGATCCACGGGCTCGCTAGAGGAGCCTGGCAAATTCAGTTCGAGAATTGCCAAACGCGAAAACACCGCTGTGATCAGCAGGAACGGAACCAGAATTACCATCAGGTTCATGAACGCCGTGATGTTGAGTTCGGCCGTATCTTCATTGTGATGACGGCCGAGTCTGCGGCTACGCAACATGTCTTACGCTCCGGTGGTCTTCAACTGGCGTTCGGTTACGGCATTCAGGAATTTCACGCTTGCCATCTCGAGGCTGTCCACGAGCTGGTTCGTCTTCGTCTGCAGCAACGCATGAACCAACAACAGCGGAATCGCGACCATCAGGCCGAAAGCGGTCGTGTTCATCGCGACCGAAATCGATGCTGAGAGAAGATCAGCTTTGTCCGCCGGATTGGCATTCGACACCGCGGTGAACGCGCGAATCAAGCCGATGATCGTGCCGAGCAGACCCAGCAGCGTGGCAATGTTCGCCAGCGTCGCAAGGTAATGCGTGCGCTTCTCGAGGCGAGGCAGAACCTCCATGAGGCTCTCTTCCATCGCTTTCTCGATATCGTCACGGCGACGAGCTGACTTCACGCGATACAGACCGTAGGTCAGGATCGAACCGATCGCTGCCTTCGACTTCGCCGTGTGAGCCGCCGCTTCCTGGAAATTGCCGGCCTTCAGAAACGGCACGATCTTTTTCCACAGGGCGCGGTTACTTGCGCCTGACATTGTCAGATACATCCAGCGTTCGACGGCGATTGCGACGCCGATCGCGAACACGAACAGGATCGGGTACATGAATGCACCGCCATCCTGAAAAAATCGCACTATTGTGCCCATTTGATTGCTCCTCTTAAATCAATCATTGTCTTGCTCAAATTGCAGTCGCGGACCTAACCGCGAAAAATCGCGCGCCGAGGCACGCTCCTACTCACCGTACAGGTCGCTGTAGTAATCGACCTGACGCGTAAATTCTTCTCTGTCCAGCGGCGCCAGCACCTCGTCGAGCAGACTGTTCACGGGTCGGCCTGTTAGGTCGCCCGGATCCGCTTTTTGCCACGGCACGATGTACAGCACCTTCGGCAATTCCTGGTTGCCCGTAATCTCGGTACGTCCCAGTGTCATCTCGTCCATGACGCCGCTCGACGATTCGCGTCGCGTGATGTCCTGAGCCGGCACAGCCGGCTCGACAGCATCGCGCTCATCCGCCGATGTATCGATGGCGGGCTGAAGTGCGTCCGCCTCCTCGACCGCGGCCGACGTATCCACGGCCGGTTCCAATTCGTCCCGAACCTCCTGCGAAAACGCGGCAAACGCTGCCAATAACGTGGCAAGCATGAATCCGGCGCCGATTAGCTTCCGTGTGTCAGCTCTCATACCCTTCATTCCGCCACGTTTGCCGTGCGCTGATTCGCCGCCACGCGGCGTCTCAGATCCGTAATCCACTTTTCGACCTGCGGGTCCTCACCAACGATCTCGTAGTAACGCTCGAAATGTTGCAGTGCGGCATCGAGACGCTGCAAATACAGTTCATTGAGGACACCCAGGTTGTAGTGTGCCAAGGCGTAGTCCGGCCTCGCTGTGATGGCCTTCAAATATGCGGCTTCTGCTTCGAGGAATTTGCCATTTCTGCGAAGTAGCATGCCCTGCTGGTTGAGCGCCGGGGCGTAATCGGGATTGATGCCCAGCGCAGTGTCAATAGCGGCCTGCGCCGCCAGCTCGTCCTCATTGTTGACGTGAATGATCGCCAGATTCACATATGCGCCCGGGTAACCCGGGTACTGCAGCAGAAATTCCTTGAGGCGCAGCTCCGCATCCAGGAAATCGCCGGACGCCATGACCGCGACAGCCTGCTCGTACAGGGTCAACACCGGTGCCGGAATATCGAGGGCCATGTCCGCGCCGCCGGCCACCCCTTTATCCTGCCCGCGGTCAGACGCAGCAGGTTTGGATCCTGGCGACGCACAACCCGCCATTGCCAGGATCACTACCAGCAACGTCAGCCGCACAGGCAGCCATTCAGTAAAGCGCTGTAACCACATCTTCGCTGCGCTCCATCTTCGCGTATCGCGCCGGCATCAGGCCGGCCAGCCGTTCAAAACTTCTCTCGACCCACTCATCCCAGATGCCGTCCGAGGTCCTGTCGGTATTCGCCTTGTACAAATCGATAGCCTTTTCCTCGATCGGAAACACCTGTTCCTCGAGTAGTAATTCGTATTGCTCGAGCGCATCGGCATCGAGATCCGACGGGCGCTCTGATGCCAGTACGTCGGCACCAAATGACTCATACACCTGTGCCAGGCGGAACGTGGAAGCCGTCGTGACCTCCGCAACACCGTACTCGGCCGCATCCGTGTAGGCCTTGATGACATCCTCCATCAGCGCACGCTTCAACTTCATGCTGTCGGCAAGCGGTTGCGTAAGTTTCACGACCTCGAAGCGCTTGCGCGCCGGTTCGGCAAGCTGCAGCGACGACGTCGCTGCAAGGTACCGCGTGCGATCGGAGCGTTGTGCACCGGCGCGAGCATCCACGTCGATCAACTCCCGCCGGATCGCCGTCACGCCGTCGCTATCACCACGGGCTTCGGCGATCTGCAGCAGACGATACCGCGCCTCGATCGATTCCGACAGGGGATCCGGGTAGCGCTCGATGATATCGGCGAGGACTCGCTTTTCGTTGCTCGTAGTGCCGCCCACCTCGTACAACTCGGCTGCCTTCCACAGAGCCTCCCGACGCACGTCGTCACTGCTGCTATCAGCGACCGCGATGCGTTCGAATTCGGCGGCTGCCTCCGAATCGCGACCCGTCTCCATATAGGTGACCGCGAGCTTCTGGGTAATGTCGTCGGCAAACTCGCTATCCGGATAGTCGCGCCGGTATTTCTCTAGTTGGCCGGCCGCTCGGCCCCAGGCCGCCATGTTGATCAGCGCCGCCGCTGCATCGTATTCCGCAGTCGCGCGGATATCCGAGTCGGGCACTGCCTCGCCGAGGCGAGTGAAATGCGTAACGGCCGTGTCGAGATCGCCGGCGTCGCGCGCCTGTTCACCCTGTTTGTAAATCGATGACGCAATGCGGTCTTTGATTTCCTGAGCAGCCTCGGCATCGTCCGGCGGCGTCACAGTACGCAGCTTGTAATAGGAACCCTCGGCGTCGGCGAAATAGCCGAGGTCGAATTGCGAATGTGCAACGACGGTCCAGGCCGTACGCGCAAGCGGTGCCTCGACCGGGGGTTGCTTGACGATGACGGCTTGCCCGACCGCGATGGCCAGGTCGAACTGGTTTTGCGCGAACAGGTCTTCGGCAACCGTTGTCAGAACCGCACCGGATTCCGGATGCTCCGGATAGGTATCAGCAAAACGCAGACCGCTATCGAGGTATTGCTGATGCCAATCGGCTTTCGCCGTACCTTCGAGTGCCTTTTCATGCTCTCGATATGCGAGCAGAGCCGCATAACCGGCCTCGGCCGATTTGTCGTGCATCGGGTACGCGTAGGCAGTACGTTCGTACTCGGTCATCGCGTCTGTGAAGTCCTGACCTTCAAACAGGATTTCCGCAAGCAGGAAATTCGTATTCGCAGTGTCGGGTTCGCCCGGGAAATACGCCATATATTTACGGTACCAATGAGCGGCTTCCTGGTAATCACTGCGCTTGCCGTCTTTTTGCGCTTCGGCATGATAGTACTGTGCAAGATCGTTGAGATTGGCTTTAAGATGCGCGGCGACAGCGGTATTTTGCTCGCGTGGATTACGAGTCCAAAACTCGCTGTCGATGCCGTAACGCTCGACGAAGCCTTTCTTGCCTTCAAGCACGAGGCTGGGGAAACCGCCGCGCTTGTAAGCTTCGATGACCTCGACCTGAAGCAGCGGCGCTTTCGGATGGTCCGGGTCCTGGTCGACGAATGCTTCGTACGTTTCTGCAGCATCGACAAAGCGTTCCTTTTCAAGATAGAGATCGCCCAGGTTCATGTAGATAACGTACGCGTACTCGGGTTGACCGCGTGAGTCGAGGAACTCGCCTATGCTGGCTGCGCCGTCCATGTAGGAGAAACTGATCGACAACACGCGGAACGTATCCTCTACCATCTCCTGTTCGGCACGACTCAGGTCGGACAGGCGATCGTCACCTTCCTTTAGTTCAATGCCGCCGATCTTGCGATCGAGCAATTCGAAAAATGCCTGCAGACTGTCGCCGTGCGAAGCGAGTTTGAACTGCGACCAACCGAGCTTGTAAAGCGATTGCTCGTAGAATCTCGATGCTTCGCCGTGATCCAGGACGGCCTGGTAAGCGATTTCCGCGTCGTAGTAGTTTTTGCGCAGGAAATGCATTTCGCCACGGCGAAACTGTATCTCCTCAATCAACGGTGTCGCCGGGTACTTGCCGACGAGTTCATTCAGAACATCGAGCGCCTCATCCGTGCGACCACCGATCTCGTAGGCACGGGCCAGCTGATATAGCACGGTGTCATTACGACGATAACTCGGATAAGCCTCGAGCAGACGCTGGTACAGGCCGACCGCATTGTCGTAAGTTGCCTGCTCGAGCGCCTCGATGTTTTCCATCAACTGCGCCTCTTCCGTCGCTTCGAGTTCCAGGTCGCCAAGGCGGCGCATTGCCTCGGCACTGAGTAGCGGATCGTCCGAAACCAGGTCGAGAAACGCGCGATAGTTATCACGTGCGAGGTCAGAACTGTTGACGATGACCTTGCCGGGCTTGATTTCTACGGCCTGTCTGTCGAGGCTCTTGATCGTGTCTTTCTTTTTGATGTCCGCCAATGCGACGCAAACAGGCAGCAGCACGAGGCCTGCAACCAGGGCTATGAAGCGATCGCGCATCACTGGATCGACGCCTCGCCGACCGTTGCGGCACGATCGTAGATTGCGGCGAGCGCAAATCGCGCCTGCACAGTGTAAATATCGAGGCGTTGCTTCTGAGCCTGCAATTCACCGACGGCGATCGCCTGCAGGAATGCGCGCTGTTCGGCCATCGTGTCCCCGACCCGCATCTTCATACCCTCGATACGCGGCTCGAGCCCGTACACCCGTTTGCTGAAGGCCTCGAAATCGAGTGGCTGCTGCCGCATGGATTGATCGACCTGGCGTCGTGAGCGCTGTGTTTCGACGAGCGCTTCACCGGTCTGCCGAAGATCACGTCGGATATGCCACAGGCGATTCTTGAAATCCTTCTCGAGGTCCCATTGCAGCACACCCTTGAGCAGCGCGACCTTGTCGCGAACCTCATCGGCTTCGGGGATGTTTGCCCGCAGTGCCGGCGTGTTTTCGAGGCCTGTGATCTCACCCCACATTTCAACTTCGCGCTTGTTGGCAAGCGCGAGCCAATCATTGCTTTGCTCGATGTCGTTCAACACTGAGTCGTATTCAAGTTTCCTGTCGACCATGCCGTCCAAATCGGCGCGCTCGAGCGCGGCTTCGACTTCGGGCAGGCGTTCCTGGTAAGCAAGCCGGCGCGTTTCGAGCATGTTGGAAAATACTTCGATGCTCTGCTGCCAGTTGTCGAGGTTATTCCACAGGTAGTTCAGGTCACGGAAATTCTTCAGGCCTTCCTGAAATTCGTCGGTCGCAAGCAGGTGAAAAAGATACCGCGCCTCCGGGCCTTCGGGAAGCTCTTCCATACGCCAGTACCAGCCGGTACTGTCGAGCGGGTCGTCGGAAATGAAGTCGTCGAAGAACTGTCCGGACTCGATGTGGCCGATCGTACGGTCGATGCGATTCGTTTCCTCGTAAAAGGCCTCAATCGCGTTGAGGTAGTGGTCGGCGGCCTGGCTGATCGAGTCGAGCTTCGCCATAGCGTAAGGAATCGCAAGCATCGACTCCTGCACCGCCGAATCAAGCAGGTCTCTGCCGCGTAACTCCATCCACGGCACCAGCGCCCTGTCGTAACGATCGAGTTCGGCGTCCGCCCAGCCGACACCCAGCAAAGCCTTGTTCGAGAACGGGCCTTCAAGACGCACACGCTGCAACGGGCGTTTCGCCAGGTGCGGCTGGCCACTCTGCAACAGCGCGTAACCGAGCGCGAGGTTGGCTTTGTCACGGAGGGAGGTCAGCTCTTCATTCCAGGGATCGATATCGCCCAACTCATCGAGGATGTCCGCCGCCGCCTCGATATGACCACTGCGAACCAGTGCCACGCCCAGGTTGAACTGCGCATACCGCGACCATTCGGTCTTGCCTTTCCAGTTCTGCAGTAGTGCGATCGCCTGGCCGTAATCACCGCCATCGATCAGCAATTGCGCCTGCAGCATTGTCGCTTCACGCTGCAGGTTCTTCGGTAATTCACCCTCGATGTTGTCGAGGGCCTGCTGTGATTTGTCGAGATAGCCGCGCTGGCGCCAGATCTTGGCAAGAAAGAACCAGGTGCGGTCGCGTATCTCCGGGTTGACGTTGTCCGCGAGAAGGCGTTCGAAAATCTCGGCCGCTTCGAGATGATGGCCGTAGGACAGATACAAACCGCCCTTCAGAAGCTCGGCCTGGTCCACGTGGTCTTCGAGCTGTGAGCGATTCTGTGCCGCCAGCAATCGCACGATGGCCGGGAAGTAATCTTCCTGAAAGAAGTAGTACAGGACCTCGCCGTAGTGCGCGTCCTTGATTACGATGGGCTCGGGATCGTCTTTAGCCGCAAGCGCGGGTGTTATTGGCATCACCGATGCCAGAAACACGAAACAGAAAACGATGATTGAGCAACGAGTGATCAATGATCACTCCCATTCCTTGATGACAAATTCCGGCTGTTGCTTCTGCACGCGGTCGGTAATCTCGAGTTCCAGGTACTTGGCACCAATTCCCTTCGAGAAATTCATCGTTGCGCCGCGACGGTAGTCTCTCGTGTGTGGCCCTGCACCTGTGAAGATTGCGACCAGTTCGTGATTTCCAGTCTTGAGGTTCGCCATATGCACCCGATGCACACCACCGCGCAACAGCGCACCGGCCTCTCGCTCCGTGTACAGGTAGTTCGCGACTTCCTTGCCATCGATCTTGAGGCTGACCGAGTCAAGATCGAAGTACTCACCGACGTCCATGGATATAAAAAACGCAACCTGTGAGTTCGCGGGAAACAACAGTTCTTCTTCGAGCAGGAACAGGTCGCGATTCAGGTCCAGCACTTCCTTTTTCAACGACTGCACATCCTGGTCCAGCTGGCGGAACTCGCCACGAGATGCAGCTGCAGCTGCTTCGGCCTGCATGGAGCCCGCGAGCATTTTCTCCGCATCCATTGGCGCCGCATCCTGTGCGATCGCCGAGCTTCCGAGGACGAGCACGACACCCGCGATGAGACTGATCAATAGCTTGTTTGTCACCTTTTCTCTCCTGCGGACCTTGCGCGCTTATTCTCGCAACAACGAACGGATTTCGTCGAGGTACTTCTGCTCGTATCCGGGCTTGTAGCCCTGGTGTACATGACGGACGTTGCCTTCACGATCGACAATCACTGTGACGGGCATGGCGTCCACTTCGTACAGGCGGCTGACTTCCTTGCGAGTATCGAACAATACCGGGAAGCTGACGCCGAGTTCGCTGATCATGTCCATGGCGCGCCGCGAATCGTCATCGATGTTCACGCCGAGCAAGCTGAAACCCACACGCTGGTATCGTGAATAGAGTTCGTCGAGCAAGGGCATCTCCTGAC
>Ga0255052_10003633_pt1 | contig 10654 bp, 8 predicted proteins | sample JV7_2_21_MG_FD_188632 | JGI IMG/M metagenome (GOLD analysis project Ga0255052, IMG submission 188632) | Seawater microbial communities from Jervis Inlet, British Columbia, Canada - JV7_2_21 | ecosystem: Environmental > Aquatic > Marine > Inlet | place: Canada: British Columbia | collected...
CGAAAACATCCTTATGACCCGCGCGACATCATGATCGTATCGCTTGTCTTTTCGCTGGCGTTCGCAGCTGCGGCCAGCTACCCTGTGCTCATGTGGATCCTGGTTTTACTCATACTTGAAACAGTGTCTTACGTCTCACCTTTCAATGTTGCTGCTATACCGGTAGTGAAACAGCTTGTTTTGTCAACAAATACACTTGTCTGCTGTCTGATCGGCTTTACACTGTTTACCGGAAATCTTGCGCCAACGCTTTTCCCGACGATCATTACTATCACTGTTCTTGTTGTGATATTTCTTGCATATCTCGGCAGACAACCTACCGACGTGACAATGTCATTGACGAAACGGTTCCTCTGGTTCGGCCCCTTCACCCTCTCAATTATAGCCGCGGGACTCCTGATCCCTGGAGCAAAAGCACTGGTGGGAATGTCTGCCATCGCAGCTGTTTTTTTCGTTAACGCCATCATCCTGAAATCCAGGCAGAATGGATTCGGAGTGACCTCTCTGCTTGCATTTGTGTTCGGAGTACACTGTCTCTGGTCCACACTTCCCAGTCTTGTCGGAAAGGTCCGTCACTTTCCTGCAGAGTTGAAGCATTCGATATACGCCACCTTCCTCGAACATGATGGACACGCCGAGCTCGCTGCCCTGGAGTTCCAAAAAGCGTACGACCTGGGATCGGAAGATCCCTGGGTAGCTTTTCAGCTGGGTTATTATGCTCTCGGGGACGAAAACAGAGAGCAGGCACTGACCTACTACGAACGTGCTCTTGAACTTGATCCTTATTATTCGAAAGCCCTCAACAACGCGGCCATACTGCTGACAGGAATGGATAGGAATGAAGAATCTCTCTTGTATTGGAAACGACTGTTGACTGAGGGAAGGGAGAACGAACCATATCTGGCGAATGTCACTACCTTTTTCATCGATCAGGGGAGAGCCGACGAGAGCCTTGAAATGCTGTTGACGACCGAAAACGATATCGGAATCGATGCGGTGAAGAGGGAATCTTTGAGACTCCTCAATTCGATAACCCAGGAGACGGACACGACTCAGCTTTCACATCTTCTCGATGAGGTCCGGGCTGCCCCGGAAGATGTATTCGGGCAGCTTCGAGCCGGCCTTTGCCTGTGGAAAATGGGCCGTTATAACGACGCATTGCCCCGCTTCGACAGGGTAACGGAGACTATACCTTCTCTCACTGCCCTCTACTATATTTACGGTATCATGTATCTGAAAATGGGCGAGAACAGTCTTGCTGTACATGCCTATGCTCGATTTCTCGAAGATTATCCCTTAAACCTCGAGGCAGGGGTAAACATCGGAACAGCTTATCTCAATCTCGGTGAACTCGGAGATGCTTTTGTGGTGCTTGAAGCATTAGAGGAGAAGTATCCCGGTGATCCCAGGGTGATGGTGAACCTCGCGAACACTCACATCAGGAACGGAGATCTCGAAACGGCCGAGAATATCCTGAGAAGTCTCGTTTCGACCGGTAGTCGCTCGCCTCTCTTACACTACAACATCGGTGTCCTGCTCGAAAATCAGGGTAAAGCGAGAGAAGCGGTTTCTCACTTCGAGAATGCAATACGGGAAGGCTTCTCGAATCCGACGCTTCTTACACGGGTAGGAGCATACTACGAGCAGGCGGGGAACAAGGAGAAGGCCGAGCAGATGTACATACAGGCCATTCAGCTGGATTCGAGTTTTATGCCTGCCCTGACGAAGCTGAAGAGGCTGAGGAAGGGAAAATGACCGGTGCCTGATGCGCACACCACCCTGGTGACCGGTGCCAATGGCCACATAGGTTCCCACATCGTAAAATATCTGATCGGGCGCGGGAGGAGTGTCAGAGCATTTGTGCGCTCCACGAGTGATCTCAGGAGCATCGACGGACTCGACGTCGAGCTCGTATATGGGGACGTGCTCGACCGTGCATCGGTTCAGAGCGCTGTTCAAGGCTGTCGGGTAGTCTACCATACGGCTGCAGTATATGCGTTGTGGTCACCGGACGACCGTGTTATACTTCGAACTGCCATCGATGGTTCGGAGAATGTCATCTCGGCTTGTGCGCGGTGTGGGGTCCACAGAGTAGTTTACACGAGCTCTGCTGCCTCTGTCGGCATCTCGGATAAGCCGCGGCAATTGCGAAGCGAGCATGATTTCAACAAAGAGCTTGATGTGCCTGCTTACGTCACAGCAAAAACCGATTCCGAGAATCTGGCCGCCGCTTGTGCCCGTGAATCAGGATTGAACATGGTCATCGTCAATCCTACTCTTGTGCTCGGTCCCGGTGATCACCGGCCAACGCCGTCGAACACCCTCGTTAAGCAGTTCGTTGAATCAGGTTCACCGCTCTTTTACGACGGGGGCGCTAACGTTGTGGATGTGGAGGATGTCGCTCTAGGGCACATCCTCGCAGAGGAAAAAGGAAGGAACGGCGAGCGATACATTCTCGGAGGTGACAACATCACGGTGAGGGATATGCTCAATTTCCTGGCTGAACTCACCGGCAGGACCCGGCCGAAGTTCAGGATTGGGAGGGCTCCCGCGATGGCTGCGGGACTTCTGCTCCAATTGCTGGCAAGATTCACGGGTAAAACACCCCTTTTATCCTTTAAAATAGCGAAAACCTACGTCGGCAGGTACGGATATTTTGACACTTCGAAGGCAGAAATGGAACTGGGCTACACGTATCGACCGCATCCGGAAGTGTTGATGAGGGCGGTTGACTGGTTCAAAAATCAGCTCACTGTAGGCAATACGGAGGAGTCAGGTTGAGTGATGAGCTAACCGTTCGAGTAGTCGAGGAGGAAAGGGCCAATCTCGTTTGCTACTTTCTGGCGAGTGTCCTCAGGAGGAACGTGGAGAGCAGATCACCGGTACAATTGGCCGGTAATATCGAGAGTGGTTTAAAGGTTGTCGCGGGGGGTATGACTGCCTTTGTGTATGGTGTCCGAGACGTGATCGAAGTGAGCCCGATTGAGAGGGGCGCGACCGCTGTTGGCGTCGAAGGGGAGTTGGGTGTTCTTCTTGGTGTCCTGCTCGGCGGTGGTGTTGTGATTCCTGTTCTGAAAGGGGACATAAAGGTGAAGGGCAGCCCACTGAGAGCTCTCCGTGTACTCAAGTTGTTCAGAACACCCGGTAAGCGTAAGGGTCGAACAGGATCATATAAATAACAGGAGCATGTATGGAGACGAATGAACTGAACCGATTGAAAGAGAGTCTCATCGAGATTCTTGGGGAGGGTTCAGTCGAGACCAGTGGGGGGGTCCTTCTCGAGTATTCCTCGGACATGACCGAGAATGAGCCGCATCTTCCGGAGATAGTCATTTATCCCGAGAGTACCGAACAGGTTTCGCGCTGTCTGGCCCTTGCCGGTAAGTCGGGTGTGCCGGTAGTTCCCAGGGTATACAATACGAACCTCGGAGGGCTTGCCATCCCGGAAAGCGGGGGGATCCTCATGGATCTTACCAGGATGAACCGAATAGTGGAGGTGAATCCGCGGGATCTATACATGGTCATTGAACCGGGGGTCACCCAGGCGGATGTTCATGACCTGCTCGAAAAGGAGCATCCCGGCCTCAGGTTCGGGTATTCACTCGCACCGCCCGATGTCTCTGTTCTTGCCAATTGTATCATGGATGGATTGGTCAACTTATCGTACCGTTTCGGAGCCATGGGCCAGTGGCTGAATGGACTCGAGGTAGTTCTGCCGGATGGCGAAGTTGTCAGGACAGGATCAGCGGCCGTTGTGGACAGCTGGCACGGAGAGGCTCCCCTGCCACATTTGAACTCACTTTTCATAAATACGTTCGGCACAACCGGCGTCGTCACGAAAGCTGCTGTCCAGCTGTGGCCCAGGCCTCAATTCGAAGAGCGATACTTCGTACTGTGCGGTGACTACGACTCGGCTTTCAGTATGATCACCGGATTGATCGACAGTGAGATACCCGACGACATAGGCATACTCTCATGGCCGATCGGAAAGCTGCTGTTCGGGAACAAAAAACCACTCTATCGGGATCCGGCGGAGCCCCTCTTCTTCGTCTACGTTTCAGCTTCATCGGACAGGAAAGCCGTTATTCGTGACAAGTGCGCCCATCTTGGCGAGATCGTGTCGCAGTTGAGAGGGAAGGGCATGAGGGTGGAACCGCCGCTCGAGGTTGGTGATCTTGTTGCTGTCGAACCATCTTTCGCCAGTCTTACCGATTTCCCGATGAGACTGGATTTTCTTCTCGAACATGGGGGGGAGGGGTTGACCTGGCTCGGGACCTATGGTCCGGTGTCCAAATGGACCGAGGGTGTTAAAGCCGGAATGGAATTTTTGCAGCGTAATGGAATGCCCCCGATCGTGGTATCCAGGCCCATGTGGGGAGGACACTTCATAGTCCTCAGGTTCATTATGATGTTCGACAGAAGTGACAGGGAAGAAGCAGGCAGGATCAGAAGACTGAACAGGGGTCTTTTCGAGAAGGTGATCGGGTTGGGATACATTCCCTACAAAACCCCACCGTGGGCATACCGTATGCTCATTGATAAGATGGATCCCGCTTTTGTAAAACTCATGAGCAGCATAAGCCGCTCGTTGGATCCCGAGAGGATCATGAATCCCGGAAAATGGCCGATTTAGATATCCCTCCGCTTTTTGCAGATAACCCGCACCTCGTGGGCAGGGTGGCAAGGATCGCCCTCGGGACGTTTCCGACCAGGGTACAGAGGCTGAAAAACCTGGAGAAACGACTGGGATTCAAGTCACTCTGGATCAAACGGGACGACCAGAGCGGTACACTTCATGGCGGCAACAAGGTCAGGAAACTCGAGTATCTTCTGGCCGGTTTGAATAGAGGGAAGGGGCAGTCAGTGCTTGCTTACGGTCCAGTTGCCTCCAACTGGACTCTAGCATGCGCAATCTATGCCAGGTTCCTGGAGATACCTGTGCGCCTTCTGCTGTTCAGGATGAAAGGAGTCCCTGGAAAGAAGGAGGCCGAAGAACTGTCGAGGGAACTCTCGGCCGAAGTCGAGATCCTCACATCGCCGGTTTTACTCCCCTTTCGACTTCTCAGTCACCTTCTCACCCGATCACCCGGTAATCGCTGCGTCATTATGCCTCCCGGCGGGACATCGTCGAAGAGCATTCTCGGGTATGTAGACGCATACCTCGAATTGAAGAGGCAGGTCAGTTCGGGCCTGCTGCCGATGCCTGATGTTATCGTACTGCCCATGGGTACCGGGGGGACAGCGGCGGGCCTGGCGGCAGGCGTCGTTTTTACGGGGGGGAGTACAAAAGTGATCGGCGTGAGGGTGGCATCGAGCTTCGTCTCGAACGCTTTCCTGGCCGGAGCACTCGCAAATAGGGCACTTCGTTTCGTTGCTCGCGACAGGGGCAGCCATACCAGGGTGACTCGAGAGGTGCTTCAGGTGGACAGCAGCTGTTACGGGCCCGGTTACGGCAGGGCAACTACAGCAGGTGAAGAAGCAGCAAAGCTGATGGGGGGTGAGGAGGGCTTGATTCTGGATACTACGTACACAGCAAAAGCCGCCGCCCTCCTCGTAGACCGGGCGGGTGAAGGCTGGGGCCGTGGCTTGAATGTTCTCTTCTGGCATACACTGAACTCGGTTCCGCTCGAACGGGTCCGTGAAGCGTTTTCTTGATAATATGGAGAGACACCTTTAAATTGGAAACAGATAATATTCTATGATGGAGTGAATAGAAATGCCGGCGAACCTTCCACCTGATTATATCGCGGCCGAGAAGCGATACAGATCTTCCAGATCGCCTGAGGACAAGATCCAGGCACTCAAAGAGATGTTCGCGATCATGCCCAAGCACAAGGGCACCGATAAACTCCAGGCCGATATCAAGAAGAGGATCGCTAAACACAAGGACGAAATAGAATTCAAAAAGGCAAAGAGCGGCCACCGGAAATCCGGGCTCGACTCGATCGAAAGAGAGGGCGCTGCACAGGTTCTTCTCGTCGGACCACCGAACGCCGGGAAATCTTCACTTGTTGAGGCGGTTACCAACGCCGTTCCCGAGGTCGCCGACTATCCTTTCACCACCCGGAAACCACTTCCGGCGATGATGCCGTTCGAGGACGTCCAGATCCAGCTCATCGATCTGCCCCCGGTGACTCCGGACTACCTCGAGCACTGGGCCGTGAGCCTGATGAGGAACACCGATGCGATATTTATCGTTGTTGATGTCAACAAGGATCCTTTAGAGAAAGTCGAGTCACTCTTAAAGATACTGAGCGGGCGTAAAATATCATTGATAGGGGATGTGCTCCCCGAGGTCGATGAGTTCAGTCCAATTGCCTACCAGAGGACCATGATCGTTGCCAATAAGACCGATATAGATGGCGGGTTGGTAAAGTTCGAGGAACTGAAAAAGGCCCTGGCAGGCAGATTTTCGGTACTTCCTTTCTCGTGTTACAACGACGATCTGATTCCCGGACTCGCCCGTGGCGTGTTCGAATTTCTCGATCTCATCAGGGTGTATACCAAGGTACCGGGCAGGAAACTAGAACTCACTCAACCGTACGTACTGCCTCGCGGCAGCACGGTTGTGGACCTGGCACACCAGGTCCACAGAGATCTGATCGGAAAGCTGAAGTTCGCGAAGGTATGGGGTTCCGGGAAGTTCGAGGGTCAGAATGTCCAGAAGGACTACGAGATGGCGGACAAGGACATCGTAGAACTTCATCAGTGAGGCTTCCCTTTACAAACTCCTTGAAATCCAGGCTAAAAAACGCGATAATACTGTGACCAACAGGGAACAGTTATGAAAACATATCATGAATGCATACCGTGTTTCTTCAAACAGGCTCTCGGAGCTGCCAGGCTGGCAGGGGCGGATCCAGCTCAGCAGAGGAAGACACTGGATGAACTTGCCCGGATGCTCCCGGGGTTCTCCTTCGGAGTGTCCCCTCCGGAGCACACTCAGCACATGTACCGTTCTATCATTGAGATCACCGGGAACGACGACCCGTTCAAATCCATTAAGGAGAAGAGCAACAGACTTGCCCTCGGGATCTATAACGAGCTGAAAGAAAAGGTCTCTACTGCCGGTGATCCTCTCAGAACAGCTGTAGAGCTGGCAATCCTCGGTAACATCATCGATTTTGGCCTCAAGAAATCTCTGGACCTGGACAGGGAACTCGAAAGGATCGTGTGCGGGAGCGGGTCCGGGATCGATGATGGCCGCAAACCTATCTTCCACTATCGGGAATTCGAATGTGCAATGAAGGACGCTGAAACCGTGCTGTACCTCGGCGACAATGCCGGCGAAGTGGTCTTTGACAGAATTCTTATCGAGCAGATAAAGAAGTCATATCCGGACAAAATTCTTACGTACGCTGTGAGACAGGACCCGATCATCAATGATGTTCTGGAATTCGATGCCCGTGAGTGTGGGCTCGACAAGATTGTGGATATTATATCGTCCGGTTCGAAGGCTCCCGGTACGATACTGAACCAGTGCACAGAGGAATTCAATGAACTCTTCAACAAAGCTGATATGATAATAAGCAAGGGGCAGGGGAACTACGAGACATTGTCTGAAGAACAGGGTCCCATCTTTTTTCTTTTCATGGCCAAGTGCGACGTCGTCGCAAGGCACTTGGGTGTACGACTCGAGGACGTCATACTACTCGACAATTCAAGCTATACCGGGAGTAACTGATGGAAATATTCCTGCACAGCCTCCAGCATGCTCTCTTGATAAGCGTGTTCGTCTTTGTGATGATGATGTTTATCGATTATGTGAGTGTTATGTCGAGAGGCAGGCTCAACCGGCTAATCGGGAGGGGATCGTTCAGGCAGTATGTCGTCTCGTCGGGCATAGGGGTCATGCCGGGTTGTCTGGGCGCGTTCATGAACGTTTCTTTCTACGTTCGCGGGCTGATCTCCTTCGGTGCGATAACCGGAGGGATGATAGCGACGAGCGGTGACGCAGGATTCGTCATGCTGGCGGTGTTTCCGAAAACGGCACTTATCCTTTTCGCGATCCTTTTCGTTCTCGGGGTGGCTCTCGCATTTCTCGTGGACAAGCTCGTACCGATCCTCAGGATAAAATCGTGTGAGGCCTGCCTGGACGTCGAACAACATTCCCATGACGTGTGCCGGTTTCTCTCTCCGGGAGAAGTGATCGATCAGTTTAGGAAGCTCTCGCTGTCCAGGTTTTTGCTTCTTTTTCTCCTCGCTGGTTCATTGTACGGTGCGATGACAGGAGTCATCGGTCCAGCGGATTGGGACTGGGAAATGATCACCTTTGTGTCGCTTTTAGGGCTCGCTGCTCTGATAATAATCACCGTTCCCGAGCATTACCTTGAAGAGCATATCTGGAATCACATCGCCAAGAAGCATCTCTGGAGGATATTCCTGTGGAGCTTTGCCGTACTTCTGTTTGTGGATCTCGGTACTGAACTATGGGATCTCGAGGCCTTCGTCAAGTCGCACCTCCTGTGGGTGCTGTTAATAGCCGGCCTTGCGGGTTTTATTCCCGAGATCGGACCTCAGCTCATTTTTGTGATGATGTTCGCCGATGGAATTATCCCTTTTTCCGTTCTTCTCACGAGTTCGATCGTACAGGATGGACACGGGACCCTTCCCCTTCTATCACACACCATTAAGGACACGCTTCTTGTTAAGTTGTTCAAGCTTGCGTTCGGGCTTATACTGGGTGTGATGCTTTATTCCTTTGGCTATTGATCCCGGTATTCGGCCTGCCACACATGATCACTCCACATGGTCACCCCATAGGATCACAGGCCCCAGCTTACGGTACAAGCACGATGTTGCCGTGTGCACCGGGTTCCAACACGAGTTGATGGGCCCGGATCGCCTCGGTGAGTGGGAGTTCCATCCTCACAACGGGTCTAAGTGAACCGTTTTCGAGACCTGTTACAAGGTGGTCGTGGATCTCACCAAGATGCTCTTCGGGTATTATCCTCAATGACATTCCAAGGATGCTCGCATCGCGGATCATAGTGTCCCGCGGATTTATCTCTACGGTACCCCGGCTGCCGACGATCACAACCCGGCCGTTCCTGGCCAGGACAGGCAGGTCGTTCCCCAGGTTCACATTCGCAAGCATTTCTAGTATGACGTCAGCACCCCGGTCGTTGGTCAACCTCATCACCTCATCAAAGTGCCCGGGATCGTGATGATCAAGTACCGAGTGAGCACCCTGATCTTCCACGAGACGCTGTGATTCGGTGCTGCCCGCAGTGCCAATGACGATGAGACCTGCTGACCTGGCAAGCTGAACTGCAGCGGTGCCCACCCCTCCGCTCGCACCGTGTACAAGGACCGTCTCACCCTTTCGGGCCCGGGCTCGTTGGAAGAGAGCTCGGTAGGCAGTTGCGTAGGGTATGTTCACCGATGCACCCTGGGAAAAGGATATATTCTCAGGCAGGAGGTGCACCTGTAGCGGGGTGCAGAGAGTTTTTTCCGCGTAGGTGCCGCTCGAGGAGCCTGAGCAGTATACACGGTTACCCGACGAGAAGCCGGTGACGCTCTCACCGACTGATTCTATCGTCCCTGCTGCATCGATGCCAGGGGTGAAGGGAAGCTCGGGTAAGTATCCCTGCAATCCCCCCCTCAAGTATGTGTCGACAGGATTGACGCCTGCCGCGTGAATCTTTACTATGACTTGTTCCGGTCCCGGCTGAGGATCCCCTGCATCCTCGAGTCTCATGACATCCGGTTCTCCGTATTCGTATACTCTGATGGCTTTCATGAGAGAATTCTCCCTTCATTGGCAAAACAACATTGGCAAAACAACATTGGCAAAACAACATTGGCAAAACAACATTGGCAAAACAACGTCACTCTGTTCGTTTTACAATAATTATAGAAGGAGTTGAAACGTATCACAACCGCCTTCTTCGAAGAGGGTTTCTCCTTTAAAAAATCTCCTGCACAACAATAGTTATTGAAGCGTCAAGACTGGCCCGGAAGGACCTGCCTTTCCCGTCTCCGGGCCTCCCAACCCGCTAAGAATAGCCAAGTTCTGATTATTCTCGATCCTGTGATCTTTAGCACGATTTTTGCCATAATGTTTTGAGGATTCAAAAGGTGCCGATTCGAACGTGTTAAGTGTCGGGACTTCATAGAATATCGGAACTGATTCAAGGGGGATTTTTTGAAAAGAACACCGGTCGTTGCGATACTGCTTGTGATCTTACTGACGGGGAGCCGGTCCGAGCATTTAGCCTCCGATCTTGATCAGGGGCAGAACCTCGAGGCTGACGGGCTCTCGCTGTCGAATAACTACAACGCGGTTGACGCCATCAATGTTGTAGGAGGGATCAAAAATAGCGGCCTAGTCCCTCAAGCAAACGTGCTCGCACGCTTCTTCCTGGAAGAAACAGGCGGCGGCAAAATCCAGATCGGTGAGGATATCGTCATTTCCGTCATCTCACCCGGCAGCACGGTGTTCGATTCGGTCGTCTGGCAGGGTTCTAACGGATCGAAACACCTCTACCTGGTAGTGGATCCGGAAAATTCGTCTGTAGAGGACGACGAGACCGACAATGTCGACAGCCTTTTGGTTTGCATGCGGGATTCGGTTCACTGGGTACGGATGGAGGCTCTCGGTCTGTGCCATTATGCATCCTCAACCATGTTGTTCAACCTCTACGGGGTGAAC
>Ga0255052_10003634_pt1 | contig 10652 bp, 10 predicted proteins | sample JV7_2_21_MG_FD_188632 | JGI IMG/M metagenome (GOLD analysis project Ga0255052, IMG submission 188632) | Seawater microbial communities from Jervis Inlet, British Columbia, Canada - JV7_2_21 | ecosystem: Environmental > Aquatic > Marine > Inlet | place: Canada: British Columbia | collected...
AACGATGGCGAATACGTATCTGCCTATCATGGATTAGCTCTCCTGTACGATTGCCGCAAAAAAAGGCCAGTAAAAACCAATGCCGAGCATCTGGAACTGCTTATACGTCTGACACCAGATATGGCGGTCGGTTCCTAATCTGCAACGGCAGCGATGGATACGTTATACACCCCTGCCTGGCGCGATGCATCCATCACCACGACCAGCATTTCATTGGTCGATTTTTTGTCCGCCTGAATAACGACCGAGCCCTTCGGATTCTCCGCGTGCAGCCTTTCAATATTGGCGCGGACAGCCCGTGGATCGATCAGCCGGCGGTCGATCCAGATCTCATCATTGGCACTGATGGCGATCAGGATATTGGCGTCTTCAACTCTCTGTGCGGTCGGCGCATCGGGCCGGTTTACGTCGATACCTGCTTCCTTGATAAACGAAGCCGTTACGATAAAGAAAATAAGCATAATGAAAACAACATCCAACATCGGTGTGAGGTTGATTTCATTTTCCTCCTCGTCAGCGCCCATTCCTGCATTTGATCTACGCATCTGTATATCCCTTCTAGTGGTCCATCGTGAGCGAATCCTCGAGGAACTCGACCTCACGCGCCGCACGGCGGCTAAGCAAAGTGACGAGAAGAACTCCCGAGAGAGCGCCAACCATGCCCGCCATTGTCGGCACGGTAGCCTGCGACACACCGGCAGCCATCGCCCGGACATTTCCGGAGCCAGATACCGCCATAACCTCGAACACCTTGATCATGCCGGTCACCGTGCCCATCAGACCCAACAGCGGGCACAAGGCGACGAGTGTCTGGATCATTGGAATGCCGCTATTTGTCGCCATGGAAAATCGCGAGATCATGAGCTCACGGATCTGATGTGCATTCCAGGACCTGCGCTCGCTGCGCGCCTCCCAGACATCGTGAATCTCGACGGACATGGTCCTCATCGACGAGCGGAAATACACCAGCCGCTCGATAATCAGAACCCACATTGCGAAAATCGTGAGTGCGATCACCCGCAAAATGGGGCCACCCAGTTCCATGAAGCTCCGGATGGCCTCAAAGGCGTCAGTCAGCCAAATCATCGCGTCTCCTCGCCCGCCCGCTAGTCGTGCTTCTCGGAATGCTGGGCAATGATACCGGCACTTTGTGAGTGGAGGATATTGACGATCTTGCGGCTTTGGCCGCTGACCAGTGTGTGAATCAGCACCATCGGAATTGCCACGACAAGTCCCAACACCGTCGTCATCAACGCCTGTGAAATACCGCCGGCCATCATCTTCGGATCGCCCGCACCGTACAGGGTGATGACCTGGAAGGTCTTGATCATCCCCGTAACGGTACCCAGGAGGCCCATCAAGGGCGCCACAACGGAAATCACCTTGATGAACAATAATCCCTTTGTCAGCGCCGGCATCTCCTTCAACGCCGCCTCACTCAGCTTGAGTTCGACGGTTTCCGTATCGGCGTTGCGATTCGACTCGTAGGCTGCCAGAACGCGGCCAAGCGGATTATCGGTACTGGCTGTGTCGCGTTTGAGCTGGGCTGTCACTTTGCGGCCGTCGCTCGACAGGGCGACCCAGCGCCATATCGCGATCAACAAGCCGATAATCCCCAGCGAGATGATGCAGTAACCGACGATACCGCCCTGATTGACCCGTTCGCCGATAGTTGGCGATTCGACCAGCAGCGCAAGGATGCCGCCGCGAGTTACGTCAAGCCCGAATGTCACGGTTCCGGACGTCTCATCGATCATGTCCTCCGTGGAACCGGTGTAGCGGGACTGCTCCGGCTGGCGCTGCAATTCACTGACGTTGCCGGTGGTCGAGTCGAATTGCAGATAACCATCTTCGAAAACGATGTTGAACACACCGACACGAACAACCTCGGCGTCGATTATCTCGCCGTCGGCAGTCGTAATCTCGTGATTGAAACTGACAATCCTGCCGGACTCGGTTACTTCACGTTGCAGCTCGTACCAGAGTTTCTCGATGTCTTCGATCGAGGCAAGCTCACTCGCGCCTGCCATTTTGCTGCCGAGTTCGACAAGAAAGTCCCCGCGATCAGGGAACTGGATATCCGTCAGGGAACCCTTGAACCGTGCCTGGGTGTCGCCCGATACCGTCTGCAGAACACCAAACAACTCTTTGAGGGCACCGAGGCGTTCATCGAGTGCCGTACGTGCTGCGACGATCTTGGCCTGGTTGTCTTCGAACAACTGCTCCAGACGCTCGCTGTTGCGTTCCTGCCTCGCGCGCTCGGCCCTTGCCCGGTTCAGCAGGCTTTGCTGTTCGTTCTTGCGCTTGTTGAAGTCGGCTTCACGCTGGCGGGCTTCGCGGGAATCCCGCGCCTGGCCCTGTTCGATCTGTCGCAGTAGCTCGCCCATACTGTTGGCCGAATCCTGGGCTTCTGCCACACCAAAACTCAGCAGTCCGGTGGCAACTATTAGTGCTATACGTTTCATTTAGGAAGCCTCCCCGGCAGGTCTGGCAGCAGGTACCGGTAGCAAGAGTAACTCTGGTGCGATCAGGTCCTTCGCCATGCGAATTCCCTTCTTGATTTCGTTACGGTGCTTGTTGCCGAGAATGACATAAGCGCGTTGGTCCGCATCCCACGCACCGGTGATTCTGGAATCATCGGACTGGAAATAGAGTCCGATCCGCCCTATGCGCAGCATGTTGTAATCCCTCACGGTACCCTCGATCTCGAGCGACTGACGATATGTCTCACTCGATGAGCCGTAGTCGTTCTCAATCTGGTAGGCCTCCATCACCTTGCGAAACTTTTCGGCGACGCTCACATCGGATCGCTGCATAATCTCCTTGAGCTTTGCGATGCGATTAGCGCGCTCTTCCATAAGGAATGGAATATCGAGTGCGATCGATTGCTCGATCCCATCGATCATGCGTTCCATCAGTGGAAAAATTTGACGATTTATGACGTCGACCTGGTCCATAGACAACGAAATATCATCCAGAGTGGCTTGCTGACCGTTGGTCTGCGCCGTCATCAGACGGTTGTAAACTTTGAGGCCGTCAATTTCTTTGTTGACAGCACGGTATTGGTCAGCCAGCGAGCGCGTACCCTCTACCACCGAGTTAATTCGCTCCTGTGAAGCCTGAGCCAGGCTTAACCGCCGAAGATCAGCTTGTAATACCTGATCGACAGACTGGGCGAAGACGCTGCCGGTCGCTGCAATAACTGCTGCTATGAAAACAGTTGCTATTTGCCGACTGCTCGTTTTGCACCGTTTCATGAACACTCCTTAAGATCGAGTTTTAGTATTGAGATCTTGGGAGAGGGGTGTGCGGCATGTATTCAAAAACGACTCGCACAAAAAACGAGGAACTGCACTCCAAGTACAGTATTCCCCGCTGCACTCGCGACCCTCTCCTCCGTCGCCGCGGCGCTGATTTTATAGTTTTGGCCCTTTCTTCCTATCTTACAGACCAGACCACGTGGAGCAACAAACTTTAGTCCTGCCGGCCTTTTTTTGAGCCCCAGTATGACTGGGCGACAAGAATAACACATGACATGGCTATCGCCAGCCCAACGCTATTAATGTTTCTGACGCCCAAGTTCGAGTTTGGCAATCGACGCCAGGTGTACTTCATCCGGGCCGTCAGCCAGTCTGAGAGTGCGCGCACCCGCCCACGCGCCAGCCAGACCGAAATCACCGCTGACGCCGGCACCGCCATGCACCTGAACCGCCCGGTCAATGACGCGCAGCGCCATCGACGGCGCAACCACTTTGATCATGGCTATCTCCGCGCGGGCGGCTTTGTTGCCAACCTTGTCCATCATATCGGCGGTTTTCAGTGTCAGTAATCGCGCCTGGTCGATTTCGATCCGCGAATGCGCGATCGCTTCCCGAATGACGCCCTGCTCCGACAATTTCTTGCCGAATGCGATTCGGTCGGTTGCCCTCACGCACATGCTGTCGAGCGAGCGCTCCGCAAGACCGATCAGACGCATGCAGTGATGGATTCGGCCCGGACCCAGGCGGCCCTGTGCTATTTCGAAACCCCTTCCCTCGCCCAGCAACAGGTTGCTGGCCGGCACGCGAACATTTTCAAACAGCATCTCGGCGTGCCCGTGAGGCGCGTCGTCAAATCCGTAGACCGTCAGGGGCCGGACGACAGTGACGCCGGCTGTTTCCAGCGGCACAAGAATCATCGACTGCTGACTGTGGCGTTCGGCTTGCCGATCGGTCTTGCCCATGAAGATGAGAATCTTGCAGCGCGGGTCCATCGCGCCGGATATCCACCACTTGGATCCGTTAATAACATAGGTGTCGCCGTCCTTATCGATCGACGATTGAATATTGGTCGCATCAGAAGATGCGACGCCCGGCTCTGTCATTGCAAACGCGGAACGGATTTCACCCTCGAGGAGCGGCTCCAGCCATGTTTTTTTCTGCTCCTCAGTGCCATAGCGAACCAGCACTTCCATGTTTCCGGTATCGGGTGCCGAACAATTGAATACCTCGGAGGCGATCAGCGAGCGACCCATGATCTCCGCCAGTGGGGCATATTCGAGGTTGCTCAGGCCCGCCCCATATTCGCTGTCGGGCAGGAACAGGTTCCAAAACCCGTCCTTTCGCGCTTTCTTTTTCAGTTCCTCCATGACCGGCGGGATGGACCAGCGTGTTTCGCCACTGTTCAGGAACTGGAAGTATTCGGACTCCGCCGGATAGACATGGGTCTGCATGAAGTCATCAAGCTTCGCTCGAAGCTCTTTAACCTTGGTCGAATAATCGAAATCCATAATCGCGAAACCTGCCGATATTTATATTGATACGGATACTTGGAAATTAACCGCGGCAGGATACCCTTATATATGGCACCGAACCAGCGTCATCTTTAGTCCGCGGCAGGCTGACTTGCGGAACAACGCAAGGCAGAAATAGACTGGAGCCGGATTCACCAGGACACTTTCAGGAGTCAGTGATTGTGAGAGCGGTACTTTGTAAAGAATTCGGGCCGCCCGAGAGCCTTGTCATGGAAGATATCGCCGAACCCGAGCTGGACCGCGGCCAGGTACGAATCGCCATAAGAGCCTGTGGTGTGAATTTTCCCGACTTATTGATGATCGCCGGCAAGTATCAGCAGCAGCCGCCGATGCCGTTTTCTCCGGGCGCCGAGCTTGCCGGAGATGTCGTCGAGATTGCCAGCGACGTCGCAGGCATCAAGCAGGGCCAAAGAGTCATTGCAGTGACGGGATTCAGCGGCATGGCTGAACAAATCTGTGTGTCCGCCCAAAGAGTAGTACCGCTGCCTGATGCCATCGACTACGTGCCGGCAGCCGCGTTTCTGCTGGCCTACGGCACTGCCTACCACGCGCTCAAGCAACGGGCGGAGCTTCGGGCCGGTGAAACGCTCGCTGTGCTCGGCGCGGCCGGCGGTGTCGGGCTGGCCGCTGTCGAGATCGGCAAACTGATGGGGGCGACGGTCATTGCGGCGGCGAGTACGACAGATAAGCTCGATCTCGCCACCGAATACGGCGCAGATCACCTTATTAATTACACGAATACCAGTCTGAAGGACGGCATTCACGAGATTACCGCCGGTGACGGCGCTGACGTGATCTACGACCCCGTGGGCGGAGAGCTGTTCGAACAGAGTCTCCGCGCGGTCGCATGGCGCGGGCGGGTTCTTGTTATTGGCTTTACCAGTGGCCAGATTTCCAAGATACCGGCGAACCTTCCTTTGCTCAAAGGGTCCTCCATCGTCGGCGTATTCTGGGGACGGTTTACGGAGGAAGAGCCTGAAGCAAGCGCAGCGAACACCGCCGAACTGTTCCGGCTGTTGCAGGAAGGCAAGTTAAGACCGCATGTTTCAGAGACCTACCCGCTGGAAGAGTCCGCGCTTGCATTAGAGGCACTGGCGGCGCGACGAGTGAAAGGGAAGATAGTCATTAAGATATAATATTTTGATTCAATAAGTTATCGAATACATCAAGAATTAACTTGAACTACTTTCGCTGGCCCGAATGTTTCATGTTTGCGGCGCAAGCTTGCAGCCGGGCATCGCCAACGGCAGCTCCTTTGCTGGATTCGTAGCACAAGTTACTGATTGATTGCCGATTGTCGGGCTGTTGACATACCGATATGCATACAACATGATCCGCGACAATGGAATCAACAAACACAATCGGGTTGACTGGAGTCCGTGCAACTGCTGGTTTGCCGTTACGGGACCTGCTCCTTGTGGTACTACTTGGGAGAAGTTGCGGGTAGCGTTTAACAAAGGCAAATCGACACGCAAACCCCGCATCCGGACCAGATAGCGGGTTTTTTTTTGGCAGCTTGGCTGTGTTTTTTCATTTCCGGGCTGTATCGATCTTGAAAGACGGCGTTGCGCCGCAACACGGCCTTGTGCTGTAAGGGAAACAGAAATATGCAAATGTATTCAGAAGCGGATGTCGATACTGCCTGTCTTGAAGGCAAGCGGATCACAATCCTCGGCTACGGCAGTCAGGGCCGCGCACACGCGCTAAACCTCAAAGACAGCGGCTTCGATGTCGTCGCAGGGCTGCGTCCCGGAGGTCCGAGCTGGACCAGGGCCGAAGCCGACGGGCTGCAGGTCAGGGAACCCGAAGATGCGGTCAAGGGTGCAGCAATCGTTGCGTTTCTGACACCGGATCTTGTACAGGGTCCCCTGTACGAAGCAATCCGGTCCGAAATTGATCAAGGCTCGGCCCTCCTTTTTGCGCACGGGTTCAACATTCACTTCAAGCAGATCGAGCCGCGGGCCGATCTCGATGTCGTCCTTATCGCTCCGAAAGGTCCTGGCGATCTGGTGCGGCGACAATACGAAGAAGGACACGGCGTCCCGTGTCTCGTCGCCGTTGAGCAAGATGCCAGCGGCAACGCCCTGAAACTCGCCCTCGCCTATGGCCACGGCATTGGTGGGGCCCGTGCCGGGGTGATCGAAACGACTTTCGCGGAGGAGACCGAAACCGATCTGTTCGGCGAGCAGGCGGTACTGTGTGGCGGCCTGACGGAGCTCATGGTGGCGGGCTTTGAAACTCTGGTGAAGGCCGGTTATCAGCCGGAGGTCGCCTATTACGAGTGCATGCACGAACTGAAGCTGATTGTCGATCTGCTCCACGAAGGCGGACTCAGGAAGATGCATGAGTTCATCAGCGAAACAGCTGCTTACGGCGACCTGACCCGGGGACCGCGAATCGTTGACGATCATGTTCGCGAGACAATGCAGAAAGTATTGACCGAAATCCAGGACGGTACTTTTGCACGAGAGTGGATCGAAGAGTACGCGGCGGGCCAGAGCGAGTACAAACGCATGATGAATGATGACCTCGCACACCAGATTGAGAAGGTCGGCGGGGACCTTCGCAGTCGAATGGACTGGCTCGAGAACTAATAGCATGCAGGAAGAAAATCCAATGAAGAAAGAGACGGCAGATGACAGGATAACCATCTTCGACACCACCTTGCGTGACGGCGAACAGGCCCCAGGCTGCAGCATGACGCTTCGGGAGAAACTCCGCGTCGCCAGGGCGCTTGCCGATCTCCGCGTAGATGTTATCGAAGCCGGTTTCCCGGCAGCGTCTCCTGGTGATTTCGACTCGGTCAAGGCAATTGCTGATGAAAACCTCGGCCCTACAATCTGTGGCCTTGCGCGCTGCAACCCGAAGGACATCGAAAAAGTTCATGCCGCAGTCAAAGGTGCCGACAAACACCGCATCCACGTATTTGTGGCGACCAGTGAAATTCATCGTGAGCACAAGCTCAAAATGGCAAAGGAAGAAATCCTGAAGAGCGCGGCCGGCGCGGTCAGGCTGGCGCGCGAGCTCTGCGAGGACGTCGAGTTCTCGCCGGAAGATGCGTCAAGGACTGAACGCAGCTATCTTGCGGAAGTCATCACTGCCGCGATCGAGGCCGGCGCAAGAACCGTTAACATTCCGGACACCGTCGGCTACACGGTGCCGGGCGAGTTCGATCAACTTTTCAGATATCTCAAAGAGCACGTCCCGGGTATCGACGACGTTGTGCTGAGCGTTCACTGCCATGATGACCTGGGGATGGCGGTCGCAAACAGTCTCGCCGCGGTCGCCGCCGGGGCGCGCCAGGTGGAGTGCACGATAAACGGCATTGGTGAACGTGCCGGCAACTGTTCCCTGGAAGAAATCGTGATGGCTTTGGCGACGCGTTCTGAATACTTCGGACTCGAAACCGGAGTGGATACGACGCGGCTTTACCCGACATCGCGGCTGGTCTCGAGCATCACTGGCATGCACATACCCAGAAACAAGGCAGTCGTGGGTGAAAACGCGTTCGCCCATGAGGCCGGCATTCACCAGCACGGCATGCTGCAGCATCATTCAACCTACGAAATTATGCGCCCCGGTGACGTCGGCAAAAGCCATTCCCACCTTGTTCTTGGCAAGCACAGCGGGCGGCATGCGTTCCGTGACCGGGTCAAAGACCTCGGATTCGACCTCGATGAATTCGAAACCAATCGTACGTTCCAGGAATTCAAGAAGCTGGCGGACAGGAAGAAGCACCTGTACGACGGTGACATAGAAGCGATCATCATGAATGTCGACAGCACGTCGGCCGGACCATGGATACTTCAGTCGCTGCAAGTGACTTCGCAGACGGATCAGCAAGCCTCGGCAGTCATCCGGCTTCTCAACGACAACGGCGACGAAGTCAGCGAATCTGCTCAGGCGGATGGTCCTGTCGCTGCCGCTTTCAATGCCATCGAACAGGCGACTGGCGTTTGTATCACCCTCAAGAATTTTGAGTTGCACAGTGCCACGGTCGGAGAGGACGCACAGGGCGAAGTCGTTGTTACTGTCGAGCACAACGGCCACAGTTACCGTGGTCATGGCGTCAGTGTGGACATCGTGGAAGCCGGCAGTCGGGCCTGCCTGGAGGTTATCAATCGTATCCTGAGGCGGCGCGATCGGAGCCTGGATACTATGGATGACGGCAGCGACGTGAATCGTGCGTCTATCTAATAATTCGCGACACTATTGACGTCGCATTCGGCGCGGCGAGACACTCATTGATGCGAAAGCCGGTGGCGATTGTTAAGCTACACCCCTTACCAGCACCACCTTACAGTTTATCTGGAGATTGCAATAAATGAGTTTTGAGGGCGGAAAACTGATCTGGCATAACGGCCGGATGATTCCCTGGGAACAGGCAACAATACACGTCATGGCACACGCCCTGCATTATGGATCTTCGGTATTTGAAGGAATTCGGGTCTACAAGACGCCCGAAGGTCCGAAAGTCTTCAGACTCACTGCTCATATACAGCGTCTTTTCGACTCTGCTTTGATCTATCGCATGCCGATTCCCTACGACCTGCCGACGCTGATTGGCGTATGCAAGGAGGTCGTGCTGGCTAATGAATTGACGAACGGCGCCTACATCCGGCCAATCGCATTTCGCGGGCTCGGCGACGTAGGACTTGCGCCTAAACCGGACCACCCCGTCGACGTTTCAATCGCGGCATGGGAATGGGGAGCCTATCTCGGCGCCGACGGTTTGGAGAAAGGCGTCGACGTCTGCGTATCGAGCTGGCAACGTGTGGCACCGAATACTGTGCCGGCCCTCGCCAAGGCGGGCGGCAATTACCTGTCGAGTCAATTGATCAGCACCGAGGCAAAACGTCTTGGCTTCGCCGAGGGCATCGCTCTGGCCACCAACGGGCTGGTTAGCGAGGGTGCGGGTGAAAATCTGTTCGTCATCCGGGACGGACAGATATATACACCACCGACGGCCGAGTCCATTCTGACCGGCATAACGCGCGACACGATCATGCAGCTTGCCGCTCAACTCGGTCTCGAGGTTCGCGAGCACGCGATACCACGCGAGATGCTGTATCTCGCAGACGAGCTGTTTTTTGCGGGGACAGCCGCCGAAGTAACACCGATTCGTTCCGTTGACAGAATCGAGATCGGCGCAGGGTGTCGCGGCCCGATCACCAAACAGCTTCAGGACGCGTATTTCGGGCTCTTCAATGGAGACACGGAAGATCGCCACGGCTGGCTCGAAGATCTCGACACACAGCCTGTCGCCGCCGCTGCCGGTACCTAGCCCGGAGTCGTGCCAGCTATGGGCGCGGGTCATTCACAAACTCTGTTCGAGAAGGTCTGGTCGGACCACGTCGTAATGGAAGAGACGGCCGATACGCCGGCGATCCTTTATATCGACCTGCACCTGATCCACGAAGTAACGACACCACAGGCGTTCACACTGCTGCGCGAAAAAGGCCTGCCCGTGCGCCGGCCCGATCTGACGCTCGGCACCATGGACCACTCCACTCCGACCACGCCGGTCAGAAATTTCAAGGATCTGGCTGTTGTCGGCGAAGACGCCGCCAGTCAGGTGATGAAAATGCAGGACAATTGCCGCGACTTCGGACTTGAGCTGTTTGGCTTCGACAGCGACAACCGTGGCATCGTACACGTGATCGGACCGGAACTCGGGGCCACCCAACCGGGCAAGACAATCGTCTGCGGCGACAGCCATACAAGCACCCATGGTGCATTCGGCGCGCTTGCGTTCGGCATAGGTACGACCGAAGTCGCTCATGTGCTCGCGACACAGAGTCTGTTGCAACGCAAGCCCAGGACGCTTGCGGTTAACGTTAGCGGCAGGCTGCAGGCCGGC
>Ga0255052_10003635_pt1 | contig 10652 bp, 15 predicted proteins | sample JV7_2_21_MG_FD_188632 | JGI IMG/M metagenome (GOLD analysis project Ga0255052, IMG submission 188632) | Seawater microbial communities from Jervis Inlet, British Columbia, Canada - JV7_2_21 | ecosystem: Environmental > Aquatic > Marine > Inlet | place: Canada: British Columbia | collected...
GGCATGGGCGTCGTCGCCGGTCGTCGCGGCATGGGCGTCGTCGCCGGTCGTTGCGGCATGGGCGTGGTCGCCGGTCGTCGCGGCATGGGCGCGGTTGCCGGTCGTCGCGGCATGGGCGTGGTCGCCGGTCGTCGCGGCATGGGCGTCGTCGCCGGTCGTCGCGGCATGGGCGCGGTTGCCGGTCGTCGCGGCATGGGCGTCGTCGCCGGTCGTCGCAGATTTAATATAATCCACTACCCATTTGACGCCCGCTGTGATAAAATCAGGCAAGTCAATTTCGGCGTTGATCGTGATCTTTGCGGCTACCCGCTTAGTGTCTTCATTGTGAGTTTCGTCCGACACTTTCTCAGCTGAAATCAAGGCAAAGCGTGATTTTGCCGGGCCATAAAAGTTCCAAACGTCGAAAGGACTTTCGCAGGCGTGGAAGCCGCGCCGACAAAGCTGGATTTTGCCGTCGATCGTATAGGTCTTGCCGATCTCGAATTGAAAGTCACGGCAGGCCAAGCCAACGTCGAAGCCTTTGTAGAGTTTCATATCGGTCATGCCGCATCCTCTTCTTTGAGTATGGGTTTGGTCTCGAATAGGTGGCCGTCGAGCGCCAACATTTTGATGGCCTCGTCGTATTGGTCCCGCGGAAGCGCCGTCAAAAGGCGGTGAACCAAAATGAAGGTCTCGCGCGCGGTCGGGATGGTGGCCAAGCCGAAACGCTTTTCGAACTGATGGCGCTCGAAATATCGGCCCTTTCGAAGGCCGTCTACGCGCCACGCGAGAACAACGTCTATGTCGTCTGGCTTGTTGTCGCGGGTCATTGGGGTTTGTCCTTGGCTGGCAGAGCCGCTACCTGGTCCATGATTTCTTGGACCTGCTCGGCGGTTTGGTAACCTAAAACGTCGTCAGTGAGTGGCGTGCTGTAGGTAATGCCGAGACGATCCAAAATGGCGACCTCATAGGGTTCGTCATCGCTTGTGTGAAAAAACTCGCCCGTGATCACGCTTACTCCGTAATCGTTGGGGAAGTAATGTTTGGCCTGCGTACCACCTAGCCCCGCCGAGTGGGATTCAAATTGCAAATCTTCAAGCTTGGTCATGCCGGTACCCCATCGATCTCGGCCGCGCGGGTCCGATAGCCGTAAGCCGGCGCGGGAAGATCATAGGTGGTCCAAGCCTGAAACTGGGGAAGCTGGCGCGGACCCCAGATAGCTTCGAACTTGGCCGCCTCTTGTTCGTAGCGCGCAACGGCGTCACGGCGGTTCGAAAATCTGTCGAGCGTGATCCACCTGCCATAATCGTAGGTCTGAACGATATAGGGCCGATCAGTCGGCTTGCCGCCGTTGATAGTCGGGAAATGTATGACGGCAAGGGTGCAGGGGCCGACAGCACAGACCAAGATAAGTTCGGGGGTGACGGGTTTCGGATTTGCGGGTGCCATTGGGTCTGCTCCTTGTTGGGTCTGGTAACCAGCGCTGGGCACCGTTGATCGATGCCCAGAACAAGTGATCAGGCGCAGTTTTTGTTTTGAGACTGTTCCCACTCAGCAACCGCCTTGGCGATGTAGCCTTCGGGGTCGTCCTGGCATTCGCCGGGATAGACAAAGCGGACGTAGGTGGTGTTGGGTTCGTCCTGGAAACGGACCTTGTATTGGAATCCCACTTCTGTCGGCGCGGCAATCTCCGCCTTGCCTTCAATGATGGGTTTGCCGCCAAGCACGCTGTTGTAGACAGTGACAGTATCGCCTTTGGTGAAATGGTGCGTCATGAATTTGATCATTTACTTTGTCTCCGTGATTGGCGGGATAGCCAGCGCTGGCCCCCGTCTCCAGGGGCCAGAACAAGCGGCCTCAGGTTTCGGTGGCTGTCGGTCTGGCTGTCGGTTTGGATTGCTTCCAGTCGGTCAGATGGGTATCTCCGCTGCCCCGCAGAATTACCCGCCTAATCAGAACATCCCCAGGTTTGGGGTGCCAATCAATATTTGGATTGTGGGCCAGCATGCCCACCGATCCAGTCTGTGGCCGGTCAATCTGGATCACGCGGACCCTGACCGGATCGGTGTGATCCAGATTGATAATTCTTGCCAAACCGCTCCAAGCGGGTTGGTCCGCATAGGACGGCCAGTGGCCGTCGATGCGGATCAGTCGTTTCTTCAGCATGGTGGGAGTATGGTCGTCGTTGGTCATTTTGATTCCCCGTATTTCGATTTCCTACAGCCCCAATATAGGGGATAGTTTGCAAATATGCAATATGAAAGTTGCCCCACAAAAGAAACAGCCCGCCAAGCGGGGGGCCGGGCGGGCTGCGGGAGTAGGAAGCACGGGGGAACGGGGGGTGTCCTGCCATGCACGCCCTAAATAGTGCCCTATTTCGGCGATGTCAACTACCATATATGGAATCACTCAAGCTCCTCGAATCTGGTCGCGAGCGCATTCCAGTGAAAAGATCGGTGCCGATTCCCCTCCCCCCGGCGGCGTTTGGTTTGATGTATCTCAATCCGGTCTTTCCATTTCTCGCATTCCTTGACCCATTTGTAATGGCCGTCCGGGTCCCGATCATGGCTCGGCTCAGAGACCTTCAGTTTATCATACCGGCGGTATGGCATGATGATGATATCAGCGTCCTGCTCGATCACGCCGCCATAGAGATCGGTTGATCTGGGCGAATCATCGTCCCGCTTCTGCGAGCCCCGCGTCCTCTGGCACACCAGGAAAACCGGAACGGCTAGATCGGTCGCCATCTTCTTGAGCCCGGCGCAATGATCCGCAATAGCCGCCAAGTCGGAATAGTAGCGCTTGCCCGGCTCCGCATCCATCAAGCGGAGGTGGTCGATCAAGACGGCCGCGAGCCGCCCAGATTTCTTGTGCGCCATGGCCCGCGATCTCATTTGGGCCACGGTCCGATCCTTTTGCACGATGGTGATGTCCGACCGCGCGGCCTGCTCCTGAAAGGCATACAGCATATCGAACTCAGCCTCGTTCAATGCGCCCTCCTCCATGGCGGAGGCCGATATCCCGGTATGGGCCGCCAAGCCGCGCATCGCCATCCCGACCGGTGTCATTTCCAGTTGGTTGATCAGGACATGGCCGGACTGGGCGATATGCTCCGCCAATTGCATCCCGAGGGCCGTCTTGCCGTGGCCCGATGCACCGCCGATTATGATGAGATCCCCGGGAAGAAACCGGCCGGCAATCTCATCCAGGGATGGAAGCCCAGAATCAAAACCCAAAGCCCGGTCATTCTGATAGGCGTCCGCGACCGATGAGATCGCCAGAGAAACGGCGTCCCGGTAGCTAATCTCCGATATAGCGTCCTCTCTTGCAATATCAGCTAAGGCGCCCTCAGCCGCCGACAGAACCTCATCCGTGCGTTTCGAAGCATTCTTGGCATCCTTCGATGCCTGATCGGCGGTCGCGATAATCCCCCGCCGCATCCATGTATCAATGATCTCGCCGGCATAATCGGCCGGACTCGGGGGATCGTCGATGATCCTGGCAACCAATGTCTGGAGGTATACCGGCAGGACAACGCCCTCGATCTCGACACCATCCATGCGGCGCTCGATCATGGGAATCGACGGCGGTTTACCAGCCTGGGTCAGTTCCCCGACAACCTCGTATATCCGGCGGTTGATCGAATTGTGAAAATGGCTCGGCTTTAGGATCTGGCTCAGGTTCCAATAGTTATCAGCGTTCAAAAGCACCGAGCCGATAACGATCTTCTCAGCCTCGGCGGCAATCAATTCCCCCATTCCAGCCTCCTGCTATTCGTCGACCGTCGCAAAAATCCCCTTCGTTTTATTGAGGACATCGAGGTAGTCAGAAAACAACGGCTCGGCCATGATCGTCGTTGGAATTCCAGCCTCCATTGTCCGGCGCTCCAGGGCCTTTGCCGCCTCCATTCCCGGCGGCATCAAGATTCGGCCATTCCGCTCCTTGGGGCGATCGCCGTCCGGATAGATGGTCAGCCTGCCCATATCGGCCGGCCATTCCCAGCCGGCCATTCCCGATGTTGACATGAGAGCATAAACCGCCGGGCCATTGGGCGCCATCTGAAGGGCGCCCATGCCGGTCTCCACCCCCTCGGCAACCGAAATCCAGCCATTCCCCTTGGATAGCACCACGGCCCCGCCTGTGCCGAGCCCCATCTTGGGGGCCTCGACGTCGGCCTTATCAGAGCCAATACGGTTGATATAGATTCGCCAAATGCCCGTGAAAAAACCTCGCGCATTGATCACTTGGCAGATCAGGGCGGGGAGAGTCTGCCCGGTGGCCGCGTGCCTTATCGCTGGGTGAAAGCGGAGGGACTCGGGCCAGGCCATTTTGCGGAGACCCCTGGCGAGCAGATAGCTCTCGGCCAGGGTTCCTGCTATGGCGCATGATTGGCCCCAGATTCGCTGGGCTTCCTCAAGGCGCCACAGGGCCGACATCTCAGCCTCGGCCTCTTGCTTCTCAGCCCTGGCCCTGGCCTCCCGGCGCTGCTTTTCGACGCATCGCCAATCCCCGTCCGTCTGCGGCGGCGTGTCATCGATCCCGAGATACCACTTGGCCCGCATGATCGCGCCGGCAATATCCCGGCCCTCGACCTCCATGATCAGATCAATGATCGATCCGCCACGCTTGGCGGACCCATTCCAGAAGCCAACGAGGCCCTTCTTGTGGCCATTGATGCAAATCGATATTGGGGAGCCGCTCGGGCTGTTCTTCCCCTTGCAAACCCACTCAGAGCCATTTCTCCGCCCCCCTGGCAGCAAATGCCGCGCTAAGTCCTCCGCCTCTGTAGCGAGGCGTTCCCTGATTTCCGAAACGTCCATTGATTCCCCCTTCCACCTCCTGCAATTTGCTCCAAACCTCGGATTCGTGGACCTCAAAAATGTCCGCGATTTGCTTGGTATCAAGCCCGCCGTCCCACATCAGTACCCGGATGTCCTCACCGAAAAGTCCATTGAATTCAATTTCCTTTAGAACCTCCGTCCACGGCGGGCTACTGGTTAGCATAGCGCCCTCCCGTATTTGGCGAAGAAGGCCGACCTCCTCGGGGTTGGGTCCCCCATGAGCAGGCCTGTCAAATCGGCGTGGTATTCGTCAGGGATTCTGATCGGATTATAATGCTCCCTTGGCAGAACAAAATTCAAGGGCTTTTTGGCGGCACCGAGCAGACGAGCCCTTGATGCAATGGCACACACGCTGCGATGTGGCAGGATGTTGGCCGCGATAAACTGAGGCCCATGGCCCTTGGCATAACTTTCAACGAGCCTGCGTTCCTCGCTCTCGCTCCACCCCCTACATGCTGATTCCTTCATGATTCCTACTCTCCTGTGTAAACAGCGGCCCCTGGTCTATTTCTGGATCCAAATGATGCCTGAGCCACCATAGAACGCCGATTGCCTCGGCGGCATCATTGGATGAAACCTCGATTCCCATTCCCTTGCATCGGGATCGAGCTTGGTCCTTGAACCATTTGGTCGAATTCTTCGTTCCCTTTGGCGCCCGCCCCTGGCCGATGAATAATTTACGCCACGATGACTGGTTCGCCCACAGAACAGGGATATCGTAATGCGCCGCAAGGCACAGTGCCGCGGACTGCAGCGAGTAGATCCGAAACATGGTCGCAAATGTTGTCCCGCCAACATCCTCATAAGTGACGGCCTGGCCGGCGAAATTCGCCTGGGTGTTGATGACGGCTTTCCGGTTTGTGATGTTCGTCCGCAGCGGCATCTCAATTGCAATTCGCCCGACCTTGTTTTTGATGATGATCTGCTTCAATGCCCGGGTGAATTCGTTGGCGATTCGGCCCTCATAGCCGGGGTCAGCCTGTCCCTTTTCCAGCCCATTCGGTCGGTTCTCACCTGGTTTGAATATCCCGCAAGTGGCGTTCGCGCCATCCCATATGGCCCAGCCTGTCGTTGTCGCTATATCAAGGCCGAGGAGAATCATGCCGCCCTCTCTGCTTCAAGAATGGCATGGCCGAGCACCGTGACCACTTGGGGCACCACAGCGTTGCCCAAAGCCTTCAGGCGGTCCACCCTGTTGGGTATTCCCACCGCCACGCGATCAAGGCCGTCTTCCCAGTCTGGAGGCCAAGTGCTTAGACTTCGGTCCAACCCGGCGGGTAGCCCATCAGTGCCTCGACCCAATTCGGATTGAGTGAGCCGCCGACTGCATTCGGTAGTTGCTCCCCCTTCTTGCCGCCGCCCCGCTCCGAGTATGATTTTTTGTTCGGACTCCGATAGTCGCGGCTCGCCGGCGTTGGCCAGAGTTTGACCGCTGTCGCTAGGTTCGGGTTGACGCCGCCGCCCCGCTCCGATCTCGGAGTGCTCCGCTTTTTTAGAAATTTCCCCAGATCCTTCTCCGGCTCCATCGCACATGGCGTCGGCCACATCCTGACCGCCGTCGCCAACCCGTCGCCCGAGTTCTTGCTCATGCCCTTGCGATTGTGATTGCCGTTGACCGTCGGCGTCGACCAGAGAATTGAACTGTGATTCAGCGGCGTCCCGCCTTGCGCAAACTTCGTGTTCCGCGAGCCGATCGCCGCGTGCGCTGTCATGGTGGGCAATAATCCAGATCCTGTCTCTGCGGTGCGGGGCATTGATGGCACAAGCTGGAACAATAATCGGCTGGACGGCATAGCCCAACGCTTCAAGATTGTCACAGACATGTGCGAGTAGCAGATCATCCGTTCGTGTGTATATCGCCTCATAGAAATCGTGGTTTGGGAGACGTTGACGGGTTTGACCTGCCACTTCAGATGGACCGCGCCTGAGTGCCATAGAGGGGAACCCACCAACGTTCTCAGCAATGACCCAAGTGGGCCGGGCAGTTTCGATAATGCCAAGCATTTCAGGCCAGAGGTAACGGTTATCTTGCGTGCCGCGGCGCTTCCCGGCAACGCTGAACGGTTGACACGGGAGCCCTCCAGTGATGACATCAATTCTTCCAAATCGAGTTGCATTGAATGTCCTAACGTCGTCATGGCACGGCACAGTGGGCCAGTGCTTGTGAAGCACCTTCTGGCAAAACTCGTCACTTTCGCAAAAGGCCACGGTTTCAAACCCGCCAGTGCGCTCAAGGCCAAGCGAGAAGCCGCCTATGCCGCTGAAAAGGTCAAGCACTGTAAGCTTGCGCTCTGTCATGCCGGTGCCATCCGTAGAACCCCAATTACCACCGCCCAGCAAACGAACGTAAGCGCGAGCCAAAAGAGAAACCAACGCTTCATCACTCCGCCTCCCCGAACAGCGGCCCGGCCAGGGCCGTCGTGCCGCGCCATCTCAGCCATACCCCCTAGCCCCCGATTCATGCGTCCTCAAGCCCATCCATCTCCTCGGCGGGCTCCCTCTCATCCGGTTCTTGGTCGCTTGTCGCTGTGGCGCCCATCTGGCGGGCCACAAAGGCATCCTTGAGCGCCTGCTGCCCCTCGTCATAGCCCTGGAGCCAGTTTTGCTCATCCGTCGATGTCGGATCATAGGGCGATTGCCTATCGCCGCCGGCCATCCCGACAACCCGGCCATCGTTGAACGCTTTCTCGTCAAACGGCTCTGTATCCGCCCGGTCAAAAAGATCTGGCGTCACCCCAACGGGAACCCTCATCCACCGGGCCAGTTCGGCTCGGCGGCGCAGATCCTGGCGCACCTCATCATCGTCCTGCTTTTTGATTTTCAGGACATAATCGATGTCCTTCTTCGGAATCCCATCGGCCTTGGCCACTTTGTAGGCGTTCCGAATCTCGGCCGTTTTGGTCGCTAAGTCGGCCTTGAGCCTCTCGATCTTTGCCACGTTATCCATAAGCAAGGCTTGCCGCTGGATGTCCGTCAATTCATGATTGTCGCCGATGTCTGTCATGTTCCTCTCCTGGGTTCATCTTTTCAGAAAGTCAGGTATGCCCGGGAAGTCGTCGGGGGGCTGCTCATCACCTCCCCCCGACTCCGCGACTTGCGCTGATTCGGGCATGGCCTCATCAAGGGCTGGCTTACCACCATCCCCGCCCGCTCCCGCATCATCAGCGCCTTGATTATCCTCCCCGTCGCAGTTCTGGGCCGAGGGAGGTTCCGCGGGCGATGGATCCTTTGGGGCCTCATTGCCCCACGAGTCCCATCCCTCCCGGCCCTTCCTGGCGAATAGCTCAATCCTGGGCGCATCGGGGAAATAGGACTCGATAATTTCGTGAGCGCGGATCGGCTTGACCGAATGATCGCCCTTCGTCGCGTAGAATGTCGACATGTGCAAAACCGTCTCATCCGGCGGCGGGCGGTTGCCTTTGGTGGCGATGCAGAGAATCTCATGCTTGTCGCGCAGCCATCGGCCCATTCCTATTCGGTCTTTGATCCACACCATGTGGGTCTTGTATTCAAAGCCCCAAGCCCCGATGACATTGATTGCCGAGTCCATCCGATTCGCCTTGGTCCAGAAGAATAGAGCGCAATCCTTGTAGGCGATCCTATCAACCGGAATGGCCATGATCTCATCAAGCGACATCGTTTTGTAGTGCCGTTCAGGGGAGCGTTCCAAGCCAGTCTCCATTGACCAAGCCTCCTCATCCCATGGCACATCGGCGAGAATCACTGTGTACCTACGACCCTGATCCAGCGGCCCCGGGTCATTTGCCTCCCTATCCTGCTTCTCCGTCTTCTGCAGGCGGTTGACAGCCCGAAAGGCACGATCAACATTGCCCGTCGCATCCATCTCGGCCGGGATGTGGCCATATTTCCCAGGATCCGCCTCGGCCGCTTCCATGACCGATCTGATTTTCTCGACGGTCCGACTCGATACCCCTGTGGCGCCGGCAATCTTGTCACGGGCTTTTCCAGGGGTGGAACTTTTCCACCCCTTGGCGCCCATCCGCTCCTTGGCTTTCTGTTTTTCGATCGGTTCAATGGCCTGCCTTATCGCGTCGATCTCGGATGGAAGGAATGGCTTCCGTTGGGCATTTTCAGAATATTCACCCATCGCTATATCGTCGATCGCCATGCTGTGGACCGGCACTTTCTTCCAGCCGAGAATCTTGCACGCCTCCAGCCGCCGCAATCCAGCAATCAGGTTGCGCCCCGGGTGAGTGATCACGATTGGATGCATCAACCCAAGCTCTTTGATATTTTCAGCCAAGGGGGCCAGATCCCCTAGATCCTTCCTGAGCCTTTCGCCAACGATGATTTCATCAATTTTGGCCGCGTAGAATTTAGCCATTGGTAAATCTCGAATCATGCGGATTTACCGGGAGAAAGTCGTTCGACGTCAAGCCGATCTCCATTTCGAATCCCTTCTGGATAATCAGTTCATGATGCTTGCTCGGAATCGATCCGATCTTGATCCAATAGACAATGGTAGATTCGTGCTTGAAATCGAGAGCCCGCCGCAACGCCGCAACGCCCCCAAATTTTTCAACTATCTTGTCGACGTAGGTCATCGGTCCTCCTGGAATCACAATATAGACTTTCTTACGACCTGCAAAATTTTCTTTCCCGATCTCAGTTCCCGCCCCCACTATCCAGAACCCAGCATCATCGAGGGCGGCGGCAACCTTGCGTGCGTCCTCTCTGGCCATATCTCGATCCGTTGAAACGTCTTCGTGCTGGATCCAATCGGCCAAGATATCAATCGGGTCAGTGTTGGTCATTGGTGGACCTCATACAGTTTTGACGAAGTTGCCGGTTTCTTTGTCTTTCAGATCAACCCGGCCCTTCAAATCAACATGTGCGGTGTAGCCATGGGACTTGAGCCACAGGCAAATCTTTGCCATTTTGCGGTCTAAGGTCATGTTCTCTCCACTGCTCCGGTATTGGGGAACTCGTTGTGCTCACGGCCATCGAGAAGGCGGCCGGCGCGCTTCTTGCCGACGCGGCGCACCGTGCGACCGTCGGGAAAACTGAAATGCCGGCCCGGCCCTTCGACCTCGCTAACCGACGTAAATTCGCCGTTCTGCTTGTGGAGGTACGGCACGCCGGCCGCCTCACATTGGTCGCGGGTATCGCGAAACCATTGAGGATTTGTTGGCCGTGCATTGGGCCCGCTCTCGCCGCCGGATATGATCCAGTTAATGCGAGGGAAAAAACCGCTCATCCGTTTTTGGACCGGTTGGTGTCCGGTTTCGTCAAATCCATCCTTACCATAAAATCGGGAAAGCAATTGATAAGACTCAGGGGCCTTTGGTTCAAAATTGATCGGCCCGAGCGCTGGTTCATAGGAGACAAACAGGACCACTGCATCGTGTTGCAGTAAATGCGGAATGTTTTCATCCGCTCGTTTCTGATCCTCGCATGTCGCACCGAGCCACACCCGGTCTTTGATTTCATCCCAGAAGTCCGGTTTCATCGCCTCGATATTTTGCGGGCGCTTGGTCAGAAGCATCCAGATCAAATCTGGCGTGGCTCTGATCAGGTCCCACAAATCAGCGCGCCAAGCGGGCGGGACCTGGTTGTCGAACACGTCGGCCAGGGAAGCACAGAATACCCGGCGCTTGCGGCCGTGGGCTTGATGGAACGCCTTGGCCTGGCGCTGCCATGTGATAGGCTTGCGCCAGTTGGCCGGCGATGTGCGCCGACGCGGCACGCGCGGACCCCAATTGGGCGCCGTGCCACCGCCAAAGCGCTTGTTGCGGGCCTCAGCATAGCAGTGGTCGCACGCCGGGCTAACCTTCTGACAGCCTTCCCACGGATTGAAGGTCGAGTCGGCCC
>Ga0255052_10003636_pt1 | contig 10652 bp, 9 predicted proteins | sample JV7_2_21_MG_FD_188632 | JGI IMG/M metagenome (GOLD analysis project Ga0255052, IMG submission 188632) | Seawater microbial communities from Jervis Inlet, British Columbia, Canada - JV7_2_21 | ecosystem: Environmental > Aquatic > Marine > Inlet | place: Canada: British Columbia | collected...
CATCGCACCCTGGATCGCACTCAGGCCTACGCCTCCAAGGCCGAAAACAGCGACAGTCGCGCCTGGCTCGACTTTGGCCGTATTCAAAACGGCGCCAATGCCTGTCGTAATGCCGCAACCCAGCAGACAGACCTTTTCGAGAGGAGCCTCTTCTCGGATTTTTGCGACCGAGATTTCGGGAAGCACTGTGTACTCGCTGAATGTCGAGGTGCCCATATAGTGATAGACGGTCTCGCCGTTTGCGGAGAATCGGGATGTGCCGTCGGGCATGAGGCCCTGGCCTTGAGTAACGCGAATCTTCTGGCACAGATTCGTTTTTCCCGAAGTACAGAAACTACACTCGCCGCATTCCGGCGTGTACAGCGGGATCACATGATCGCCAACTTTGACCGAGGTCACGCCTTCGCCGATCTCTTCGACGATTGCCCCACCCTCGTGGCCGAGTACCGCGGGAAAAATCCCTTCAGGGTCTTCACCCGACAACGTGAACGCATCTGTGTGGCACACACCGGTAGCTACATTGCGAAGCAATACCTCGCCACCTTTTGGGCCTTCCAGATCGAGCATCTCAATTTCAAGTGGTTTGCCTGCTTCCCAGGCGACTGCCGCACGCGTCTTCATTGTTATCTGGCTCCGCTGTGGTTTGTCTGTATTCCGGAGGGCGATATTCGCACGATTGCCTGTCTGTGGACAATGTGATGCGGCTTGCCCCGCCGCGCAGGTCTCCTGTAAAACAGAGTTCCTCATACCTTGTGGATGTAACAGACAAAACTAATGAGCCTTGAAGACCTGCGAAACGACCTGTCTGCCCTCGATCGACAGCTTGTTGAATTGATCGCTGAGCGCGAGCGCATCGTGAGTGAAATCGGTCGCGACAAACAAATCTCCGGAAAGGGTACGCGCGACTATGCCCGTGAGAAAGATGTTTTGAACATGGGCCGTGCCCAGGCCGCGGAGCTGGGCATTGATCCGGATCTGGCCGAAGATGTTTTGCGCAAGCTGATTCGTTCATCGCTCGCCAGCCAGGAGCGTGATCGCGTCATCGCCGAAGGCAAGGGCGATGGACGTCGAGTACTTGTAATTGGTGGCGCCGGCCAAATGGGCGGCTGGTTTGTGGACTTTTTTGCCTCGCAGGGTTTCGTGACGACGGTAGCGGATTCACGCCTCGAAGATGGGCCCGGACGATTCAGAAACTGGACTGACGCCGGAGTTGACTTCGATGTCATCGTCGTAGCAGCGCCGCTTGCTGTTTCGGGGAGAATTCTGGCACAGTTGGCTGTGCTCAAACCGCAGGGTGTGATTTTTGATATTGGGTCTCTGAAGACGCCGCTTGTTGATGGACTGCTGGAACTGAAAAATGCTGGCTGTCGTGTTACCTCATTGCATCCAATGTACGGTCCCGACACGCGGCTTTTGTCCGGGCATCACCTGATCTTTTGTGATGTCGGCTCAAAAGAAGCGACCGATGCTGCCAAGGAATTGTTCAGCGCAACAATGGTAGAGCAGCTCGACATGGGGCTTGACGATCACGATCGCCTGATCGCCTACGTATTGGGTCTGTCGCATGCTCTGAGTATCGCGTTCTTTACGGCCCTGGCCGAAAGTGGTGAGGCGGCGCCAAAACTCGCGCGCATGTCGTCAACGACATTCGACTCTCAGCTACTTGTTTCCGCTGCTGTGGCGCAGGATAATCCGCACCTGTATTTCGAGATTCAGAATCTCAACAAGTTCGGCCTTGGCCCGTTGGACGCGCTGTGCGAGGCATCGAGTCGAATTCGCGAGCTTGTCGCCGGCAGTGATGAAGACGGTTTCGTTGAGCTCATGGAGAAGGGCAAACAATACATGGCGCTTCGCGGCTGACAAAAACAGACGATCGTTCGAGCGACGCCGGACATCGATTCTGGTAAAAGGACTGGCAACCGACGGAGGGACCCTCGCGTATGCAGACCGCAGATGATCTCACTGCCCGGCTTGAGGCGGCGGAACGGCAGCTTGAAGCGCTGACGGCAGAGATTGCTCTTAACGACGAGAAGATGCGCAATACGCAGCGACTCGAGCAGCGATTGTTGCAGGCGGACGATCTCGAAACGCTCATGCACGAATTGCTCGACGGTCTGCGAGCGAGTTACGCCCTGGAACAAGTCACCGTGGTGTTCTGCGATCCGGATCATGATGTACGGCATCTGTTGCTTGCCGCAGGCACGCCGGCCGGAAGTTTCGACGGCCTCTTAATGGTCGAATCGCTGATCGGTCTTGCGCCGCAATACGTCGCACTTCGTCAGCCTTGGCTCGGCGCATTCGCGGCCTGCGATCACCAGTTGATATTTCCGCAGTCATCCAACCTCGCCAGCGTGGCGATGATCCCGCTTATCCATCGCAGGAAGCTGATTGGCAGTATTAACCTCGGCAGCGCAGACGCCTCACGCTATACGCGTGATCACGCCACCGATTTTCTCGCCCAGTTCGGCAGGATCGCATCCTATTGCATCGATAACACCGTGAATCGTGCACGGCTTCTGCGTAGTGGCTTCACCGATGTGTTGACCGGCTGGCACAACCGTCGCTACTTGCAGGTGCGCCTCAACGAGGAACTTGCGAGAGCCCGCCGTGATCGTAGCCACGTGGTTTGCCTGATTCTCGACGTCGATCACTTCAAACGAGTAAATGACACCTGGGGTCATGCGGCGGGCGATGCGGTATTGCAAGAGCTCGCCAACAGGATTGATTCACAGATACGGGCCAGCGACGTTGCGGCGCGTTACGGCGGCGAAGAGTTCATTGTGCTGCTGCCAGACACCGACAATGCATCGGCTGTTTGCCTGGCAGAGAGAATTCGCAACGCAGTCTCGGCCGCAGAATATCGACTGCCATGTGGCGATACAGTCTCGATCACAGCATCAATCGGCATCGCTGGCATCACGCCCGACGCGGATGCCGAGGATCTCAAGACCGTGGGCGATTCCCTGATCGCCCACGCCGATGTGGCGCTGTATCGGGCCAAATCCGCCGGCAGAGACCAGGTTGCTGTCGACGAGGAATGACGATGCGTGAACTCGGTTTGTCCAGCTTGATTGTTGCGCTCTCGATCCTGTTTGCCGGGTGTGAAAAGTCTGCGCAGCCGGTGCCAGCCGATGAGCACAAAAAGCCCGTGGTCGTATTTGTCGCGTTTGAAGATGACGTTTTGCTAAGAGATCTCCTCGACACTTACAGCGAAGAAAGTGGCGTGCGCGTAATCGTCCGTCGCGGGATTCCTGAGAATATCGTGAGTGACGTTATTGAGAATAAAATCTCTCCGCCGGCCGATCTGCTGTTGACCGGGTCCGTTAGCGATATCTGGCGAGCGGCGGAAGAGGGCGCGTTGCGGCCACTGCGTTCGGAAGTGGTTAGCAAAAACGTGCCGCAGTGGCTCCGGGATCCAGACGACTTTTGGGTGGCTTTTAGCTATCAGACAGCTGTGCTCGCCTACGATCCCGATGTTTTCGACAAGTCGGAACTGGCCGGTGTGGGATCGCTGCATGAATCGCAGTTTCGCGAACAGCTTTGTTTGTCGTCTTCCGCGAATCCGATCAACCGGGCCGTGGTGGCCATGTTGATCGCCGAATCCGGAGTTCGCGACACACAGACAACGGTGCGCGGCTGGCTGGAAAATCTCGCACAGCCGGCTTTCAATGCCGACGAAGACCTGCTGGCCGCAGTCGACGCGGGTGACTGTGGCATCGGCATCGTGTCGAGTCGTGTAGCGGCAAAGGTAACATCAGGCAACCCCGTTCATCGTTTTCGGATCTATGAACACGAAGTCTTTGCAGACATCGAAGCTGTTGGTGTCGTTCGTCACGCACACAATCCGGCTGGCGCAACTGCGCTCGTGGAATGGCTGATGAACCGAAAAAACCAAAAACGCTATTCGTCGAAATCGTTCTTGTCCGCCACAAGCGAGGCTGCAGAGACCGGGAAAAACGTCAGCCTTGTTGCACGGCACGAGGAAGACGCCATTAAATTGGCGGAGCGCGTGCAGTACCGCTAGAGAGAGCGGACTAGCGGCTAATTTCGCGCGAGCCCCGGCTCCTGCTCATCAGTATCAGGAAAAGCGGCACGCCGATGGCAGCGGTTAACGCACCGACAGGCAGTTGTCGCGGTGCCATGATTGTTCTCGCCAACGTGTCGGCGATGACCAGCAGGCTGCCGCCGGCGAGTGCAGATGCTGGCACGACGATACGATGGTCACTGCCGGCCAGCAGCCGAATGAGGTGCGGCACTACGAGGCCAATGAATCCAATGACACCTACTGTTGTAACGGACAACGCGGTCGCGAGCGAAGCTGCAGCAAACACCAGGTATCGGAATCCGACGACCGGCATACCCACGATGCCGGCCTGAAGCTCACCGCGGGACAGTACATTGAGGTGCCGCGCGGCCAGAGTCCCGGCGATGATCAACACGACGAGCAGCCCCAGGACCCGCCAGGGCTCAAAGGCGAAACTCAGGTCGCCCATCAGCCAAAACAACATGCCGCGGAGGTTCTGCTCCGGACTCAGCGCGAGTAATAAGGTTGTCGCGGCACTGAAGCCCGCTGCCAGTACTACCCCGGTCAATAATAATCGCGCCGGCGCCCAGCTGCCGGTGCCATGCGCTATCGAGAATACCAGCAGGGTGGCCGTCATTGCGCCACCGAAGGCCGCGAGGTCGACGAGAATGCTGCCAAGCCCAAATATCATCGCGAGCAAGGCTGCGACCGCGGCGCCGCCTGAGCTGCCGAGGATATATGGCTCTGCGAGTGGGTTGCGCAGCAAGACCTGCATCAGCACGCCAGCAACCGCTAGTAAACCGCCAACCGAGAAGGCGGTCAGTGCGCGCGGCAGGCGCAAATCCAGGATCAGTGATCGAGTGTTCTCCGGCGCATTTCCGAGAAGCGCCGCCAGCGTTTCACTCAGGCTGATGTCTGCACTGCCAGAGGCGAGGGCGATGACGAGCGAAGATATCGCAACGGCAATCAGTCCCGAAAACAGCACGGCGGAGCGCCCGGCAAACATTCAAATCTCCCTGTGAAACGAGTCGCAGACAATGCCCGTGCCGCATTAATTGCCCGCACCTGTGACCCGGGACACTGACCATGCCCTGAATTGGTGTAAAGTTAAAGGTAGCTAAAGTTTTTGTATCGGTTGCAATGAGCAACGACTGGATTGACGCAGAGGGATTCCGCGCCAACGTCGGTATTATTCTGACGGACAGCGACGGCAAGTTGCTGCTGGCCGGCCGGGCCGGCAGCAAGGGCTGGCAATTCCCGCAAGGTGGCGTACTCGTCGACGAGGAACCCGAGGAAGCGATGTTTCGCGAACTCCGCGAGGAGGTCGGCCTCGGTCGCGATGACGTTGAGATGCTCGGGGTGACCGAAGACTGGTTGCGTTATCGCCTTCCCGACAAGTTTGTTCGCCGCCACAGTAAACCGCTCTGCATTGGCCAGAAACAGCGCTGGTTCATGCTTCGTCTTGTGTCATCGACCAACAATGTCCGTTTCGATCTGGGCGAACAACCGGAGTTTGATCGTGTTCGCTGGGTGGATTTCTGGCGCCCTGTGAATGAAGTCATCTATTTCAAGCGGCGGGTTTATGCCCGCGCCCTTCATGAGCTTGGTTCGACGGTGTATCCACAGGGGCTGCCGCCTCGCCCTCGCTGGTGGCCAAAGCGCTGGCGCGCGGTATTTGACAAGGACATCGGCCCGCCTAAATCGTGACGTGCTGCACTTCTCACTGGCCGGACCACCGCGTAACATAACGTCTTTCCGTTGCAAGGCTCGTTATGGCGCGATATTCACCTCTACAGTTACACAGCCGCGGGCGCGTCCTGATGACGCGTGCTGTGCTTGTGGTGATAGTCGCCGTCTTTGCCTACCTCGTGTTCGAGTTCGGACGGATTCAGGCAAATTACAATATCGTCGACGCGGCAAAAGAACGGCAAGCCTATGAGGATCGTATTGCCGGCCTGGAAAATGACATCGTCGGGCTCAAGGAAGAGGTGGCTCTGCTCGAGACACATCGCGACATCGATCGCGAGGCGTACAAAGATGTGGAGGCAAGCCTGACGGCGTTGCAAGCGAAGATCCAGGAGCAAATGGATGCCATCGCCTTTTATCGCGGTATTGTATCGCCGGCAGATGGCGCAGCCGGGTTGCGGGTTCAGGATCTCAGACTGACCCGTGGGCAGGCGGAAAGGGCCTACAATATTCGACTGGTGTTGGTGCAGTCTTTACAACACGATCGCAAGGTCAGTGGCGACGTAAGTCTGAGCATCGCCGGCGAAGAGGGCGGCGCGGAGACCACGTACAACTACGCGCAGTTGTTGCCCGAAGAAAGAAACGCGAGCTGGCCATTTTCATTTCGCTATTTTCAGGATTTCGATAGAGAAATAATTCTCCCCGACGGTTTTACGCCGGAGAAGATCACGATTGAGGTGCGTTCGAAAACGCGTTCGATCAAAAGTATTGAAGAGAGCTATGCCTGGACGACACGCCCGGGTTAACGCCGATCGCAAGAAGGCACTTTGGAGAAATACATGTTTGGTCGAAAACAACGCAGACACACGGTGGTGGATACATTGGTCGGCTCCAACACCAGGGTCAATGGAGACCTGAATTTCAAGGGTGGCTGTCATGTGGACGGTGCCGTCAAGGGCAATGTCAGCGCAGATCCTGAAAGCGATTCAGCACTCAGCGTTAGCGAGGACGGCAATGTCGACGGCGGCGTTACTGTGCCTTATGTCGTGTTGCACGGAATCGTTCGTGGCGATGTTTGCGCCACTCAACGAGTGGAACTTGGGCCAACGGCACGGGTCATTGGCAATGTGTATTACAATTTGATTGAAATGGCGATTGGTGCCGAGATTAACGGTAAACTCGTACACCAGCCTGAAGGGCAAGTGCCATTGCTCGAACAAACAACCCGAATTGATGAATCGGCTGCTATTGCCGCCGAGTCATAGTTTACAAGTCAAGGATTTAGCATATGCAGTCGGAAATACCTGTAAGCGGCTCTCCCGCAGCACCGCCACCGGTCGTCTTTACGGACGCCGCAGCAACCAAGGTCGGTGAACTGATCGAAGAAGAGCAAAACCCGGAGCTCAAGCTCAGGGTCTTTATCTCCGGTGGCGGCTGCTCAGGATTTCAGTACGGATTCACTTTCGACGAAAATATCGAAGATGGGGACAGCCAGGTCGTCAACCATGGTGTCACTCTTGTGATTGATCCAATGAGCGTTCAGTATCTGATGGGCGCCGAAATTGACTACAAGGAAGACCTGCAGGGTGCGCAATTCATCATCCGCAACCCCAACGCGACAACAACCTGCGGTTGTGGATCGTCCTTCACGACCTGATTCTCCTTCTGAGGTCATCGCCGCGGTTGACCTCGGTTCCAATAGCTTTCATATGATTGTCGGTGAGCTGCGCCACGGGCAGCTCATCATTATCGATCGGATCCGAGAGGCAGTTCGTCTAGCGCAAGGCCTGTCGGACTCTGGGGATTTGTCCGCTGAGGCTCGCGCTCGTGCTATTGAATGCCTGTCACGATTCGGCGAGCGATTGCGAGATATGCATGCCGCCAGCGTCCGCGCCGCAGGCACGAGTACGATTCGTCGCGCACGCGAAGATACTGGTTTTATGGCGGATGCGGAGTCAGCACTTGGCCATCCGATCGAGGTCATTTCCGGCATCGAGGAAGCGCGGCTCATCTATAACGGCGTTTCGCACAGCCTGCCGCCACACGAAGGTCTGCGGCTCGTACTCGACATTGGCGGTGGTAGCACAGAATTGATTCTTGGCCAGGGAGCGGAACCGCGCGCTCTTGAGAGCGTGCATCTCGGATGTGTGTCGATGACAGAGCGTTTCTTTCCAGACGGCAAGATCAACGCAGACGCATTTGCCAGGGCACGCGTTGCAGCGCGACTCGAATTGCGGCCAGTCAAAGCTTTTTTCAGGGGCGCTGAGGAGATCGAGTCAATAGGCACGTCGGGGACGATTCGCTCGACCGGACAAGTTGCCAACGAGCTCGGCTTCATCGATTCGCAAACTCTGACACCCTTTACGCTCGACCAACTGATCGAAAGAGTGATGCAGTTCGATTTGATCGCAGACTTGTCGCTGCCAGGACTGTCTGAAAGACGTGCACAAGTCTGGCCGGGCGGACTGGCGATTCTCGCCGAGCTCCTCGGTGTTTTGCGCGTCAAAGAACTGCAGATCTCGGATGGCGCGCTTCGTGAAGGCCTGCTCTACGACCTGCTCGGACGGCTGCAACATGAAGACGCGCGCGAGCGAAGTGTCCGCGCCATGGCTACGCGCTATAACGTCGACGGGGATCAGGCCCGGCGTGTTGGGACCACTGCCGCGAGGCTGCTCGATCAGTGCGCTGAAGCGTGGCAGCTCGACACGCCATTGAGCGGCAGAATGCTCGACTGGTCCGCAAGGCTGCACGAAATCGGTCTGGATATTTCGCACGACGGATTTCAGCGGCATGGCGCTTATATCGCAGAGCATGCGGATTTGCCCGGTTTCCCGCGCGCGGAGCAGCGCTTTCTGGCGTTTCTGATTGGCAGCCAGCGTTACCAGATTGATTCGCGATTCGAGACATTGTTGCCTCGCGCCTGGCGTCAGACGGCCTTGCGGCTCGCGATACTGCTCAGGCTTGCAGTTCTATTGAACCGGAGTCGTAGTGCGATTGACCTATCCGCGGTCACAATTTCTGCAAGAGGGGAGAGGGTCACCCTGGCTTTCGATTCGTCCTGGCTCGAGGCCAATCCACTAACAGTCGCTGACCTCGAAAGAGAAATCGGCTATCTGAGCGTTGTTGGCTATAAGCTGGAAGTCAGTTAGGCGAGGCAAGCTCATCGATAAAAGTCCGTTGGGCCGATATGGCCTTCTCGCCCGCCTTCGGAGACAGACGTTCATAGCTGCCATCGCCATGTAGCGCCCAGGCCTGACAGTTGTCGGCGAGGTATAACTCCAGATCGCTAAGAATCTGATCCTTGAGTCGTTTCTGACGAATCTCAAAACAAGACTCGTTGCGGCGCAGCAGGTTTCTTTCCATCCAGTCCGCGCTTGAGCAATAGAATTCTTCGTCGCCGTCATTGAAAAAGTAGTACACGCGCGAATGTTCGAGGAATCGACCCACGATCGAGCGCACGTGGATATTCTCAGACAGGCCCGGCACTCCGGGGCGTAACGAACAGATACCTCGCACGATCAGGTCGATTCTTGTGCCGGCCTGCGACGCCTCGTAAAGTGCGTCGATTATTCCGGGTTCATTCAGCGAGTTGATCTTGGCGATTATTCGCGACTCCTTGCCGGACTTCGCGTGCTCGGCTTCACGCGCAATCTTCTCGAGCAGGGACGGGTACAAATTGAAAGGTGCTGCCAGCATGCGCGACATGTCACTGGATTCGGTGAGGCTCGTGAGTTGCATGAACAACTCATGCACATCTTTGCCCAGTCGCCAGCTACTGCTCATGTAGCCGTAGTCGGTATAGACCCGCGTCGTTGCATGATGGTAATTACCTGTACCAAGATGCACATAGCGGACGAGTTGTTCGGATTCGCGCCGCACGACAAGCGTCATCTTCGCATGCGTCTTGTAGCCGACAAGACCATAAACAACGTGTGCCCCGGCCTCCTGCAGACGATTCGCAAGCGATATGTTCGCCGCCTCATCGAAGCGCGCCATGAGCTCAATAATGACCGTAACTTCTTTGCCCGCTCTGGCGGCGTTCACCAGATGGTCCACGATCGGCGAATCCGCACCGGTGCGATACAAGGTGATTTTGATCGCGAGGACGTCGGGATCGGACGACGCAGTACTGATGAAATCGATCGTCGGCGCGAACGAGTGATACGGGTGGTGCAACAGCACGTTCTTCTTGGACAACAGCTCGAAAATATTCTCGTTGCCGAGCAGTTCCTCCGGCAGTCCCTGGGTAAACAGTGGATAAAGAAGTTCCTGCTGGTCCTCAATTTCGCAGACTGTCGAAAGGCGGTTCAGATTAACGGGTCCGTCAACGAGATACATGTCATGCTCGGCCAGCCCGAAGTGGTCCAGCAGAAAATCCCGCAGGTCTTCAGGGCATTCGTGACTGATTTCGAGTCGAACGGCCGCACCATGACGGCTCGCTTCCAGCTGACCCTCAAGCGCAAGCACCAGGTCACTAACTTCCTCGTCATCGACATACAGGTTGCTGTTGCGAGTTACACGAAATTGGTAGCAGCCGTCGACACTCAGACCGGGGAACAGTTCTGCGACGTGCACGCGAATGATTGAGGACAGAAACACATAATGGTGCCGCCCCGGACTGCTCAGATGTTCAGGTAAACGAATGATACGTGGCAAGGATCGTGGCGCTTGCACCATGCCGCGGTGGCGCCGTCGACCAAACGCATCTTTGCCACGCAAGCGAATAATGAAGTTCAGGCTCTTGTTGAGGACTCGCGGGAAGGGTCGCGATGGATCGAAGGTTAACGGTGTCAGTACCGGTACGACCTGATTGAGAAAATACTCTCGCAGCCACTCGCGTTGCTCCGCATTCCATTCTTCACTCTGTAGAAACTGGACACCGGCCGTTGTCAGCTGCGGAAACAAAACGTTGTTCAGCAACTCATATTGTTGCCGCACGACG
>Ga0255052_10003637_pt1 | contig 10651 bp, 6 predicted proteins | sample JV7_2_21_MG_FD_188632 | JGI IMG/M metagenome (GOLD analysis project Ga0255052, IMG submission 188632) | Seawater microbial communities from Jervis Inlet, British Columbia, Canada - JV7_2_21 | ecosystem: Environmental > Aquatic > Marine > Inlet | place: Canada: British Columbia | collected...
TGACGGCACCCGCCCTGGTTGGGGCGGAAGGTTCGAAATGGGAGTGGGAGGGGGTTTCGCGGATCATCGCTCTTGGCGATGTCCATGGCTCCTACGAGAAGTTGTTGTCCCTGCTCCAGGGCACAAAGTTGATAGACGACGAACTGGCTTGGATCGGCGGCAATCAACACCTGGTCTTCTGTGGCGATCTGACCGATCGGGGCACAAACGACCGGGCGGTTCTGGATATGGCTCGGCGGCTCCAGAAGGAGGCCGAAGCAGCAGGCGGCAAGGTCCACGTCGTTCTCGGTAATCACGATGTCATGAACCTGACTCGCGACCGGCGCTACTGGACTCCGGAGCTCTTGAGTGGGTTTGCCAAGGACGAGACCGAAGAAGAGCGGCTACAGGGCTTCAGACAGTTTCAGAGACAGCACGGCCAGCAGGTTGAGCGCGGCATACGTGCTTTCGACGAGAAGTTCCCTCCGGGGTACTTCGCCCGGGCGCGGGCCTTCGATCCCGACGGTGAGTACGGCTCATGGCTGCTGGAGCAGCCGACCGTGGTGAAGGTTAACGGCGTGTTGTTTCTCCACGGTGGCCTGACGCCGAGGGTGGCAAAGCTGGGACTGGACGAGATCAATCGGCTGGTGACTGCCGACATCCGGGCATTTCTCGAAGCTGCCGATGCACTGGGGGATTCAGTGCCGTGGCCGCGAGACTACGGCACCATTCTGGGTGTGGCCCACGAGCTCGGAGAGAGGAGAGGCAAGAGCCCCAAAGTGACGGCGGCGAAGACCGTTCTGGAGGCCCAAGAGGGTCTGGCATTCGAACCCGCGGGACCCGTCTGGTATCGCGGCACCTCGGTAGATAACGAACGACTGGAAAACCAGCGGGTGGATGAAGTTCTGGAATTGTTGAATGCCCGCGCGGAGATGGTGGGCCACACGGTGACCCGGTCGGGCCAGATCAGTAGTCGATTCAACGGCCAGGTCTACCGGGCCGACGTGGGAATGGCCTACGGTCGACCCGCCTTGGCCGCAGTGCTGCAGGGCGAGAATCTGCACGTCTACAATCCTGCCAACGGTGCGCTGATGGCCGCGTATACGGAGCCGCCGCAGGGAGAGGGGTGGCCCCAGGGCGAGGAAGACCTTTCGGATCACCAACTGGAGAGGTTTCTGGAACGGGCCGAGATCAAGGATCGCAAGCACCTCGAAAAGGAGGGGGTCCCCCTGATGATCCTCGAGCTCGAACACAAGGACATGAAGCTGCAGGCCCTCTTCGGCTATGCCCAGGAGAGTGCGGAGGAGGCAGCCGCAGACAATCGCAAAACTCGCCGTATGTACCAGAATGTGGTGGCGGCCTACCGACTCGACCGTCTTTTCGATCTGCACATGGTTCCCGTGACGGTGCTTCGCAAAGTGGATGGGACAAACGGTGCGATTCAGATCTGGATCCAGAGCGCCCTCGACCTGACCGAGATCGAGGAGTATGAAGCCGAAGACCTGCTCGAGAAGATGCTGCCCGAGATCGCCCGGGCCCGGGCCTTCAGCGGCCTTATCGGCTTGAAGAAGAGATTGAAATTCGGCGTGAACTTTCTGCCCGTGACCCACGAGGTCAAGCTTGCAGACAATGGAATCGCATTCTCCGAGGATCCGGACATCGGGGACTTCCTGACCGAGGGCTGTGGACCGGTGGGTGAAGCATTCTTGCACTCTCTCGAGACGCTTGAATACAACAACATAAAGGACAAACTGGGCGAGTTCCTCTCAAAAGAGCAGATCGAGGCCATCCTGAAGCGCCGTGATGGGATCCTGGAGATCTGCATCAACCCCGACCCCGACTGGTCGGTCGACAGGGTTCGCAACCGAGATCAGACTTGAGGCCCCTAGCCTCTGGCCCGCACACTGCGCATGGAGCTCCGCCATTTCTCCAACTCCTGGGCGCTGAGCGGCCTGCTGACGAAATGACCCTGAGCGAGATCGCAGCCCATCTGCCGCAGAGCCTCGAGGGTCTCCTTGGATTCGACCCCCTCGGCCACGACCTTGAGACCCAGATTGTGGCCGAGCTCGATCGTCGAGCGGACAATCTGTGCCATCTCCGGCGAGGTCATCATCTGGCTGATGAACGAGCGGTCGATCTTGAGCTCTTGCACTGGCAGCTTCTGCAGCTGCGCCAGAGACGAGTATCCGGTGCCGAAATCGTCGATGGAGAGGGTCGCTCCTATCCTGTCCAGCTCGTCAAGAACCCGCTGGCCGGTCTCGAGGTCCGACATGACCGTGCCCTCGGTAATCTCGAGAACCAGATGGTCCGATTCGACCCCCGTCGTCTCGAGGAGCTGCCGCAGTCGAGCAGGAAGGGTGGAGTCGTGGAGGTCATAGGCCGAGATGTTGATAGCGACCGACACTTCGAGACCTTCCTGAAGCCACCGTCCAACCTGCTCTAGAGCTCGCCGCAAGACCCAGGCGGTGATGTCGCGAATGAAGCCGGTCTGTTCGGCGATGGGGATGAACTCTCCGGGGCTGATCTTGCCGAGCTTGGGGTGGGTCCATCTGAGGAGCACCTCGGCCTGATCGACCGTCCCGGTGTCGAGATGCAGCTTGGGCTGGAATCGCAGCTCCAGATCATTGTGATCCAACGCTCTCCTCAGATCGCCCATGAGGCCGAGACGTTGGATGCTGTGACGGTCGTAGCTCGGGTCATAAAAGGTGACCCCGAGGTGCCGTTCTTTGGCCACGTACATGGCCACCTCTGCTTGCTGCAGCAGGGTTTCCGCATCTCCCCCTTGATCGGGAAACAGGGCGATGCCGACATTTGCCTCGATGTCGACCCGAAGATCATCGATCTCGATGACCCCCCCCAGCATGCCGCGTAGCCGTTCCACCTGTTCCGTGGCCTCGGTGACGCCGCCGACTGGCAGAAGGATGCCGAATTCGTCGCCTCCCAGCCGTGCCACCTTGACCTCGAGCTGATCTGCGGCAGCCTGAAGCTGTGACGCGATCGCTGCGAGCAGACGGTCACCGACGTGGTGTCCCAGCATGTCGTTGATGCTCTTGACGCGATCGAAATCGACCATGGCCACGGCAAGCCGACGTTGGTGACGGCGTGCCTCCTCGGTCTGATCGGAAAGATCGATTCGAAACTGGTTCCGGTTCGGCAGATCGGTCAGATCGTCGTGGAAGGCGAGATGAAGAATGGCCGCTTCGCGCTCTTCTACCTCATGCTGCATGGCGTCGACTTCGCGGGCCAGCCGTCCAACCTCCCCGGCCTCGCGGGTGGGCAACCTGGCGGAGTAGTCGCCTGCCGCGATCCGTCGCGTCGCATCTACCAGGCTGCGTAGGGGACGGGTGATTCTCCGCACTACCAGGAGCGCTCCGAGGATGGCTAGCACCGCCGAGGCGATGGCGATTCCGGTTTGCAGGTTCATCGGCGTAACAGGTCAGAGGTCGGCCAGCACCGCCCGGATTATAGGGCGCAACCCTTTTGAAATCAGTGGATTCCGTCGCAGAAGCGAGCTCTGCAGTATTCTCACCGGAGATTCGTGCGGCATCTCTTTGAACATGTCCTGGACTATGCTCTGGCAGCGAGCCTGTGCGTGGGGCTTTTTCTTACCTTCACAAGCAGGTCCGGCGAGCGATCGTGAAAGGGGGGAATCCGTGAAGAAGACAATCCAGGCACTGATCTTGTGGATGGCGATCGGATCGATCGCCGTGGCCCGGGCCAAGTCGGACCTCGAGGATCCTGCAGCCACCCTTGCAGATCTCGTGGACAGAGCCAGCGAGGTCAAGATCGAGACCTACTCTGGGGAGGAGCATCGGCAGGCGGCCAAGAGCTATCGCAAGCTGCTCGAGGAGGTCCAGGCGCCCGATCTCGCAGAGCTGGAGGGCGATGACGCCATCGACAGAGACCTGCTCGAGGCCCATCTCAGAAAGCAACTGTTCGAGCTCGAGAATCTGCTCCTGTACCAGCTCTCGCCGGTGCGGTATCTGGTCCTGTCGAAGACCGACAGTCTATTTGTGCGGCCTTGCGCTCAGCCAGACAAGGTGGTGGCCGAGGCTCGGGACGAACTCGAGAAGCTCCCTGAGATCCTGGAGAATGCCCGAAAGAACCTTACCCGACCGGCCCGGACCTGGACCGAAAACGCCATCTACACCTGCTACTACGCCGAGATGATGCTCGAGAAGATGCTGCCCGAGGTCTGTATCGACGATCCCGAGCTCGCCGAGCAGCTGCGGGCAGCGGGTGATGTGGCTTTGGCAGCGGTTCGTGACTATGCGACCTGGCTGGAGAACGACCTACTGTCCCGCTCCGACCGGTCGCCGGCCTGGGATCCTGAGGAGGTGGAGTTCTACCAATTCGCCATCGAGCAGCTGTTCGACTATGGGCTCGAGGAGATGCTCCGAGTTGCAGAAGAGGACGAAGCGAAGACGCTGGCAGAGATGGAGGAGCTGGCCAAGAGGATCCATCCCTCGGGTGACCTGGTCACCGTATGGAACCTGATGAAGGAAGAGGCGCCCCCCTGGTCGGAGGTCTATCCCATGGCCGAACGCTACGTGGCTCTCGCCGATGAGTGGTTGCGAGGGCCGGGGGCCCATCTTGTCGATATTCCTCGAGAATTCGATTATGGCGTTCAGCTGACCTCGCCCATGGGGCGCCGGGTCCTGTCCTTTGGCGGTGCCACATACGGCCCGACCCTCGGGGGGCGGATTTCCGGCTACTACGTGCTGACACCTCTGGAAAAGAAGCTAAACGAGGAGGAGCAACTCAGCCGGTTGAAGTCCTACAATCCCTACTGGACCCACGTCATCTCGTATCACGAGTGGCTGGGTCATAACGTCCAGCGGGCGATCGCCGAAGCCCACGCCAGCCGTCCCATGAGAGACCTTTTCTGGTCGAGCTATCTGAGCCAGGCGTGGTCGTTCTATCTGGAGAAGCTACTGGAAGACGAGGGCTACTACGAAGACATGTTGCCGCACCTGGAGGCATTGAAGACCCGGATGGCCCGGTTGCAGATGAGGATGTGGAGGATCCAGCGCATCCTCACCAAGCTGCAGATGGCCAAGGGTGAGATGACCTTCGATGAGGCGGTAGAGGCCTATGTCGAGAAGATCGGCATGGAGCCTGGCAATGCCCTGATCGAGGTGCAACGGGACTCCCAAAGTCCTTCACCCCCGGGCCGGGAGATCATCGGTGAGCGGGTCATCCTGGAGATGAGGGCCGAGTACCAACGTCGCATGGGGGAGCATTACCAGATCAAGGCCTTTCACGAAGCCCTGTTGCGCTACGGCGAGCTGCCGCTGCCGGTGGTGCGCCAGCTGATGTTTGGGGACTACTGACGATTGAGTCGCTTGTCGTACTTGGAGAACTCGATCTTCAGGCCACCGGGAATCTGAGCATCGGCCGCTCGGTAGCGATTGATGTAGTCGAGCAGGCCGCCACCGTCGTGTGCTGATTCGTACCCCTCGAAGTCCCCGCGAAACCAGTCGAAGATCTTCGACAGGGTCACCGTACCGGCGTCGAGGTCGATCTTGCAGTTCCTTACCTCGCCAACAAACTTCGTCATTTCGGCATCGAGCTGGTCGTCGAGTGTCGCGGGCTCGAAGGCTCGGCTAGGCAGCTTGGGACAACCCACCGAAGCACAGTTGAGGGCGGCGTGGATTCGGGGATCCTTGAAACCCTCGCGGATGATCTCGTTCTCGAGATCCTGCAGGTTGGACTGTCGACCACCCACCATGATCTTTGTCCTCGAAAAAAAGCTGTTGCCGGACCGGGTGATCCCCCATACCGTGCCGGCGTCCGGTGACAAGTTGAGAACGCCGTTGAAGACGTGGGCGTTGTAGGCGTTGATGTAGTAGGCGAGTTGATCCTCGCGGGTTGGAAAGAGATCCGGATCGGTCTCCGGGCTCGTGGTCTCTATCAAACTCAGGAAGCGATCGAACAAGTCACGGTCTGCTGCCAGACCGTCATAGTCCACCAGACCTTCTTCATCGACAAAAGTCTGGAGAACGCTGTTCCAGTCGTCGTAGGAGAAGCTCGCAGCCGTGGCGGGGGTTGGCATGGTCGCGCAAACCATAGCGCAGATCAATGACAGGAGCGTGCGGGGGTAGTTAACGATTCTCACTCGAGACTATTCGTCCTCTGCCGCGAGAAGTCGGTCGAGACGTTCCTGCAGTTGGACGAGCTTGGCGTCGAAGTTGGCGGAGTCGAGAAGACTGTAGAACCGGATTCTTCCCTGGTCGTCGATGATCATGTTGGAGGCGATGGGTACCTGGTTGCGCGGCAGATCGGGCAGTACATCCGCAGGGGCATAACTGGCCGAGACCTCGCCGTCCGTATCCAACAGTACAGGGAATGTGAATTTGGACCGCTCGGCGTAGGTCCTTGCTGCCTCTTCGGTCTCCAGGACATCGATGACGAGGACCTGCACATTCATGTCTTTGTATTTCTGCCAGAGCTGTTCGAGATGCGGAGCCTCCGCATTACAGAATGGTCACCAACCAGCACCGAAGTGGAGAACGACGTACTTACCCCCCAGGTCGGTGATGCTGACGTTGTTTCCGTCCAGTGTGGGCAAGTCAAAAGCAGGTGCATCCTCGCCGATCATGGGGTGCTCCATCGCCGGCAGTGGCTGTACTACCGCGAGCGCCACTACAACAAGCAAAGCCGCAAGCCCGGGTACGTTTCTCATCGTCAGAATCCCGTCATTGATCTACCTACGGACCGGGCCCAGGTATTGGTCGTACCACTCGAGGATCTCGCGCATCATGGTGTTGACGTCATAGGGGAGATGCCCCCCCTCCAGCAGAACGTGGCGTTTGTGCTCGGGCGGAGTGCCCAGGAGATCGAACATCGGCTTCTGGGCAGTGTCCACCGGCAGACCATAGTCGCTGATCCCGTTGATCATCAGAACAGGTGTGGTCACCCGAGGTGTGTAGTGCCAGGGGTTGACCTCGGCGGGCTCTGCCAGCATGTGGGTGTCGTCGAAACCGCCTGCCAGGAAGGCGATGACCTTGAAACGCTGTTCGATGGCGGTGTAGATCGGCCCGTACTCGCTGCCGGCGCTCAAGCCGAGGTACGCCAGGTTCTCACTATCGATATCTTGCCGGGTTTCCAGATAGTCGACGGCCCGCTGGAGGTCGTTCACCCTCTGGACCAGGAGGTCCCGCAAGGCTCGATCGGAGCGGGTCTGGGGTCTTCCTGCCATTCTCTCCAGGGTCCCCTGATAGACCGGCCAGACCAGGGCTCGACCGGTGCGAGGCACGAAGAAGACCGGCGAGGACGCCATATCATCGATGGACGAATGTAGGTAGGCATTCGCGCCCGGCACAAACACGACAGTCTGATAGGGCGGCGGAGAATTCAGAGGCAAGAAGAGGTGAGCGATCACGCGCTCGTCGCCGTAGGCAGCGGTGAAGCTGACGGTCTCACGTCGCCAGTTCCGACCAGACTCGTCGACCAACTCGATCCGGGTATCCAGAACCGCCGGCTCATAGTCGTACAGAGACCGATAGAAGGCAAAGATCTCGTCGGATGCCGCCTCGATCCCGGCGAAATCGTGGCGGCCGGCGCCGACAGTGGCGGTCAGCGCCGCGCTCAGAGGCTCTGGGAATCTGGCGCACCGGAACCCCATGTCCGGCTGACGCTCCAAGGGTGATCGGGCGAAGTTGTTCGAATGGGTATAGCTGGGCTCCTGCCATGAGCCGCCCAGCAGGTAGCGTCCATTCTCGGCCTTGTTGAAGCACCACTCGTTGACATTTCCCGCCATGTCGTAGTGCCCATATTGGCCGATACCCCCGAGGCTGCCCACCGGCACGGGTCCCTCGCCGCTGAAATTGCTGCGCAGCAGCATGTCCCCAAAGGCCGAGTATGGTGCGGCCCGACGAAAGTGATAGACGGTGGGTAGGCTCTTGCCGGCAAACTCGGCATAGGCCGCTGATTCATGCCAGTTGACACCGCCCACCGGTTCGTTCCCCCGACCCTCGGGAAAGTCACCCAGCGACCAGGTCGAGGGCCCGGGTCGCCCGGTCGAATCCACGAATAGAGCTATGGCCTCTTCCCAGGACAGGGTCTCGCCGTCCTTCTCGAAGGAATGCTGCCAATAGTCGGGATTCTGGTAGCCGCCGGCATCGATGAATTCCTTGAATTGACGATTGGTGATCTCGTATTTGTCCAGCCAGAAAGCCGGCACCTCTACTGGCTCGGAGCTCCCAAACTGGTGGCTGCCCCCGGGGACATAGAGCATGCCCGGAGGTGCTTCGCCGCCGGTAGTGAGGGTAAACGTCAGGCTTGGGAATAGGGGCGTCAGACCGACCTCTAAGGAGTCATAACCGTCCTTCTCCACTTTCCACCGCAAGTAGTGGGCCGAGGGCACCGGCAAATCCTCGAGCGGTGAAGCACCCAGAGAGTGCCAGGGAATCTCATCGTCCTGGTAGTCCCTGAAGAGGACCTCGGCTCCCGCTGGCTCGGTGGAGATGTGAACGGTGTTGCTGGCGCGAGCGAACAGATCCTGGAGGCCAGGGTCGTCAGGCAGGAGCTCCTGCGTCTCTTTGGCCAGCAAAAAGGCTCGGACCACCTGGTCCTCATCGAGCAGCCTTTCGATCTCGGGCAGGGTCTCGCTGTGAGCCCGTTGCAGCCGCGAGGCACGCACCCACAGCCAGGCCGCGCCGGCTGCCACGATGGCCAGCAGGATGATGGCACCCACGGCCAGGCGACCTCGAAGACCCGTGGCAAGTCTGGCCTGGGTCTCTGTGAAGGCTCGCAGATCGTCCGAGAGCTCGGCGGCTGAGTCGAAGCGATTCTCAGGATCCTTTTCCAGACATCGAAGAACCAGAGATTCCAGCTGTTTTGGCGTGTCGTGACGGAGATCTCGCGGTGGGCTGGGATCGGCGGTCAAGATGGCGGCCTGCAGCGACGCGCGTGACTCGCCGCTGAATGGACGAGATCCGGTGAGCATCTCGTAGAAGACCGCACCGAGAGCGAAGATGTCTGCCCTGGTATCGACCGTTTTGCCTTCGGCCTGTTCGGGGGCCATGTAAGCCGGTGTGCCCAGGATCCTGCCCTCTTCCGTCATCAGGGCCGTGGCCATCTCGGTTTCGGACACAGAATCTGTCCCCGTATCCCGGAGTTTGGCGAGGCCGAAGTCGAGGATCTTGAGCAGGCCGTCGTCAGTGACCATGATGTTGCCGGGCTTGAGATCACGGTGAACGATGCCTTCCCGGTGGGCCGCCGCCAGACCCTGCGCCAGCTGCTGGGCCAGGTCCGTGAAGGAGTCGATGGACAGACCTTCCTGTGGAATGACGTGATCCAGCGACTCGCCGCTGACCAGCTCCATGGTCAGGAATGGGACGCCATCGGCCTCCTCGACCGAGAAGAGCGTCACGATGTTGGGGTGGCTGAGAGCCGCCACCGCCTTGGCTTCGCGCTCGAAGCGCTCCAGGCGTTCGGGATTGGATGTCAGATCAGATGGCAGGACCTTGAGGGCAACGTCCCGGTCCAGTTTGGTGTCCCGAGCCCGATAGACCTCCCCCATGGCCCCAGCGCCCAGAGCTCCAAGAATCTCGTAGTGGCCGAATGTCTGACCGATCACAAGCCCGACCATTCTACTAGCTGTAGGGGAGGGCCTCTGCGCCCTCCCGTGCCGGCCGACGGTACGCTGCCTTTGAAGAGATACCATGTACCCCGTGAACCGACACCGGCTGTTGTGGCTCGCTCCCTTGGTCATTGTCCTGCTGGGACTCGTCGTCGTTTTGCTCTTTGCCAAGCCGGTGGCTCCCAAGAAGATCGATCTCTTCGCGGGACCTGAAGGAAGCCTCTATCACTCCTACGCCCAGAAATATGCCGAGCTCCTTGGCGAGAAGGGCGTCGAGGTCAACATCGTGCAGACTTCCGGCTCGATGGAGAACCTCCGGTCCCTTGCCAGCGATGAGAACCCGGCGGCGGCGTTTGCCCTCTCGGGGGTGGACGGGGATCTCGAGGACACCACGGGTATCGACCTGCTCGAGTCCTTGGGCTGTCTCTCCTACCAGCCACTCTGGCTCTTCGTCAGGTCGGATGCGCAGGCAACAAAGATCAGCGATCTGTCGGGCCTGAGAGTGGCTCTCGGCCCTCCGGAGTATGATGCCAGAGCCATCGCCAACGTCGTGCTCGCCGACAATGGCATCGAGGATCAGATCATCGAGCCGACACCTCCCGCGGAGAGCGCCGACTCAATGGCCGATGCGTTGATCCGTGGCGAGTTCGACGCGGCTTTCGTCGTGGGGCAGCCCCATTCGTCGGTGGTGTCGAGATTGCTGGAGTCGGATCTTGTGGGTCCCGTCCCCTTCGAACGAACTGCTGCTTACACACTGCTCCACCCCGAGCTGGCGGAGGTAGTCCTGCCCGAGGGCCTCGTCGACATGGCTCGGAACATCCCGGAAGAGGATCTCCATCTTTTGTCGCCTGCAGACAACCTGGTAGTGAGGTCCGATCTCAACCCGGCAGTGGTGGATCTTCTCCTGGATGCGGCCCGCAGCATCCACCGTGAGCCGACCCTTCTTGCTCCCCGCGGCATCTTTCCCAATATGCGCCACGTGTCACTGCCCCTGCACAAGGCGGCTGTACATTTCTATGAGGAGGGCCCATCGCCAATACGCAAATACCTGCCGTACTGGCTGGCCACCCTCATCAGTCGGTTCGC
>Ga0255052_10003638_pt1 | contig 10647 bp, 5 predicted proteins | sample JV7_2_21_MG_FD_188632 | JGI IMG/M metagenome (GOLD analysis project Ga0255052, IMG submission 188632) | Seawater microbial communities from Jervis Inlet, British Columbia, Canada - JV7_2_21 | ecosystem: Environmental > Aquatic > Marine > Inlet | place: Canada: British Columbia | collected...
TCAAGAGATAGCCCCGCCATTTGAGATCAGTTGGATTCGTCGCTACGAAGGAACTGCCAAGCACTTCTCGACCTTTGGCGAAGGCCGAATGTATACGCACACGGCCGAAGGACAGATATTTGCCGTCGAGCAGGAAACCGGACGTCTGCTGTGGCGCCGCTATTTCCCCGGCGTGCACATTTGCTACACATCTCCTCTCTACTACAAGGGGCGTTTGTTGATCCCTCAGGCAGGCCTCGAAAAATGCCGGCTGCGCTGCCTGGATGCTGAAACTGGAGCTTTGCTGTGGGAGGCTCCCTTCTCGGGATCGCCCAGTTGGAACAGGCAGTTGCCGCCGGTTGTGCACAAGAACATGGCAATCTACATGTTCGCAGAAGGCAGCTACGGCCAAGAAGCCCCAGAGGACAAAGTCAACTGGCTCTTCGGACACCAGGACAACGAGAGGTTTCCAAGAAGTCACAAGCCCTTACTGCGCGCATACAATATAGACAGCGGGCAAGAGATGTGGACCAGAGATTTCTCTCAGTTCGGCTCCGGCGGTGACGATGCAGGGATATGCCTCATGGACGGGACGATCTACTACTCCTGTTATTTCGGTCACTCTGCGAAAGACAGAAGAGGTCTGCCAGGTGCAAAGGGTCTGACGGCAGCCATCGATCCGGAGACCGGCCAGGTCATATGGCTGACGACCCGCTACTTCATCCACGGCGGCTGTACCATTAGTGGAGACCAGGGACGTCTGTACTTGGGCGGCTACAATAAGCTGCGCCAGGGCAATAGCCTGGTATGGTGCATTGACGCCGATGACGGATCACTGATATGGGAATCTGAGCCAGTTAAGGAGGCCATTCAGGTGGTCACCGTTGCTTCGCGTTTCCTATTTGTACACGCCCAATATCAAAACGGATTCCTGCTGGACAAAGAAACCGGAAAGATCCTCAATACCCTGACTTCAGGATACAAGTGTACGCGTTTTACCTGGTCGGAACCCTACCTGCTCGGCGCGAACATGGATGTACACGATCTGTCCCAAATAGACAAGGTGCGACTCATATCCACTGGTCCGCGTCTTGATCCCAGTGAGTGCATTGGTGCGGTCGCATCAAACGGGCGCATATTCTATACCGGTCATGGCGGAGGCCTGCAGGCCTGCCAGGTGTGTGGGCCAGAGGCTGAATAAAATGGGTAGCTCATTCAAAGAGAATTTTATGGAGGTAAGTCTCTGATGCATGACGTGACGCGAAGACATTTCCTGAAATCCCTGGGTGCAGGGCTAGGTATGCTGGCCTGTGCGCCCCTGTCAATGGCTCAACCCACGAAGCGCAGACCGAATATTGTGTACATCCTGGCCGACGACCTGGGATGGGGTGACATCTCCTGTTACAATCCGGACGGCAAGGTCTCCACGCCGAACATTGACCGACTCGCTGCCCAGGGCATTCGCTTTACTGACGCCCACACCACCTGTGCGGTGTGTTCGCCTACGCGTTACAGTACCATGACCGGACGCTATTCTTGGCGCGGGCGTCTGAAACGCCATGTCTTGCCGCATTTTGCCAAGCCCCTGATCGAGCCAGGGCGAGACACGATCGCCTCTCTGCTTAAACAGAAGGGCTATGCCACGGCTGTAGTGGGCAAGTGGCATCTGGGCCTGGGCTGGCAGGCCAAGCCGGGCAAGAGCTTTGATCCGAACTCCTGGGACCACAAACAGGTCGATGCCATTGACTTTGCCCGACCCCTGCAGGGCTGTCCCCTGGATCACGGATTTGACTATTACTTCGGCATTGGCTCCTCGAACAACATGCTGCCCTACTGCCTGATTGAGAACGACCGCGTGGTCAAGGTGCCCACGCGCAGAAAGGACCCGGAGGTCTATGACACGGAGCACGGCTACGGCCTGGTCTCAGACGATTACGTGTCCCAGGACCTGGATCAGATCCTCTGGTCCAAGGCCCGGACCTGGCTGGAGAAACAGTGTACCGCGCCCAAGCAACCCTTTTTCTTGTACATGCCCACCTCTGCCATTCACCGTCCCTGTCTGCCCATTGATCCCTTCATCAAAAGCAGCCGGGCCGGCCTGCACGGTGACAAAACCCAGGAACTGGACAGCATCGTGGGCAAGGTCGTGGCCCTGCTCAAGAAACACAATAAACTGGAGAACACTCTGATCGTGTTCAGCTCGGACAATGGAGCCCAGCCGGGAGACCCGGTGCGTGCATTGAAACACTACGCTGAGAACGACTGGGGCCAGAAGTACAACCCCCAAGCCCTGCTCGATGAAAAGGTCGATGAATCAAATTCAACCGTAAAGAACTGGAAGACCTATGGGCATCGGGTCAACGGCCCCTATCGGGGTTACAAGGCCTCCATCTACGAGGGTGGACATCGCGTCCCCTATGTCCTGCGCTGGCCCGGCGTGATCAAACCCGGCACGGTATCTGACCGACTCATATGCTGCACGGACTTCTTCGCCACCGTGGCCGAAATCCTGGGCACCCCCTTGGGCAAACAGGCCGGGGAAGACAGCATCAGCTTCCTGCCCCTGCTTGCGGGAAAAACCGAACCGGCCGGCCTGCGCAGAGACATCATCAGCGAGGCAGGCAATGCCACCAAGGCTCTGCGCCGCGGCCCCTGGAAGCTCATCCTCGGCAAGACAGGACTGACCGGAAACCATAAGAAAATGAACCGGCCGGACGAGCTGTACAATCTCCAGGACGACCCGGCAGAGACGCAGAACGTCGTTGCTCGACACCCCCGGATCGTCAAACAGCTCTACGAGCGCTATGAACGCTACCTTGCCTCCGGCGGCAGCCGGGACGGGTGATTGGAGGCGGAGCCAATGTTCCGCCGAGTTTTTGGCTGTATTTGTGAGAAAGAAGAAACACCAGTCCGGTCATTGCGAAGGAGCCTAAGCGACTGCGGCAATCTCGGACTCTTGAAATGAGATCTGGGGTACGCGTCTTAGACTGTCGGTGCCATGCTTACACTCGTGCATGGTCCTAAGTAGCTTTACGATAACAGTCTATGATTTTACTCGCGGGAATTTATTACCCTCAAGGGTATCAGCGAAAGGGACATGACATGAACGATTCACAGGCCAACATCTTACCCCCGGGGCATAATTGCCTTACACGTCGCAATGTGATCAAAGCGATGCTCGCTTCGACAAGCGCAGCGGTGTTTTCCAGCCGAGCCCGGGCGGCGACGACAAAACGCGGCGGCGATCCCCTGAAGGGCTCACCCAAACGTTATACCATGAAGAAGTCCATAAACCAGTGGGCGTTTCCCTATCCGCAGAGAATGAATCTGAAGGAATGTCTCCAATTGGCCAAGAACGCCGGATTTGACGGCATCGAGCTGAACTACGATCTGGAGAACGATCTTTCACCCAGCTCGAGTACGAAAGATTACCAGGCCATTCGACGATTGGCCGACAAGATCGGCATCCGGATCAGCGGGCTTTGCTCCTTTCTCTTCTGGCCTTATCCTTTGACCAGTAACGATCCCGAAAAACGCGCGAAGGGTCTCGAGTTGGCCGGCAAGATTGCGCAGGCCGCTCACGATCTCGGCGTAGAAGACGTATTGCTTGTACCCGGTGCGGTTCATATTCCCTGGCGAGACGATTACGAGCCGGTCCGCAATGACATCTGCGATCGCCGCGCCAGGCAAGCCGTTGCCAAGCTGGTCTCCCAGGCCGAAAAATTGAATGTTTTCCTGAACATCGAGAACATCTTCTTCAGCGGTTACCTCATGACTCCAATGGAAATGAACGATTTTGTGGACTCGTTTCAAAGTGAGCATGTGAAAATCCATTTCGATACCGGAAACATCTCGATCTTTCAGCACCCTGAGCACTGGATACCGATGATGGGCAAACGGATCAAGAATACACACTTCAAGGAGTTTTCGAAGAAGAGCACGGATTATTCTCTGGAGACATTTCGCCCGCTGCTGGACGGTACGACCAATTGGCCCGCTGTAACCGAGGAGTTGGATACGGCAGGATATCGAGGATATGTCACGTTCGAGTATTTTCATCCGTATCCCCACTATCCGGAGGCCCTGGTCTACCAGACATCGGATTCTCTGGACCGCATTTTGGGGCGTATTTCATAGCTGGTATTATGCCCGCATACAATGCAAGGACAAAGAACTCGCTTGGTCAAGCCCGATATGGTTTCTTGGCTAAAACTGTTTGTAGGGAGAAAAGGATGAACACTCATACATCGTATGGTCCAGTTCGTTTCTTCATTGTCGCGCTGATCTCTCTATCGGTTCTCTCGGCTGGACTGCCGGCGGCGGAAGATGACCTGATTCCGGGAATTCAAGAAGTGTACCGGCTCGATCGGCTACCCGTGCTAAAAGAGTCGATCAAGGTTGCGTCGATCTCCAGCTACGACCGCACCGGCGGCAATAACGACGGCTTCGGCGGCCAGTATTCCTTCGTGCGCAAGGAGAAAGGCGGTCTGGTTCTGGCCGACCTCCAGGGTCCTGGTGTAATCTATAGAATCTGGACCCCAACGCCGACAGATGACATTCTCGAATTCTACTTCGACGGTGAGAGCGAGCCGAGCATACAGGTCAAGTTTCGTGACCTCTTCATGGGCAAGCATCCTGTCTTCGTCCGGCCGCTGGTCGGATACGGTGCCGGAGGCTTCTACAGCTATGTGCCGCTGGCCTACGAGAAATCGTGCAAGGTCTTCATCCGGGCCGAACGCATGCGGTTCTACCAGATCAATTACGCGAAATATCCCGAGGCGACGGCAATAGTGAGTTTTCCGAAGCAGCCCGCGAACCAATACGGGCGCCATCTTGAGAAAGCCGTCAGACTGTTCGAATCGTCCGGATCGGATATCAGTTCATATGCCGTCCCGACGGGCGGGTCCATTGAGCGATTCGCCGCGAAAGTCCGGTTGAAGCCCCGAGAGACGGCGAACATCTTCGAGATCGACCTTCCGGGGAGAGTCGTCGCAATTCGCATATCCCCTGCTCAGGCCCTGGCCGACAAAGATCGCTCAGTTGTCCTTCGGGCCTTCTGGGATGGTGAGACCTCACCTGCAATCCTCAGCCCTGTCGGAGACTTCTTCGGCTATGCCTGGGGCGAGCCGGCAACCAGGTCTCTGCTGGTGGGCACTGAGGACGGTGTGAACTATTGTTACTTTCCGATGCCGTTCGAGAAATCCGCGAGAATCGAACTTCTCTCGCAACTGCCCTCGGGCAAAGAGATACAGCTCGAGGCGGAGGTGCTGTTTGTGCCGGTTGGCCGGCGGGAAAATGAAGGCAGGTTCTACGCGATATGGCGACGCGAGAATCCGACGACCAAAGGCAAACCTTTCACGTTTGTGCAGACCGAAGGCCGAGGACATATCGTCGGGCTGATCCAGCAATCGCAGGGATTCGAGTCGGGCGTTACGCCTTTCTTCGAGGGCGACGATCAAACCAACATAGACGGCGAGCTTGTCATCCACGGCACGGGCTCGGAGGACCTGTACAACGGCGGGTGGTACGATGTCACCGGTCGATGGGACTCCAGGAGGTCGTTTCCTCTGAGCGGCTGTCTCGGGTACAAAAAGCATCTGGGCAGAACCGGCGGATATCGACTGCTGTTGGGTGACGCCTACGCATACCGCAAGAGCGTGCTGCAGACAATCGAGCATGCGCCGACAGGAAACAGTATTCTGAATGACTACTGTGCCGTGACGTTTCTGTATTCGCGGGACAGACCGACCTGCGAGTTCACTCTTCCACCGGTCGAGCAGAGGAAAGTGATAGACCTCAAACGCATCGTGTTCGCAACGTGGTGGAATGTCCCGATCCACTCGTTTTCGTACCGCAATGCGAAGCTTGTAAGAATTGCCGAGAAGCTGGACGGCAAAAACGTTCGGTCCCTCTCGCTGCAAGCCAAAGATACCGATTCGTTCGGGCATCATTTCATCTGTTTCGTTTGCGAGCTGCCGTTGGCCGGCAAGTACAAGGTCAGCCTTGATGCAGTCAGGGGACCGTCGCAGGCAAAGGTGCAGATGTTTGTGGATGAGGCGCCCGTGGGGCCTGAAGTTAATTTCTATGCTCCTAAAAGACAACGTGTGCTGGGCGAGTACATTTGCACACTCGATCTGACCGAAGGGCCGAATAATCTGTTGTTCAAACTTGTGGGCAAGCACGCAGAGTCTCAGGGCCTGGGCCTGGATCTGACAAATATAATCTGTGAGCGGATAGACAAGGCTCTGTCTGAAGACTCCGTCGTCGGCCCGAGAGCGAGTGTTTTTTCGCCTGACAAAGACGGCGAAGCAGGCGATATCGGTTGTATCGTCGATGGAACCGGATGCAGTCAGGCGGAAAATAAGTCGCTCGAAGCCAGATCGAGTTTTCCGGCAGAGCCTGGAGCCAGAGCGGGTGCGAAGCTTATTCTCCGGCGATAACTTGTTTGTATAGGAATTTGTATTAGCCACAGAGTTCACAGTCCGGCCTTCGGCCGGAACCAAGAAAAATACAAAGCCACAGAGGTCACCGAGGACACAGAGAAAAGAAGAGAAGAAATATATGAACCTCTGTGATCTCTGTGATCTCTGTGGCAAAAAAGTCCCGCCGAAGGCGGTTAATTTAAACTTGACAGGACGCAAGGACAGCATGTCACTCCAATGCAGTTGTTGTGGCTCCGGACGAGGAAGAGACAGATGGATCAGAGCAAGATAACGCGGCGCAGCTTCGTTAGAAGCACCGCCGCTTGTGCGGCGGGCTCTATAGGTTTTCCCCACATCCTCGGGTCTTGCGTACTCGGGGGCGAGCGAGCGATTGCGCCAAGCAATCGCATCACGTTGGGCCTTATCGGCAACGGTAATATCAACGGGCACCATCGGGAGGTATTTCTTGCCCGCAAGGACGCCCGAATCGTGGCGGTCTGTGATCCGGTGACGTCCAGGCGCCAGGCCTATCGTGACCGCATCAACCAGGCCTATGGAGGCACCGTGTGTGCCGATTACCGCGATTTTCGCAATCTGCTGGCCCGGGACGACATCGACGCTGTCTGTATCGCTGCGCCCGACCACTGGCACGCCGTTCTGGCGATCACGGCCATGCAGGCGGGCAAAGACGTCTACGTCGAAAAACCGCTCACGCGCACAGTGGCCGAGGGCCGTCGCGTGGTAGAGGTCGCTGCCAGATATGGGCGGGTCCTTCAGACCGGACTGCAGCGCCGCAGCGGCAGGGTCTTCCGCCATGCCTGCGAACTGGTTCGTAACGGCCGGATCGGGCGGCTGACGGATGTGGAGGTTGGTATCATCGGAATCAACAAGGGCGTGCAGGTAGGACGCAATTTTCCCACAGCGCCGGTGCCCGACGGCTTCGATTACGATCTGTGGTTGGGGCCGGCCCCGGTCAGTGCCTTTTGCCCTCAGCGCGTCGCCCGCGGCAACGAAGTATGCTACTGGTACTACAACTGCGACTACACCGCCGGCTTCATCAGTGGCAACGGCGTGCATTTCGTGGACATCGCTCAGTGGGGCATCGGCGATAAGATCAAGCCAGTGGAAGTCAACACCGCCTCGGCCGACATTCCAGCCGACGGCCTGGTCGACGACGCAATCGCCTGGCGGTCACATATCGTCTATGAGAACGGGGTGCGGATGAGCTACAGCAGCGAAGGCAACCCGCATCCCGACGGCATTCGATTCATCGGCACCGATGGTTGGATCCACGTGACAGGCGGCGGGACCTTGAGCGCCAGCCCCGCGGACGTTCTGAAGTCCGCGATCGGCCCCGGCGAGATTCACCTGTATGCTGGTGAGGGGCATCATCGCAATTTCCTCGATTGTATCAAGACACGCCGGCCCGCGGCAGCCTCTGCTGAGGTCGGGCATCATGCCGCCACCACGTGCAATCTGGCGGAGATTTCCGCCCGCCTGGGCCTGAGAGTCACCTGGGACGCCCGGGCGGAACGCTTCGTCGATGACGAGACGGCCGACCGCCTGCTCTCACGGGCCATGCGTGCCCCATGGCGCACGTAGGGCGCCGCCGCATTTCTTTGACCAAGCGTTTGTCAAAAGTGGTAATACTCAAGCGAAGTGAGGCATTTTGCTAAAGCGGTTCAGAGTTTACAGTTCCAGGTTTCCCGGCGTGCCGGGATTGATCGAAAAAAGTAGTTTTATCAGCCACCAACCCTGAACCGTGAACCTTCTATCACGGAACCAACACTTTTGCCGCACACGGCTACAGTGTTACCAAAAGTGAGGTTCCGTTCATCTGCGCAAATTGGCTCTATTTTGCATTTCTCTTTAACTTAACCGCTGAGCCCGCAGAGAACGGCTGGTATGTTTAGAATTTAGGCACCAACCACTCGCCACTATCCACTGCCCCCATGGGGCCACCACCCGATCATTGTGGAGTGACGAATCGGCCACGGGCAATCATTGATTAGCTTTTCACGAGAATCAGTCAGAAAACATTGGATAATAATTGAAAGTGGTCGATTTTACAGGTAAAATGAGCCGATATATGGCTAATATTACAGGTAAAAACAACCATGCACCGATTTGTATTTGAGAATTTGAGAGACTGGGCCCAGCAGAATCGGCACAAACCGATTGTCCTACGTGGGGCGCGCCAAGTGGGTAAATCGTATGTAGTCCGGTTGTTGGCTCAAGAGTGCTTCGAATCCCTGGTCGAAGTGAACTTCGAACAACGGCCCGACATGGTTTCGCTATTTGAATCAATGGAGCCGGAAAAAATCATCCCCCTGCTTGAGCTGCGCATGGGAGAATCCATTGTATCGGGCAAAACGCTCTTGTTCTTGGATGAAATACAGGCTGCACCGGCTGTGCTGGCCTGTTTGCGGTATTTCTATGAAAAAATGCCTGCCTTGCACGTGATCGCAGCAGGATCGCTGCTGGAGTTTGTCCTCGAAGAACATCAGTTTTCCATGCCTGTGGGACGTATTGAATACCGACACCTGGGGCCCATGACCTTTGACGAATTCCTGCTTGCCGTGAACCGGCCCCAATTACGTCAGTTCCTTCAGACGTATGGCGTTTCCGATACCATCGATCCCTCTGTACATAATGACCTGATAAACGTCGTCAGAGATTATTTCGTAGTAGGTGGCATGCCCGAAGCCGTGGCTGAATTCGCCCTGACCGGATCATACCTCGCCAGCGATAAGGTTTTAAGCAGCATTCTATCGACCTACAAAGACGACTTTGCAAAATATGGCAATCGTACAAACCGTACCCATTTGACCAAGGTCTTTGCCAAAATACCTGCACTCATTGGCAACAAAATGAAGTACACCCAGATCGATCGTGAGGAGAAAAGTCGCAGTCTCAAACAGGCCCTTTGTCAGCTCGAAAACGCCCGTATTGTATATCGTGTTGCACACAGTCATGCCACCGGCATTCCGCTACGGGCTTGCGTCAAGGAAGAACACTTCAAGACAATCTTTCTGGATGTGGGACTTATGTGTCATGCGTGCGGCTTAAGCATGGATGATATCCAGTCTGCATCGGAAGCCTTGTTCATCAACCGCGGTGCGGTCTGTGAGCAATATGTCGGACAGCACCTCTTGTATTCAGGTCCGTTTCATGAAGAACCCGGTCTCTATTGTTGGCTGCGTCAGTGCGGCAGTGCCAACGCAGAAGTAGACTATGTCTGCCAGCAGGGGCAGACCATTATCCCCATAGAGGTCAAGGCCGGCAAGACGGGAACGCTCAAGTCATTGCACATGTTTGTCCATGAAAGGGACTGCTCATTCGCAGTACGATTCAATGCAGATCTGCCATCACTTGCTGAGGTTCAGACCAGTGTAGCCGGGATGCCACCCAAACCCTTCTGTCTCTTATCGCTTCCTTTCTACCTAATTGGACACCTGCGACGTCTCTGTAAAGAGGCGTTGCATAGCCACAATCATACCCATTAGGCACAACCATTCAGGAGGGATGAGTCCCCACTACAGTTCTTTTTGAATATGGAACACCGAACACCGATTAACGAATGTCGAAGTATCTAAGAACGAAGGAATGACGGATAAGCGGCCATTCGTCCATTCGTACCATCATTCCCAGATACTTCTAAAATCATTATTGAGCCCACACTAAAAACTAGCCTTTACGCGGCTTGTCTGAAATCTTGTTGAGGGGCTAGCCGACAGCGGCTTTTGTGTTCAACGCTCACTTTCCGAAGCTTGTTTCGGCCGTGCCTGGCTAAAAAGCAACGCAGAACCGAACAAAACAAGCTTGACAACGCAAATAAGTCCGGATTCTCCGCTATATATCGGTAGACCCGACCGAAATTGATCGAGATCGCCATGGCGTGCGCATACACCATCGTCTTGAACAGACCGCGAACTCGCAGCTTGCCCTTGTGATTAAACGGTTTTGTAAATTCCTTGACCGTGGCCTCTACGTTAGGGCGTAACTTTCGCCGTTCCGGCGGCAATGATTTTATATTTCTGTTCCGCTTGCCGAGAAGATAGTCCGACCTGTCAAAATAATATGTTCGCTTATCACTCTGTTGTTTGGCAGGACAATTTTTGCCTGATGGACATTGCTTGCAAATCTCCATATCAAAACAGGCCTTGTAACGTGTCCTTGTCTTTTGTGAACTGACAGATTGATGGGGGCACTTAACCGTATACTGTCCATTGGACACTTCTTCGAT
>Ga0255052_10003639_pt1 | contig 10647 bp, 9 predicted proteins | sample JV7_2_21_MG_FD_188632 | JGI IMG/M metagenome (GOLD analysis project Ga0255052, IMG submission 188632) | Seawater microbial communities from Jervis Inlet, British Columbia, Canada - JV7_2_21 | ecosystem: Environmental > Aquatic > Marine > Inlet | place: Canada: British Columbia | collected...
CTAAGATCATGAATGTCTTTGAGGATGGTACCTCACTAATTGATCTCATTTTAACCTCTCAAACTCTTTGGGAAAAATATGAGAAAGAGGTTGTCGGATTACAGATGGTCGTACCTACTGAGGCGAAGAGAAATAAAATCGCTGATTTAGGTTTTCGGACTCTTTATTACAAAGAGGTTCCAATGGTGTATGATAAAAATATGCCTACGGCATTAGACACAAAGATGTATTTTTTGAACTCTAAAACTATTGGTTTAGTTAAATCGGACATTCAATGGTTTGAGATGTCAGAGTGGGAGAAAGTACCGCAACAACCAGGAGATCGCGTTGCATATATTATCTGTACCGGGAATCTCGTTGTAAATAACAGGCGAAGAAACGGAGTAATGTTTAACTTTGAATAAGATTCGCTACTAACTATCCTTCTTGGGACTCAAGCCAATGAGTTCCTTGAGGTAGCCCATATCCAAAAAGGAGGATTAACATGTTTGACAATCAAGGTGCTTATCATGATTATGTGGAGAATAGAACTGGCCCGATCCCTCAAGGAATTTTTGAGGAGAGTGAAACGTCTCTAGGTCAAGTCGGAACAGTTAGGCGTGTCGGAGGCCGTACATTTGTTTACGCTAAAAACGGAGCTGCGGGTCTAGCTCAAGGAAAACTGAATATTCAAGCGACTCCTACGGCTAATCATCAAAATATAGCTTTACAGGCTGCCGCTCCCGCAGGATCTAAGGAAGTTTCTGTGACTCTCGGTGCAACGTTAGCATCTCTTAATCAATACGAAGATGGTTATCTTTTTGTTACAGATGAGACGGGTGAGGGTACTGGATACAAAATTCGGAGTAATCCCGCTGCTGATTCTGCTGGGACTCTAACTCTTACTCTATATGACGCTATTCACGAGGCCTTAACCACATCAAGTGAGGTTTGTTTAATCCCTAATCCGTATAATGGTGTTATTCTTGCTATTGCGGATCAACTTGATAGGCCAGCCGGAGTAGCGCTTAATGCTATTACTGCTGCCTATTACTTTTGGATACAGACAGGCGGCCCGTGTGCAATACTTGCTGATGAGACTATCGCACAAGGCGGGGAAGTCACTATCGGCTCTAGTGTTGTTGGGGCGGTTGAGTTGTTGGATGCTGCTGGGGAACCTCCTGTCGGTATTGCAATAATCGCTGGAGTTGATGAGGAGTACCGTCCGATACATTTAAGCATTCTCGAATAATCTTTTGTCTTTTCGGGAGCATAATAGATAGGAAGTGGGAGGTTTGAAACGCCGGAATAAACGTCTGACCTTCTCATCGTTCGCACTTCCTGTCTTTGCTCTCCTTTAGTTGAGGTGCAAAATGATATTGTCTGATATGGTTTCTGAGGTTGGTTTTGAGCTGAACAGAAGTGATATAGATACCAGAATCAAAAGATGGATTCAGCAAGCAATCGACTTTACATATAATACAATAAGAACTCAAGGTGGGAACCAAGTAGCGACATTGACTGCAACTGCGTTGACAGAGACGCTGTCCTTACCCCTTAACTTTGGAGAGCTTATTGAGCTTAGATATACTCCTGGGGATAGTAGCGGTTATCAGCTTTATCGCATCCCTCCTGCGGAGTTTTTTCGTCGTCATGCTGATCAAACTACTTCTGGTTTCCCTACAGACTTTTGTATTTTTAACAATCAAATATATTTTGCTGTTCTTCCTGAGTCAGCACTATCCTACACACTTACATATCAAGAAGCTTCTGCGAATATCTACGAACACACTTTAAACTTTACCGATGCCGATGGTGCTGCTGCGACTGGAATTCAAATCTATTTAGACGAAGATGCTGTTGAGACGGGTGTTGGAAAGTTTTATTTTGTTAGTCCTACGGATACCGATGCGATTATTCAGGTAGCGACTCTTGACGGACATGTTCATAATATTACTGTTTACGACAATGACGATGCTGCGACTGATGGAGTTGCTGTTTATTTTGACGAGGATGGAGCTACAGTAAGCGAGCGGTTATCCTTTGTAAGTCCGACTAATTTGAATTGTGTTGTGCAGACTGGGAATTCAAGACTCCACTCGCATTATGTCAGGATTACGGACGCCGATAACGCTGCTTCTTCAGGCGTTGCAGTTTACTGCGATGAGGATGCGGCGAGTAAGACGGGTCGGTTTTTGTTTGTCTCTCCTACCGATGTAGACGGAACCTCTCAAATTGTTTTATCGAAGGATGGCATTGTTCCTCCATTTCTAGAACGCTACCACGAGGCTATTTATCTTGGAGCGCTTGGAAGAGGATTGCGATTTGAGAAACAGTTTGGGGAGTCGCAGGCTATTCTTCAAAGTGTAAACGTCGCGTTGGGAGCGATGAAGGAGAGTGAGAATCGAAGAGGGCCTACGGTATTTCCAGCTAAAACGTTTAATTCAAGCCCTGGGAACGTTTGGGATAGTTTAAAATTTCCGGAGATTATCGACTAATGAGTTTTCCGGCGGATATGTTATTTTATGCTAGTTATGATAGTACACTTGCAGCGGATTATACTGATACGGGAAATCTAGGACCGGACGGGACTAGAGGAAGTCCAACAGTAAATACATCTGTAAAGAACTGTGGTGCTGGTAGCTTACGGCTAGACAAAACAGGGTCTTTTGGGTGTTATGTGGACTATCAAAACCAAACGGCTCCTGGACAACAATGTACTGTAGCTATGTATGTATATCATGACTCTAATGTACAATGGTGCGATCTATTTGATCTATGGACAACAACTACTTACTATGATATTCTTGATACCGGATTGCAGAACAACGGGCAAGGTTTACGGTTTAATCTATATGACGGAACAAGCAGTTTTACACTAAAAGCGCAGTTGAACATTTGGACAGGCATTACTCAAGATACATGGAATCATATTGAGATGTATTTCGATTGCGATTCTGGGGATATAAAAGCTTTTGTAAATGGGACGCTTTTTGGGTCTACAACATTTACTCCTTTTAGTATGGGCGGCGGGAATAAACATGATTATACTGTTGGAAATACCTTGAAGGCTGTAGATCCAGATTTTGTATATATTGACGACGTTCAAATGTATAACACCGTTCAACATACAGCTAATTTCTCCCCAGCCTGTTTCGTTTCAGGGCCGAGCAATAAAATATATAACAATCTTGCTTCTCCATTCGGCTCCTCATTCTGTCGAGGCTTTGGAAGGTAACTAATGGCAGTACAAACATTTACATTAAGTGAGTCTACAGCAGCACGAAGACGCTTCTACGTTTTTTGTGTTGATGCAACGGACGGGATTACTCCAGAGACGGGAGAATCCGGGGGACAGCCTCAGATTAGTGTCAATGGAGCGGCTTTTGCAAGTACAGAGGAGACGCTTTCTGCTGTAGCTAACGGTCTATATTATGTTGAGTTATCCGTAACAGAACTCTCTGCTTTAGGGAAGATTGTTGTTAGATATAAGAGTGCGAATACCGCCGAGTTCCAGGATGTTGCGTATATACAATCGACTGGAGAGGTGAGTAATGATGAACTTAAGACGCTTCTCGTACAACTTTCTCAAAAAATTAACTTTATCGAGTATCTTCTGCAAAAAGGCGAGGTCTCTGCAATACAACAACAGGAACTTTCAATCACGTAAGGATAGATAAAGTGCCAATAGAAACCGAAGAGCGATTTGATTTTAGAGGCGGGGTTAGTCGTTTACGACGACAGAATAAAAATGAAATCTACTATCTTCAAAATGCCCGTCCGACTGCCGACGGCACGATAACTGTTCGAAAAGGGCAGACATTACGTGTTGATTTTAGTTCTGCTGGGTGTATAGAGGCTCTTCATGTCAGAAATACCTCGACATTGGGAACAAGGTTCTATAGTATTCGGAGAACTACCGGAGTCACCGATCTTATCTTTGACGGAACAACTGAACTATCTGGAGCTTCTTTCGGGTCTTCACTGTATAGTAGTATAGCAGAGTACAAAGGAGTTATCTTCTTTAGTAATGGAGCAACAGCGATTAATTATCATACGCCTCCTGTTGTCGCTAGCCAAACGTGGGGTGCGAGTAACTGGGGAGCTGCTGTTTGGGGGGATCCTAATGTGAGGGCTATTGTCTCGGGTTCGCCAACACCACCAAGAGGTCCGTTTCTAAAGGTTTATAAGGATCGGTTATATGTAACTGGAGCCGAGGACGGACTACTATCTTGGAGTAATGCAGGCCTTTTTGAAACGCTCCCAACTGTAGATTTTCCGGCACTTAACTTTCAGACTATTGGAGGAGATGGAGATCCTTGTACGGGTTTCGCAATCGGAGAAAATTTTCTTGTTGCTTTTACTGCGGGAACCTATCAAATTATGACAGGAACACCGGGGGATAATGGCGGTGTGGGTGATATGAATTGGCAGGTTTTTAATAACATCGGATGTAAGGCTTCAAGGAGTATCGCATCATCTGGAAAGAAGGTTGCGTTTCTTGGGTCTAATCGCCGTATGTATATTCTTGAGGGGTCGGTACTTACGGATATAGACCCAACCGATAAGATTCGGGAGTACTTATCGTCTCCTGGAGAATCTTTTCTTCATGCTGTCGGTGCTTCTTTTTACGGAAACGAGCTTTGGATTCGACTACCTAAAGGCAGTTCAACCACGATAGGGCAAACACTTGTATACAATACAGTTCTTCAAAACTGGACGGTGTTCACTGCGCTTGATGGCTACTCTTTTCATTATGCTCCCTCTACAGGTAGATTGTATGTCGGTAGATGTACTGACAGTAAAATATATGAACAAGATTCCGGAGAAACCGATCCCGATGGTAATATAGAGTTTGAGGTTATAAGCAGGCAGGAGGTTTTCGGGACTTTCAGGAAGAGGAAAAGTTATAAAAAACTGGGCGTTCAAATGGATTTAGATCAAGAGAATTCGCAAGTTGTTAGTTATTCTTTAGAGAACGCTACGGTCTATGTAGAGTTTGGTGTTGGATCTCCAGTCACTCATGATGACATCGCCTGGGGAGAGGAGATATGGGGAGCCAGTAGTTGGGGCGGTACGGCACTTCATAATCAGTTTCTACAACCGCTTGCTGCGGGTAATGGAGTACAAGGAACAGAAATGCGAATTAAAATAGCAGGTCCGGTTGCGCCTGGAGACAGGCTTCTTAGTTACGAACTTGATGCGGAAATTTTACCTAGAGATGAGGAGGTGACATAATATGGCTGATTTAAATGCGGGTGCTACAGAGTATCCGGGGACAATAGATACGTATACCGAAGAGACAGCGGGAGAAAATACTGATTATAAGCCGGTGAATGGCGGAGCAAATGCTGCCGTAGCTATTCAAGGAGAACTAGGAGTGAATCCTGCTGGGACTAAAGCTACCGTTGTTGCGAGGCTCGATCAAGAACACGATAGCGATGGAGAACACTCATATAAAGTCCCCTTTATGTTTGAGGAAAATAACACCGCAGCAAATCAAACGGCAGTTGCAATACAACTAGCAACAACTGATGCGATTGTGGAGGTTGAGTTGCCTTGGGCGGGATCTGTAATTGGTATTAGTATCTCGTCTAACGCTAGTCGATCTGCAGGTTCTGCTATTGTAGATGCAACTATTAACGGAACGGTTACGGGTCTTCAAGCTACTCTTGATGGGACAAATGCCGATCACCACAGTGCGACTCAAGCAAAAGATACAGATTCGTTTAGTGCTGGAGATCTTATTGGTGTGAAGATAACTACAGACGCTAGTTGGGCACCGAACACTGCCGATTTAGTTGTAGTTGTTTTTGTATCTTTTAATGAATAATTAAGGAGGTGTTGTAGAGATGGCAATTAATCGAAACGCTGCGTTAACACAGTTTGCAGCCTCTCAACAGGAAAAAAGACAACGCGCCCATCAAAAAAGTATTGAACCTGTTTTAGCGAGACGACACGAGATAGAAAAGCTTCGTTTGGCTTCTACTGCAGCTAGCGCAGAGGCACAGAAAGAACGGGATTTCGAGAGCCAACAACGGACATCTGCATTTGAGAGGGCTACTTCATTCATCTCTCCTTTTCTTTCGGACGATTTGGGAGCGGGGGCAAGCGGAGCGCTTTCTTCCGCACAAACAGCCTTAGAACAAACGATAGAGTCTAGAGGAGCCCAAGCGCAGTCTAGGCTTTCTTCTGTTCTCGCTAAGCGTGGGATTTTTAGGAGCGGATCGGGAGCTGCCGCATCTGCGCAATTAGAAGGGGAGACTGAGGCTCAAGTTGCGCAGTCTCGTGCTGGCTTTGCTGAATCCGCAGCAACACGAAGACAAAAGGAGAAGGAATCAAGACGTTCAGCGGCACTTCAAGCACTTCAAGCAGTTGGAGGGGGTTTTAACTAATGCCTAGACGCGGACGCTTCTCCTATCAAAAATACGTTCAAGGTTTGTTAGATGCTAGTCGGTCTGCGCCTGTACGTAGACAGAGAGACGAGCGTGAACCTGGGGTTCGGAGGGGTGTAGATTTCCGGGGTGAGAGATCTGATCCCGTTCTCCTAAGGCAGTTAATCGTAGAGGAGAAGCGGGCTGAATCTTCTACCCAACAAGCTATTTTCGGACATAAGTTAAAAGGAGTAGAGGCTAAACAAAAGCATCAGTTTCGTTTGCAAGAGGAAGTTTTTAAATCTGATCTGCAAATGAGGCGGGATGCTTTATCGCGGATGTTAGATAAAGAGTCTTCAGATGCAGAAATTCGGTCTAAAGAATCCCTGATAAAGTTAAGAGAAGCACAGACACGAGATATCATCTCTAAACCTGCTCAAGCGGAGTGGGAAGCGATGATTGATAAGTTGCAGGAGGGGCAGAAACAGGAAGGTCGTTTACAACTTAAAGTTCTTGAGCATAAACAGAAGATAGATTTAGAGGAGTTTAAGGCGCAGAATAAAGGACGCCTTGAAGTTCTCAAGCAGTCTTTGAAACCGCCAACGAAGCCTCCGGAGACCGTCTTTGAACAACTTGAGAGGTTGAAGGCGACTGGAGCTATTAGAACCGTAGGAGACGTCGCGAAATTCTGGTTTGGGCGAGGGAAGAAAAGAGAGGATATTGAGACGTTATCTAAAATGGAGATGAGGTCTGCTGGGATTCCGTTTGAACAGGTGTTTGAACAAGAGGCTGGCTTTATTGAATCGGCAGAGGACAAGCAAAGAGCTTGGCAGAAGCTTCTACAGACTCCTTTAGTTAGACAGGAAGCAAGTCAAGAGGCTACTAGCTTAACGAAACAGTTTCCATCTCGGGCAACTGCAGAAAGATTTTTAAGGGATAGAATTAGAGAGCTGCGGGTGTCTGGGGAGGACGAAGAAAAACTTCAAGCAGATGTGAATGCGTGGTTAACATCTATAGGGGAAACATTTCCAGACCAACCTAGCGTTTTTCATCAGTTAATCGCTGAACCTGACCCTAATTTCGAACCCTCCCGAGCAGAGGTTTTTGATCGTATGAAAAAAGATCTTAAAGCAGGAGTTAAGTCTATCATTAGAACGTCTAAAACTCAATCAGATTTTGATAAAAAGCTTGGTAACTTTTTTAGGGGTGAGGCGTTTGGGGCGGGTACAGACGCTTCGGGTGGGCAAGCTTTATCTATTCCAGAACTAGTTGCAGGTCCCGAGGATGAAAGAAAGCAGGAAAAGACAGACGCGGAAAAAGATCTTGAGGAGGCGGTTTCAGCTGGATTACGTGGAGATCTTCTTCGTACACTAATTCAACGAGTTGCGGAAGCGGAGGAGTAAAAAGATGCCTCAAGGAAAAATGAAACTAGAAAAACATGGAGATGCGTTTTCCTCGATAATCCGTGTAGCGAAGCAGGTTATTCGTAGCGCACAGTTAAAGAATGCTCCTGCAGAGTTGGCAAGATTAAAGAAACTTGACGCGGCAAGAAAACGAAGAAATGATGTAGGCGCTAGAAAAATGAAGGAAGAATCTAGACGCAAAGCACTCCAGAAGTCTAAAGAGGATTTTCGACGTAGAACCGGACGTACATTCGAAGAAGACATTAAGAGGCGTAGATAATGGGAACGTTAGACGAAATAATGCGATCAAGACCTTTTTTGCAAGAGGAGATAGAACCGCTAGCTCCGGTAGAGACTGTTCTTCCTATTGTTAATCCTGCTGAGACGGTATCAAGGATTGAGATAGGAGAGCGGGCAGGGAAAAATCTCTTACGGACTCCTCCTCCTGGTGCCCTAACAGAGCGCATGATGAATATGCCGACGTTCGAGTCCCGGTGGCAAGATGAGAATCTCAGTGCGATGGACTATTTAGAGGATACGACATTGGAGTTTCTGGCTGGAGTTGTTGAGGGCGCGACACTTGAGAATATTGAATTTGGAGAGGTCGGAACAGATACTTCGGTTGGAGACATCGCTAGAACGGTTGGCTCTTTTGGAGGCTCAGTTCTCTCATACTCCGCTATCGCTGCACTCCTAGGCCATCTTGGAGTTTTTGCCGGAGCCTTATCTGTTCCTATGGTTATGGGGCGAGCAGGCCTTACAGCATTTACCGCAAGACTACTTACCGATATTGATGAACCTGAGGAGGACGTTATTGATCGTATTCAGGAGTCGTTAGTTTCTGGGGCTCTCGGCGCAAGCGTATCTACCATTCCCTTTGTTTTCGACAAGGCTGTCTTGAAATTTAATGGAGGGCCTCAACAGTACATGGAGACTCTTAAGGGCCGACTCGGGAACAGACTGATTAAGGATTTTGGTTTCTCCCCTACAGGAGCGGGACAGGCGGTTAGGGAGTTTGAGGCGGAGGTGGCTAGACAGGTGGGAGCAAAGAGTCTAAATGCTGCTGCACTTAAAAGAGTTGCGAAGGGGCAAGAGACGGCAAAGAAGTTTCTTTCGACGCAACGTGGTGTTCACGCGCTCGCTAAAGGAAAAAAAGGTTTAGGGCTTTCAGTAGAGGAATTTCATCGTACTAATATTTCTACCGTCGGAGAAGCACATACAAATAGGATGAGTCCGAGCGAACTTAGACGCGTTCTAGACGCATATAAAGATATGTTTAGGCGATTTAAAGAAGCTGGAGGAGAAAATCCCGACTATTTAACAATGCGGAAAACATACACAGGTTTTGAGCCTGGATGGTTCTCCGGGCACAGACCTGTTGAGCGTATTATGAGACAGATGGGTTTCCAGAAACTTTATGATCGGGTGTATGATGCGAAGATACAATCTATTGGGGAGCAACGTGGATACGATATGGTGAGGAGGGAGTTGGGAAAAAGGGTATCGTCTTCTCAAAAGAAAGCCATATTTAAAATGATGGATACGGTAGAGGTTCCCGTCTTTGATCCTGTTACGGGATTGGAGTTGTCGGACGATGCGATATCCGCTATATATAGTTCTAGTGCCGGTACATTTGGAGTTGATGCGAAGAACGTCCAGGTAGCTTCGTGGATACGTTCTACGTCTCGAGGCCTCCTAAAGAGGATGAATGCTGTGTTAGTGTCAGAGGGAAAGGAGCCGATCACTGAACGGGCTGCATATATTACGCATCTCCTCCAAGACACTGGGACAAGTTTAGGCGGGATCACTCCAGAGATTTGGGCTGCGTTAAAGTTAAAAAAAGGCACGTCAGGTGCTAGTCGTTTTCTCCAAAGACGCTTAGGTGCAGGAGACATCCTTGAAGATCCCTTTCGTGCGCACAGCGCATACACAAAAGCTGCGTTGAAGATGATACATCTTGCTCCAGCAAAAGATCACGTCTTGCGTAAACTAAGTACAGGAACAACGCTTAGGAATGGAAAAAAAGTCTCATTAGAGTTACCTCGGAATACCAGAAAATACATCGACGATTGGTTGAATCACGGAGTCATGGAAGTTACCACAGATACGGATAAATTATTAAATACAACTCTCGGAACTAGTGCAAAGCAGATTGCTGCAAAGATTAAAATGAGCGGGTACTTAGGAACTCTTTGGGGCAATCCTGTTAGTGTTCTTAGGAATACAACACAGCAGACATTAAATGTGGCTAGGCTTGGGAAGTATTGGGTAGACGGAATTCGATCCTTCAATCCAAAGAAACAATTTATGGACGGCTTAAATGGGTGGCAGTTCGCCGAGAAGCATAGCAAGTTGTTGACCGGCCGGGCACCTGCTCTTGAAGGGCTTGACCCGACAACTATGGGGAAGTTCGTACAGCTTGGGTTTAGTCCTTTTCGGTTAGTTGATAAGTCTAATATTGTTGCAGGCTTTAATGGCTCGGTAAAGAAAAGCCTAGCGGAAGGGAAGAGTTTTAACGAAGCTGTTAAACTTGCGGATAGATTAGTACGTGACACTCAATTTAATTATTTGAATATTGATACGCCACTTCATTGGCTTTCAACTCCCGGAAAACTTGCCTCTCAATTCCAATCTTGGTGGACTAGGTATTTAGAGGAGGTTTGGAGTTGGGGCGGGACAATGCCTGTCGGAGACGGGACAGGAAGAACAATTAAATACGCAAAGCAAGCGTTTAACGTCGCGAAAAGTAAAGAGATGGCACGATACCTTATGATTAATTCGACAATCCTGTATGGACTGCATAAAGCGGGATTACCTCTTCGAACACTCTCAGTCCCTATTCCTTTTGTATCTAGCGGACCAATGCCTACAGGAATCCCTCCTGCGGTCTC
>Ga0255052_10003641_pt1 | contig 10636 bp, 10 predicted proteins | sample JV7_2_21_MG_FD_188632 | JGI IMG/M metagenome (GOLD analysis project Ga0255052, IMG submission 188632) | Seawater microbial communities from Jervis Inlet, British Columbia, Canada - JV7_2_21 | ecosystem: Environmental > Aquatic > Marine > Inlet | place: Canada: British Columbia | collected...
CCGCGAAGACTCAGCGCGAGCACAGTGAGGCATTGCTTGCCCGAGTTGGTATCGGCGCGCTGGCGCTGCAGGAGGAAGAGGATGAAAGCGTCTGTGATCGTGGCGTTCGCGGCGCGACGGCCGCCAACGGCCTGGTTTTCCGGTTGCTGTTTATCTGGGCTGCAGTCATTGCTGCTATGACTCTGTATGGCTGGTCTGTGTGAGGGTCGGACACGCGACCCTTGCCTTTCTTATAGCCACTCTGATTTCGCTGGTCGCTTGCGGGCCAGCAGCGGACCGCTGGAGTGGGGAAAGCACTCAGAATCTCGAGGTGCGGGATGGCCTTCGTATCGTCGCGCTGGCACCCCATCTTGCGGAGCTTGTATTTGCAGCCGGTGCCGGCGATTTTCTTGTCGGTGTAAGCGCTTACAGCGACTATCCAGATGATGTATTGGCTCTACCACTTGTTGGAGACGCTTTCGTAATTGATCAGGAACAGCTCGCATTACTCGAGCCGGATATGCTGCTTGCCTGGCAAAGCGGAACGCCGCAGCATGTGGTCGGCGAACTCTCGAAACGAGGCTACCGTGTCGAAGTCATTCAAACGAGTAGCCTCGCGGATATTGCATCGGCCCTCGAAACCATCGGCGAATTGACCGGCAATACAGCCCTCGCAATGCAGGCGGCGGCGGACTTCAGGCGGGGGCTTCAGGCGCTGGCCGAGCGGTATTCTGCGGTCGAACCCATTCGTGTCTTCTATCAGGTTGATAAGCGCCCTCTCTACACGATTGGCGGCGATCATTATGTCAGTGAACTCATCGAGTATTGTGGTGGTCAAAACGTTTTTTCAGACCTCGTTCGCCTGGCCCCGCTTGTTGCGGTCGAGGCCGTTCTCGACAGGAACCCAGAAATCTTGCTCGTAAGTTCCGATGCCAGAGCCGATGCACTCAGCGAATGGGATCGCTGGCCGGACTTGGCCGCGAATCGTTATGGCAATCGATATGTTATGCCGGCAAATGAGATTGGCCGACCGACCCCAAGGTTGCTGATCGCCGGAGAGGCCTTGTGCAGTGCGTTGCAGCAGGGGCGGGCAAACCGGGATAATACGCACCGAGATGAATGATAGATCAGATACGATCGTTGTTCGGGATGTCAGACAGAGTGATTGGCAAAATGTACGGCGATTACTGGACGAAGCCGGTTTGCCCGTCTCCGATCTCGGTCCGGACCGGCTCGAGAGTTTTCTGATTGCCGAACGGTCGGGCGCAGAACAAAGTGAGGCGCTGGGTACGATTGGCCTTCAGCAGTTCAATCAGGTGGGCCTTTTGCGTTCCCTTGTCGTTAGCGACAGCGGTCGTAAATCGGGACTGGGGAAAAGACTCGTTGCGGCGCTCGAAGCCAATGCCTGTTGCGCCGGCGTCACAGATCTTTGGCTCTTAACAATCGATGCCGAGCGTTATTTCGAAAATCTCGGCTACAAGATGATGAGCAGGGACTGTGCTCCCGGTATTATTCGGGAGACCGAGGAATTCAGTGGTCTGTGCCCCGACGGTGCCTATCTGATGCACAAAGCGCTGAATGAGGGCACCAGGAAATGATGGCGAAATGCCGGGGACGGACCCCGCGAGGTCTGTCCACGATTACTTCAGCGTTCTCGGTCCCAGAGCACTTCCTGGCCCGACTCCGCGCGCGCCAGGACCCGGGCGATCACAAATAACAGGTCTGACAATCGATTGAGGTATTTCAGCACCTCGTCTCTGACTGTCTCAACTTTTCTCATGGACAGGACGCGTCGTTCTGCACGCCGGACAATAGCTCTCGCGGCATGGCATGCAGCGGCGGCCGAGCCGCCGCCAGGCAAAATAAAGTCCTTAAGCGGTGGCAAATCGGCGTTGAAATGATCAAGGTTTTTTTCGAGTCGATCGATAAAGTGCTGCTCAATCGCGCTGTGACCCGGAATGCACAACTCACCGCCGAGTTCAAAAAGGTCGTGCTGAATTGCAATCAGACATTCACGAATCGGCGGGGACAATGAGTCCCCGGCAAGGACCACGCCGATGGCGCTGTTGGCCTCATCGACCGTGCCGTAGGCCTCGACTCGTGCACTGTCTTTTTCTACGCGGCTTCCGTCGCCCAGGCCAGTTGTGCCGTCATCTCCAGTCCGCGTAACTATTTTGCTAAGCCGGTTGCCCATTCGTCATTTCCAGCTATATTTCAGTTCCAGAAATCCGCTTCGCTCCTGCATCGGAAAACCGGCCGCAGTTTCGTATTTCTCATCCAACAGGTTTTCGATACGTGCATTCAGTCGCCATTTGTCGCCCAGTGCAATCTGTCCGGTCAGGTTCATCAAAACGTAGTTCTCGAGCTTCGTTCCGCCGAAATCTTCCCGGTCGCCACTCGCCAGAACCGAAAGGCCAATCCTATGGATGCCGATGTCCCTCGTAAGGGCCACGCTCAGACTATCCTCCGCGCGTCGCAGCAATCGTACCCCATCTGTTGCATTGTTGGCTTTCTGGTGCACGAAATTTGCCCGCAGGCCAAATCTGGCACCGCGATACTCATAAGCGATCTGCGCGCCACGGATCTCGGCCTGGCCGATATTCCGCAACTGAAATGTCACCAGGTCAAATTCGATGAGGTCTTCGATATCGTTCCGGTAAAACTCCAGGCTGAAGTTATGCTGGGGCCCCGGATAAAATCGCAGGCCTAACTGAACCTCATCTGCTACCTCTGGCGATAACCCGGGGTTGCCACCAAAGCCATATCTGTCCGTCGCATTGGGAGCACGAAACGCGTGGCCTATGCCCGCATTTACCGTCCACCGGTCATTCAGATCGAAGGCATATTCGGCGTTCCAGGTGGTTTCGTTACCGATGGTCTCATGATCAGTCAGGCGGACAGCAAGGAATGACTGGTGCTTACCGCTTGACCACTGGTCCTCGATGAAAACGGCCCTCACTGATGTGTCTTCTTCGAAACCCGAGCCGAACGACAAGGTCTTCGCTGTCTCTTCCACGAGATACAGGCCGCCAACCCAGGTGTGATTTCCTGCTGCGAAGCTGTATTGCCAATCGAGGCTTGCTCGCCTGGACTCGACGAAATCATCGGACTGGTTTTGAGAGACGTCATCGATGATGTGGCTCAACAGAAGTTTGCTTTGTGCCCGGCCGCCAACGGACGTAACGATTTCAATCGCCGTGCTTGCGTTTTTGAAATCCTGGTCAAGTGGCGAAAGGAAAAAGTCGATATACTCGACTGTGCCCGATGCTTGCCAGTGTCGAATCGAAACGTCGTTCTTGCCCAAGCGTCTACGCCAATAGACGTTGGCAGTCAGGTTATCGTAGCCCCGATCGAGGTCACTACCGGTCCGAACCGGAAAGCCGTCTGTTTCCTGCCAGTTGACCGACACGCCGAATTCCCCGTTTTTACTGCGGCTGCCGCCTGAGGCAAAACCGGAACGCGTATTAAAGCTACCACCACCGATACTGCCTTCGGCGTAAGTGCGGGTTGAGCGCCGCGTGATGATATTGATAACGCCACCGATTGCATCGGTGCCAAATAACGCGGAACGCGCACCTTTCACGATCTCGATACGGTCGATGACCTCTGGTGCAATGTTCTGTATTGCGGCACCGCCGATGGTCCCCGGATTGATCCGGACACCATCGAGCAGGACCAGGGTGTGGTTGCTTTCAGTGCCACGAAGGAATATCGAAGTCGCTTGCCCCGGACCGCCGTTCCGGCCAATGTCGATGCCCGCTTCGAATCGCATGAGTTCTGCCAGGTCCGTTGCGAGGGACTGTTCAATCTGTTTACGCGTAATGACGGTGACCGGCACGATAGCATCACTAACGGATATCTCCGTCCGTGTCGCAGTGACGATGATCGTGTCTTTCGGTTGAATTTCCTGCGCGGCTGCTGCAAGTGAAAACATGAATGCCAGCAAGATCGGAAATGAGCGCCTGATATTTTTCATTTCTACCCCGGTGCACACCGCCCGTGTGCGTTAAAGTGCTATTCAATGCGGATGTGGTTTTGGGGTCTTGGGACAGTCACTTGAGTGGACGCCCGAATAGTCGCCCGCCGCACCATTCGCCTGTACACCAAGCCGGTCTCCGGGCTTACGAGTGGATGGGTATCCGCTCCGTAGCGCCTTCCCACGAATCAAAAGACAGGCAAGTCTCAGGATTCGCAGTGGCTCCGATCGCGCTCAAGCGTTCGGGGGCTACGGGTTAACTCGATCACCGTTGCGGGGGCAGCGCCGGAATGAGAAGCATGCGTGCTTCAACACCGGCTTCCCGTTCACGCGGAAAAATGCCTTTCCGGGTTCACCTGATGAGCGACAACAATAGGATTGCGTATCGCGAGTGTCAAGTAATCGGCCTCTTGGGGTCAGCTTGTCAATTGCGAGCAGTGCGGCCATAGTTACGCGCATAAACGCGAATTAAAGGGCCGTGATCAAAAATAATTTAGACAATGTTTCGCTGGAACTCCGTACGGCATTGCATGCGGCTGATGCGGCGGCTGTAATCAGCCGCGCGTATTACCACGGAAACTTCACGGCAACGAGGAAATCCGACCAGAGTCCGGTCACCGAGGCTGATGTCGAATGTGAGGAAAAAATTCGCGAGATCATCCTCAATGAATTCCCGGACCATGGCTTCTTTGGCGAGGAAACCGGTCAGACGCGATCCGATGCCGAGCATCTCTGGCTGGTTGATCCGATCGACGGCACCAAGAGTTTCGTTCGCCAGTATCCTTTTTTCTCGACGCAGATCGCGCTGATGAGTGCCGGCGAACTCATCCTCGGAGTGTCCGGTGGCACGATGATGGAGGAGTTGGCCTGGGCTGAGCGAGGTAAAGGCGCTTGGCTCAATGGTGAAAGACTGCAGGTCAGCGACATCGATAAGCTGGAGCGCGCATCGTTATCAACCGGCAACCTGAAGACGCTCGCCGCAGGCGACGGCTGGCAGAAACTGGCTAAGGTGGTGGCGATCGTTGATCGAATCCGGGGTTACGGTGATTTCTATCATTATCATTTGCTGGCGGCGGGCAAGATCGATGCTGTTATCGAATCGGATGTCAATATTCTCGATATCGCGGCGCTGTCGGTCATCGTGGCGGAAGCTGGTGGCGTATTTACAGACCTGAACGGTACGGCGCCGAATCTCGAAACGACGTCTGTGCTGGCAGCCAATCCTGCTTTGCACCAGGATCTCCTGGGAAGGCTAAGGGGCGTCGCCGACTGATGGACCTACGTATTTATCAGGTCGATGCATTTACCAGGCGAATCTTTTCCGGCAATCCAGCTGCCGTCGTGCCGCTGAGTACGTGGCTTGAAGACTCACTGATGCAGCACATTGCTGCCGAAAACAATTGTTCCGAAACCGCCTTTATCGTACCGCTGGACGATACGGACGAATGTTGGCACATCCGTTGGTTTACGCCGCATGTCGAAGTGCCACTCTGTGGTCACGCGACGCTCGCCAGTGCAGCTGTCATTCAGCGGGAGTTTTCGCCGGCGTCGTGGCCGGTCAAGCTTCGGTCGGCCAGCGGCCCGCTCATCGTCGATATCGACGGGGACGGTTTCGTTCTCGATTTCCCTGCCAACGCGCCCGTGCCTGCTGCGATTCCGGAAGGCCTGGCACAGGCGCTGGGAACCGAGGTCGCTGAGTGCTTCAGAGCAAAGGGCTTTTATTTGCTCACCCTTGTGAATGAGAAATGTGTGCAGATGCTCAATCCGGACTTTCGCCAAATTGCCACACTGACCGACGACAGCATCATCGTGACGGCGCCCGGAGACCGTGTCGATTTTGTTTCGCGGTTTTTTGCGCCGGGCCTCGGGATCAATGAGGATCCGGTGACCGGCGCCGCGCATTGTGTCCTGACTCCTTACTGGTCAAAACGGCTGAACAAGAAAAAATTGCAGGCCAGACAAATTTCACAGCGCGGCGGCGACATTGGATGTGAACAGCGGAACGACCGTGTGCTGCTGCGGGGACACACCGCATTTTATCTCGAAGGCCAGTTGTCAGTCTGATGGCCTGGTGGCCTTATTCAGTGCGAGGTTCCCGCGGCGACAAAAAGCCGGGTATCCCGCCAGTCGACAGCCTCCATGGGCGTGGCATACAAATCCGTCAGGCGCTCCTCGGAGAGCACTGAATCCGTAGGGCCGAGTTCCCAACGGCCATCGCCGAACAACAGCAAGCACTTGTCGGCGTATCGGGCGGCGAGATTCACATCGTGCAAGCTGGCAATTATCGTCGCTCCGGATTTTGCCTGCGTTCGAAAGACCCGCAACACGTCGAGCTGGTGCTGAGGGTCGAGGTGATTTGTCGGTTCGTCGAGCAAGTAGACTGCCGGTGTTTGTGTCAGCGTTTGAGCAATTGCAAGCCGTCGCCTCTCGCCACCCGACAAAGTGCCGACGTCGCGGTGCGGAATATCTCCCAGGTCCATCTGTTGCAGAGCCTGTTGCGCGATACGCCTGTCCTCTGCCGATTCCCATTGCAGCCGGCCAATATGCGGGTGTCGCCCTATCAGCACAGTGTCGAGAACCGTTGCCGGGAAGACATCCTCGGTATATTGCGGCAGCAGGGCCAGGTTTTTGGCAATGTCCTGGCGCCTCGCTGAAGCCAGGGACGCGCCGAGCAGCAGCACCTCGCCGTGGTCAGCCGCACGCAGACCGGCAAACGTGTGCAATGTCAGAGATTTCCCGGCGCCGTTTTGCCCGAGTACGGCAAGGAATTCGCCGCTGACGAGAGTCATCTTAAGGTTCTCCACGAGCGTGCGGCCGGGCACCGTGACCGTCAGGTCACGGCAGGCAAGTGCAGACTGTGAGTTCCCGCTCATACAGGCAGACTAGCTTAGCTTCGGCGGTGGAAAAAGTACCCACTCGAATAATGTTGCGCCGCCCGGGTTCCCGCGCGGCGCGTCACGTCTATTCCTGGAGGCGAATTTCGCGTGCGGTGTCGGCGCCGATGACGACGTACTTGAGGCTCTTGGGAACCATCGCGTCAGACTCTGAAACCGCGATTCTTCCGCCCATTATTTCTGCGAAACGCTGCGGAAACCGTGGCTTTCGATCCGGCTCGGCAATTCCTGCCGGTATGTCGGGCTGGCCGTTCGCGGGATTGTACTTATCTGTGGCGCCGAGTGTGTGCAAAAACTCATGCGCGATAACTACGTTGTTTGTCCCGGCCTGGCGCTGCCCGGCAAACGCATTGACGACACCGACCATTCCCTTTTGTATGCCGACTGAGTTCTCGAGCACGAAGTCGGAGCGTGGCGCGTGATAACGGACAAAGACACGAACATCCGGTGTCGGATCGTCCTGGTCACCGGCGACCCCGTTGGCCCACCATCGCATCTTCAGGCTCCACAAAATTACGTCGATGGTGCCCGGTGACGAGCCCGGTGAAGGCGGTTGTTCCTTGATCGGCGTGCCCAGTTCGACTCGTACCGGTCGGGCGAGGGTATGTCCGTACTTCGCTGTCTCACGAGCAACAAATGTTTCAATACTCTTGAAGCTCTCGACAGTGACTGTCTTAATGTAGCGCGCACTTTCCGAGCTCCCGTCACCGTTTATCGGATAAATCTTTACCCATAGACTGTTGTTCCAATCGGTGCTCCTCGCTTCCGTCAACCAGGTGCTGACGGCAACAAAGAACAGGACCAGGAGCAGCAACATTATGCGGATCGCCTTGAACATGGCGTGATTTAAGCGTTGCCTGCGCAGACAATACAGCGACCAGTTCCCAGATCGCGGGAAAAGCTCTTGATACGTCTGAGTTTTGTGATTGGGGTCCAGTGGTCCATCAATATAGCCTTGTTAGACCACTAGCCTGAAGTCGAGTGAGTCAGGCTACTCGAGCGGTGGCGGACGGCGCACCACGCCGGCCTGTTCGAAAGCGTAAGCAATTTCGATCAGCGTCTTCTCGCTGAAAGCCGTGCCTATAAATGACATGCCGATCGGCAAACCGGACACGAATCCCGCCGGGACTGTAATGTTGGAGTAACCCGAAACAGCTGCGAACGTGGAGCTTCCAATGCCGAAAGCGACGTCGCCGTTCACGTGATCGGTCATCCAGGCGGGGCCATTCGACGGAGCGATCAAAGCGTCGAGCTCGTGTTCGCTAAGAGCGGCGTCGATCGCGTTTCGCGTGACCCGTAGAATTTCCTCCAGCGCTTCTATGTAGTCGGGTTCTGTCAATGGTCCTTTGGCTTGCGAATCCTCCAGTATGTCCTGGCCGAAAATCGGCATTACGCTTTCAGCGTTGGTGGTGTTGAATTCGATTATTTCCTCCAGGCTCCCGCGTGATGCGTTTGATGATTCGAGATAAGCGTTCAAATCCGTTTTGAATTCGTATAACAACACCTGATAACGGGCGTCACCGAGGCCGTTAATGTCGATTTCGACCGGGTCAACGATTTCAGCGCCATTTGCTTGCAACAAATCTGCGCTTTCCTTCAGGATCTTTTCCACGCGCGCGTCACTGCCTGCGCCGAAATACGTTCGCAGGATACCGATCCGCTTGCCGATGAGCGCATCGCTGCGTAGGTCCGCAGCATAGTCGGGTAATTTTTCGGGGCGTGATGCACTTGCGGGGTCAATTGGATCGGCGGCTGCCATCGCGTTCAGGAGCAAGGCTGCATCTCTGACGGTACGTGCCATCGGTCCGGCCGTGTCCTGACTGTGTGCGATCGGAATGATGCCGTCACGACTGACGAGCCCAAGCGAGGGTTTGATGCCGACGATGCCGTTGATACTTGCGGGACAGATAACCGATCCATTCGTTTCCGTACCGACAGCGAGAGTCGTCAGGTTCGCGGCAACGGCAACTGCCGAGCCGCTCGAAGACCCGCAGGGGTTTCTCAAGAGATCATAAGGATTCTTTGTCTGCCCGCCCAGGCTGCTCCAGCCACTTGAGGAATGCTCGGACCGGAAATTGGCCCATTCGCTGAGGTTCGCTTTGCCGAGAATGATGGCGCCGGCTTCGCGCATCGCTTTGACAAGAAATGCGTCGTCCGGTGGCCTGTGCCCGGCAAGTGCCAGGGAGCCGGCCGTTGTCGCCATCTTGTCACCTGTATCGATATTTGCTTTAAGCACGACCGGGATGCCGTGCAACGGCCCGCGCGGGCCGGATTCCTGTCGCTCGCGATCCAGCGCATCGGCGATGTCAAGGGCATCCGGATTCAACTCGATAATAGCGTTGAGAGAAGGACCATTGCGATCTGTGGCATCGATCCTGTTCAGGTAATACTCGACCAGCCCCCTTGCGGTGAGGTCGCCGCGCTCCATCAGCCGCTGGAGCGTGCTGATGTCATGCTCGTCGTAATTCCTGGGTGTCTCGCCGCTGCAGCCGAGTATCAAGAGCGTTGCCGCAGCTGCGGCGGTAATGAGGCGTTTCATGCTAAGCCGACTCCAGGATAAGTATCGACAGGAGAGTCTACTGCTGCGGGTGGATCTTTGGAATTGATAATCGATGTATTGCCTGTCCTACTGCGGCTTACGAAAGCGAAGGACGAACCGATCCGTTTTGCCACGCAGCTCCGGATCGAAAACGGACTTGCTGTAATCGTCATCCATGTTGCGTAAGACCTTGCTCGTGCCGTCGAGTATAAAGCCGGCTATCTCAAGTTCCGAAATGACAATGCCGGGATCGATACGATGCACCGAGTTTCCGGTTTCACGGGGCGATCCGGCCTCGGCAAAGTGATCGACCACTCCCAGTACGGCACCGGGCTTCATGCCCTTGTGGATTTCCGCAAGCAGCTTGGGCCCGTCGATTTTCGGCCAGCCATTTTCCGCGTCTACATAGAAAAAATCGTGGTACGACAGCATCAGTGTGACGGCATCGAATTCCTCGCCCGGTAATTCGAGTTCGTTGTTCTCGGCCATTAACACGTCGACATTGGCGAGGCGGCCATCGGCGTATCGTTCTTTAAATTCATCACCGGCAAAACCCAGGTATGCCGCATTGCTATGCGCTACGACCTTGCCTTCCGGGCCGACGACGATCGAGAGCAGCTCGCTGTAGTACCCCCCGCCAGAAAACATGTCGAGTACAGTCATTCCGGACCCGATGCCGAAAAACGCCAGGACCTCGGCGGGTTTCCTGCCGGCGTCGCGGTCATGGTCTGCGCTGCGCCGATTGGGATGGGCGACGGCGTCCCGGTAAATGGAGCTTGCTGCCGTCTTTGATTCGGACGCCGGCTCGCTTCCTGCTGCTGCCTGCTCCGGTTGCTGATTGCAAGCTGTCAGAGCAAGAAGAAAAGTGATTGGAATAATTCTTAGATACACGGGATTTCCAGTATTTGCGGCATGATGGCGACTATAGACTCGCCGGCCATAACAAAGTGCCAAGTTCACCAGAAATAGGGCTGCATTGAGAAGCCCCATTAGGGCTGCATTAAGAAGCCCCATTAGGGCTGCATTGAGAAGCCCCATTAGGGCTGCATTGAGAAGCCCCATTAGGGCTGCATTAAGAAGCCCCATTAGGGCTGCAATAAAAAGCCCCGCGGCTGGAAGCAGCGGGGCTAATGACTCTTTTTATTATTAAAGAGGTAACTGTGAATTCGGTAACCAGATACAGACTTATTATTATTATTGGATCTGGATCTTATTGTTGTTGTAATTATTGTTCTTCTGGCGTCTAAA
>Ga0255052_10003642_pt1 | contig 10635 bp, 12 predicted proteins | sample JV7_2_21_MG_FD_188632 | JGI IMG/M metagenome (GOLD analysis project Ga0255052, IMG submission 188632) | Seawater microbial communities from Jervis Inlet, British Columbia, Canada - JV7_2_21 | ecosystem: Environmental > Aquatic > Marine > Inlet | place: Canada: British Columbia | collected...
TACGCATAGCCATGCTGCCAGCGATTGACCGTAATGCCTGCGATATCGCGCGCCGGATCGAACCCGCCCGGGCCCAGCATGCGGCCCAACTGGTCGCGCACATTGCGCTCAAAGGTTTCAAATGAGGTCCCGAGCAGGGCCTGGCGCCCTGTCCGGAACTGCTCGGCCGCCGGCAGTCCCGGCGCGAGCGGAACGTGATTCAGGTGCAGGATGACGGGCTCGTCGGGCGACTGTGAAAAACGGTAATCGCCCATGCTCACCGCATGCGTGAACCCCACGCTGTGGAAGAAACTGCCAGGGCAATAAGCCTGCCGCAGACCGAGCTTGACGAAACTCCTCCAGTTGCGAATCAGCACGTTGGTGTAGACCATCGGCGCGCGCACAGAACTAACCTGCGCTGCGACCTGATCTGCGGGCAGGTCGGGACAGACATGCGGCAGCATCGAGTGGTAGCCGGCCCAAACAACTTTGTTTGCCGTCACCGTCCGGCCTTCGTTGCCGCTCACGTACGTTACATCAACATCGGCGTCGAGCTTGCCATCTCGATGATGCAGATCGACCACAGTACTGCTGAGGCGGATGCGCGTGAGATTCTCGGCCCGATCAAGCCCGGAATAGTCGAAGCGCGCCGTGACGATATCCACCATCGAGTTGCCCGGTGCTACACCAGGAATCAGCTTACGCACCAGCAAGCGGGCAATCGAAGCATTGCCGTCAGGGAAGTAAAAGCCTCTGCCGCCATCTTCTTCGGCACCATTTTCGTTGCCGTAGCCAAGGTCCATGCCAGCGAACCCGGGATAGCCTTCGATCCAGGCCATCCATGCCGGAAGTGCGTCTGCGCCGATCGCCCAGTTACCGTGTGGCCGCTTTTGTATAAAGCTAAGCACTTCGTCGCCGAAGCCGCCGATCTTTTCGAGATAGTCGCGCCAGTTGTGAGACTCGACTATGGCGCGACGCTCGGCCGGTGTCATACCGGCGAGGTAGTCTTCTTCGTCCGCGAACAACCGTTCCAACTCCGCCTTTGCCGACGCCGACAACGGTGTGCCGTCAATCACCTCGTTAGAACCAGAGCTTCCGATCGCGAGGTAGTCTGCCCCGAAAGTTTCCTTGTCGAAGAAACTGCCACGACCCAGACCGTGTGACGCGAATAAGTCTCTGTGATAGAACTCACTATGGCGGTCGGTATCGATGCCGAGTTCCCGGATCACCTGTTTGGCGACAGCCGGGTGAGTTCTCGGCGCCGTGATGTACATCGTGCCGCCATACCCGATCAGTGTACGGTCGTCGAGCGTGAACTCGTTACGTGTCGCATGACCGCCGAAGTCGTCGTGATTGTCCAGGACCAGGATGCGCGCCTTCGGGTCGACATCGCGGTGGTAGATGTACGCAGCCGACAGGCCGCTGATGCCCGCACCGACGACGACGAGGTCGTAGTGCTCGCCGGTTTTCTCGGCTGCCCAGTGCTGGCCCTGAACTGTGGCGTGGGCTACTTCGAACGAACCCGGGTGAGAACCGCGCATGCCGGTCACGGCCGGGGGGTAATACGCCGCAGGCACGTCCAAGATCGGGTCGCCGCTTCTTGTGCAGGCGGGTAACAGCGAGGCACCGATTGCGACACTGACTCCGCTCAGGAAGTCACGCCTGGAGATTGCCCGGTCTAACCCTAGGCGCCGATCACGCGAGTCCATCAGAAATCTCCCGAAAAACTGCCCTCAGGCAAGCATAAACGGTTTTGTTCTTGTTGGCGGTACGTACAATTCGCTATAACCGGATTACGATTTTCCCCATGAAGGCGCCGCTCTCCATGTATTCATAAGCGGCCGGAGCCTCCTCGAACTCGAATACACGGTCAATCAACGGGCGAACTCCACGCTCACTGATAAAGGCGTTCATTGCTTCGAAGTCCTCACGTGACCCGACATAGACACCGCTCGCCGTCGCGTTGATCCACATGACTGCATTCGTCGGCACATCGTTTCCGTAGCCCAATACATGGGGTCGGACCCCGCGCAATTGCACTTTATCCAGCGATGATCAATCCAACATATCAAGATCAAAACTCACGCCCACGAACGTCCGAAAATTCGGATCGCTTTGGATGCCATTAAGATTCTCGACAATCGGCACGCCCAGGGAGGCGTAAGCCGACCAGCCATGTCCGCTGTTGTAACGAACACTCGGTGCAAGAAAGACGATGTTGCCGCCGGTGTGTTTCTGGCGTTCCCCAACGACCGTGACGTTATCACGCCACTCACCATTTATTTCCAAAGCGATATCCCAGGAATTCCCTGGACCCGAACCATCATGATGAGCGACGCCGTGAGCGTGAGTGTCTGAATGACCGGGCCGGTACGAGACGGCAATGTTGTAATTGAAGACGTCGCCGAGATTGGACTCCTGTGACCCGTCTCCTGCAAATGAATACAGAATATTGCTATCAAGAGTGACACTGGGCCAATGGCGTGTGACGGCCAGCCCCGCCAGCACATCCCACGAACCCGAACCGGGTTGGTGCTCGGATTCGAACCGATGGCCCTCACCGTTGACAATGTCTGTCTTTCCTGTGGGTGCCTTGATCCCGAACAGTGTGGATGTGTGTAGCGGAGCGTCGCTTGCGCCAAAGAAACGATACTGACCGTAGACCGTCAGATCGCCGAGTCCGCTTGCGTCGCCGAGCTGACTGATTTCATGGATATCGGTTACCGAAGGTTCCTCGTGTCCGGACGTTTCATGCTCGTCGAGTCCGTCATGCTCGTCGAGTCCGGCGCCATCAAAATGGTGAGCACCCTCACGGATATTTGTTCTAGTGACATGGGGGAGGTTGAATCCAACGGTCAGATCATCTGTAAGGCCCCAGGCCGCATTGAGTGACAGGTTGGTAATAGCTTCGGTGCTGTGCACGGCCTCGCCATCTTCAGCATAGTGCGCAAGATCAGCATCATTGATCTCATTGTTCGAGATGTACTGTGTTTCGAACCCCAAAATCGTGGCGCCCTCCGGCAGTGTTAATGCGCTCAGGGTCGAAATTGATCCGGCGGCATCCTGCTGTATGCCTAGTGTGGGATGGTCGGCGATCGCGAATGGTGTTACCGAAAAACATATAGTACCGACCACGCAACACCGCGAACTTGATTTTCGCATGTTAATGCTCCTGGTCTCTGATCAGCGCGAATCGCTGACGGGACGTGCGAGACGACCTCCGATCGCAATCAACGGAGTCTCAGCTATAGACTAGACAATACAGGCGCTTCCGTAACTGACCATCAGTACATTGTTTCCTGATCCAAGGTACGGGCGTCAGAATGCACGAAAAGGTGTCAGGTTTATCTTTTGACTCCCATACAAGGGGTCGGACCTTCGTATGTTCTTGAAACGAAACGATTGACAGTTCTAAAGCGGTATCTATAGGGCCCTTAATTGCCCGTTTCGAAGCCGAAATTGGCGTTTAAGATCTAACCTCACCCGGAAACACTCAAGTGCGGCCATTATTAACAGCATGGTTCCCAATGCCGCAGGCAGCCAAGTCAACAATGCGTGATGTGCAAGGCTTGGCCATCGCAGAAACTTCTGCTTGCTCGCAGCGCGGTTGCTTAATTTGCCGATTTGCCATCAAAAACACCAAATTAGCGATCAAATCGTGCCCAGAAAAATTCGAATAGCTCAAGAATTCATTTACTTACAACGGTCCGACCCCGTTGTCCCTAAGCAGGACGGATAATCGACGTCATTGTCTGAAGCTAATTAAAACGTTAACGCGCCTGCGCCTTGCTGTATCTCTTCAAGCATGACGGGTGCGCCAGCGATGATCGCACCATCAATCAGCGAGTCCTCGGCATAGCCCCTGACTTTCGCGCAAGGCGGGCAGACGAGGATCCTGCCACCATTCTCAATAAAGTTGCCGATCATGTCGCTCATGGTTGGGTCCAATGGATTCAATCTCGCTACGTCGGCGGCTCCTTTGCGAACCCAGTCGACACCAGCCGCGACGAGAAATACGGTCACATCCATGTTGGACGCGACTGCGGTGTTGGCAATACTCCAGGCAACGGATGAACGTTCATCATCGAACCCGCGCGAGTTTACGATTACAAGTTTTTTCTGTGCAGTCATTTTCTTCTCCTTAAATAAAAATCTTCTGAAGTTACGGTTTGTTCTTTTGAATGACGTAAACCGGGTGCATTGCGGAAACCAGCGTGTGTCCAGTCATGCGGCACCAGGCCGGCAGATCGGCCGGCGCTCCCGCATCACGCGCGATGACTTCGAGCAAAGCGCCACAGCGCAGTGGCTCAAGTTGGCCTCGAAGTCCGACGATGAGCTGTCCGCATCCGGTTTCACCGGCATCCCATTGATATTCCATTTGCTATGTCCCGTATTTACGTCGTAAAGGTCTTGGCGACCCATGACGCAAAGGCTACGGGGGCGCTCTCGGGAGATGTAGGGCAAAATCTGTAGCAACTCACTACAATATTTGAAGTAACCGACTGACGGGAAGCGATGGTGGTTGCCGTTGGCCGTATGGCAATGGGAGAATCAGCCCATGTTCGACTACAACGAAGCCTGTCCAATTTCCATGGCGGCCTCCGTCGTCTGTGAACGTTGGACTCTGCAAATCATCCGCGAGATGTTCTTTGGTTCAAAGCGCTACTCCGAAATCCAGAAGTACATCCCGAATATCTCGCCGTCCTTACTCAGGAACCGACTGCGCTTCCTCGAAGATCAGGGGCTTGTGCTCCGGAAGCGAAGTTCGAGCGGCAATCGCTACGAATATCACCTTACGCCGTCCGGAAAAGCGCTTGCCCCGGTACTGACCGAGATGGGCAAATGGGGGATGCGCTGGGCCAGCGATTGCATGACGGAAAAGCAGAATACAGCGTCAGGACTGGTTCGGGATTTCGCTGGCGCGATCAATGTCGATGAACTGCCCTCTTGTGACACCGTTATTCGCATCAATCTGTCGGACGTCGAAGAATCACCGACCCGCTATATTCATGTGCAAGACGGAGGGGTTCAGGTCTGCGATACGGATTTGGGATTCGATGTGGATGTCTACATCGTGTCAACACTCCAGGCGATGACACGGATCTGGTACGGCGAACTCGATATGCACGCGGCGGTAGACGATGGTCAGATGATGGTCAAGGCTGCCCCTGTTTACAGCCGGCAGATCAAGCGCTGGTTCGGAATAAGTTCGTTTACGACCGACAAACCCGGTTTTGATGCGCCCGCTTAGCAACAAGTAGATTATAAAAAGGTGTCAGGTTTATTTTTTTGAAATTAAAGGGTCGAACCGATTTTTCAGATTTTCTTCTTTGCCCTGCTCCGAATGTGCTTTGTATCGATTTATTCGGTTCGACCCCTTTAATTTTGGTTTGTCACCATACGACAGGGAATTGGGATATTCTTTGTTAATGACACGAATATACATTCCCAGCTCCGGTGCTGATAGCTGGCAGCAATTTCTCGCACAACCCGAAAAGCAATGGCGGACCGGATTTTCTGCCAGGTCGCTGGCCTATTCGTGGGAGGAAGCCGATGGGTTCCCCGACGAGATTGAAAAAGCATTGTCCGATCCTGGCGTCAGCGCTTTGAATGACACGACTCCACTAATTATTATCCCTGAGCACAAAGTGCCACTTCCGGGTGGCCGAACCGAGTCGCAGAATGATGTGTTCGTACTCGGTTCGACACAGGCGGGATTGGTTTCAATCTGCATTGAGGGCAAGGTCGAAGAATCTTTTGGCGAGCCGCTATCGAAGTGGGGGCCTGACAGTTCCTCGGGAAAGAGAAAGCGCTTCGATTACCTCACAGGACTGCTGGAATTGGAGGGAGCGGATCTCTCCAATATCTACTACCAGCTGCTCCATCGAACGGCTTCGACGATTATCGAGGCAAAGCGATTTCACGCGACTACCGCCGCAATGTTGGTTCACTCATTCAGCCAGGCGCACACTTGGTTCCCTGAATATCGGGATTTTGCTGGGAAACTCGGCGTCGAAGCCGAGTTGAACAAGATCCACTACTGCGGCGAGCGATCGGGTGTCGATCTATATATCGGGTGGGTTGTTGGTAACGCCGAGTATTTGAAGCGCTAATGAAGAAAGTTCTGCTTTTAGTCTTCGTTTTGACGGCGGTGTACTACGCCTACGATCAGAGAAGTCCGGTAATCCAGGCCGAGTCGGCGAGTGAATCTGAAATTACTCAAGCGCAACGCGAGTTTGGCCAACCGCGGTCCGGCGAACAGGTTCAAGGTACGGGAACTGTGATACGCATATTGTCGGACGATAACGACGGCAGCCGGCATCAGCGGTTCATTTTGCAACTGAGTTCTGGCAGAACATTGCTCATTGCGCACAACATCGATCTTGCACCCAGAGTCTCGTCGCTGAGAAAAGGGGATAGGGTATCGTTTTACGGCGAGTACGAGTGGAACGAGCAGGGTGGTGTTATTCACTGGACGCATCGAGACCCTCAAGGACGGCATACCGCGGGTTGGCTGGAGCGGGACGGACAACGCTATCAGTAGGTCAGGCTCCTAGGGAGCTGAGAAACATGTTGTTCCGAAGGTGTGTTGGATATCAGGCTCGCTGAACGCTTGCTCCAGTGGCGTCAACTGGACTTCTCGATGCACAATTCCGGAGACGGTTTACTCAATCCGGATACATTGGGTCGGATCTTCGTATTTTTTTGAAAAGAAACGAAAGACAGCCTAAAGCGGTATCAATTGGGCTCTTAATCGCCCGTTTCGATGCCGAAATTGGCGTTTAAGATCTAACGCAACCTTGAAGCATTACAGTACGGCTATTGTTGACGGCATGTTTATCAATGCCGCGGGCAGCCAACTCACCAATGCGTGACCTGCCAGGCTTGGTCATCGCAGAATTTCCTGCTTACTCGCAAGGCCGATGCTTAATTCGCCGATTTGCCATCAAAAACACCAGATTAGCGATCAAATCGTGCCGAGAAAAATTCGAATAGCTCAAGAATTCATTTACTTACAACGGTCCGACCCCGTTTCTTACTGTAGCGCTCGCCATCCCTCCGGGAGGGCAACAAAAAAAGGGGTCCCTTGGCGGGACCCCTTGTTTTCACCGCTGTGTGCGACTCAGCGCGCGGCCCTTAAGTAACGGATTACTTGCGGGGCTCTCCGTTCGGCGCACGCATCTCAATGTTTCCGTTGAAGGTGGCACCCTCGTCAATTGCAACCTTCGGAGCAATGATGTTGCCCGTCACCTGGCCGCTTTCGCGAATCGTGACGCCAACTGTCGCCGAGAGATCGCCTTCGACGCGGCCTTCAATGAAAATCTTGGTCGCGTTGACTTTGGCTATCAGGATGCCTTTGGGTTTTACCGTCAGGCAGCATTTGCCCTGATTGACGATACCCTCGACCTTGCCCTCGATGACGAGATCTTCGCCTGCTGAGAGCTCGCCTTTGAAATGCAGAGTCTCGCCAATGACCGATACTTCATTGCCCTGTTGCTGCTCCTCGTACTGGACCGACTTGGGCACATCTCTGAATGCGATAACTTGCGAGTCGGTGAGGGGTTTTTTGTCCTCGTCGGCTTCGATATCCGACGGCATCTTCAAGATTTCCGTGTCTGACATGTCGGTATCTCCTATTAGGCTGCGTTAACCGACTTCTTGTCGGTACGGTTGGGCTTCTTCGCAGCCGGACGCTTCTCTGCTGCGGGCTTGTCCACGTCTACAACTGCGTCGACGCTGGTCGGTTTGGCGGGCTTGTCTTTGGCAGTAACTGCATCGTCGCCGGGCCGGTCTGTTGGCTCGTCTTTGACGCTAGCGGTCGGATCGCCGTCCATGTCGATCGTGCCGTTGAACGTCGCGCCCTCGACTAACGACACATTCGGGCTCACGATGTTGCCGACAATCTTCGCTGTCTCGCGAATCTTGACGCACTTGCTGCCATTCAGGTCACCCTCGACACGCCCTTCGACCGCGATGTACTCGGCTGTGACGTTAGCTTTGACGTGACCACAATCGCCGATTGTCAAACTCGACGAGTGCTTGATGGATCCCTCGACGCGGCCCTTGATCAACAGATCCTCGTCGGCGGTCAATTCACCCTTGAACTTCAGTGTCGGTCCGAGGACCGAAGACTTCGTATCGCGGGCGTTATCGTACGGATTGCTCATTGTTCCCTCCCTGGCTAAATGCCGGACTCGGCATACAGATGCTTGATGCGAAGCAATGATGGACCTACATCACACATAAAGCAGTGACCAGCATCACAATTTCGGCAGCAGTAAGTAAGGAAGAACCGCTCCCGGTATTCCGGAGTCCCGTCTGTGTGAGCCGATACCAGACGCATTGGCTGAACTCCGACACGCGGATCTTCAGTCCGAGTTGGCAAAAGCGGCTGGTTATTGCCACTGCGCGATAGCCGCGTAACGGTAATTTCGGCATACTCCAATCTGAGTTTGTATCAACCAATGAACGGTCCGCATGCGAGGTCATATGTTTCCGACAAAGAACGATTTCCTGAGCCGGGTGAGTGCAATCAGTGTCTTGTTATTTGTGGCCGCGCTGGTGCCGACGAACAGTCACGCTGACGATTATGATCTGGATGACCGGACCGATGCCGCGCTTGATTCGGCCATTAATGGCGATCACCGGAGCAACGGTAACCGGGCGCGTGATCAGTATCGACGACCTAAAGCAACACTTTCCTTCTTTGGCTTTCGTTCCGACATGACCGTCGTTGAATTTTCACCGGGTGGTGGCTGGTACACCGAGGTATTGGCGCCCGCATTGCGCGACAGTGGCAAGCTGTATGCCCCGCATTACGACATGAATGTCGGCGCTTACCAACGCCGCAGCCTGGGTGGGTTTCTCCGAAAACTGGGCGAGACGCCCGATGTCTACGACCAGGTTATCGTGACAGCGATAACGGAGCCCGGCGGTGAGCCGATCGCACCACTAGCCTCGGCCGACCTGGTGGTGACGTTCCGCAATGTTCACAACTGGCTGGACCCGTCGGCTGGCGGAGAAGGCGGTGCAACTGCGACGTTCGCGGAAATGTTCAAGGTGCTGAAGCCCGGCGGCATACTCGGCGTCGTTGAACATCGCTGGCCGGACGCCAGGACGGAAGATCCGGTGGCCAACAACGGCTATGTGTCGGAAGAACGGGTTAAAGCGCTGGCGGGTGCTGCCGGTTTCGAATTCGTGGATCGCTCTGATCACAACCGCAACCCGAAGGACACGCACGACCATCCAAATGGCGTCTGGACGTTGCTACCTGGCCTGGAAGCCGATGATGCCGATAAGGAAAAGTACCGGCAGATCGGCGAATCGGATCGAATGGTGCTGAAGTTTCGCAGACCGGCGCACTGAAGGCTGCGGAGGATACTGGAAAAGTCATTTCAAACCTGACCGTTATCTCTGAAATCCGCGCGCTGGGAGAGCGGAAGCAAGCGAAAAGGTGTCAGGTTTATTTTCTAATGCTCGGCATTCCTGGTCCATGCCCAAGCGCCGATCACGCGAGTCCATCAACCTCCCCGAATGACCGATTTCTCGAGCGCATACTCGGTTTCATTATTCTGGCGGAATCTCTGTGTAGTGCAGGCTGACCACCTTCCATGCGCCGTCGATCTTCTGCCACACGTCGCTCTCGAACGCTTTCGCCTCGGAGACCTCACCGTCCGGCGCGCGCGAACGATATTCGATGAAGTACGACGCAGTGGCAACATCGCCACCCGGCATCACCTTCACCTGTATATCCGACAACTCGTTTTTTTCGACGGCACCGCCGGCATCGACCATCGCCGCCCACTCTTCGTGGTACGCCGACACCTTCTGTCGCGCACCGTAAAAGTACAACATCGCATCATCGGTATAGTGGCTGAAATAGCCTTCTACGTCATTGGTGGCGTACGCACCATTGAACGCTTTGACCACGTCCCGCACCTCGGCTCCCACCGAACTATGTTGATCAGCCACTGCCGAAAATGAAATCAGGGCAGCGGCAAAGCAGGTAAGTATCTTATTCATGGAATTGACTCGCTCTTTAACTTATTTTGTACCGCACTCGATAAGCATACTGGAGTTTCTGTCACTGCATAAGGCTAGCGCCCGCTAGTTGCACCCAGGGCACTTTTGACAGAGTAATCCTTGTCTCTGGATTATGCCCACTATGACCGGTGGCCAGGGGCAATCCGCCCGCACCGATGAAACGAGGGTGATTTTGCGGTCAGAGTACATTTCTATTCGACCGGGTGCGCTACGAAAAAGTACTCTGACCCCATCACACACAAGCGGACAAGGCATAACAACGAGATTGCTTCGTCGCGTCGCTCCTCGCAAAGACGGGGATTGTCCTTATCGACACATAGCTTACAGATTGTTCCGGACACATGGTTTACACATATGAGCATTTGGGGAGAGCCCAGATGCCCTGGAAAGAGTGTAAACCGATGGATGAGAGACTTCGTTTCATAGCCAGACTCCTCGAAGGCGAGAAGATGGCTCCGCTGTGCCGTGAGTTCGGCATCTCCCGGATCACTGGCTACAAGATCTACAACCGCTACAAAGAATGTGGCCTGGATGGGCTCAACGAGCGTAGCCAAATCGGGCAGGATTTCGCTATGATCAGGCTGCAAAGCAGTGGCAGCAGTTGCTCGATGG
>Ga0255052_10003644_pt1 | contig 10633 bp, 11 predicted proteins | sample JV7_2_21_MG_FD_188632 | JGI IMG/M metagenome (GOLD analysis project Ga0255052, IMG submission 188632) | Seawater microbial communities from Jervis Inlet, British Columbia, Canada - JV7_2_21 | ecosystem: Environmental > Aquatic > Marine > Inlet | place: Canada: British Columbia | collected...
ATGACATCGATAGAGTTCTTCGAGTCGATCGGCTTTCTTGATGGACCCACTATTGCTGCACACGTCGTCTGGCCGACAGAAACCGAAATACCGATACTCGCCGAGCGCAGAGTCGGCGTGATTCATAACCCGACCTCCAACATGAAACTTGCTTCAGGCATTTCCCCGGTCACCGAGATGCTGCGCGCCGGCGTGCTTGTCGGCCTTGGAACGGACGGCGCTGCCGGCAATAACGACCTCGACATGTGGGAAGAAATGCGGCTCGCCGCATTCCTGCAAAAGGTCGATCGCATGAACCCGGAGGTGATGTCTGCGCAGACGGTGCTGACCATGGCTACCAGCGGCGGCGCCGAGGCTATCGGCCTTCGTGACCAGATCGGTGCGCTCACTATCGGCATGAAGGCAGATCTCATACAGATTTCGTTTGACGACGTTCATTTCGTGCCGACCTACGATGTCATCTCGCATCTCGTGTATGTGGCCGACGAACAGGATGTCGCGACGGTCATCGTGGACGGCAGGGTGCTGATGCGGGACAAAGTAGTCCTTACTGTCGACACGGAACGTGTTGCACATGAAGCCAGAGAACTGGCCAAACGCATTCAGGCAGCACTGGCCGAAAGAAACCAGTGAACAAAACGCCACACGAACAGCGGCCCTGGGTCTTTTGAGATTCTCATGAACTGGGAAGCAATCGGTGCAATCGGAGAAATATTGGGCGCAACTGCCGTCGTTGTTTCGTTGATTTATCTCGCGCTTCAAATTCGCGCGAATCAAAAGGAAGTGCGACTCGCCGCGATGCACGAGATCTCTGTGGGATTTCGCGAGAGCATCTCGACCTTTGCTGATCCGCAAATGGCCGAACTTTTTACCCGAGCGAATCTGCAGGATAGTACGTTGACGGATGCCGAGACGCTTCAGCTCGTGGTTGGAATGCAGCGCATCTTCAGAGTGTGGGAGGAAGCCCACAATCAATATAGAGCGGGGAGGCTGGACAAGCACACCTGGGACACCATGATCAAGCAGTACTCATCCTACCTGGCGGCCCCCGGGTTCCAGATGGGATGGCAGCTGAGGCGGCAATATTATGACGATGACTTCAGGGAGTTCGTCGATAAACTGCCGCGAACGGAATATGCGTTGAAGTGAAAAACCTGGACGACGCAATTCGATACCAGCAGGCCGTGCAACGTAACCGGACATTTTCCTGGGCGTTGTTCTCCGTATTCGTGCCTGTATCGCTTTTGTTCTGGTCCGAGGCAATTTTTGCTCTGGGTCACATAGTCGAAGTCGGTATCCTGCAGCTCTTGGCCGAATTCTTTCTTGCCCTGTTTTTTACTTATGCGGCTGTGCAAATGTTTCGCGCAGGCATGCATTTCAACCGGCTACTCGCAAATCCCTCTCGCCTGCTTGATGGTGATGCCGAAACCGAGCACCTGGAAAAATCGGCCTGGTCGGCGTTCCTGCCGTTCCTGTTTTGGTCCGATTAAATAGAACAAAGAAGCGATTCGGGGGACAAAATGATGGGGTTCGAATTCTTGCTACGGAAGCAACATGCTGTAGCAACACTTCAGATTAGATACGCAATAACAGTGAGGTGAGCATTTCAGCAAAACCTGCAAGTCTTCAGGTCGCAGCACTCACCACACTGGCCCTGGTCGCGTTTGCCAGCAATTCGGTGCTTTGCCGGTTTGCGCTCAAAGACGGCTCGATCGATGCGGCGAGTTTCTCCACGGTCAGGCTGGTCTCCGGTGCTGTCGCGCTGCTGATCATCCTGTATGCAAGCAACCGCGGTACGCGATCCGAGTCTTACGGCAGCTGGATGTCGGCGGCGATGCTTTTTCTCTATGCCGTGTGCTTTTCATTTGCCTACATAAGCCTCGACACCGGTATTGGCGCGTTGATCCTGTTCGGCATGGTCCAGGCCACGATGGTCACAGGTGCGCTCTGGGCAGGAGACCGTCCGGCCGTCGCCGAATGGATCGGCTGGCTGCTGGCCGTGCTTGGCTTTGTCTATCTGGTATCGCCGGGACTGACGGCCCCGTCACCGGGCGGATCCGTATTGATGGGACTCGCCGGGATAGCCTGGGGCGTATATTCGCTGCGAGGTCGTAAAGAGCCCTTTGCGCTGGCCGGCACGACTTATAACTTCGTTCGCAGCGTACCGCTGGTGATCGTCGTTTCCGCAGTCAGTCTCACTGACCTGCATCTGTCCGCGAACGGCATTGTGTTGGCCGTTATTTCCGGGGCGATTACGTCAGGCGTCGGTTACGCCATCTGGTACACCGCGCTAAGGTCGATCAGCTCGATGCAGGCAGCCATGGTGCAGCTTTCTGTTCCCATACTGGCTGCGGCAGGCGGCGTCCTGTTTATGGCAGAGGCCGTCTCCCTGCGCCTGATCGTGTCCGGTTTCCTGATTCTTGGCGGCATCTTCTTCGCGATATTCGGCAAGGCAAAGCTGTCAAGTCCCTAATCGGAACTAATCGCGCCATATAAAGTGGCGCAATGCTTGAATCGCGCCATATAAATGTTATTATTCTGGCGCAATAGCCCTATCGCGCCACATTGAGCATAGCATGCCCAAGAAAGTCTCAACCGCCGAACTCGATGCCATCGTCAGAGCCGTAGCCAAATTCCCCAGTGGTGCTTCAGTCGATGCAATTGGTAACCTTACCGAAATCACATTGCCGCGCCGTACATTGCAGCGACGTCTGGCCCGACTCGTAGAACAACGGCGCCTAACTATGCAGGGCCAGGGGCCGGGCACCCGATATCAACTACCTACCAAAGATACTGACGTTCGCCCCTCCACTGGCAGACTGATGCTCGAAGGGCAGCCGCCATATGTAGAAACCTACATCCCCATCACCGCCGAGGCAGCCCCGATCAAGCAGGCTATCCGCGAACCAATTCAGAATCGCCAACCTGTCGGTTACAACCGGGCCTTTCTTGATGACTATCGGCCCAATAGTAGTTATTACCTGTCAGCCAAAAATCGAGAACATCTCGTGGACATGGGCGGCTCGCCGAATAGTGATCTTCCGGCCGGGACTTATGCTCGAAGAATCCTTCACCGAGTGCTGATCGACCTGTCCTGGAATTCCAGCCGTCTGGAGGGCAATACCTATTCGATACTCGAGACAGAACGACTGCTGGAACTAGGAGAAGCTGCGGAAGGCAAAGACGCGCTTGAGACGCAGATGATTTTGAATCATAAAGCGGCAATTGAGTTGCTGGTCGAGCAGGCTGACGAAGTCGGCTTCAATCGCTACACCGTCCTTAACTTGCACGCCCTGTTGTCAGACAATTTACTGGCTGATCCTCAAGCCTGCGGGCGACTACGCACGATCGGTGTTGGAATCGGCGGAACGGTCTACCACCCCTTAGAAATACCACAGCAGATCGACGAGTGTTTCCAGCAGGTTCTTGACACGGCCGACGCGATTACGGATCCGTTCGAGCAGGCATTTTTTTCTATGGTACACCTGCCTTACTTGCAGCCTTTTGAGGATGTCAACAAACGTGTTTCCCGACTGGCCGCGAATTTACCGCTCATTCGGCATAATCTAAGCCCATTATCGTTCGTCGATGTGCCTGAGCGTGCTTATGTCGATGGCATTCTCGGGGTCTATGAACTGAACCGAACCGAGTTGCTACGCGACGTGTTTATCTGGGCCTATGAACGATCGTGTGCACGATATTCAGCAGTGCGCAAGTCGCTTGGAGAGCCGGATGCTTTTCGCCTTCGTTACCGCACAACAATTGTGGACACCGTCGCAGAAATCGTTGACAGACAAATGGACAAGAAGACCGCAACTGCATTTATCAGGCGGCGAACTGCAAAAGATATCCCGCAACAGGATCAGGCTCGATTCGGCGAGGTAGTGGAAACGGAAGTCATCAATCTCCACGAAGGAAATATCGCCAGATACAGTTTGCGGCCATCACGATTCCAAAAGTGGCGGCAGACATGGCGCTGATAATCAGGGCCGAGATACCTGACGATGTACCGTTGGTGCACGAGCTGAATGCCCTCGCCTTTCCAACTGGGGCTGAGGCCGATCTGGTGGACGCCCTGCGCGACAACGCCCAGCCCGCAGTCTCCCTGGTCGCAGAACAGCACAACACCATTGTCGGCCACATCATGTTTACGCCAGTTGAGCTTTGTGGTCACTCATCGCTGAAGATTATGGGCCTTGCGCCGATGGCAGTTACACCCGATCAGCAGAAGCGTGGAATCGGCTCGCAGCTCGTAAGAGAAGGCCTGGATCGATGCAGGGACATCGGTGCCGGAGCTGTGGTGGTGCTCGGCCACCCGTCTTACTACCCCAGGTTTGGTTTTGCATCTGCATCGGCAAGAAACATTGCCTGTGAATATGACGTGCCAGATGAAGCATTTATGGTGCTTGAATTAACGGCCGGTTATCTCTCGGGTGCCGAGGGTACAATCAGGTATCACGATGCGTTCGGCGAGGTGACATGATCAATAACAAGACGTGCATTCGACTGCAGATTTTCATCACTACGCTGATATCGCTCTGGACTATTACTGCGCCGGCAGAAACCGGGCCGGCCAACAATGAGCGTTCGCCGTACCTGTTTGTCCTGGGCGTTGCCCAGGACGGGGGATATCCGCAGACGGGTTGTTATCGGCCACACTGCATGAGGGCCTGGAATAATCCCACGCTGAAACGCCTGACGTCTTCCATTGCAGTGGTAGATAGCAAGCACGGCGCGAAATATCTCTTCGATGCAACGCCGGACATGCGAGAGCAACTGTATGACCTGCATGTCGAGGCGCCGGATAGCAATCATGCGTTGGCGGGCGTCTTTCTGACCCACGGCCACATGGGGCATTACACCGGCCTTATGCATTTCGGCCACGAGGCAATCGGCGCAGACGCGATCCGCGTCTTTGCCATGCCGCGCATGCATGACTATCTCACCGACAATGGTCCCTGGAGCCAGCTCGTCAGCTTCAGAAACATCGAGTTAGTCCGAATAGAGGACGGTAAAGAAATCATCCTGAATGACGAACTTCTCGTTGTGCCGTTACAGGTACCGCACAGGGATGAATACACAGAGACCGTTGGCTATCGAATTGATGGCCCGAACAAGTCTGCACTTTTCATTCCGGACATCGACAAGTGGGCCAAATGGGATATCGACATTCGTGAGCTGGTCAGGGAAGTCGACTATGCGCTGCTCGATGCCTCGTTTTTTGCCGACGGTGAACTGCCGAACCGCGACATGAGCCAGATAGGACACCCGTTTGTTCAGGAGAGTATGGAACTGTTTGCGAACCTTGCGGAAGAAGACAAGGCGAAGATTATCTTCATCCACTTCAACCATACGAATCCCTTGTTGATTGATGGCAGTGACGCACAGAAGACGGTCAGGGCGCTTGGTTTTAGGTTCGCAACCGAAGGCTTGCGCTTGCCGCTGTGAAAATCGCCCGTCAGGACGGGCTCCTACGAGGCATGTAGTCGCATTTGTTGGAGCCCGTCCTGACGGGCGATTGCAACGATAACAGCACCGCGCAGGAGTTCGTCCTGACGGCCGAATTCAGCAAATCAGTATTCCAAGACAGATTTCATACGGCTCGGCAAAATACCCGGCCTAGCTCTTTCGGGTCAGGAAGCTCTCGCCATAGTCCATGGGGGTCAAATCAAAGAACCCCGCCAGGCTCTGGCCGATGTCGGCGAACGTATCGCGCTGGCCCAGCGAACCCGCCGTCACACCGGCACCATAGGCCAGCACCGGAATATGCTCTCTGGTGTGGTCGGTTCCCTCCCAGGTTGGATCGCAACCGTGATCTGCACAAACGATAACCAGGTCGTCATCGTGTATTATTTCGAGCAACTCGGGCAGGCGGCTATCAAAATACTCGAGCGCTGCCGCATATCCGGCCGGATCACGACGGTGCCCATAAAGCATGTCGAAATCGACGAAGTTGGTAAAAACGATCGACCGGTCAGGCGCGGACTCGAGCGCCTCGAGCGTGGCATCGAACAAAGCCGCGTTACCGGTCGCTTTAATTTTCCTTGTTATGCCTTTGTGAGCATAGATATCCGCAATCTTGCCGACACTGATGACCTCGCCCCCACTCTCGACGAGCTTGTCCAGCACGGTCGGTGAGGGCGGCGGCGTCGTCAGGTCTTTGCGGTTTCCGGTGCGAACGAAGTCATCCTTGTTCGTGCCGACGAAGGGCCGTGCGATAACCCGGCCGATGTCATAGTCGTTAACGAGTTCGCGAGCAATGTCACAGAGTTCATAAAGCCTGTCCAGGCCGAACGACTCCTCATGGCAGGCTATCTGGAAAACGCTGTCGGCCGACGCATAGACGATAGGTTTTCCGCTCCGCATGTGTTCTTCGCCGAGCTCCGCGATGATCGTCGTCCCCGAAGCATGACAGTTTCCAATCACGCCAGGCAATTCCGCGCGCTCGATCAGCCTGTCGAGAAGCTCGTCCGGAAAAGTGTTGGTCTTGTCTGTGAAATAGCCCCAGTCGAATAACACGGGCACGCCGGCAATCTCCCAGTGGCCGCTCGGCGTGTCCTTGCCGGTGCTTATTTCTTTCGCGTAGCCGTAAGCGCCAACGACCTCGATATCCCTGGTGGCACCGGCCGGGAATTCGCCGCTACTCTCCTCGGCCGCGTGCATCATGCCAAGCCGGGCGAGATTCGGCAGATTCAAGGCGTGTCCACCGCCATTTGATGCCCGGAACCTGGCGATGCTCCCCAGTGTATTTGAACCCGCGTCGCCGAAGCGATCAGCATCGGCGGAAGCACCGATACCCAACGAGTCCATCATCAGAATGATTACCCTGCCCATAAGACCTGACAGTTTACCCCAAGAATGAGGGGTCGAACCGCTAAGCGGGCTTAGCGGTTCGACCCCTCATTCCATTTCAGAGACCTAAGCGGAGATCGCGCTCGACGCTCTCACGGGCTTTTTCCAGATCGGACTGCAGGTTCTTCAGCTCTTCCTCGAGCGGGGCAGTCCATTCAGCCGTTTCGGCATTCAAGGGAAAGCCGCTCTGGATCGACCACGTGATCCCGGGTGGCACCGCATCCGACACCTCGACGACAGGTTCAACACCGCCATTCCAGTTGATCACGACGATAAGCAGCGCAGCCGCGGCCAGCCCGGTAAGGCTGCTGGCCCACCACAGTGATGTCCCGGGAGTCTTTGTCGTTCGCGGCATCTGCTTCGCCGGCTGTGTCGACTCGAGCGAAGCGCGAATGCGTTCCTGCAGTTCCGGTGCCAGTTCCGCCTTAATCAGGGCGGCATCTTCTTTAAGTCGTCTTTCCAGTTTATCCATAAGCTTCACCATTCGCCGTCGCTTCGTGACCGCTGGCTAGTTCTGCGCTCAGCCGGCGGCGGCTTCGCATCAATGTCACCTTGGTCCATGACATTGGCCTCTCAAGCGTCCGTGCAATGTCCCTTACGGACATGTCTTCTACATACCGCAGCCACATCGCCGAGTAGGCCTCCGCCGACAACAACCGCCTGGCGGTCAGCCACAGGTTCTCCCGCTCGGAAGCAACAATACAGGCCTCAAGCGGATCGCCGGCATTGTCCGGTATATCGTCTGCAGTCGCTTCAGCCACCTGGCTGATTCTCGCTGCGTTCCTCAACGCAATCCGAAACAGCCAGGTACTGAACCGCCAGCGCGGGTTGTAACTGCCGATATAGCGATATGCATTAATAAAGGTGTCCTGTATTGCATCCTCCGCATCGGCGCGGTTTCTGCAGCGTCCCAGCAAAAACCGGATGAGCCTTCCCTGATATATTTCAACCAGTTCGCTGAACGCCGGGACGGACCCCTCCTTCGCCATCGCAATCAGTTGTTCCTCAGTGGCCACTCTGCCCCAGGGTCCTCCCGTCCGAATTGTTCCGCCCGAACGTCAGTCGTCCAGGATCACCTCGATGAGCTCAGGATCGACTACTGTGCTGATCGTTAAAGTACTGCCCTTAACATCGACTTTGGTGTTCTGAATCAAACTGACGATTTCGGGATCGAGCTCAGAATTAAATGCCTGCAGGCTGATCAGGCCATTGATTATGCCGCCCATCGATTCAGCCATACCGGGTTCATTGACGACAAGTTGAGCTTCGATCGCGATAAGCCCGTCGTCATCGGCAACCAACAGCGCCGCCTGCTTGGTATTCCGCAATATGTTTGAATCCCAGTCGTCATCATCGTCAACGAGTTCATCTGTTCGCAACCCTGCTTGTACAAGGCTCTTGTCTGCCGTCAAAACGAACAATGCATTCGGATGGCTCGCCATGCCGGTTACCTTTCCGCCGTTTTTCAGCAGCTCCTTCATCTGGTCTTCAGTCGACGTGACGATGACCTTATGCTTCACATCGAAACTGAAATACCCGCCGTCCTCCAGGGCCTCGAAATGGTCTTCGGTACTCGCCGCGCTCTCGTCTTCGTCACCGAACTGATAGTAGGTCTTTCCGCCGGAACTTCGCATGTCCAGCGTCGTCTCGACGGCGGCTAACGCGAGAACTTTGTCCTGCGACTCCTTGCTGATCGGTCCTTCGACGATAATGACAGCACCTGTTTCGGGGTCGGCAAACACGGTGATCCTGTCTGTCTCGTTGCTGACATCAATGCCGATTTCCTCGTGGATCTCGATGAATATTTCACCGTTCATCCAGCCATACAGCTTCTCGCCGGAGGGCGAAGACCTCATTTGCTCGAGATCGGCATGTGCGTACCACATCGTGGTACCGGGGAAGTCGGCGGCCGTGACGCCGGAGCGAGCAGTGAGCGGCACGCATAACAGGAGGAAAAAGAAGAACAGGCGCAAAAAAGGCATCGGGAAATCCTCGATAACAATGAATGACTATACGCTTATAGTCATCAATCGAGGATTTGGTTACACCGGCAGGCGAAAAACTAACTCTCTCTCGTTATTCGGCTGACGAGTAAGGTCAGTGTCATACCAACGATGAAGCCCGGAACCATCTCATACAGCTCGTACGTGTCTGCCTTGAACACGAGGACCCAGATAACACTCGTCAGGAACCCGCCAAGCATTCCGGCCGCAACACCCGGCAATGTTGTCCTCTTGTAATAGAGCATACAGATAATTACGGGCCCGAAGGCGGCTCCCAGGCCGGACCAGGCAAATAATATGAACCAGAAAATGAATTTGACCTCTTCGAGGGCGAAGGCAACTCCAATCACGCCAATCAGAATTGTCACGACCTTGCCGTAACCCGCCAGGGACTTGTCGCTCCTGGTGCTACCGACGATTTTTTGCATGGTGTCGCGGACGACCGCCGATGACGCCAGTAAGAGCAAAGAGTCGACCGTTGACATGATTGCGGACAGGACAACCACCATCATGACGCCGGTAATCAACGGCGGAAACAACTCTGATGACAGCACCGGGAAGATGGTCTCGGCGTCGTCGAGGCCCGGGAATAGAGCGCGCCCGGCCATGCCCGCCGTCACGGCGCCGACGTCAAACAGAAGAATCACGATGACCGATAATATGCGCGCTTTCTTCAGCTCGTCTTCGTCTCTTGCGGACATGAAACGAACCATCAACTGGGGCACGCCGAGAAACGGCAGTCCGATTGCCAGAAAGCTCACCATCGCAATCCATCCCGGAAAGCCACTGTCGGTGATGTTCCACATACTCAACAGGCCGGGATCCTGGGCTGCCAGGTTGCTCGTGATACTTTGCCAGCCGCCTGCCGTGGATATTGCAACAGCCGGCACGATGATAAGCCCGGCCAGCATCAAGACACCTTGCACGACATCGGTATAGGCAACGGCTTTGTAACCGCCGACGAAAGTATAGGCAATGATGATGACGGCACCAACGATAACGGCAGACGTATAGTCCATGCCGATGAAGCTGCTCAGCGCTTTCCCCGAAGCGACCATTTGCGCCGTCACGTAAGCACACACCATGGTCAGAATAATGACGACCGCAATACTGCGCAGTATGTGTTTGCTATCGTTGAAGCGCGCCGCAATGACATCCGGCAATGTAATGGAATCGGTCTCGTCGCTGAGGCGTTTCAGACGCCTCGATATCAGCGTCCACGACAATGCGATGCCGATAACCTCGCCGACCACGACCCAATAGGCCTGCGCACCCACCGCATAACCCATACCCGTGAGTCCGAGAAGAAGCCAGCCGCTCTCCCCGGTCGCGTTGGTACTGAAAGCGACGACCCAATAGGGGAGTTTCTTGCCGGCAAGAAAAAAACCGCTGAGCGAGTCTGTTTCGCGACGGCTCCAGACGGCCAGCGCGATCAGGACCAACAGATAGGCGACAAGTACTGCGACGGTTACCGACATCAGGCAGCCTCTAGTGTGTCGGTGCTAAGTCGCCGATCGGCGAGCCCGGTGGCGGTGCGACCGGCACCAGTGTTTCCAGACTGGCGGGATCCTCAAGCATGCGTTCGATCTGATGCCGGGCAAGACGATAGTGCGCGCGCCATTGCCTGTCAGTTTTACCAGCCGTCCGTGGAGCCAGCCAGCTATCGAGCTCTTTTATCGCATCGAAAGCAATCGCCTGCACCTGCATACCCACCTCCTGGTTTGTCCCAAGCAACATCAGCCGTTCGAGTACGAGACTGTTTGTTGCTCGCTGTATCT
>Ga0255052_10003645_pt1 | contig 10632 bp, 8 predicted proteins | sample JV7_2_21_MG_FD_188632 | JGI IMG/M metagenome (GOLD analysis project Ga0255052, IMG submission 188632) | Seawater microbial communities from Jervis Inlet, British Columbia, Canada - JV7_2_21 | ecosystem: Environmental > Aquatic > Marine > Inlet | place: Canada: British Columbia | collected...
AAGCAAAAGAGGCACAAGAAAAAGGTGCCTTTTTTAATTTTTTGGTTGTAATTATTATCGAATATTGATATCGTTTTCAGATATCGTATAGCGATAATACAACATCATGAGTCAGAGAAAAAAAATGAAACACGATCTATTTAAGGGACTAATCAGGCTTCACATTTTATATCACGCTTCAAAGGAAGAGCTTTATGGTCTCTGGGTTATAGAAGAACTTAGGCGGCATGGATACAATCTGAGCCCTGGAACGCTTTATCCGATCCTACATAAAATGGAAGAACGGGGATATTTAAAATCTGAAAAGGAACTCGTCAACGGCAAAATCAGAAGGGTATATAGAATTTCTCCTGACGGAGAAGATTTACTCGAAGAGGCAAGAATCAAGGTCAAAGAACTGTTTGGCGAAATGTTTGAAAATGAAAAAAAGTAATCGAAACAAAGGATACGCTGTATGCAATACCTGCACGATAATGTTAGTAAGAACTTGCTATAATCGAGCATGGTGGTTCAGGATTATAAGAGAGCCTCTTCGCTATGGCATGGTAATCATGGGTAAGTTTTATGGAGTAAATCATAGTAATTATCTTGTAAAAAGCGGTGAATGCCAGGGCTGTGTTCGTTTCATAAAAACAGGACTAAAGGAAAAATCGTCTCTTTTCAGGTTCTTAAACGGAATAATAAATCCCGTTTTTGATTGGATACTGGAGACAATCGTAAGCGAAGAAGAAGTAATGGAAGCAAAGATACATGCAAAAGAAGCCACGCATGTATAACTCAAATCAGGCAAAAAGACACATACAAAAGAGGAACTAATGACGGAATCAGTTATTGTGCAATATATTGTTCTTTGCCTTGCCGCGCTAGCGGTCTCTGGGTTGACACTTTTTTCTGGATTTGGCCTGGGAACGCTGCTTATGCCGGTATTTGCTATCTATTTCCCAATAGAAATTGCAGTTGCCATGACAGCCGTGGTCCATTTGGCAAACAACTTGTTCAAGCTCGGGCTCTTATGGCGGCATGCCGATATTAAAGTTGTCGTCAAATTTATCATCCCTGGAGCAATAATGGCGGTTATCGGAGCGCTCATCCTTACAAAACTGAGCGATCTTCCGGTACTAGCATCATATACAATAATCTCTCGTATTTTTGAAGTTGAAATAATCAAGCTGGTCGTTGGAGGTCTTATTTTTCTGTTTGCACTCCTTGAGCTTGTGCCATCACTCGAAGCACGAATTAAGTTTGACAGAAAATATCTTCCACTGGGTGGAGCTCTATCAGGATTTTTCGGGGGTATATCAGGTCACCAAGGTGCACTTAGATCTGCGGTTCTTATTAAATGTGGACTTGAAAAAGAGGCCTTTATTGCTACCGGAGTGGTCTGCGGAGTTATAGTAGATTTTTCGCGGTTGATTATATATGGGGCAATTTTTTTCACACGACATTTTAACCAGATAGTCGAAGCAGGAGGAATCAGCCTAATAGGTGTAGTCACTCTGGCAGCCTTTATGGGCGCATTCACCGGCAAGAGATTTATGAAAAAAGTCACGTTGAGAGCAGTTCAGCTAATAGTAGGTATCGGGCTTCTGATCCTTTCCATCGGACTGATTACCGGACTGATATAGGCGGTGTATATTTTTCGTTATATAGGAGTATACACCTCAAGAAAAAAGCGCGAGAAAAGGTGTCTTTTTGATCCCTCATTGGGTGATTGAGTGCTATATGATGAGCATCAAAAATGCAGATATATTGAGGTATCTCAGGAATTTTCAGAACTGATATTTACCGTTTTGTATGGATTATCTGCAATTTTGATAGCGCACTTTCATTGCCAATTTATAGCAGAATAGAGATGTGCCTGCCTGGTCTATCGGGACCGTGGTAGGTACATTCTGACTTTCATTGATCCCCACATGCGGTTTCAATTCAGCAGGTCAGCAGGCATAGTCCGAAGCTATAATTGCGCCGCAGGTGCCGCACACTACTCCCTTTACGCGTTCATCTTCTCGCACCAGCGAGTCTGGGCATAACTCTAGGCTGGGGAGCACCTCGAATATTCCGGTACCCCGTCAATACCGAGCACGTTGAGTACTAGGGCATGCGGGATTTGTGCCCGGTGAGGAGGTGTGGGACATCCATAAGTCGACGAACAAATGACAACAGAAAAAATATAAATTTATGGATGTCCCTCTTTTCACGGCCTGTAACCGGCAGATTCCGGGCTGCTTTACACAGGGCAAGAACTCTCAGAGATGCCCTGTGCGTCAATGCAGACCTTACCCCGCTTTCCATCTCCTGAAGGTCTGATATCGGCTATCGGGATCAGTGTTTCCATTATAGGGGCAAACTACCCCTAGACTTGCCTACTTTCACTGCCACTGACCACCAACCAGTACCCAACGGCACCAATTTTCACTGGCGAGAACACCGTGTTGATCAATCTTCTTTTTTTCACCCTCCACGTAGTGTTCTGTAGTCAGAGGGTTGTCCCCAGCATCTGTCACTTTAACAACTTCGCCATCCCCATCAACATATATTTTGATTATACCAAATTTCGGATTGCGCTGTCCCATGATATACCTCCTTTCGCTATCTGTAGTGAATGTTTGTTTTCAAGATAACCTCACAAATTTTCCAGATTAAAACCTTATTTGTTCACCACCTCCTTTCATCCGTGGGTTGCTAATTCTTCCCACGCTTTCTTAGAACGCAACTGTAAACTTTGCCAGGATCAGGCGCTCAGGGTATATTTCTGGGTTTGAAGGATCTGTGTCCTGAAACTTAAACTCTCCGTCGAACAGGTTTTTGGCATCAATTGTGATGAGCCCCCACCGCTTAGGCAACCGGTACCGGATTGAGGCGTCGACGACCCAGAATTGATCATCTCCGTGCACAGAGGCGAAAAACGGAGGCGGAGGCCCGGCAGGAGGTACGACAAATTTACCATCCTGGTCAACATATGTTGGTTTCAGCCGAACACTGAAACCAGAGGGATGAGAGAAGTTGATCCCGAACGAGAGGCGATGTGTGTCGAGTCTCTTTATTTGTTCGTCTTTAGAAAATTCCAAAGGATTCTTAAAACGCTCAAACTGATATTCTGGACCGAGTGCCAGCCGAGGGTGTGGTGCCCAGTACACGTAGATACGGTATAGGAATTCTTCAGAATCAAATTCTTGGAAACTGAGTGATGGTGGAGCCAAACCCCTTTCCTCTAAATCACGTTTGGAAAACTCGGCTCCTGCATATAGTTGCACAGAGAGTTTCTGATCGATGCCGATACCGTAGCGCCCCGTGTCAGCGCCATTTGCGTCGTCAAAAAACTGATTAAACCCGGCGACCTGGGTCGGTTCAAGAGTCTGGTCTGAAAGCAGTGACCGTTTTAGAGTCCTAAACGCTGCCACTCGCAACGTGGTGGCAGGAAACGGGTTCCAGGTCAGCCCGAATTTCGGGTTGAATTGCCCAGAGTCCAGGTCTAAAGTATCATTTTCATAGAAGTCGACACTTCCGCCGAAGGTCCAAGTTACGTTTTCGGGATAATTGATCAAAGTATACACATAAAGGTTGGTATGACGGATATCGCCTTCGGTAGTCGCAGGAGGAAATGGAATATCAATGTCAACTTGTTTTCGATCTGAGCTAAAATGCCCGATGCCGCTGGTGACGTTAAATCTTTCTGATCGGAATAGGTGCTGAACTTCGGCCAGGTAACCATCCTCATCCACGATCGATCTGCTTCCGGCATACCAATTAAAGTCAAGATCTGTTTCTAAGTAACTGAAAGACGCGATCAAATCAGATTTTGGCCCAAAAACATGACGCAGACCAACTCGGATGGATTCTGTATTTTCTTTATCTCTCCGATCTGGCCAGTATCGTGGGAAAGGTAAACCTTCGAGATCGAAAAGGAGGGATAAATCACCTTTTTCAATATCTCTATATCGATATTCCGCTTGCACGCTTGTCTTATGGGTGAGGTTCACCTGAGCAAACACGTTGTAAAGTTCTTGATCCAGGTCGTTGTTCTCCCGGAATCCGTCGGTCTTAAATCGTGATCCCCCAATACTGTAAGATGCCCTTCCCCACACGCCTGATTGGACGACTTCACCACCCCACGTGTCATTTTCACCAAACACACCGCTGGCTTGTAATGCGAACCGATTTCTAAGAAAAAGTGGATTAAACTCATTAAAGGAAAGATCCGATGGGCCAGCTCCCTCCAGGAGGAATTGATTGCTTTCCGCCAGTTGAGGTTGAACCGGGGTGATGTTAAGCGGCTGTAAAAGTTGAGACTGAAGCAGTTCGCTGACCCTGGCGATCTCGTGGCGCGGCAATGTAGAATACGAGTCGGCCAGGAACCTGTGGGCAGAATAGTTGCCCGGATCGATATTGAGCGATTTCCATCCCTCCACCAGAGCAAGCTGCTGAAATCCGAGATCACTATAAATTCTAGCAAGACCGGCGCTCCGGGCTGCGAGATCCTCATCCAGCAACAGGCGCGACCGGTAGACGGCCCGATTGTCGTTTAATTCAATAGATTTCTGCAGGTCTTGCAGCGCCTCGACAGGACGATTCACGGTCTGCTTGCGAATCGCATCATAGAACCAGGGCGTTGGATCAAGCGGATCGAGCTCCTTGGCAATCTTAAACTGGTCCCTGTCCAGCTTATCGCGTTTTTCTTCGAAGTAGGCTTTGCCCAGATAGCTGCGGAGCAGTGAGTTGTTGGGGTCAAGGCTGGCGGCAATCTCAATTTCTGTGCGGCCGGTCTTCAGGTCACCTCCCCTTATTTTTGCCAATCCCAGACCTAACCTCGGGAGGGGAGCCGCCTGGTCCAGCTCGATCGCCTTTTTAAAGGCGTTCTTCGCATTTTCGGTCTTGATCTGGGTAAGGTAAGCAAAGCCCAAAACCGTTTGCGTGTGTGCCAGATCGGGATTCAGGGCCACAGCTTCCTTGGCTGCCTCCAATGCCCTATCAAGATTCCCGACAGAGAGCCATAGCTCGGCCAGCCTTGCCAACGCCAATTCATTTTCTGAATTGAGTTTCACTGCTTCCTGGAGACTCTCCAATGCCTTTTGGAGGTCAAAATGGGCCTGCTGTGCGTATGAGAGTGAAACCCTTGCGGTGGAGGCTTTGGGATTAAGTTCGATAGCTTTTTTCGCCAGATCAAGGGCTTTGTCCTTTTTGTTTAGTGCCACAGCGATGATCGACTGAATGGCGACGGCATGACTATTTCGTGGATCAAGACTCAGCGCCTTCTCAAGATCGACATTTGCTTCCTCAACGCGGCCAACGGAAAGCAACAATGCGGCTCGATAGGTGAAAAAGCGAGAATCAGAAATATCTTCAGGTGCACCCTCCAAGCTGGAAAATGCCATGGCCGGGTCACCTTTCCAGTAAAACTCGATGGATTTTCGAACCATCCCTTGCCAATCGGTTTCAGTGCCACCCGAAAAATCAGCCGGGCGATATTCCAGAACGGGCGGGTAGTACAACGCCCATTGCACAGCATCTCTGGGACGTACCACAATGAGTAAGGCCGGTGCTTTTCCCGCCTTGGCTATTGCCGATTGACCACTTGCCAGAGTAAGGCTTCCCGCCTCATTTGTGGCTGCTACCTTTCCTTCAAATATCGAAATGAAGGTTTGGTCCCGCTCAACCCTTACGAAGAATTCCGTGCCTTCCACCGCACCGTTAACAAATGGTGTCGCTACTTTCAGACTCCGGGGAATCCGGCTAAAAAAATGGACAGCACCTCTGAGGAGGTCTATCAAGAAAGTTCGTTCTTTCTCCAAACCGGAGAAGGTAATCGTAGTCTTCTGATCAAGCCGGAGGATTGTTTCGTTACTCAGGAAAATGGCTGCCCGGCTTCGTTCCTGTACACGAATCATGTCGCCAGGGCAAAATGTATCATTCAATTTGACAGGTACCCACTGTGTTTCACTTACTCTTCGAACCTGAACCCTACTCTGGGCCGATACAACCTTGGCCACCCATTTCTCACACGTTTCTCCAGCCTCAGCGTTGGGGGATATATAACCTGCTAATATACTAATGAATATTGTCTGAATTAAGATGCAACCTTTGATTTGCTTCATTGGTTCCCCTTTTCTGTTTTATTGATTTATTCAGGCAAACTATTCCATTCCACATCTCCCCGGGCGGATTCTCTCTATACTTCTCACAAAACTCTAGATAAAACACAGAAGGTCCCTCATCCCTATGGATTTTCATGGACTTATAGAATATCTTGATGGCCTCCTCCCAGGATTGCCTCCTGTAAGCTCTGAGTGCTTCGGAGAAAGTCGCACAAAGTCTTCTTTGTTCTTCGTTCGAGTTTTCAATACGGCATATTAATTCATAAATCACGGTTGGTTTTGATTTCCCAACTAAAACGAATTCCCCAAGCTCTCTTGCCAGGAAACCATCAAGTTGATACAGCGCTTCTCCCGACACCAATATACGAGTACCCAGGTATTTGTTCAGTTCCTCTATCCTTGATGCCGTATTGACGATGTCTCCAACAGGGCGATACTCATAATGATCGATAGCGCCAATATTGCCGAGCAACATACGTCCGGAATGTAAACCGATGCGAGTTGGAAGCTGCAAAGTATCAAAAGACTGATTGAACCGGTTCACTGCACTCTCAATATCCAGTGCTGCGAGGCAGGCCTGGTTCCTGAGAGAGTCATCAGGATGCCCTGCCGCCCATATTGCCAGCATGGAATCTCCAACGACGTCCGACACTATCCCACTGTGTTGCTTTACCGGACCAAAAACAGCTTCATAGTATTTATTCATGAATTCGCCGAGTTCTTTTGGATCCATGGCCTCTGATAAAGCGGTATATTGTTCGGCATCCGTACTCAAACATGTGCCATAGACTATTTGACCATCTTTTTTGATATCTACACTGTCTTTTGCAATCTGATCCACCACCTGACCGGGCAGGTAGTATCCAAAAGCCTTTCTGATATTCTGACGCTCCCTATTCGACTCGGAATATTTCCAAAAGACAGTTCCAAAAAAAGCGAGGGGCGCCTGAAAAAACATAGGTGTAACCAGCGGATACCAAATACCAGTGTTCTTGAATTGGTACAGGGCTGCGGTCAGATAAATTAAGGTCATCCCTATCACGCTCACTGCGGCGATGGCAGTAGTAAAAAAACGACAAAAAATGCCGAGCACAACTCCCCAGAGAAAAACAGTGGCAAGATGCGAAGGAAAATAGATAGGCTGAACAGACATATCCTCTAAAATGTTTGCGAAAGCGGTTGCTGCAATTTCAACGCCACTGATATCTAATCCGCTAGATTGAGAGAATACTGTATAGAATCCGTCTTGTTGTTCCGGCCGCAAGCGTTCTGAAAGCCCAACAAACACAGCTTTGCCTCTTAAATCAAGTTGCTTCTGGTTGACAGGCGATTTTTCCTGACTTTGCAGTATTTGATAATAGGGAACAGTGGTAATAGTGCCGGGTGGTCCATAAAAATTCAGGTGGCGACTGTTGGCTCCCTGGTACATCTTTATGAGTGATTTGAGGATCTGAATCTTTTTCGCGTCTAAAGAAATGGACCTTGAATTTTGCAATTCCTCCATCATTTTTCCTGCAATCATCGGCTCATTTTTAAAGATATTTCTCAGGAGTAGGATTAGCTTTTCAACACCCTGGGTCGTAATTATTGCTTCCTTGTTATCAGGCAGTTTCTCGGCTTGAGATGGACTAACCTTTTCCAACAACCGGATAAATTCATCATACACCTTCAATGCGAAGACTTGGAACACCACGACAGGCAAAGTCGGATTATCTCCGGCACCTGTCTTGAACGTCCAATACTGGCTTACCCTGACAGGTACTTTGGGTAAGGGAAAAGGTGCTAAGGCAACAGCAGATCTTGCAAGCGAGGGAATAGGTGGCTCCAGTCTTTCAATATTTACATATCCCTTAAGCGCGCCCCCCTCACCAGTCAATGGAACTGTCTCCTTTTTGAGGTACTCACCCAGGACGACGTTTTGCGCGTTTCTGATCGCTTCGGCAAATATTTGGTCGTGTTCGGTGGATTGAGCTTCGTCGAAAATAATGTCAAAGGCAATAACTGCGGTACCTTCTTTCACCAAATTTTCAATAAGGCGGGCGTGTAGAGAGCGAGGCCATTTATCGGGCTCTGGTGGCAGGTTGAAATTGTCAGCAGAGCCCTTGTCCATGGTCACTATAATGACATTAGATGGGGCTTCCCACGCTCCCCTCAGCTTGAACAACAAACCCAGACCGATGTTTTCCTCCAAATCAAGCCCAACAGTAACAAGGCTGGCTGCCAGTCCCAAAATGCCTGTCAGCACGCCAACGGTTACTGCCTTATACAGACGAGACATTGCCCAATCCTCGTTGATTAATCTGAAGCTATTTTCTGCTCACTTAGCACCGATACTGCATTTGGTTGGAGATATACGGTGTTTCTGAATAATTGTGGACATCAACGCCCGATAGGTGGTCAAGGTGCGGATCGTCGCATCCTCATCCTCGCCCATGAGGCGGCTGTAGCCCGCGACATCGGCGCTGAGAATTGCGGTGAGTTTACGCTTAAAACCTTCTTCTGCCATATTGACACCTCTTTTGTAAGGTTTCAAACAGAGGAACTCAGTATGTGGACTATTCGAAGGAGCACAGAGATCAGGTGAGAAATCGGATTCGATTCAGTAAATAGAGAACCCCTTCAGATCAGCTGGAATAGGAGAATCAGAAATAGTCTATATGCATGAATACCCAAATCGATGGGCTTTTGTCAACTATAATCGAGAATAATGGCGGGTGGTGATAAATTGAGATTACCTCAGATCTTAAGAAACCTGTGATATCTTCTAAATTCAGGTCAAAATCTGATAAAGACCTTGTAAAAGGACGTTAAGCTCTTAAAAGAACACCCACGTTCTGTTAGGAGCGATGTATCAACAATTACTCAAGTTTTCAATCTGATCCAAGTGGCCCGTGCCACTGCATGCAAGCCACCATTGGAAGAGTAGATAGCCGAACCCGCGTAGCCCTTTCGACCCTCAATGTTAAGAGGCTAACCAATTACCACGCATCGCTGCCCAACCTCAACCGGCTCTATAATCTTGCCGGAAAAGCTCCCCGATTTTATTTTAGTTGGATATCTCGGCGTTCCGTTTTCCTCGTCCAGGCTTGGTTGCTTCGAGCAATCTTTTTCTGAACCGTGGCCCAAGTTTTGGTCGTAAGAAACGACTCCCCAAAGCGTTTAACCATCTGTCCGAACATATTGTAGGGAACTGTAAAGGTCAGTTCGTCGGTATTGAAAAATTTGCGTGCCGATGGATCCCAGCCCCCCAGAACCGCCTTGTCCTCACCCTCGGCCAGATACTTAAATGGCCAGGTAATCAGGTTTGTGCAGGCGGCGCCCCAGGGCGAAGTGACCACTTCAGGGTCGTTTGTCACAAATGTTGCCAGTTGATGAAGGCCACACATCGTCTCAGGTCTGGCGAAAAAGGAGACAACTTCGGGCTTTTCGTTGCCAGTGAAAAGGCTCAAAGGCTTTGCCACACAAAATTTATTGGATGCTGGCTTCGGGTCGATGTATGTTTGGATTCGCCTTAGTTCATCCGGCGAATCACAGTAAAGCTCACCTTCCATCTGGTCGGGTATTCCAGTGGAGACGTAATGGATGATAGTCTCGGTTTGAGGCTTCATGAAACCGAGCCAAAAAGCACATCCGGGACAACCGGATTGCTCCGCACTGAAATAGGCAGCTTTTTTCTTTTTCCGGGCTCGCCAAATGTTTCCCATAACGCAGGAGAATTGACTGAAAACGACCTGCCAGTTGATCTCGTTTTTTATTTCCTTTTCACGGGTGGGCAGGTCCATCGGTTTGGGTGAAAATCCCTCTGCCGGTTTATTATCGGTGTAAAAAATACCAACAGGCTCCTCCATAAGCCCCAAGAGATCGAGAAATTCCTGCAGATTATTAAAATGTTGATGTGTCACCTGTTTCCCCCTTTCCCTTAAGAAAGATTCTTTAAAATGAGTTCGTGAATTCTTCTCAAGTCCTGAACTTCCTCTTGAGTCAGACCTTCAAAGCATTTTTGCAAAAAGCCGATGACGATGGGGATTAGCTTTTGTTTAAGGGCTTTCCCTTCTTTAGTGAGATAAACGTTTAAACGTCTTTTGTCTTCTCCATCGGACGTTCGGAAGATGAATCCGTTCTTTTCCCATAATGTCTGTTAACTTTTCAGTGAATGGTCCTTGCAAATTTTATGAAGGATTTTTCAGAATTTGGTTATATTCTTTCAAAAGGAAGCTGGTAACTTGGAGTTCCGAATGGATTCCCCTTCACTTGCAATCAAGCACTTACAGCCTTTTTCTTCTTTCGTTTCTGATGCTCCCGGAGACAGACTCTATCCTTTCGGACAAGAGCGCAAACCTTCTTGTTATCCCTATCCCTACAGGTAACGTGATTATATAAGGGACACTCCGGATATTGCTTTGACATTATGGCTCCAATCCATGGTCTTGACAAAATCTGACATATCGTCAATAATGAGATTAATAAATTTCAACTGAAAATGGCTTTGGGAGATACCATTGTTTAAAATAGTCAAGCAAAAAAAATGTCCCAAATGTTC
>Ga0255052_10003646_pt1 | contig 10629 bp, 9 predicted proteins | sample JV7_2_21_MG_FD_188632 | JGI IMG/M metagenome (GOLD analysis project Ga0255052, IMG submission 188632) | Seawater microbial communities from Jervis Inlet, British Columbia, Canada - JV7_2_21 | ecosystem: Environmental > Aquatic > Marine > Inlet | place: Canada: British Columbia | collected...
CTGCGAGCGCTCCTACATCTAGCAGTTGTCTTTCTGATCCAACAGCGCCCGAACTTCTTCGGCGGGCGGCTGAGCGGCCGCACTGCCGGCATCAAACACGACCTTCCAGCCACCGTCCGCCTGCAACCGCCAGACAGAATTGAACGTGCCCCAATGCTCGGTCTCGTTGCCGTCCTCATCATTGCTAATTACGCGGTAGGGCCCACGTGACAACGCAAGCTTGCCATCTTCCAGAACCTCAACGATTTGCGGGCGCCATTTGATCGTGGGGCTGTCGCCTGTGAAAAACACCTTCCATGCCTCAGCAACCGCAAGGGGTCCGCGAGTCACGGTGCTGCTGACGAACCTTGCATCGGCATCGATAAAGGACGCGAATCGCCTGGCATTCTGTTTTTCGGCTGCCTTGCTGAAGCCGATTTCTCGGCAACGGACTTCTTCGGCCAGGTCGGCCAGTGCTATCGAGCTCGTAAATAGCAGTGACAGCAGAATCAGATTTTTCATGCCCCATCCCCCGGAATTTTGCTAATATCGCGCGTCCACCAGCCTTGGACACGCCACTCCGGCGATTGTTTCAGACGGAGGGGGGCTAGCTCAACTGGCAGAGCAAGCGGCTCTTAACCGCTAGGTTCAGGGTTCGAGTCCCTGGCCCCCCACCAATTTCTTCCCCTGAAATTGCTTCGCAAGCAATTCCTGGCATCCAGCAGCCAAGCGCATTCTCGCACTGTCCGCGGCCGAGAAAAGGTTCGGTCTTATACCTAGAGCACTAGGCAATTCATCGTGTTTAAAGTCGTGAAAACGGCGCGCAGACTCCAATCGAAAAACCCACTCTCAACCCACATTTAAAGTGGAAATACGATGAATGTTTTACCGCGCACCTCATGGAGTGCACTGGCAGTTGTACTGTTAGCGCTGGCGTTTGCCGGTTGCTCGGTCGACGATGGCAAAGACGGAGCAGACGGAGCCGCCGGGGCAACTGGTGCCACCGGTGCTGATGGGGCTGACGGTGCCGATGGGGCCGACGCAAATGCACGAGATTTGCCGACGCTGCAGGGACACATACCGATGTTTCCGGAGGCTAATTTTCATGGCAACGGTGATTCGGCGCTAACCCTGGATCTGGATGATGACCGAATTTTACCTTACGACGTTCAGGCCGCTTATAACAGTGACACGTTCTTCTGGCGCGTCTCTTATCGCGGCAACGAAGGCAAACGCCACGAATATATTCGATACACGATGGGTGCATGGCAGCGCGAAGGCGGCGACCGCCGTGACGCTCAGGCCACCCTTGATGGCGATGCGCAGCAAGGCGATCAGACAATTAATTCGACGATCTACGAGCAGCGTACGACGATCATGGTCAATGATCCGAGTGCCATAACCGATGTCACCAATTTTGGTGAATTCGGTTGCTTCCTGAGCTGCCATAATGTGAGCCGGCATATGCCGGAATGGACCTCTGCTTCCGGGCATGATGGCAAGTACATCGATCCCGCACAGGCTCCGGGAGTTGCAGACGGCGACACCGTACTGGATCTCTGGCACTGGCGCGGCGCTCGTAGCAACCCGATAGGCCGGGCAGACGATCAGAACATCCTTGCCAAGACCTTTGTCGACAGCAGCTCTGGCGACGACGGTGGCCGCAAGGGCGATTCTGGTAGTAGCGTTTTCACGTCTCAGGGATTTGACCCAGTTGATGGGCCCGACTTCTTCTTTGATCCGGGTACGACATCAGGCAAGTTCGCATTCACGTGGGACAATTTCTGGGCGACACCGTTTTACTACATGGTCAAGGACGACGCATTAGGTGAAGGTCCGCGTGCACCCAACCCGGGCACGATCACAAATGCCGAAGCTGTAGCCATGGGTTACGCGCCGACAGAAGGTGACACAGTGCCGCGACGCATTTTGCGAGCAGGCGTTGGCAGCCGTGCGGACATCACCTCGATCGGCACGACATTCACACCGGAGACACCCGATAGTTCTTACGGTATCTGGAATGTGCAGATGCAGCGCGACCTGGACACAGGTAACGCGGACGATATCGCCATGGTACCTGGCCAGGTCTATGAAGCCGGATTCGAAGTTCACCTTTGGGAATACACGACACGTGATCATTACGTATCGTTCCCGGTGACGGTCGGTCTTGAGACAGACGCAGATATCATCGCTGTGAATATCGCTGGTACCGGTCCTGAGCAAGGACCTAACTGGACGGAAATCCCGAAGACGCGGCTCGATCTGTTCCAGCCTGGAATCAACACCTGGGAATTCCTGACCGGTGATGGCGGTGCACAAGCTGCCAAGGTATATACCGATCCGGTAACAGCTGCACCCGTGAACCAGATTCACGCCGGAGAAGCTGGTGTCAATGCTGGTATGGCTTGCGTAGTTTGCCACACGGTTCGTGAGGCTGACGGCGGCGCCTCCATGGAGGTCCTGGGCGATCGACGTGGTGGAGTCTGGGCCGACACACCAGTCGTTACCATTCCTTAAGAACAGTTCGTCAAAAACAAGGGCCACGGGGAGCAATCCTCGTGGCCTGTTTTTTGGGCCATCAGCAAGAAGTCATGAATTGATCACGTGGCCCTCAGGTACCTAAATGCCTTTCACCTCATCCTTATCACTCACACAGCGGAAAGGAGAAGAACATGACGCAGCAAATCAGGACAGAGCCCGGAATGATCGGCTATCTGTTCATTCTGGCGATCTTTGTGGTATTTGCCGGCCCGGCTCTGGTTTGAGGCCGAGTTCCCCAACGCAAGAGAGAATACGTACTTCTCCGTAAATCCTCAGGAAACCATGAGAGTAATATCGGGCTCGAACTCTTTAGGCATGTAGTTTTAGCACCGAACCAAAGCGCGAAGTAGGAGAGCAGGTATGAGGATAATTCCGATAATTGTTATCACTGGGCTTCTGACAGCCTGCGCGGCCGATCCGGCCAAGGTGCAGGCAGTAGCTGAAGATGAGGCATCCCGACTGCAGCCGCCAACCAAGAAGCTTTCGATGTTCGAAACATTCGAATTGCAGGACATGACCTACGGCGAAGCAATCAGGATCGAAGACAAGAAAATGGCCGAGGCACGCCAGTTCGAGACGGCCTTCAAGGCAAAAGTTGAGCCCTTGCTCGACACCTGGAATGCAGCTGATAGCAGTTCGGGTGAAGGAATGTTGTCGATACAACCGCATCTCGCAAGGCTGAGAATTATCAGCGGCGGCTCTCGTTTCTGGATTGGTAGTATGGCCGGCGATTCGTTTATCGATTTGGATCTTCGATTGCTCGACGCCGATTCAGGCATCGTCGTAGCCGATGTCAGGGTCCGCCGCAATGCCGATGCGATGACGGGCGGATGGTCAGTAGGCAAGTCTGACCAGAATCTCGACGACTATATCGTATCGATTGTTTACGAGTATCTGAGCGACAGCTACTAAGTACGCGTCAGTATTTCCGCGGGGTCCCATGATCCCGCGGATTCTCGCGGGTTCTCACGCTGGTCTTCACCAGAAAGCCTCAGCTCCTGCCCGATCAGGCGTATTGCCGCATTCGCCTCGCTTTCACCTTTGAACCCCTCGCCGACGACGACTTTGTCACCATGGGCGCCGAGCGCGTAGATCGAGTAGTGCATGACATGCTTGCCGCCACCATTGGACTGGTACTTGCTGTCCTTCAGGAGCTGCACGAACGAGTGGCTACGCATGTGAACGCGTTTCACAGGAATGCCGAAGACTCGCCGTACGGTTTTGATGCCGTTGACGTCGCGTGACACGTCGAGTGAGTTTGCCATCGAATAGAGCGTGCCGACGGCGACCAGGGCGCCGATTCCTCCAAAGACGCTGCCAAAAAGGCGTTGGCCTTCGCTAAAGATCAGGAACCAGCCGACAGCAGCAAAAACAGCGCCAACAACAAAGCCGATCATCGACGCGCCCATATTTCGGCCCATCGGATAGAACATATGCCGGCCGCTCGCTTTCTGTATCAGTCTCACGACCTTGAGAACGGCTTTGTCGGCGATTGCTGTCTGTTTTTCGCTAGCTCTTTCCATGGCCATTCTGGACAAGTGCCGTGACTGGGTGGCGGTCGCGTATACCGGAATTTCATAGCTACGATCGATGTCGGTGCCGTCGAGTTCTGCATTGACATTGAGCCGCCACAAATAATAGCTGTCGTCGTGGTCCGTATCGGACTCTCGCAGGCCGCCGGGAATGTCGAATCGAAATGACAAGCGGGTGCCTTTACTACCCGGCTCGGCATGCGCGACTATCGCGTCCTGCCAATGTGCCTTCTCGTTTCGACTTCGGTTCTTGCCGCTGCCCGACACATAGCTGTGAATATTTGTGAGCGTCAATTGGAAATCGTTGGCCGGGTCAAAAGGCAGGCCCAGTTCTATGGTCCCGCCGACATGGCCGTCGATCGACCCGGGGAATGGATCGAGCGTTACGGGCGTCGCGCCGAAGCGACGCCATTCGAGTGTGCGACGTATTGCCCAAACCAAAAGCCAAATGCCGACCGCCGTAAACAGCAGTGCAATGAGCGCGATGTAATTCTTCTTGTTGACGACTTCGTCGTACATGACAAATGGTAACGGCGCCGAAATCAGATTCCACAAGGCAGCAAACGCCCAGACGCCGACCATGGATGCCTTGGAGTTCGATCGAATCGTCGCGGATTGCCAGTCGTCATCCATCAGCCATGGGCTGTCCCTGAAGCGCGGATCTGATTTGTCCTTCTCTCTTGGTGCGCGCCATGCATAGATAAGCAGGCCCAGGCCAACGCCGCCGAATACGAACAGGAAAATTGACTTGAAGCCGATCATGCCCCAGCGGATGCCGCGATCGATGATCGCTGCGGACGGATCATTGGGGTCAACGTAGACGAGGATCGCCTCGCCACGTGAGTGAGCATCGCTCAGATTGCTGCCGAGATCCTGCTGATAGCTTCCTATGTTGTCAGATCCGCCATCGATGGAGACGCGATCGGCGACGTAGGTCTGGCCCTGGTAAGTGTACGAATACACGGCATAGGCCTCGTAGGTGTCGGTATCGTCGCCCCGGTGTGTCTCGTAACCGCCTCGCTGCAGCTGTGCCTCGGCCTGCACCCAGCCTTGCATTTGCACGACGTCAACGACCGAGCTGCCGACAGCCCACAGCATCCAGACGCCGGTACCGAAAAACGGCAGCGCAAACAGCGATAGCAGGATCTTGCTCTTCATCCGGCACAAAATAACAGCGCGACCGCAAATTCTCTGTGATCACAGTCGCATGTAGGAGTCCGCCCCAGCGGGCGAGAGTTCGGTTGCGTTGATCAGTGTCGCCCGCTGGGGCGGGCTCCTACAACAGCTCGGCGCGGCGGCAAGTTTTTCTCAAAGTATTCAAGAACTTATCGTGCTCGCATAGCAATTCGGCGTAGCGGGCCTCGGCCTTGCCCCCTTTCGCACGCAACAGTTCGCGCATGGTGCGCTTGTCGACGACGGACCAGGCGCCAGGATCAGCCGTTGCGACGATCGGCGCTATTGCGTTGAACGCACGCCGTTCTGATGTCGACCAGCTACTCAACGAGCGCAATCCCAGGCTTCCTGCGACATCCTCGGCGACGCGGTTGGCGCAGTCCTGACGCGTCGTTCCGCTGGCGGCGCCGAGAACTTCGGTGGCCAGCATCGAGCTCGTCTCAATCCAGCGCTCTTCAAACAAATCGCTCGCGCGGGCATCGGGTAACGTCAGGTGCATGTCGCAGCTGGCCAGCCTGCGCAGCGTCTTGATGTCGCTCCTGTATTTCCTGTTATGGCGAATTCGCGACGCTTCCCGCTGTGCGAGCTTGCGAATCTCCGCCAACACCGGACGGTAGCCCAGCCGGTAGTAGAACCAGAACGCACCGCTTCGAAGTGCTTCGCTGTTGTCCCCGCCAAACTGATACGGGTTGGCGATGAAGCGCGTGCAGCCAACCAGCGCATGGTATACGCGCATGACCTGCACCCATAAATACGACGCCTCGCTGCCGCGATACTCATCGAAGATGTTAATGCCGGTATTGACCTGGCGAAAGACAATGCTCGAACCGCCATAGCCGATTGGCACGCCGTTCGACAGGATCAGGAAGCCCATCGTGCATTCGAGCGGGAAGCGACTCCCGGGCAGCAAGCCGAATACGGCAATGGCAACGCCTTCGCCAACGTCGGCCACGTAAACTTCTTTCGAGTTCGCAAAATTGAAGTGATAGGTTTCCCGGTGCCGGACGGCCAGCGAAGCCATCGCCACATCAACCAGCCTTGCACCTTCACGCGCCGGTAGTTTCTCTAGCAAGTCGAGCGGGTACTGGATTTCCTGTTTTGGTGAGCGTGGCCGCCCGCGCATACCATCGTCACGCATGTGTATTACATCGACCGGAAAGGCGTTGCGCGATTTCGAGAAGCGGCTGCAACCCGAATCCCAAACAAGCGGAATGTCGGCGGCATCGTAAAGTTGTGACCAGCTGGAGCGCAGTGTCTTGAATGTCAATTGGCCCATGAGCCAGTCAAGATCAGTTAGCCCGCTTCCGGCACGGGCAATGTCGATCCATTCCTGACTGCTGACGGAGCCGCTGTCGAAGTACTCATCTTCTGACGGTTGCAGGAGCCGGGTGAGCAGTTCGTCGAGTCGCGATGTGTCATCGATTTCATCCCAGTCGATCGACACCTCACCGGGGCATCGGCTGGCCAGCCAGCGAGCGACCTCGAAAGAGAAGCTGTAGTAAACGGGGCTGTCGTCGTGCTCGCGTAGCTGTGCCACAGCCTCCCGATGGCCGGTGGGCGAGCCCGGAAACGCGCGCTCGAAGCACAACGTGCTGTGCAGGCGTCTTAGCTCTTTGGCAGATGGGCGTTTTTTCGACATATGCCGAACGATGCTAATCGCAGCGCGGCCGGCGAGCAAACTGTGGGCCGCGGCGTGATAGTCTTTGCGCACAGTTAAAGAGGGGAAACGCGATGACAAGCCTTGATGCACCAGGCACAAAGGCTCTGCGGGAATGGCCCATTGTCCTGCTCAGAGTCTACACCGGCATTTTCTTCGTCTATTACGGTTTCAGCAAGATCAGTGGTGGCAATTTCGCTGATGGCATGACCGGATTTATTAATGGTCGGCTTGAAAACAGCTTCGGATTCTTCCGGCCGTTTCTCGAGTCAGTCGTGTTACCCAACAAGGGGCTGTTTGCGTTTCTCGTCAGTTGGGGCGAGTTGGCAATCGGCATCGCCATGATCCTGGGTCTCGCAACACGTTATTTTGCCGTTGCGGGCGCCGTCATGGTCGCGAGTTTCTGGTTCGCCAAAGGGCAGGGTATCCTGGACGCGCAAAACCACGACGCTGTCTGGTTCGTGATCTTCGTCGTGTTGGCAGGACTTCATGCCGGCAGGACGATGGGTCTTGATCAGATGTTGGTGCGCAGGTTCAAGTACCTGGCCTGATACCCCGTTGGAGCGCTGCAACTCACCGGCTTGCGCGTTCTCCTATCGTTGGAGCGCTCCTCGGAGCGCGACTGGTGCACGCATCAATCGCAGTGCGATTTTACGTGGTCTCAGTCGCGCCTCAAGAGGCGCTCCAACTGGCGAAATCTTTCCGCTATAATTGCCGGCTGGCATGCGAAAGTGGCGGAATTGGTAGACGCGCTGGCTTTAGGTGCCAGTGGGGTAACCCGTGAGAGTTCGAGTCTCTCCTTTCGCACCACATTCAGAACACTTAAATTATTGTTATTAAAAGAAATTATTGATCACGGGCGGCGCACCTGGCCGCCCGGCGATCGTTACGGGGAAAGTCAACATGCAGGTTACTGTCGAGTCGACCGGGGCACTTGAGCGGCGCATGCGCGTCGAGCTGCCGGCCGAACGCATCGAACAAGAGGTGAACTCACGGCTGAAGTCCGTCGGTCGCACCGCCAAGCTCAAGGGTTTTCGCCCCGGCAAGGTGCCGCCGAAAGTTGTCCGGCAACGCTATGGCAAGCAGATTCGTCAGGAAGTCGTCACAGAGCTCATGCAAAAGAGTTACACCGATGCCGTCCTGCAGGAGAACCTGACGCCGGCAGGCGGGCCACAAATCGAGCCTGAGGTTAGCAAGGACGAGAGCAGCTTCGCCTACGTCGCGACGTTCGAGGTTATGCCCGAGGTCGTACTCAAAGATCTCGACAAGCTCAAGGTGGAGATGCCCGATGTAACAATCGATGACAGCGACCTCGATGACATGATCCTGAAGCTGCGTAAGCAGAAAGCGACCTGGGAGACCGTGGATCGCAAGAGTGCAGATGGCGATCGTGTCATCGTCGATTTTAACGGCATCCTCAAAGGCGAGGAGTTCGAAGGCGGCAAGGGCAACGAGGTGCCGGTCGTACTTGGCCAGGGCCAGATGTTACCTGATTTCGAGAAGGCGCTATTCGGCATTCAGGCCGACGATGAAAAGAGCTTTAAGGTGAAGTTCCCGAAGGATTATCACGCCGAGGACCTGGCAGGGAAGAAAGTCGATTTCGCGATCAAGACGCATCGCGTCGAAGAGGAAATTCTGCCGCCTGCTGACGACGCGCTTGCCGAGGCTTTTGAGGTCAAGGAAGGCGGCATCGACACATTCATGCAGGACGTCCGGGTCAACATGACTCGCGAGGCCGAGGCGAAGGTCAATGGCGATGTACGTGAGCAGGTCATGAGCGCATTACTCGAGGCCAATCCGCTTGAGATACCGCAGACACTTAAGCAGCGGGAAATGCATTCCCTGCAGCATGAGGCGATGGAGCGCCTGGGGGTAGAGGATCACGATCAGGCGCCGCCGATCGAGAATTTCGCGGAAATGGGCGAGAAGCGCGTGCGCCTGAGCCTTCTGATTTCACAACTTGTCAGCGACCAGAACCTGACCGTTGAAGAGACCAAAGTGCGCGAAAGGGTCGAGGAGATGTGTTCCGGGTATGAGAACGCCGAGGACATGGTCAACATGTACATGGGCAATCCGCAGATTGTGCAACAGATTGAGCCGATGGTACTCGAACAGCAGGTCATCGACTGGCTCCTGGAACATGGCAAGACGAGCAAAAAGAAAGTGTCGTTTAAGGACTATATGAACCCCTAAAGTCGGGTTTTCGTGAGAAAATACGCACAGGCAAAGAGGCAGGATCAGCAATGAGCGCACAGGCACTAAATCTCGTACCAATGGTCGTTGAACAGACGGCGAGGGGCGAACGCGCCTACGACATCTATTCGCGGCTTCTCAAGGACCGGCTCATTTTTATTGTCGGACCGGTCGAGGACCAGATGGCCAATCTCGTCGTGGCGCAACTGCTATACCTTGAGTCCGAAAACGCCGACAAGGACATCCACCTGTATATCAATTCGCCTGGCGGAGTGGTGACGTCAGGCCTGTCGATCTACGACACGATGCAGTTCATCAATTGCGACGTTTCGACGATTTGCGTGGGTCAGGCTGCATCGATGGGCGCGTTGCTGCTGGCCGGCGGCGCCAGCGGCAAACGCTTTGCGTTGCCACATTCGCGCATCATGGTGCATCAGCCCAGCGCCGGCTACCAGGGACAGGCGACGGATATCAGTATCCACGCCAAAGAGGTGCTGGACCTGAAGTCAAGACTCAACACCATCATGGCCAAACACACGGGCCAGCCCCTGGAGCAGATCGAGCAGGACCTCGAGCGCGACAATTTCAAGAGCGCAACCGAGGCTCTGGAATACGGACTCGTCGACACTGTGCTGGTCGAACGCAAGGAAATGAGTGACGCTGAGAATAGCTGATTCCTTAGCTATCAATGAGTTACGTGCAGGAAATTTCCCTTATGGGACCTGGTGCTTTGCACCGGAAAATCGGCCATGTTATATACACACCCAGTTGTAACACACTGATTTTTATGTCACAGAGGCCACGCCCGTATGAGCGATGAAACCCGCGGTAAGAACGAGGACGGCAAGCTCCTCTATTGTTCTTTTTGCGGCAAGAGCCAGCACGAAGTTCGCAAGCTGATTGCGGGCCCGTCCGTGTTTATCTGCGACGAGTGCGTTGAGCTCTGCAATGACATCATCCGCGAGGAGCTCGAGGACACGGGTGAGGCCGGGCACGACAAGCTGCCCAAGCCACAGGAAATCAATGCGAGCCTCGACGAGTACGTCATCGGCCAGATGCGGGCCAAGAAAGTCCTGTCCGTCGCTGTTTACAACCACTACAAACGGCTCAACGACCGCCTCGACGAGCGCTCCAAGGAAGAAATCGAACTTGCCAAGAGCAACATCCTGCTGATCGGCCCGACCGGCTGCGGCAAGACGCTGCTGGCAGAGACTCTCGCACGCCTCCTCAACGTACCGTTCACGATTGCCGACGCGACAACGCTCACAGAGGCAGGTTACGTCGGCGAAGACGTCGAAAACATCATTCAGAAGCTCCTGCAAAAGTGCGACTACGACGTCGACAAGGCACAGACCGGCATCGTTTACATCGATGAGATCGACAAAATCTCACGCAAGTCGGACAACCCGTCGATTACTCGCGATGTGTCGGGCGAGGGCGTCCAACAAGCACTGCTGAAGCTGATTGAAGGCACGATTGCCTCGGTACCGCCTCAAGGCGGCCGCAAGCACCCGCAGCAGGAATTCCTGCAGGTCGATACAGGCAATATCCTGT
>Ga0255052_10003647_pt1 | contig 10627 bp, 9 predicted proteins | sample JV7_2_21_MG_FD_188632 | JGI IMG/M metagenome (GOLD analysis project Ga0255052, IMG submission 188632) | Seawater microbial communities from Jervis Inlet, British Columbia, Canada - JV7_2_21 | ecosystem: Environmental > Aquatic > Marine > Inlet | place: Canada: British Columbia | collected...
CGGCAACACATGTAGAATTCGTTGATCAGCCGGAATGGCAACCGCCTTGGCGGCATCGATAACGCGGGCGACATCCGCCGGAGTAACTTCTTTTTCCTTGATCGCAACGATGCCATGCGAATTGATACTGCGAACATGACTGCCGGCAATGCCCGCGTATACCGAGCGGATCTGACAGCCTGCCATTAATTCCGCTTCCTCCACTGCGCGTTGAATCGACTGCACGGTTGATTCGATATTGACCACGACGCCTTTCTTTAAACCACGCGAGGGTTGGGTACCGATTCCGATGATATCGATGCCGCCCTCGACCGTAACTTCGCCAACGATCGCAACCACCTTTGAGGTTCCGATATCAAGCCCTACGATCAGGTTTCCCGATGTCTTTTTAGACATTACCATTACTCCAGATTGATGCTTTGTCGCTGCCCTGCAGGGCTTCCTTTTTCCAGGCTACAGCGAAACCATTGCTGTAACGTAAATCCAGGCGTTGGATCTGCTCACGCCGGGGCAGGATTTGCTGCATGTAAATGCTGACCAGACGGTCGATCTTGTGATCGATATCTTGCCTCCCCAGTTTGATTGTCAGGCCATTGATCAATTCAACGTCGAGTGCGCCACGGCTATCTACCTGCAACGCCATCAAACGTTCATCGACACCATTGAATCGGGCTTGCAGGCGATAAAACTGTTGCAATGCCCAGGCGGGGGGATGGTTAGCCGCATGGACGATCGGCAGGTGGCTAAAAGCCCCTGTATCCGCCAGATAAACACTGGCCGAATCACTCAGCAGGTGTTGCTCATCCCAGCGAGCCACCGGTTTTTTCTCTTCAATCGTGATCCTCAGTTTGTCCGGCCAAATCCTGCGCACCGAGACCAACTGTGTCCATGAATTGCCATGCAGGGTTTGCTGCAGATGGTGAATATCAAATGAAAAGAATCCCTGGCCAAGGTACTGTTGCAGCGTCGATTCAACCTCCTGTTGATCGAGATTTTTAAAGGTTCCGGAAAGCTGAATCGTTCGAATTGGAAGTATTTGTTCTACCTGGCTGAGATAAGCACCAGCAAGGCTTAGCGGCAACAATAAAAATACCCAGTTGTAAGATTTGCGCCAGCGAAATGATTTTGACGTCGATGCCGGCGTATTGCGTTTTGCCTGTTTACTCTGCTTGCGGAACTTAGCCATCGCGATTGTCTCCTGCCAGCGTTGCTTCGAGGATCCTTACAACCAGTTCAGGCATTTCCAGTCCGGCTGCCCTGCCCGCCATCGGAATCAGGCTGTGATCAGTCATTCCCGGTACCGTATTAACCTCGATCACCCAGGGTCGTTGCTGCTGATCCAGCATCAGGTCCACCCTGCCCCAACCACTTACTCCCGTGGCGCGAATAGTCTCGAGTACCATTTCGTTAATCGCAGCGACGCTGTCATCGTCGAGGCCACTGGGGCAGGTATAAACGGTGTCATCCGCTAAATACTTGGCATCGTAATCGTAAAATTCACGTGGCGTTTCCAACTTGATCAGCGGTAAAACTTCACCGCCAATAAATCCGACGGTGTATTCGGTACCGTCGACGAATTGCTCGGCGAAAACAGATCCAAAGCGTCGTGCGGATTCCCAGGCGGGAAACAATTCGTTTTCATGGTGCACTGGGGTCATGCCGATGCTTGACCCTTCCAGCACAGGTTTGACAAACACCGGTAGGCCCAGGTCACTAAGCAAACGCTCACAATCGGCTTCATTGCGCAGCTCGATGAAATCTGGGGTTGGAATACCGCTGCAGCGAATCACCTTTTTGGTCAGGACCTTGTCCATGGTTAACGCCGCCGCACATACGCCGCTTCCGGTGCTGGGTATATCGAGAAAATCGAGAACTGCTCGAATGGTGCCATCCTCACCACCACGACCGTGCAGTACATTAAAAACACGATCAACCCCAAGATCGGCAAGCTGGTGGAAAGCATGCTCCTCTAAATCAACTGGAATTGCATCGACGCCGGCGGCAAGCAAGGCCTGGTAAACAGCGTTACCACTTTTGAGCGAAACCTCACGCTCGGCAGATTGCCCGCCCATTAGAACCGCCACCCTGCCGCATTTTGCGGCTGTATCCGGAGATGGCTTTTGCAGCACAATGCTCACAGGGTTTGCCCTACGATGCGAACTTCTGGTTCAAGACTGACGCCAAATTGAGACGCAATAGTGTCACGAATATGCCCGATCAGTGCCTCGACATCGCTGGCCGTCGTATCGCTGTTGCTGATGATAAAGTTGGCATGTTTTTCCGACACGCAGGCGCTACCCAGGCAATATCCCTTAAGGCCCGCTGCTTCGATTAGCTGAGCGGCATGCTTTCCCTCTGGATTCTTGAAAACCGAGCCACAGGAAGGCAGACCAATGGGTTGCGTGGCATTACGCTGCTGCAACAGCTGACGAATGTTGGAAGGTACACCCGGCGCTCGTGCTGCCAGACGAAACCTTGCCGCGGCAAACCATTCTTGCCGCGGCAAGCCAACGTGCCGATAGTCTACTTCAAATTCAGCAGGGCTCCGTTCGACCAGGTTTCCTGCTCGATCAATCATGACCACCTGCTCTACCACAGACCAGGTTTCACCACCAAACGCGCCTGCATTCATGGCCAAAGCTCCACCGATGGTACCGGGAATTCCGGCAAAGAAATCGGCGCCATCGAGTCCCTGTTTTTGGCAGAACTTGGCGAGTTTGGCGCAGCTGACTCCACTCTCGACATAGAGCAGTCCGCCTGGATCCAGACGGATTTCTTTCAGAGAATTTAGTGGTGCGATCACCTGTCCACGGAAACCGCCATCGCGCACCAACAGGTTACTGCCAAGGCCGATCCAGAGAATATCGATATCCAGCTCAAGGCCAGCCAGAAAATACTGCAGATCGGCCAAATCGTCTGGAATGTAATAACGATCCGCGGGTCCACCCAGGCGCCAACTGGTGTGCTTTGACATGGGTTCATCGAACATCAATTTACCCTTGATAGAACGGTTGCTGGCCACGTTCATTTCCCCTTTCCTGCTGGCTGATGCTGCGCCAGAAACTCCGCCGACCAGGCACCGATACTCCCGGCACCCAGGGTCAGGAAAATATCTTCATCCTGCAAAACCTTGTCGACTACTTCGTCGAGGCCTTCCAGTTCTTCTACGAATACCGGATCGACCTTGCCCCGGTTTCGAATTGAACGCGCCAGCGCACGTCCGTCAGCATCCTTGATATGGGCTTCACCCGCGGGATAGACCTCGAGCAAAATTAATCGATCGACGTCGGCCAGCACCTGGGTGAAGTCTTCGAACAGATCACGGGTACGTGTAAACCGGTGTGGCTGAAACAAAACAGTAAGTCTTTTCTCCGGCCAGGCAGCGCGAATGCCGGCCAGTGTTGCGGCAATTTCATTGGGATGATGCCCATAATCATCAATGTGCATAATCCTGCCGTTGGCAACCTGCAGGTTTTCGCTAATCTGGCAGCGTCGACCTATTCCCGAGAATTCGGCCAGTGCCTCGACAATTGCCGCCGGCGAGACTCCCAACTCCCAGGCAATACTGATTGCCGCGGTGGCGTTGAGGACGTTGTGTTTACCAGTCAGGTTGAGTTCGATATTCAGCAACTCCGGCTCATCGGGAAGCCTGACGCTGAAGCAGGTCCTGGCACCTTTGGCGACAACATCGGTAATATGGACATCGGCATCTTCGGACTCACCGTAGGTCAGAACAGGGCGCGCAATGTCAGCCATTATTTCGCGCCCTACCGGATCATCAAGGCACAGCACGGCAAGTCCATAAAACGGCAAGTGATGCAGAAACTCGATAAAGGCCTGCTTAAGCCGCTCGAAGTCGCCTTCATAAGTAGAAAGGTGATCATTATCGATATTGGTAACAATCGACATCATTGGCTGCAGGTAAAGAAACGAGGCGTCGCTTTCATCCGCCTCGGCAACCAGGTAATCGCTCAGGCCGAGCCGGGCATGACTGCCAGAACTAATCAGTTTGCCACCAATCACATAGGTTGGATCGATGTCGCCGCGGGCGAGCACACTTGCTACCAGGCTGGTAGTGGTAGTTTTTCCATGGGTGCCTGCAACTGCGATACAGCGCCGGAAGCGCATTAGCTCAGCCAGCATTTCGGCACGCCTGACGACCGGAATACGCATTTCGCGTGCGGCCTCGATTTCCGGATTGTCTTCATCAATCGCGGTAGAAACCACCACGACATGGGCTTCAGCGACGTTTTCACTACTATGCCCGATAGTGATATCGATACCGAGATCACGCAAATGCCTGACCATCGCGTTGTCGGCGATATCCGAGCCACTGATGTGATAATTCAGATTATGAAATACCTCGGCAATGCCACTCATTCCAGCACCACCGATGCCAATGAAATGAATGTTGCGAATGCGTCGCATGAAGTGCTTTGAACTCACTGTCATGATATCGCCCCCGCCAGTATTCCCGCAGCCAGGCGGTCGGCCGCGTCGGGTTTGAACTGGGCGCGGGCATTGATCGCCATCTCCACCAGTGCGCGTCGGTTCTGCTGAAAGAACTTTAACTTAAGCGCCAGGTTTTCAGCGCCTAAATCCGCTTCCAAGAGAATTTGCGCCGCCCCGTTTTGTTCCAGGAAAAGCGCGTTGTGGTACTGGTGGTTATCGACCGCATAGGGGAACGGAATCAGTAAGGATGCCAAACCGACCGCGGTTAATTCCGCAATCGTGAGGGCCCCGGCCCGACACACCACCAGGTCTGCCCAACTGTAGGCCTGCTGCATATCTTCGATAAAACTAATCACTTCAGCATCGACACCGGCATCGAGATAGTTTTGCTGGCAGTGCTGTAAATGCTTGTCACCACATTGGTGTTTGACCCGCGGACGCTGGTCACGGTCGAGACAGGCGATCGCCTGTGGCAGAATGCGGTTTAATGCGACTGCACCCAGACTACCGCCGATGACCAGCAACTGCATTGGCGTGTCGATTCTCGACTGCAAACGTGCACCCGGTTCCTGCAGCTCGGCCAGGCTGGCGCGTACCGGGTTACCGATACACTCGCAACGCGGGACCGAACTGGCGACATTCGGAAAGGCCGCGTAGTTACGGGTTGCAAAGCGGCTCAGAATTCGATTGGTCAAACCGATAATTGAATTCTGTTCATGCAGGAACAGGGGAATATCAAGTAACCAGGCCATCAAGCCACCCGGCCCGGAAACGAAACCACCCATACCCAGCACCGCCTTTGGCCGAATACGGCGCAATAGTCGCAACGCCTGCCAGCATGCACGCAGCAATCGAAAAGGCGCCAGAATAAGTGTCATCACTCCCTTGCCACGTAATCCCTGCACGTTCAACCACTCAATCGCGAAATCTGCCGCTGGCACGACCCGCGCCTCGATGCCGGAACGGGTACCGAGCCAGATAATACTTTCTCCGCGTTGTCGCAGGTTTTCGGCTACCGCCAGCGCCGGGAAAACATGGCCCCCGGTACCACCCGCCATGACCAGGATCGGTTTTTGCAAACCCTGGTTCATGCGCGGTCCATCGCTCGCCGGCGTAGCTTCTTGCCACTACCACCAATCCGGCATTCATAGTAAACCCGCAACACCAGTCCGACCGCAAAAGACATGCTCAGAATGGAGTTTCCTCCATAACTGATAAAAGGTAAGGTCAATCCTTTGGTCGGCAAGGCACCCATATTGACACCGATGTTTATCGCCGCCTGTAGCGTAATCAGCAGCCCGACCCCGTAGGCCAGGTAGGCGCCAAATGCCTTTTGTTTATGCAACGCCATTTTAGCAATCGAAAAACAACGCAGGGCTAACAGGGCAAACAAGCTGATCAAAAAGACCTGTCCGACAACGCCGAACTCTTCGGCAAAAATTGCAAACATAAAATCGGTATGCGCCTCGGGCAGGTAAAACAGCTTCTGGATACTGCCGCCGAGACCTGTTCCGAACCAGCCTCCGCTGCCGATTGCGATTAGGGATTGTGTCAATTGAAAACCGCTGTTGAAGGGGTCGGCCCATGGATCGACAAACGACGTGATACGTGCGAGCCGATAGGGCGAGGAAACTGCCAGCAGGCCCATGATACAAAGCGTACCAATGACGAACAGGACGAATTGCCCAAATCGCACGCCACCGAGAAACATCAATCCGAGCCCGGTCATCAGCAGCACCGCGGCAGCGCCAAAATCAGGCTCCAGTATCAGTAAGCCGCTGGCCACCGCGAGTATCAGCATCGGTTTGATAAAGCCCATGGTATTGGTTTGCACTTCTTCGCTGCGCCGAACCAGGTAACCGCTGAGGTAAATAATGAGAAATAGCTTGGCGACTTCCGAGACCTGGAACGTAAACACCCCAAAATTGAGCCAGCGTGTACTGCCATTGACGGTATGACCAATCCCGGGAATCAATACGCAGGCAAGCAGGATAATCGAGCCCAGCATCAGCACCATGCCATTTTTCTTCCACACTTCGAGCGGGATTTTGCAGGCAAACCACATCAGGGCGATGCTCAATAAAATTCGCAAAAACTGGCGCTTGGCAAAATAGAATGGATCGTGATTTTGCTGATCGGCAATACCAATCGATGCCGAAGCCACCATCACCAGACCGATACTGATCAGCGTCACGTAGAGCAACATCGTGACACGGTCATATTCCGGTGCTAGATCAAAACCGGGTTTTACAGCTGCGTTGTTGCTTCTGATTGCCTGACTAGTCATCGGTCAACTCCTTTACACGCTGCATGAAATCGTCGCCACGCGCTTCAAATTTCGGGTACATGTCAAAGCTTGCACAGGCTGGTGCCAACAGCACACAATCGCCGCTCCGGGCGACCTCGTGAGCGCGCTGAACGGCTTCCTGCATATCATGGGCCCGTTCGATACGGGTCGCGTTCTGCCAGGCTTGTTGCAGCAGAGATGCATCCTCTCCAAGCAATATTGCCAATTTGACTTTTTGCCTTATGGTCTCCGACATGAGCGCCATATCGGCACCCTTCGACTGGCCACCGGCGATCAATACAACCGGACGTTCGCGTCCCTCGATCGAGGCCTGGGCAGCGCCAATATTGGTTGCCTTGGAATCATTGATCCATTCGACGCCATCGATTTCAGCAACCCACTGACCGCGATGGGGAATACCAGCAAACTCTTCCATTGCTGTAACTATGGCGTTTCTGGATATGCCAACGCTGTGCGCGATCGCCATCGCTGCCAGACAGTTGGCCCAGTTATGGCGCCCGCTCAGCTTGATATCGTTAACGTCTATCCAGCACTCATCACGATGTGCCAGCCAGTGTCCATTTTTCTCAAGCAACCTGAATTCGGCATCCGAGCCAGGGTTCAGGCTAAAACTGATATCCCGGGCGTCGTGCCGCGTTACTTCATCGTCAAGATTACTGACACACAAACTGGCGTTATCATAAATTCTTAATTTGGTCTGGATATACTCGGGGTATCCCGCGTAACGATCGAGATGGTCTTCACAGAGATTAAGCAGGGCGGCAACCTGGGGTTGCAGCGAAGTTGTCGTTTCGAGTTGATAACTCGACAACTCCAGCACGTAGAAATCAGGATTCTGTTCAAGCAAATCCAGCGCAGCAGTACCGATGTTGCCACCGACCGCAACTGCCTTATCGTCGCACCTGATCATTTCGCTGACCAGGGTCGTAACGGTGCTCTTGCCATTGGAACCGGTGATCGCGATAACAGGCTTGTCTACCAAACCTGCAAACAACTCGATATCGCCGAGCACGACCTTGCCGAGATCGAGGGCCTGCTGGATTGCATCCTGCCGAATCGATATCCCGGGACTGACCACAAGCGCATCGGCCCATCCGATCAGGTCGATATCGAGCGACTGAGCTCTAAAATCAATCTCGTCGAACTCGGCATTCAGTTGACCCAGAAAAGGCGGCAGTTCGCGCGTATCCTGAATCCTGCATCGGTACCCATGCCCAAGCAAATAGCGCGCAACCGAGTACCCGGTTACCCCGAGTCCGACTACCAGGTAGTTGATATCTTGCAGCGCTGTCTTTTGTTGGTTCACGTTTAACATTACCGGATCTTTAAACTCGCCAGGCCAATCAGCACCAACACCACGGTAATAATCCAGAAGCGCACGATAATACGCGGCTCCGGCCAACCCTTGAGTTCGTAATGATGATGCAATGGCGCCATACGAAATATTCGGCGCCCGGTTAATTTGAATGATGCGACTTGCAGCATCACTGAAACCGTCTCCACTACGAAGATGCCGCCCATGATAAAAAGCACGAGTTCCTGGCGCACGATTACCGCCAGTGTGCCCAGTGCGGCCCCCAGCGCGAGCGCGCCGACATCGCCCATGAAGACCTGGGCCGGATAAGTGTTAAACCAAAGGAAACCCAGGCCGGCCCCGACCAGTGCGCCACAAAAAACGACCATTTCCCCAACCCCCGGTACATAGGGAATGCCGAGATAATTGGAAAAGTTAAAGTTCCCCGTCAGGTAGGCAAAAACACCGAGGGCGCCTCCAACCAACACGGTTGGCAGTATCGCAAGACCGTCGAGTCCATCAGTCAGGTTGACCGCGTTGCTGCTACCGACAATCACAAAATAAGCCAGCACCACGTATAACCAGCCCAGATCAAGCAGAATATTCTTGATAAAGGGAACGATCAATTGCGTCTCGATTGGAAACTGCGCAGTGTGAAATAGCGCCAACGCGGCACCCAGCCCGATTACCGATTGCCAGAAAATTTTGGCTCTTGCCGACAAACCCTTGGAGTTGCCAAAAGCGATCTTTTTATAATCATCGATCCAGCCAATTGCGCCAAAGCCAATCGTGACAAACAGGATTATCCATACGAAACGCGATGACAAATCACTCCACAACACGGTGCTGGTAACAATGGCAACCAGGATTAGTGCGCCGCCCATCGTAGGCGTACCTGCCTTGGACAGGTGGCTCTCGGGGCCGTCGTCGCGCACACTCTGTTCTATCTTGGAGTTGCTCAGGTAACTGATCATTGCCGGCCCGACAATCAGGGAAATGATGAGCGCGGTGAGCACACCCAGAATGGTGCGCATCGTCAGATACTGGAATACATTGAAGCCACTGTGGAACTGCGTGAGGTACTCCGACAGGCTATACAGCATTGACGTCCCCTCGGTTCATGGACCGACCCAGCATGGCAACCAGCCGCTCCATTCCGGCGGCGCGCGAACCCTTGACCAGCAGGTTCACGCCCTGATGTATTTGCGACAGGATAGTTTCCGCCATTTCATCAATGCGCTCACTGCAATAGCCACCATTACCAAACTCTTCACTGGCGATGCAGCTCATTTCACCAACACCAAAAAGTTTTTCTACGCCATTGCTGTGAGCAATCTGTGCGGCTTCGCGATGCAATGCCTCCGCTGCCGCGCCCAGTTCCCCCATGTCGCCAAGCGCCAACCAGGCTGAACCCTGTAATGAACACAGCACCTTGATCCCTGCTTCCAGCGAATCGGGATTCGCATTGTAGCTATCGTCGATCAGTCGACTACCGCAGGGACCGGGTAACATTTGCAGGCGACCTTTCACCCCTGAAAATCCAGCCAGACTATCTACCGACGCACCAAAATCCCTGCCACAGAGAATCGCTAGCGATACCGCCGCTAGCGCGTTGCGGACATTATGTTCACCGATGACCGCAAGCTCACAACCATGGGTTTCATGCTGATAAGTAAATTCGATTTTCAGGGCTTCTCCTTCAACTGACCAGGTGGCGGTCACATCGGCTTCATTTTGCAGGCCGCAACTAAGTCGCGTCTGCGCAGCACAAAGGTCTTCCCAGTACTGGCTGGCCACTTCATCGGCGTTAAACAATGCCTTCTGCTGATCAGTGCAATAAGCGTAGAGCTCTCCCTTGGCTTCGACTACGCCCTGCACGTCCCCAAACCCTGACAGGTGTGCAGCTGCTACATTATTCACGTAGACAATATCGGGTTCGGCAATTTCGGCAAGATATGCAATTTCACCCCGATGGTTAGCGCCCATCTCGATAATGGCAAAATCATGATTCTGTTCAAGTTCGAATAACGTCAGTGGGACACCGATGTCATTATTGAAATTTCCGCGGGTGGCAAGTGTCGAGGCCTGTCTCGATAAAATCTGATGCAGCATTTCCTTGACGGTGGTTTTACCGTTGCTACCGGTAAGCGCAACTACGCAGGGATTGCATTGGCGACGCCAGTAATTTGCCAACTGCGCCATCGCCTGCTTGCAATCGGTTACTTCGATCTGTGCGATATCACACTGCTGTCGCTGTTCGACCAATGCTACAACTGCGCCGCTCTGGTAGGCCTGATCAACAAAGCTATGGCCATCGAAATTAATACCCTTAATGGCAACAAACAGTTTCCCGTCACAGGACTTTCGGCTGTCGATTGTGACCCCGGAAAACATAATATCCGGCAGCCCCTCAGCACCGACCCCGAGGTTTTCAGCCAACGCTGCTAACGACATGCTAATCATGACTCACCTGCAGAATTCGGCTAACCACATGACGATCACTAAACGGGCGGCGCTCGTTACCGACTATTTGCTCCTGTTCGTGCCCTTTGCCAGCAATTCCGACGAGATCT
>Ga0255052_10003648_pt1 | contig 10627 bp, 8 predicted proteins | sample JV7_2_21_MG_FD_188632 | JGI IMG/M metagenome (GOLD analysis project Ga0255052, IMG submission 188632) | Seawater microbial communities from Jervis Inlet, British Columbia, Canada - JV7_2_21 | ecosystem: Environmental > Aquatic > Marine > Inlet | place: Canada: British Columbia | collected...
AATATTGCTGTCGAGAGAGGACAAAGACTGCACAACCGCGGAGCCTACATGGCCTGCGCCGAAAACGGCGATGTTCAGATCGGTGCCAACGATATCTTCGAAGAACCAGTTGTCTATTCGATGTGCGGTCCGGCCAGACTCGAGACCCTCGCGCGCCCGATTGATAATCAACGGCGCTGATTCGTCCTCGAACTCGCCGAACGTGCTGTCGACAGTGACCAGAATCTTCCCAACATCTCCATCAAGGTCTGTCACGATGACTGTCGGCTCGCGCTGTCCATGCAAGGCGCGGAGATCTCGCAGCCATGCCGGAAGCACGCTGGCGATAGGCTCGAACAGAATATCGACGACCCCGCCGCAACATTGTCCCATTGACGTACCAAGCGGAAACTTCTGCAGCGACGGTGTTTCGCCATCGCCGAGCATGTCACAGGCGATCCGGGTGCACTGATATTCGAGTTGCCCACCGCCGATCGTACCGAACGTCGCGTCATCGCTAACAATCATTTTCGCCCCGACTTCACGCGGAGCAGAACCGCGAATCCCGGCGACAGTCACCAGCACAACGCGCTGGCCGGAAGCAGTAAGATCGGACAGTTCGTCGATCCACTCATTCATAAGGTGCCACCTTCGATCGCCTTGAGAACGGCTTCGGGTGTGGCCGGCGCCTGCAAATCAGGTAGTGGCTGATCGTCCGTCGCGATCGCATCACGAATCGGATGGAACGCAGATATTCCGAGCATCAGTGGCGGCTCACCGACCGCTTTCGAGCGGTAGATTGTATCTTCGTGATTAGCGGCATTTCGTAGCAATTGCACACGAAAATCCGGCGCCAGATCGGAACAGGTTGGGATCTTATAGGTCGACGGTGCGTGCGTCGTCAGCTCGCCGGCCTCGTTCCAGCACAGTTCCTCCGCGGTCAGCCAACCCACGCCCTGCACGAATCCGCCTTCGACCTGGCCGAGGTCAACGGCCGGATTCAGTGAATCACCACAGTCATGCACAATGTCAACGCGTAACAAGCGGTACTCGCCGGTCAGCGTATCAACAATGACCTCCGAAACTGCCGCGCCATAGGCATAGTAGTAAAATGGCCGTCCACTGAACGTCTCGCGGTCATAGTGAATCTTGGGTGTCTTGTAAAAGCCGGTTGCCGACAGCGAAATACGATCAAGCCATGCCAATTGAACCAATTCCTCGAATTTCAGGGTCTCGTCGCTGACTGTGACCCTGTTGTCGTGGAACTCGATTGCCGTCTTTGACACGGCGTAGTGCCGTGCCGCGAATTCGCTAAGCCGTTCACGTATTTTCGCGGCGGCCAATTGTGCGGCCTTGCCGTTTATGTCGGAACCGCTCGATGCCGCGGTTGCCGATGCATTCGGTACTTTGCTGGTATCGGATGCATTGAGTCGAATTCGATCGACAGTGATACCGAGCTCGTCCGCAACAACCTGGGCAACTTTGATAAACAGACCCTGCCCCATCTCGGTGCCACCGTGATTCAAGTGCACGGTACCGTCCCTGTATACATGGATTAGCGCACCGGCCTGATTCAGGTGCGTGGCCGTGAATGAAATACCGAACTTGACTGGCGTCAGCGCGATCCCGCGCTTCAGTACCGCGCTCGTCGCGTTAAAATTACGCACGGCCTTGCGTCGTTTCCGGTAATCGGCGTCGGCCTCGAGCTTGTCGACGATGAGATCGATTATGTTGTTCTCAATCTTCTGCCCGTATTGCGTCGTGTCGCGTTCGCCGATGCCGTAAAAATTCTGTCTGCGTACCTCGAGCGGGTCTTTCTTGAGTGTGCGTGCTATGTCGTCGATCGCGTATTCGATCGCATACATACCTTGCGGACCGCCGAAGCCGCGAAATGCGGTATTCGATACCGTGTTCGTCTTACAACGATGTGACTCTATGTTTACGTTTTCGAGAAAGTAGCTGTTATCGCAATGAAACATTGTTCGGTCATTCACTGGACCAGACAAGTCTGCTGAAATACCGCAGCGAGATGCGAACATGAAATCAATGCCCTGAATACGGCCCGAGTCGTCAAATCCAACATCGTAGTCGATGACAAAGTCATGGCGCTTGCCCGTCATGATCATGTCATCGTCGCGATCAAGTCGGAGTTTGCATGGTCGGCCTGTTTTGTTCGCCATCAACGCTGCAATGCAGGCAATCGTCGCCGCCTGACTTTCCTTGCCGCCGAAAGCACCGCCCATGCGGCGACATATGCAGACGACATCACTGGCCGAACGACCCGTTGCATGAGCAACCAGATGCTGGACTTCATCCGGGTGCTGCGTTGAACTGTATACGAGCAAACCACCATCCTCCTCGGGAATGGCCATTGCGATGTGTCCCTCGAGGTAGAACTGATCCTGCCCGCCGAGATCCAGGCGACGCTGCAGGCGGTGCGGGGCATTGGCGAGCGCATTGGCGGGTTCGCCGCGCCTGAGCGTCTCCGTCGGCAATACAAATGACTGCTTTTCGACAGCAGTCATGGGGTCGAGTATCGGTTCCAGCTCTTCATAGTCTATCTTTGCCAGACGAGCCGCTTTGCGTGCCCGATCAACCGTATCTGCGGCAACGGCAAACATCGCCTGGCCGGCATACTCAACCAGGTCCGTTGCGAAGATCACTTCATCGGCAATGATCGGACCGCAATTATTATCCCCCGGGATATCCGCGGCGACGCAGATGCCCACGACGCCGTCCGCGGAACACACAGCGGATAAATCGGTTTTCTTGATTTTCGCATGCGCCTTTTCACTCAGGCCGATTGCGACATGCAGAAGATCGCGTGGCTCAGGCAAGTCATCGGTGTATGCCGCTGAGCCGCAGACATGCAAGTGCGCGCTGTCGTGAGGCAGCGCCTTGCCGACCGACGTCATTACCTTAGCGGCCATAGCTGTACACCGTTGTTCCAAACTCACCACGCGTCTCAAGGAAAAACCGGTACAGCAGGTTCTGCGTGGCACGCAGTCGGTAATCCGCGGACGCTCGCATGTCACTGATCGGTTCGAAATCCGCTGCCAGCGCTTGCATTGCGCTCTTGATCGTCGCCTCATTCCATGGCTTGCCGAGAACGGCTTCTTCGCAATGCCCAGCTCGCCTGATCGTCGTCGCAAGACCGCCGCAAGCCATGCGAAACGACGACACATTGTCACCATCGAGTTCGAGGCGATACGCGCTGCATACTGCCGAAATATCCTGGTCGAAGCGCTTCGATAATTTGTGGCTGCGAAGAATTACGCCCTTTCCCGGCAGCGGAATACGAATCGACTCAATAAACTCGTTCGGCCTGAGGTCTTTGACCTGGTAGTCGATGTAGAAACTGTCGAGTGGAACCTCACGCTTGCTCCTGCCCCTGCGCAACACCAGCGATGCACCTGCCACCATCAACGCCGGCATTGAATCACCAATTGGAGAGCCGTTCGCGATGTTGCCACCGAGCGTTGCCGCGTTGCGGATGGGTGGCGACGCGAAACGCCTGAACAACTCATCGAGATCGGGGTAATGCGCAATGATGACATCCATCGCGTCGGTCAAAGACACGGCCGCACCGATCTCTATGTGACTTGCTGAGACATCGAGCTGCCGAAGTTCAGCCACACGACCTGTGTAAATAATTGTCTCGAGTTCGCGGTGCTGCTTCGTAACCCAAAGACCGACATCAGTTCCACCCGCCAGTAGCGTTGCGTCCGGATAGTTCGCCAGCAGCACGGCCAATTCGTCCGTCGTCGTCGGTGCGAAAAAAAGCCGCCCGGCAGCAGAAAACTGCAAACCCTCCTCACGCTGCAGCTCTTGCAATGCCGCAACACGCTCAGCCGGGGCACTGTTCCTGCCTGACGGTTGTCGCAACCAGTCCTCGTCTGCCGCCACATCGTACATGGCCTCGGCGGCCGCAATGATTGGCCGATAACCCGTGCAGCGACACAGGTTGCCGGCGAGCGCTTCGTCAATCTCGCGGCGCGACGGTTTCGCTTTCGTCTTGTACAGTGCAAAAAGAGACATGACGAAACCCGGCGTGCAGAAACCACACTGCGAACCATGATGGTCGACCATCGCCTTTTGCACCGGGTGCAAGTCGCGACTTTGGCCAAGACTTTCGACTGTTATGAGTTCCTTGCCATCGAGCGTCGGCAGAAACTGAATACAGGAGTTGATAGCCCGCACTGACAAATCATCGCCGTCGCGATTCAGCTCGGCCAGAACAACAGTACAGGCTCCACAGTCGCCCTCAGCACAGCCTTCCTTGGTGCCGGTGCGACACAAATCTTCACGGAGAAACTGCAGAACCGTACGGTTTGGGTCGACGTTGGCGAGTTCGACAAGCTCACCATCGAGGATAAACCGAATCGAATCGGATTGAGCGTCGATGTCCGTGGCCGATTCACTCATGCGCTGTCAGCTTCCCCGATACGTCGAGTAGCTCCAGGGCGACGCGAGCAATGGCACGTGATAGCGCTGGTCGGCGTGAATCGAGAAGCGAATTACGACCGTGTCGAGAAAAGCAGGTTCCTCGAATTCGACGCCCTGCGTCTTGAAGTAGGCGCCGATATCGAATTCCAGTTCATACTCACCCGTCTCCATAGCCTCGCCCTCGAGCAAAGGATGTTCGCTGCGGCCATCGGAATTGGTGACCGCCGATGCTCGCAGAGCTCGCTCGCCTTGCACTGCGTACAGACGGATATCGACGCCCGCTGCCGGAATGCCATTCGCCGTATCGAGAATGTGTGTGGTCAATCGTCCCATCGCGCCCATTATACGATCCTGTGCTAGTGTCTGGACCAGCATATTTGCAAGAATAACAAGGCATCCATGGTGATGGATCAGAAAAATCTCTCGAGACGGCGTTTCCTGCAGTCGAGCGGCTCCCTGGCGGGCACGGCTTATTTACGGTTGTTGGGTCCGGCAGTCATTGCCATCGCCGAGTCGGCCTGTACAGCGAAGCATACTGCGTCACCGTTCAAAGTGCTGGGTGCTGACGAGGCAAACGATTTCGCTGCGATTGCTGCACGCCTGATTCCGACCACAGATACGCCAGGCGCCACGGAAGCCGGCGTTATCTATTTCTTCGATAGCGCTTTCGCTGCCGAAATGAGCGGCCAGCTTGAAGCTGCCCGAACAGGCCTGGCGGCATTCAATGCCGCGTTAGACGAATCTCATCCCGACGCCAGGCGATTGAGTAACCTGAGCGAGGATGACCAGGATGCATTCCTGAAAACGCAGGAGTCCGAACAGTTCTTTGGCCTTGCCTGGGCTATGACGATTTTCGGCTTCTTCTCAATGAGCAAGTATGGCGGCAACAAAGACAACATCGGCTGGGACCTGATCGGCTTCGAAGGCGATCACGGTGCCTGGCAATACCCATTTGGTTATTACGATGCGCAAGTTCACGGGGAAGCGAATCATGGCGAATAAGATTCGATTCGAAACCCGTGAGGAAGTCGACTTCGCAATCATCGGCTCCGGCTCTGCGGGCGGTATCCTGGCGAAGGAACTCTCGACAGCGGGTTTTAGCGTCGTGGTACTCGAGCAGGGTCCATATCGCAAAGCCGGTGATTTCACACATGACGAGCTTTCCGTACTGGTTCGCGGCGAATTGCACGGCGGAGAATCCGAAGTACATGGCCAGACGTTTCGCGACGATGAGAGCAAGACGGCCGTTCGCCCGATGCGATCGCCGATACGCTATGCACGTACAGTCGGTGGCAGCAGCGTGCATTTCACAGCCAACTTCTGGCGATTGCGGCCCATCGATTTCAAGGAACGCAGCTTGCTCGGGCCGATCTCCGGAACGAATTTCGCGGACTGGCCGATCACGTACGAAGAGCTTGAGCCGTACTACACCAAGGTTGACTGGGAGATCGGCGTGTCCGGTGCACCGGGGCCGTTTGATGCACCACGGTCAAAGCCGTTTCCGATGCCGCCGATGCCAATCAAATCGTCGGGCGTATTACTCGAACGCGGCGCCGAGAAGCTGGGCCTGCATGCACAACATGAGCCGCACGCAATTCTGTCGCAGCCACACAATGGACGCGCCGGGTGCATTAGCTGTGGCTACTGCATGTTTTATGGCTGTGAGGCCGGCGCCAAGTCATCGACGCTCGCTGCGATGATTCCACTCGCGGAGGCGAGCGGCAATTGTGAGATACGCCCGGACTCCACGGTCATTCGCATCGATACCGACGCTAACGGTCGCGCCAGCCAGGTTGTCTACCTCGACCCGAATGGTGTTGAACAGGCGCAAAAAGCCAAAGCTGTAGTGTTGTCGGCCAATGGCGCAGAGTCGGCGCGCTTGTTGTTAATGTCCGCGAGCGCGCAACACCCCGACGGGCTCGCCAATTCCAGTGGGTTCGTCGGTCGCAACCTGATGCACAACGCACATGCCGTCGCGACCGGTGTGTTCGAGCAGTCTCTCAATGACTACAAAGGCGTCCAGGTCTCGAGAATCATTCATGATTTCTATGAGACAGATGAGCAGCGTGGCTTTTACGGCGGTGGTGGCATCGACGCCAGACCGTTGTTTTCGGCAACGCCGATATTTCACACGATGGCTGGTCTGGATCCCGATGTTCCTCGCTGGGGCAAAGAGTTCAAAGACTCGATGGTGCACAATTTCACGCGCCAGATGTCGGTCGTCGGTTCGACGACATCGCTCGCGCTCGATCGCAACAACATCACTCTCGACCCTGAGAGCAAGGATGCATGGGGCAGGCCTGCCATTCGTGAGACCTATCGGGATCACCCCGACGATCTCGCGATGGCATCGTTTCTGGAGGATCGTGCTATGGAGCTAGTTGATGCCGCCGGTGCAGTCAAATCCTGGCGGCTAGGTATTCACCCAACAACCGGCGGCGAACATTTGCTTGGCACTTGTCGCATGGGTGATGACCCGGCGACTTCCGTTGTCGATAGCACGCATCGCAGTCACGACGTGCCGAACCTGTTCATCTGTGACGGCGGCAGCATGGTTACCTCGGGGCGCGGCCAACCGACGATGACGATCATGGCGCTCGCATTCCGCGCCGCCGATCACATTAAAGCCGCTGCCAGCACCAGCAATATTTGACAAGTGAGGAGTTCGTTAGTGAAACACTTGATGATATTTCTAAGCGCAATTCTGATGGTCGGCTGCGACGCCGCGATCGACACCGAAACTGATGTCGAATGGCTCAAGGCCCCGGGCACCGAGGACATGAACCTGCCGTTTTCGTCCGCCGTGCGCGTCGATAACTTGCTGTTCCTTTCCGGTGCGCTTGGAATCGTACCGGGAACACGCGAATTAGCCGAGGGAGGTATCCAGGCAGAAACGCGGCAGACTCTCGACAATATTTCGCGAACACTGGAAAACTTTGGCTCCTCAATGGATAAAGTCGTCAAATGCACGGTGTTTCTGGCCGACATAGCCGAGTGGGGAGCGATGAACGAGGTCTACTCGACGTACTTTCCCAACAAACCCGCCCGCAGCGCGCTGGGCGCGAGCGGGCTTGCACTCGGTGCTCGTACGGAAATCGAGTGTATTGCGGTAGTCGATTAGTCCGGATTGGCTAGTTCGTGCCCGCGTACGCTCAGGGAACGCAGTCGCTTCTGGTCGAGAACGTCACCAAGCTGCTGCCGCAGATCTTCGTCGCTTATTGACGTCAAAGTATCCTTCCAGGCCTGACCCACCTCGTATGAGGCTCCCTGCAGACGCTTTGGTACACCTCTTCTCGTCGAGAATGCTTTGCCATGGTCGACCAGCATCAATTGCCAGAGATCGAGATCGTAGAGAATATTGCCGCCATTCCTGCCATCGTTATAGGTCAGCACATCGAAGACAAACATTGCATTCCATTGTTCGTCCAACGGACACCAGGACGACTCTCCGCGGCTCTCTTGTCTGCGCTGTACTTCGTCAATCGAATCTACCGGCTTGAACTGCAATGAACCGTCGACACCGTCGAGATCGCGCCGAACTGCGACCGGAACCATTTCCAGGCCGATCATCTTATCCAGTCGATATGCTGCGACTTCCGGATAAAAGCCACGCCCGGAACGTTTTGCAAAAACTGCTTCAATCGTTCGCGTACTATCGCTTACTGTAACGACATCGCGACCGCTCGCATCTTCGGCCCTGGACACTACATCGCCACTGGTCAGCAGTTTTTCGATCTCATCCTGGCTGAGGCTACCGCCCGGACGTGAGCCGACACTGCGCGGATGAGGTACCGGTTCGACAATCTCATCGCTGCTCTGATTGAGCACCGAAATCCCACTCGAATCGATGACCAGGGCGTTGGCGCTGCCGCCATAGTAGGTGTTGAGCATGCCTGTATCGATTTCGATAATACGTCCATCCAGCCGCTCGAGAACGCGACGACCCGGTGTTGGCGTGTGCCCGATTACGACGCGCCTGGCATCGATAGCCTGCAGAACTCCAGCCAGCTTGTCTGACTCAACGAGTTCGCTGCAAACCACATTGCCGCGGTACCAGAGCGGTCCGTCGAGCGAGTGCAGACTTGATCCGTTCAACTTCTTGACTGCTGCAATTGCCTTGAGAACGTCGGCACTTGCATCCAGCGGCGGCATGAAGTTGCTTAACAGCTTTGGATGGTCATGAAATCCATCAGAAGGCAGCAAAACCCCTGCTCCCAGAACGATATCCAGCTGCCGAACATACTCGACCATTTCACCACGCAACCTGCCATTAACACCGTCCAGCCCGATTGCGCCGATCATCGGCGAGAGACCACCGTGCACAAATGCGGTGTCATTGACGACAACGACAACCGGCTTCGATAACAGCCATTTGCCGTACTTCCCATCGCTCGCAAATGCACGACGATGAGCAAAAAAGCCTTGCGGATGTTTTTGCCTGAAGACGGTGCGTATCGCAGCGGGGCTTTGTTCGGCGGGCACCCGCTTTTCGGCGAAGGCGATGAACCCGCGCTCGCGGTCCTCAGCAAGCTCATCATCGGCGAAGGCATTGTATTCGGCCTTAGACACGTAACGCAGGTCACCGACAAGATTCATCGCCTCATGGTTACCGATCAACACATGCACCTTGCCGCCCACTGCTGCTGCCTCGCCTTCGAGGCGCATTAGCAGATCCATTGCGGCGCGCGAATCGGGTCCACGATCGAGGATATCGCCGACAATAACCAGGTGCGTTTCTGCGCCGCTCCAGGTCAGTACGTCATCAATCACTTCGGTTTGCTGCAGTGCCTGGACCATCGGATCGTAGGCGCCGTGAATATCTGCAATGGCAACGACGCGCTCGACGTCCTCATAACGCCATTGATCTGCTGCCGCCGATGTCGCGAATACAAGGGCTGCAATCATTACCAGCATCAAATGTCGTACTTGATTATGCAAAGTGACCGATTCCCTACTAGAATTGACTGGCGCTGCCAAATTTACCGCCTTGTTGAAGAATTGATGTCATATCGTATTCGGACTGCCTGCATCATTGTGATGTTCCCTCTCGCTTTTGCAGCGAATGCAGAGGATATCAAGGATCATGATCCCTTGTTCAGCAGTCATGACACGCTTGAGGTCGAGGTCGAAGCGCCGTTCAAGACAATTGTCACCGAAAGATCCGACGAAGAGGAAGTGCCGGGAAAATTTCGATTTATCACGGAGAATGGGGACACACTTGAATTTGACGTCGCATTTCGTGCGCGCGGCAATTGGCGCCGTAACCCGGACATCTGCCGCTTTCCGCCCATGCGCCTCGATTTCAAGAAATCGCAAACCAAAGACACTTTGTTCGACAAGCAGGACAAGATCAAACTGGTTACACACTGCCGCAACAAGGCGCAGAGCTACGAACAGGCCGCTATCAGCGAGTATCTCGCCTATCGCATGTTTAACTTGCTGACACCCACCAGTTTTCGCGTGCGGCTTTTGAAGATCAAGTATATCTACACAGATGCCAAAATCGAGATCGAAAGTTTCGGCATGCTGATCGAGCACAAGACCCGATTTGGCAAGCGCATCGATGGCAAACCGCTGGCAATCGAAAAGACCACCGTCGCGGAAATTCGCCCGAAGGACCTGAACCTCGCATCGGTATTTCAGTATTTTCTGGGCAATACCGACTTTTCACCGATTGCGACGGCACCGGACGAGGACTGTTGTCACAATCAGGCGCTGATGACCAGCGAAGGTGGGCTGCATTACAGCGTACCTTATGATTTTGATCAGGCCGGGCTCGTCGACGCACCGTACGCGCTGCCAAATCCTCGTTTCAGGCTCAAGTCGGTGCAGCAACGGCTGTATCGCGGGCGCTGCGAAAACAACGAGTATTTGCCGGCGACTCTGCAACTGTTTCGTTCGCATCGAAAGGACTTTGAGACACTGGTCCGTGAACAGCAGGAATTGTCTTCGGCCACACGCCGCAACTTACTGCGCTTCATCGAGGAATTCTACGACACGATCAACAGCCCAAAACGGGCCGAACGAGAGCTCGTCAGAAAGTGTATTTAGGCGCCTGGCCCATCCTGCCGGATTGAATCCAGTCTGCGACAATCTTCGAAATGCGTGGGTGGATGTAATAACCGATTGAGCTGTGCGGATTCGACTTGCCGTAACGAACAGTCAGGTTATAAATGTGATAATCGTGCACGGCACTTACAAC
>Ga0255052_10003651_pt1 | contig 10620 bp, 8 predicted proteins | sample JV7_2_21_MG_FD_188632 | JGI IMG/M metagenome (GOLD analysis project Ga0255052, IMG submission 188632) | Seawater microbial communities from Jervis Inlet, British Columbia, Canada - JV7_2_21 | ecosystem: Environmental > Aquatic > Marine > Inlet | place: Canada: British Columbia | collected...
TATTGCGGATGCGGTCATCGAGCGTCAGACCTATGAGAATCAGATTGCGAGGCTTGAAAACGAGATCGTCGGCCATAAACAGGAAGTTGCATTACTCGAGACGCATCACAGCATCGATCGCGAGGCCTACACACAAGTCGAAGCAAGTTTGACGACGCTGCAAGCCAAAATTCAGGAGCAACGGGATGCCATCGCATTTTATCGTGGCATCATTTCGCCCGCAGATGGCAACTCCGGATTGCGGGTTCAGGATTTGAAGCTGACTCGGGGTACGACCGAACGGGCCTACAATCTCCGGGTCGTACTCGTGCAGTCGATGCAACATGATCGCAAGATTTCAGGAGACGTCGCCCTTAGCATTGACGGTGTTCAAGATGGCGTTACAACAACCTACGTCTATTCGCAGTTGTTGCCAGAATCTGCGGATGGAAGTTGGAGTTACTCGTTTCGGTATTTTCAGGATTTTGACAGGCAGCTCGTGTTGCCCAATGGTTTTATGCCGGAGCAAATCAGGATTGAGGTACGTTCGAAGACTCGCTCGATTGCAAGTATCGAGGAAAGTTTTTCCTGGACGACGAGTCTTAGCTGAGAGGTTATGATATTTGCCGCGGAAGGCATTCTGGAGGATTAGATGTTTGGTCGAAAGCAACGCAGGCACACGGTCGTGGATACACTGATTGGTGCCAATACGAAAGTCAGCGGGGATCTCGATTTCGCTGGCGGATGTCACGTTGATGGCGCAGTCAATGGCAATGTCAGTGCAGACGCGGAGAGCAACTCAGCGCTCAGCGTAAGTGAGGACGGCAATATCGAAGGTGGCGTTACAGTGCCTTATGTCATACTCCACGGAATCGTGCGGGGCGATGTTTTCGCCAGTCAGCGCGTAGAACTTGGACCGACGGCCCGGGTAATTGGCAACGTGTATTACAATCTGATTGAGATGGCTATTGGGGCGGAGATCAACGGCAAGCTGGTGCATCAGCCTGAAGGGCACGTACCACTTCTTGAGCAGACGACGCGCAACGATGAATTCGCAACCACGGCGCAGGGATCCTGATCGGACACGACAGGGCAAACAGACAAGCAGACAAGCAGACAAGCAGAATAGCAGGACTTAGGACATGCAAACTGACACCACGGCAATTGACATAGCAGCCCCACCGATACCCATCGTTTTTACCGATGCAGCAGCGCACAAGGTGGACGAGTTGATAAAGGAAGAAAATAATCCCAATCTGAAACTCAGGGTTTTCATATCCGGCGGCGGTTGTTCGGGGTTTCAATACGGCTTCACGTTTGATGAGAACATTGAAGACGGCGACAGCCAGGTGGTGAACCAGGGCGTGATGCTTGTTGTCGACCCGATGAGCGTGCAGTACCTAATGGGCGCCGAGATCGACTACAAAGACGATCTGCAGGGCGCGCAGTTCATAATTCGTAATCCGAACGCCGCTACCACTTGCGGCTGTGGTAGTTCATTCGCGGTGTAACGTTAGCAATGACTGGTCGGACCGACTCGGTATCAGAACCACAGCATAAGCACCTTGATCGCAGAATCCTCTGACGAAGACCTCGTGCCCAATGGCGTTTCTGAGGTCATCGCGGCGTTCGATGTCGGTTCCAACAGTTTTAAGATGATGGTAGGTGCAATGCGACACGGACAGCTCGATATCACGTCGATAAAGCGCAGGCTGCTCGGGTTGTCTCCATGGCGACTGATCTCGCGCTCGAACGGCGCCGTTGGCAGGTAGTCGATTACACACTCAGCTTCAGCTAGAGCGTATAACGCAGCTATCAACTCGGTGTTGCAAGCTGGTCGACAAACATCTCTTGTGCTGAAATCCGAGTGTCGGCGCCCGCCACGACCCGCTCGTAACTTCCATCACGCTGCAGGACCCAGGCCTGACAATTGTCAGCGAGAAACAGCTCCAGATCGTGGCGAATCTGTTCTTTGAGGTGCTTTTGCCGGATTTCAAAACAGGATTCGTTGCGACGGAATAGATTTCTTTCCATCCAGTCTGCGCTCGAGCAATAGAACCGTTCTTTACCGCCATTCAGAAAGTAGTAGATGCGTGAATGTTCGAGGAATCGACCGACAATAGAGCGCACCTCAATATTCTCGGACAAACCGGGAACGCTAGGTCGTAGCGCGCAAATGCCACGTACAATCAATTGAATTCGAACGCCAGCCTGCGATGCTTTGTACAGCGCGTTTATGATCCCGGATTCGTCTAGTGAGTTGACCTTTGCGATGATGCGGGCATCCTTGCCCGAGCGCGCATTCTCGGTTTCAAGTTCGATCTTGGAGACCAAGGCTTCGTGTAGACTAAACGGCGAGGCGAGCATTCGGGACATGTCCCGGGCCTGTGTCAAACTCGTCAATTGCATGAACATCTTGTGCACGTCCTCACCAAGACGCTGGCTACTGCTCATGTATCCGTAGTCTGTGTAGATGAGAGTTGTTGCATGGTGGTAGTTGCCAGTACCGAGATGTACGTAGCGGACAAGTTTGGCGGCTTCGCGGCGAACGACCATGGTCATCTTTGCATGCGTTTTGTATCCGATAAGACCATAGACGACGTGCGCGCCGGCTTCCTGGAGACGGTTGGCGAGTGAAATATTCGCAGCTTCCTCAAACCGTGCCATTAATTCGATGATCACCGTGACTTCTTTGCCGCCACGTGCTGCTTCTACAAGGTGATTGACGATCGGCGAGTTGGCCCCGGTGCGATATAGCGTTAGCTTGATCGCCAGAACATCCGGATCCGTCGCTGCCAAACCAATGAAATTGATAATTGGTGCGAAAGACTGGTATGGGTGGTGTAGCAAGACATTCTTCTTGGCCAGTATTGAAAAAATGTCTTTGTCACTTCGCAGAGCCTTGGGCAGTCCTTGAGAAAATGGCCGGTACTTTAGTTCGGGCCAGTCTTCAATATCACAAACGGTCGAGAGACGATCGAGGTTTACCGGGCCTTCCACGAGGTACAGGTCGTGCTGTTGCAGGCTAAAATGATCGAGCAGAAAATCCTGCAGGTCAGTCGGACATTCATGACCCACTTCAAGTCGAACAGCCGCACCGTAGCGGCTGGCCAGTAGTTGACCTTCCAGCGCGTGAACCAAATCACTGACTTCTTCATCGTCGACGTAAAGGTTGCTGTTTCGCGTAATTCGAAATTGGTAACAGCCTTCAACCGACAGACCCTCGAACAATTGGTCGACCTGCATGCGGATGATGGACGACAAGAACACATAGAAGTGTTCGCCTGCAGCGCTCAGCTCTTCCGGCAAGCGGATTATGCGGGGCAACGACCGAGGCGCCTGGACCATACCTCTGTGTCGGCTGCGGCCGAATGCGTCTTTGCCGTGCAGTCGGACGATGAAGTTAAGGCTCTTGTTCAGTACGCGGTGAAAGGGTCGAGAGGGATCGAACGTCAGCGGTGTGAGTACGGGTACAACCTGCTCGACAAAGTAGCGTTTGAGCCACTGCCGCTGTTTGGCGGTCCATTCATCACTGCGCAGGAAACGAATACCGGCTGTCGCCAGTTCCGGAAAAAGATCCTTGTTCAACAGATCGTATTGTTGTCGAACCATGCTGCGCATTTGATGTTGCAGTGTGTCAAAGATCTGTTGTGCTGCGATCTTCTCTGGTCCCGGCGCCGGAGCGCCGATCTCGATGCGCTGTTTTAAGGCTGCTACACGTATTTCGACGAATTCGTCCAGGTTAGTGCAGGTGATACACAGAAATCTCAGTCGCTCGAGCAGCGGCACCGTTGGGTCCTGTGCCTGCGCAAGTACACGTTTGTTGAACTCAAGCTGGCTAAGTTCGCGATTAATGTACAAATCGGATGGCGGCAGTGCGGGGGCGTCCACTGTTATCTCAGCATCGATGGGCCGACAAGTATATCAACAGCGGCAAGCGCAGAAGCCTGCGGTTGCGCATTTCAGTCACACCGGGTAGATCGCGCCCAGTATCGCGGCTCGGCTGGCACCAGTAACATTGGGCAAATTGCCCGGCAAGCCGTGCATGGTCCGCATCGCAAGCCAGGCAAATGCCACCGCTTCTACCCAGTTGGGGTCCAGCCCGAACTCTGCAGTAGACCTCAGTTGGGCGTCAGGCAAGGCAGCCGCAAGATATCGCATGAGATCCAGGTTGTTGAAACCGCCGCCACAAACATAAACCTCCGATGTTTCGGGCGCGGCGGCCTGGATGGCCTTCGCAACGCTGTTTGCGGTGAGCGCACACAAGGAAGCCTGCACGTCGACAGGGTCGAGCCCCTCGATGTCCGCAGCCTGGAGCCAGTCGAGATTGAAGTACTCGCAGCCAGTGCTCTTGGGCGGGGGCTTGTGGAAATAATCGTCTGTAAGCAGGCGAGCCAACAGGTCCCTGTTTGCTTCGCCACTGGCAGACCATGCGCCGTTCTTGTCAAATGGCTGGCCGTGGTGCCGTTCGAACCAGGCATCAAGCAATGTATTACCAGGCCCGGTGTCAAAGCCCGTGGTTTCCTCGTCGCCAGTGGCGAGTACAGTGACATTGGCGATACCGCCTATATTCAGTACGACTCGACGTTTGCTGGCATCGTGAAATAGCCATTCATGAAACGGTGGTACAAGCGGCGCACCCTGACCGCCAAGGGCCATGTCGCTGCTGCGAAAGTTCGCAACTGTGGTGATACCGGTGCCCACAGCGATGATCGACGGATCGCCGATTTGCATCGTAAACGGATGCGATGCGTCAGGCTGGTGGCGCAGAGTTTGTCCGTGACTGCCTATGGCCCGAATTCTGGCGGCATCAATACCTGCGTTTTGACAGACCGCAGTGCCGGCATCTCTGAAGCAAATGCCCACGCGGAGATCCAGTTCACCGATATCGTCAACTGTGCAGCCCTGCGGGTCGCGGACGGCGCACCGTAAGCGATCTTTAAGGTCGTGCGGGTATCGATGCTCGAGTGTTTGTACAAGATTGAGGGATGACTCTTCGAAACTGACGAGTGCGGCATCAATGCCATCCATGCTCGTGCCAGACATCAGCCCGATATAGTAGTCAGTCATCGCCCCGGTCGGCGTGTGCTGTTGTATGCAATCGAGACAACCTGTTTACGCTTGTACTGCTCGAGCTCCTGCAGGATCGGTGCGGCCGTCGCCAGGAATTGCTGACGGTATTTGGACTGGATCGGGTCAGCCTGTGGCAGATCAACAGTGCGTGGGTTTCTATGCGCGCCATTGATGCGGTATTCGTAGTGCAAGTGGTTTGCGGTAGCCAGCCCCGTCGCACCGACATAGCCGATTGTCTGGCCCTGTTTGACCCGCCCTCCAATCCTCACTTTGCTATCAAATCTCGACATGTGTGCATACAGCGTCGTGATATTGCCGCCGTGCTGCAAAATCACTGTGTTGCCGTAACCATTTTTGACGCTGCGGAAAATCACCTTGCCGTCGCCGGCACCTTTGATCGGTGTACCTCGAGGTGCTGCGTAATCAACGCCGCGATGGGCACGAATGGTGTTGAGGATTGGGTGCCGACGATTTGGATTGAAGTTGGAACTGACACGCGTGAAGTCGACAGGTGCACGAATAAACGCTTTACGTACGCTATGGCCGTCCGGTGTGAAGTAATCTGATTGTCCTGCATCATCGACGAAACGAATGGCTTGATTTGTACGTCCGTTGTTATTGAATTCAGCGATAATTATTTCGCCATCGGTTACAAATTCATCGTTCTGCCAGATTTCTTCGTACTGCACATAGAATGTGTCGCCGCTTCTAATATCGAGCACGAAATCGATATCCCAGGCGAAAATGCCGGCGATACTCATTATCAACTTGTCTGAAAGCCCGGCAGTTGCCGCGCTTTCGAACAGAGAATTCTCAATCACACCATAGGCAAGGCGCTTGCGCGTTTCGATTGGCCGCTCGACAATATTAGCCGAAAATCCGCTTTCGACACGGCTGATCTGCAATGCACTCGTGAGATCAAGCTGTGTGTACAGGTTGACTAACTGCCCTGCATCGTGAGTGATTTCAAATACGTCACCGGGTTTGATCTTCCGGAAGCGTTTGCGAGCTTCGTCAAGGCGTGCCACCGTGGCCAGATGGCCAAGGTCAAGTTCATTGGCGCGAAATAACCTGTCCAGAGTGTCGCCAGATTGAATCGTCAACGTCAGCTTGTCGTACTCAGGGTCCGGTGGCGACTCCGGGTCGGCGACGGCCAGGTCGATAGTTGGTATGGCGGCAATCCCGTTGCTGCCGGGCAATACCAGTTCGTCGCCATGGGTGGCCGTCATAATCGCCGTCTTAGGCGGCGGTGTCGTTTTGATTGATGTATTGAGCCCGGTGACCAGCGCAAGCCCCAACAGCGGTATACCGAGGCCAATGGCAAACCATTGCACGGCCCTGGATTTTTTTTGCTTTGCTGCTGCGGACGGCTTGTAATCGTGTAGCAGCGGACTGACTGGACGATGCAAGTCGGCATCCCCTCGAGCCTCGAAGTCGTTACTCTACAGTGGCGTTTTCGGTAGGTCAAAGAAAAGTGTTATAAGTCATGATGTTAACCAGACTAGGTGAACCAGGTCTTGAGGATCGGTTTGCATCGTCCGGACCCGGTACTTGTGGCACATTTGTTTGGGCCTCGGGATGCACCAAATCAGGTTCGGCAAGCCCGCCATTGCAGATTGTGGGCTTTCATCGTTCGCCGAGAATGCTACAGTTCCGCTGCCGACAACAGAGCGCCGTATGACGTCATGACAAGCACCCAGGAACAAATAGCTGACCAGCTTGCGGAACTGACCCGCGGCACTGACGAAGTGCTGCCAGCGAAAGGACTGGAAGCGAAACTCAAGCTCGGGCGACCCCTCGTGGTCAAGGTCGGTTTCGATCCGACGGCCCCGGACCTGCACATCGGGCATACGGTCCTGATCAACAAGATGCGGCAGTTTCAGGAGCTTGGTCACGACGTTGTCTTTCTGATCGGCGACTTCACAGGGATGATAGGTGATCCGTCCGGCAAAAACGCAACTCGGCCGCCGCTGTCGCCCGACGAGATTCGCGTTAATGCGGATACCTACGAGTCGCAGATTTTTAAGATTCTGGACAAGAATAAGACCCGCGTTGATTTCAATTCGAACTGGATGGGGAAAATGGACGCGGCTGGCCTGATCAAATTGGCGGCGCATCATACGGTGGCTCGCATGCTGGAGCGCGATGATTTCAGCAAGCGCTACAAGGACGGACAGCCGATCTCCGTACACGAGTTTCTCTATCCGATCGTACAGGGCTATGACTCTGTCGCGCTGAAAGCGGATATCGAGCTCGGCGGCACCGACCAGAAATTCAATTTGTTGGTCGGTCGGCAATTGCAGCAGGACTTCGGGCAGGAACCACAAGTCGTAATGACGACGCCACTGCTCGAAGGACTCGACGGTGTGCAAAAAATGTCGAAGTCGCTCGGTAATTATATTGGTATCACTAATGCGCCTGGTGAAATGTTCGGCAAGATCATGTCCATATCGGACGTACTCATGTGGCGATATTTCGAAGTACTCAGCTTTCGCGACCTTGGTGATATTTCGATGTTACGCAGCACAGTCGACGATGGCGCGAACCCGCGCGATGCCAAGTTTGAGCTGGCACTTGAAATCGTGGCACGTTTTCATGACCCGACCGCGGCCGAGTCTGCCAAGAAAGAGTTTGTAGCTCGATTCCAGCAAGGTGCGATGCCTGAGGAAATGCCCGAACTGACGTTGCAGAGTTCTGCAGGTGGGCTGGGTATCGCGCACTTGTTGAAGGCCGCGGGACTTGTCAGCAGTACTGCGGAGGCCTTCAGAATGATCAAGCAGGGAGCTGTTCGAATCGACGGAGAGCGCATCGAGGACCGTACGTTGCAGATCGAGTCAGGCAGTACCTGTGTATTTCAGGTGGGTAAACGCAGATTCTCCCGAGTTAGCGTAACCTGATAAAGGAATCGATTCGCTTGGACGAAACCAGACTACTTGAGGGCGTGGCCTGGTTCCGGAGGTGGCCGACATGAAGACCATTCAGCGTGCTTTCATTTTGCTGGTTGTTGCGGTCTGTCAGCCGTCGGTTGTTTTGGCTCAGGACGACCGGGAAGCCGAAATTACAGAACAGCACGAGTTCCGCAACGATTTTCGACAAGTGGTTGAGGCGCTTAATGCGGGTTCGTTCGAGCCGTTTCTGGCGGCCATCGACAAGAAAGACATGCTTGACCGGATCTTCGGCTTGCGGTTGATTGATCAAAAAGTAAAGAAGGGATTTCGGGAAGATTTCGAGAATAACCTCCACAGCATGGTCAGTGCAGCGATAGCACACCCAGATAGTGCCACCAGAGCCATCCTGCTTGACTTTGATTCACGTGGCGATCGAGGTCGTGCGGTAGTGCGCTTCGACTTGCCGGAGTTTCAGTTCAACTATCACGAATATGATCTACGTCGCGACAAAAAGGGCCGACTAATTATCGTCGATTGGATCGATTTCCTGCACGGTGAGCAATTTTCCGAAGACGTTGGCACGTCATTGGTCATGCTGCTGCCAGGAAAACCAGCTACGCGCAAGCTGCTCGACTTTCAGAATGTCAAAGAAAATGAACTCTTCAAGATGACCGAATTGTTCAAGGCTGCGCGGGATCGACGGGCTGACAAGTACTTTGAATTAGTCACGGAAATGGATGAGCGGTTTCAGCGTCAGCGCATTGTCGTTTTGACCGGCGTGAATTTGTCCAAGGGAGTTGGCAATCGCCGCATGCTCCGCATGGCACTGATCAGTGTCGCCAAGTATTTTCCGGACGAGCCGCTGTATTCGCTGATGTTGCTTGACTATTATTTTCCTGCCGGTCGCTATGAGGATGCTGCACAGTCATTGCTTCGGTTGCAGGAAAGACTCGGTGTGCAAGAGGCTGCCATGCAAGCGCGTTTGTCGGCAACGGCGTTGGTGATGGGAAATGCGGACGACGCCAGCGCTTACGCAGATACTGCGATAGGGCTCGAGCCAACCCTTGAGTTGGGCTGGTGGTCAGCGCTGCGTGCGCGCGTCGCGTTGTCGCAGTTCGACCGATCGGTAGAGGCCCTGCAGCAACTGGAACGACAGTTCGGGCAGTCGCTGGGCCCGGAGGCGCTGAAGGCCGACAAGAGCTTCGGGGACCTCGTGGCTTCAGAAGCATACAAAGGCTGGCTTGAGACCAGAAAGTGATTCTGGTCGATGACATCGAGATCATCGACTACTCGCCTGTCTATGCTGATGCATTCGCACGCCTCAATTTGGAATGGCTCGAAAAATATTTTTACGTCGAACCCATCGACCGTGAGATTCTGACTCAGCCTGAAGCGACCATCCTGCGTTCCGGCGGAGTAATCCTGTTCGCCAGGAAGGGCGACGACATTGTTGGCACCGTGGCTCTTAAACACCACGGTGACGGGAACTTCGAGTTGACCAAGATGGCCGTAACTCCGCGGAGTCAGGGTGCAGGTATTGGACGCCTTCTGCTCACGGCGGTGATCCGGAGGTTCGAAGCACTGGGCGGGGACCGCCTGTATCTTGAATCACACAGCAGCCTCAGTACGGCATTGGCGCTCTATGAGGCGTCAGGATTTGTCCATAGTCCGCCGCCCGTGCCATCTGACTATGTGCGGGCCGACACATACATGGTGTATCTCCCGGGATGATCGATCGGACGGTTGCGCAGTTTTCCCTCGGTAGGTCGATATGCAGGCTCATGCAGCCAAATTTCTGCCGGTTCCGGCCGGGGCTGTCGGATTTTAGCCGGCAAACTGCGGAGTTGTTCGTGAAATGACGTGGGCAGGCAACCATTCGGCCCTTTTTCCTTGCCCATGAGTCATCGTCTGAAATCGGTCCCGAGTGCAGTCAAGTAGCTTATTTCCCGAGGAAAACGGCTGTTTTGGATGAAGGCGGCATGCCTTTGGGGGTGGCCTGAACCGCAAGCGGGCGGCAATCGGGCAAATGTCCCAAATAGTAGTTGACCGTAGGCGGCTGACGGCTATAATGCCTCGCTCTCTGAGGACACGGTGTGCCTCAGCGGACCCCCAATAGAATACCGCAGGCGCCCGAGGGCTGTTGATTGGCCCCCTTTCGCCTGTATAATTATTGGCTGCCTCGCGAAAAGTGAGGCCCGTTCTTTAACAAGATAATCAGATAATTTGTGTGGGTGCTCGCGTTGGAATTTGCATTGGCAAAATCAAACGTGAGAACCAAGTTTAATTTTAGTAATTTGGGGATCGCGTTCTTTAGATTGAAGCTCATAGCTTTTAACTGAAGAGTTTGATCCTGGCTCAGATTGAAAGCTGGCGGCATGCCTAACACATGCAAGTCGAACGGAAACGATGGAAGCTTGCTTCCAGGCGTCGAGTGGCGGACGGGTGAGTAATACTTAGGAATCTGCCCATTAGTGGGGGACAACTCGAGGAAACTCGAGCTAATACCGCATACGCCCTACGGGGGAAAGCGGGGGTCTTCGGACCTCGCGCTAATGGATGAGCCTAAGTCGGATTAGCTTGTTGGTGAGGTAATGGCTCACCAAGGCGACGATCCGTAGCTGGTCTGAGAGGACGATCAGCCACACTGGGACTGAGACACGGCCCAGACTCCTACGGGAGG
>Ga0255052_10003652_pt1 | contig 10618 bp, 10 predicted proteins | sample JV7_2_21_MG_FD_188632 | JGI IMG/M metagenome (GOLD analysis project Ga0255052, IMG submission 188632) | Seawater microbial communities from Jervis Inlet, British Columbia, Canada - JV7_2_21 | ecosystem: Environmental > Aquatic > Marine > Inlet | place: Canada: British Columbia | collected...
GATTCAGCCCGTGGCCCTGCACGAAGATTCCAGCGACGGCATGCGGCGACACTACCGACTGGCCTGCCGACGCATGGAACTCGGCGAGCCGGACGAGTCAGGGCGTCGCGCGCCAGTGGTTATTCCGGACTCGGATTTCGAACTGGCATGCAACCGGGTCATCCTCGCACTGGGTCAGTCGCCGGACACCTCGGTATTCCCCGAGGGCACTGAGGTCAGAGAGGGAAGTCAGCTCCTCGGACTGCTGGAGACGCCAGTGTTCGCTATCGGCGATCTCGCCACCCGCGAAGGAACCCTGGCCGGCGCGATTGGCAGCGGCCGTCGTTCGGCCATGCAAATTCACCATATGCTGAGCAAGGAGCCGGTGCGAGTCACCCGGCACGCCGGGCAACCAGGGAACCTGGACTTCTGGAGCGACGACGTCATTCGTGCCGATGCAATGAAACTGCATCTTTTCGAGCGCCAGCCGATAGCCGGGGGCGATACGCTCGACATGAGCGGGCGACGCTCGACGTTCGACGAGGTGCACCTGGGTCTCGATAACGCCGGCGAGGCGGCTCGTTGTCTGTCCTGCGGCGTCTGCAATGAGTGTGACCTCTGCAGCACCTTTTGTCCGGAAGGCGTCTTGAAACGAGTGGGTCACAATTTCGAATTCGACTACGCATACTGCAAGGGTTGCGGCGTGTGCATGGCGGAGTGCCCGCGCAACGTCATTTTCATGAGTCATCTGTAGCCGGGACGAGGAGCGACAATGCCTGTAGAGGTCATTACTGGAAATCACGCCGCCGGCTACGCTTTGAGTGTCGCGGGCGAGGCCAATCGCGCAGCCCGTGGTGTCGCATGCGGCATCTACCCGATCACCCCGCAGAGCGAGATCGTCGAGTATGTCGCCAGGTTCCCCTTCAGCAAGGGGCGTGTGGTGCCGGTGGAAAGCGAGCACAGCGCGATGGCCGTGTCCATTGGCGCGGCGACAGCCGGTGCGCGAGCTTTCACGGCAAGCTCGGCCAACGGCCTGGCCTACATGGCGGAAAACGTCATGGTGGCCGGCTACTACCGACTGCCCATCGTCATGACAGCGGTCAATCGCACGCTGGGTCCACCGTGGAATATCTGGGTGGACCAGGGCGACACGCTGATGCTCCGGGACTTCGCCTGGCTGCAATTTTATTGCGAGAACAATCAGGAAGTACTGGACACCACGCTGCTCGCCTTCCGGCTGGCAGAAGACCGGCGCGTCTTGTTGCCGGTGATGACGTGTATGGACGCGTTCATCATCTCGCATACACAGACGGAGACGGAGCTTCCGGAACAGGCCGCTGTTGATCGTTTCCTGCCGGACCTGGACCTGCCACATCGCATTCGTTATGACGAGGCACGCACGCTCGGTGGCCTCGCCTGGCCAAAGGAAAGTCTGTCGATGCGCCTGGAAGTCGAAGAAGCGATGCAGCGGGTTCCGGACGTCTTTCAGGAATGCCGGCAGAGTTTCACGGAGATTTTCGGTCGTGATCCCGGCGACGTGATCCAGACCTTTGCCACCGAGGATGCCGAGTTGGTGCTCGTCACCAGCGGCAGCATTGCCACGACGGTGCGCGAGGTGGTGCGGCACCGGCGCGCGGCGGGCGAGAAGATCGGCATTGTAAAACTGAAAATGTACCGGCCGTTTCCCGAGGCCGCGCTTCGCGAAGCTTGCCAGTCGGCGAAGCGCGTGGCCGTACTCGACCGCAACTATGCGGCCGGCGCGGGCGGCATTTTCTGGCAGGACACACGGGCGGCCTTTCAGGGCCACCGCAACGACCTGATGATTCAGAACTATCTCACGGGGTTGTGCGGCGGCGATGTCACGCCAGCCACAATTGAAGACATCCTGACCGACATGAACTCACGCTCCGATGCCGGCGCTCCGGTGTGGATGGGCATCGAGACGGGCGCGGAGACCGTACGATGATTGCGACGACAGGACCAGACCAGCTTCAGGAACGTCCGACGATCCCATGCTCCGAGGATTGTCTGCTCCGGCCCGGCAATACCAACTGCGGCGGTTGCGGGATGAGCGTTGGCCTGACCATGTTGGATCGGGCACTCGACGCAGCCGGCGACAGTTGTACACTGGTGATCCCTGCCTGCTGCGGGATCGTCACCGCCGGTGCGTTTCCTACCACCAGCTACGGCGTGCCGACCATTGCGACAACGTTTGCATCGGCGCCGGCCGTCGCTTCGGGTGTGGCGACCGTCCGTGACCTCAACGACGAACCGGGACAGGTCATTTGCTGGACGGGTGACGGCGGCACCTACGATATTGGCCTGGGCACGCTGTCGGCGGCGGCCGAACGCAACGAGAACATCATCTACGTTTGTTACGACAATGAAATCTACGGCAACACCGGCGGACAGCGTTCATCGGCTACGCCGGCCGGCGCCCGAACCACGACCACGCCGTGGGGCAAGACCGAGGGCAAGAAAGACATCATGTCGATCATGGCCGGCCACCACGTTCCCTATGCCGCAACGCTATCCATAGCACACCCGGATGATTTCGCGCACAAGATGTCGGTCGCACTTTCCATGCAGGGCATGCGCTTTCTGTTGTTGCACTCGCCCTGCCCCACTGGCTGGAAGTCCGAGCCCGAAAATTCCGTGGCGCTGGTACGCATGGCGGTGGCGAGCGGGCTGTTCCCACTCTACGAGGTTTACGACGGCGCTTCCTATCGCGTCAATGTCGAGCCAGACGGAACCGATCCTGAAGAGTATTTCCGTCTCCAGCGCCGCTTCGGGGACGAAGAAATCGATCTGGATACGACGCGTCGTGCCTGCTCGGATCGCATGCAACGCCTGCAAGCACTTGCCAAGCAATACCCGCCGGATAAATAGCTGCTGTCAGACAACTGCGGCTGCGACTAAACACAACTTCGCAGCAGGGCCGGGTAGCGCCGTAAAGCGTCGCGATATCGGCAGACTGACCACGGAACGCAAGACGATCCTGGCGTTCGTCTCGGTAGCGGATCTGGGTGTCAATTGCCGTTGTTTCCAGAACGCCTCGATTGCCGTTCATATTGGGCCAGGACTGGTCGGAGATTCCAGGAGGGCCGCACCGCTCGCCATCGCAATTTGATGCTTCTGCCCGCCGCTACTCGCAACGCGTCAGCCGAACAAAACGTGGGTAGTAACTCAGTGGGTTCGTAAGATGTTCGCCAAAATCGAAGGAATTTGTAGCGTACGTTAGTACCAGGTCGCTGCCTGTGAGCTGCGGATGCGATTTGGCCGCATAAATCATGATGTTCGGTTTGTAATACTCCGGCGGTCGGTAGAGCATGCGCGGCGCCGACCACGGCCCTGCTATTGCTGGCGCCGCCCGCATCAATATATCCGCCGGCCCGAAACCACGAGTGTGCAACGCAAGAATCCGCCCTGTCACCTCATCCAGGTGAATCGTCATCTCTGACTGCCCATTTTGGAACAATGGCCACCGTGGCGTCGATGATACGTTTGCGACCCAACCGAAATCGGTGCCGGCCCACCACTCCGGTGCCATCATGTCCCCTTGCCGGACCTTTTCTAATGGCCATCGCGCGACGTAGATTGGGTGCGACTTTACTGTGCTCTGTGATCCGAACGCATAAATATGCTCACGCCATTCCAGAACACTGGCGAATCCTACGATGATACCGAGCTGATTCGAGGGCGATTGCAGCTCTTTCATCTGCCAGCTGGATGGGTCATCGTCCGGATTCATTATCATTACAGCATTCCAACCATCCGATTGAAAACCGAGCCCGGTATCGGTACTACGAAGACGATTTAGAAATAGAACCAGGCGGTCGTCGACGCGTATACCATGACCCGGCCAATACCACCTGTCGTCCTCGCGTGCGAAGAACGCTTCGGGCCGATTGTCAGCCTTCGTATCCCAGAAGAACTCGATTGTCGCATTCGAGGGGTCCGTTCCAGTCTGAATTGCCACGCTGTTGCGAATTATTACCCCGTTTTTTCGCGCGCGCTTGCCCGACGGATCTATCCAGGTATCGGCGAATAGCCATAACGTGCGATCGTCGCCGAGATCGATCGAGAACGCTCCGTCTGCCCCAATCCAGTGCGGATCACGGTGGAACAACTGATCCGCTTCGTGCCACGCCGAAGGCTCGAAACACGGAGCTGAGACCGGGAGTGTCGTTTCCTCAGTACGTCGCCAGGTTTCTGCATCACCGAGCGCCCCCTTGCGGTCAAAGTATGCGCTCAGTACCGGGCGCAGATCTTCGGTCGTGCCATGAAGGATCAACTGGTTCTCGGACTCCGTGTAAGCAAGGCGAACGTCGCCGGCGCGCAGCGCAGCGAGCATTGAATCGGATTCCGAAATGGTCGGGCTTACCGTGACGACGCAGCCACCCAGAACCGCCAACATCACTACCAACCCTGTCTTCCACATGGCTTGAACTACCACGTTGGCCTCCATGAGGCGAAGTCAACTACTCCACAATTATCAGTTGAGATGCGCTGAATAGACAAATGACCTAGATCAAAATGTAGTGGTCAACTGAAACGTCATTAGAGCTACGTCAGGTCGGCGCGTCTTTTCATTGCTAATCAGTTAACGCCTTATTGGATGTTACGAGCACTATGTGGGCCGATACCGGAAAATCAGAAGGTACGAATTCAAATTCGATTTCCACGTACGCAAGATAATGAATAGCAAAGTCGGAGAACCAAAACCGAGTGCGACTAGAATCGATAATTTGAGGAATAGGCGTTTCTTATTCAAATCCTTTCCTTCTCGTCTTGCTGCTTACTCTAACATCAGAGCAACAAATATTTCTCACTTGGTACATATATAGCCTGTGCTGGAATACTTGCCAAGGGTCATTTGCGGCCCGTCACGCCGAAAATACTGGAACGGCGGCTTGCGGTTATTGATAGTGTTTGTGCGTTGCCCGGCAGCATGCGACCTGTGGGCGAAATAACCGCTTGTGCTATGTTGGGCTGACTCGAAATTAAGTCTGGGGAACCTGTATGCAACTCAAGAAGCACAGCGTCCTACTTGTTCTATTGCTTGTTTTCGGTGCCCATGCCGAAACTGTGGTCATCACCGCTGACCGCATGTTCGATGCCGAAAGCGGAAAAGTCTCCGGGGCCGTGCGCGTGGTAGTCAGCGACGGCCTGTTGAAGTCGGTCAACCCGGACAGCGTCCCCGCGAACGCACAACTGATTGAGCTGGGTGACCGCACCCTGATGCCAGGACTGTTGGACATGCACACGCATCTGACCGGCGACTATTTCACCGATGATTACTGGGTCACAATGTCGGTCTACGAGACCGCGCCTGACTGGGCCATCCTGGGCACCAAATTCGCCCGTGCAACCCTGGATGCTGGCTTCACCACGGTGCGTGACGTTGGTGCGCTGCCTGGTTTTCCCGATGTGGCGCTGATGAGAGCAATCGAGCGCGGCACAGTCCCGGGCCCGGACATGTGGCCGGCCGGGCACTACATCTCCATTACCGGCGGACACTGCGACATCACCGGTTTCGCGCCCGGCATCAATGAGCTGGGGCCAAGGCAAGGCATCGCCGACGGCATAGATGAAGTGATCAAGGCAGTGCGTTACCAAGCCAAGCACGGAGTCAAGGTTATTAAGGTATGCGCCACAGGCGGCGTGTTCTCCTTCTCCAACAACGCACCAATCGGCGCTCAGCAATATTCCCAGGAAGAACTCGACGCCATCGTTCGCGAAGCGACCAAGCTGGGGCTGAAAGTCGTGGCCCATGCCCATGGTACCGACGGTATAAATGCCGCCATCAGAGCCGGTGTTGCCTCCGTTGACCACGGCTCGGTCCTCTCGGATGAGTCGGTAAGATTAATGAAAGAGCGCGGCACGTACCTGGTGCCCCAAGCGTACATCAGCGACATTCCGCTGCCACCTGACACGCCGGCCACGACGGTGGCCAAGAACGACTACCTCATTCCACTGGCCGACGACAGCATCAGGAAAGCATACAAGGCCGGCGTAAATATGGCGTTTGGTACCGATTCCGGCGTCTACCGGCACGGCGACAACGGCCGTGAGTTTGCCGCCCTGGTTGCACGGGACCTTCCCGAGGTGCACGTTCTGAAGATGGCCACGGTTTACGCTGCCGACCTGCTCGGTGTCGACGACCGCGGCGTGATTGCTGCGGGCAAGCGGGCTGACCTCATCGCAGTGCCTGGCAATCCGCTGGAGGATATCAGCGTGATGGAAGATGTTCGATTCGTTATGAAGCTGGGCGTAGTCTACAAGCAGGAGTAGTTTGGCGGGCGGCTGAACCTGCTTCCTCTCTTGCTCAGATCGGCCGCGCTATGCAAATCGACATTGAGCCGTTTGCACCGTATGTAAACGCAAGACTCTTTGTACGTATACGCGATAGCGGAGTAGACTGCCCCGAACTACCCGCGACAAGTTTCTGTTGACAGCCAGGAGACAGATATGTCACTGCATCATTTCTCACAAAATTTTCTCATCCTGATAGCAGCATCGGCACTCATAACGGGCTGTTCGGATTCGGATGAACAGGTCGGCCTCGCCGTCGATATCGACGCGACACTGGACACGCTGGTCACTGCTGAATGGCTGAGCCAGAACCTCGATGACCCGGATCTGGTAGTGCTGGACTGCACCGTACTCGTAGAGCCGGACGAAAACGGTTCTGTCCGGGTTGTAAGCGGGCGGGCGAACTACGAGGCCGGCCACATTCCGTCTGCAGGATTCGCTGATCTTATGGGTGATCTGTCCGACAGCGACAGCCCACTCCGGTTTGCCATGCCGACACCCGAGCAGTTCAGTGCCGCCATGAGCGCACTGGGTGTCGGCGACGATTCCCGGGTGGTCCTGTACTCCTCGAACAACTCGGCTTGGGCCGCTCGTGTCTGGTGGATGCTGCGCTGGGTAGGTTTCGACCGAGCAGCGTTGCTCGATGGCGGGCTGAGTGCCTGGACCGCGGAGGGTCGACCGCTTTCGACTGAACCGGCCACCCCAGCAGAAAAAGTGCTCACCGTCGCTCTACGACCGCAAATGATCGCCGACCGAAACGAAGTGCTCGCGTCTATCGAAGACGACGCAGTCAGCCTCATCGACGCAATGCCCGAAGCACACTATCGGGGCGAGATGACCATGTACGACCGCCCCGGCCATATTCCGGGTGCTTCGAACATCCCCGCCTTTGCTCTCCACGACGAGTCGGGCCACTACCGACCGCACGACGAACTGGCCGCGATTTTCGACGACGACCGCGACAGCCGTGCTATCACCTACTGCGGTGGTGGTATCGCTGCGTCGTCCAACGCTTTTGTCATGACTCGACTTGGCTTCAAGAACGTCGCCGTCTACACGGCCTCACTGCAGGAATGGGCTGCCGATCCAGCCAATCCGATGGAGATCGCTCCTCATCCTGATTTGACCGGCAAATAGGCATTGTTTGAGGCGTTTATGCTCTTGGGTAGCATAGACAACAACTACATGTTGATCGCGGGTAACTATATCCATCGCGTACACGTGAAAAATCACCGAGAGCCGCTCTGATTGGGCTTGCGGACAATTTTTGTTGATTGCCCGGGAAAAGCGGCCAATTGCATAGCACACAGCAGCCGGCCCCACACGCAATAAACGTCCCAAGAAACCAGGCGCTCTGGTCGGCCGCCTATAAATAGCCAAAAAATGGTAGCGGGGGCAGGATGGCCTTCGCGACTAACGCCGCTCTGGTAGTTCTAAGCAGCGGCTGGTCCGGCTTGCAGCCTAGCCACAAAAAAACCCCGCACTAGGCGGGGCTTTTCATTTCTTATTGTTATTCGTTCAAACCATGCGTCTACGTCTTGCTAATCCCATACCAGCAAGTCCGATGCCTAGAAGTGCAAGGGTGCCGGGTTCGGGGACGGAAGCCGCCGGGTCATCGTCGGGCTGCTCGGGTGCCGCTCCAGCAGGCAAGAGAACCGCAAAGTGAATGGCACTCAGTGCATCGTTGACTGCAGTATGAGTGAGATTGAGCGCGTTCAATCCAGGGGTCAAGAACGACGTAATGTCGAGATTGACGATGTCCCATAAACCACCGTTTCCCACCGATGTACCGCTCGTCTGAGGGACAGTGCTACCTTCAAAGATATCAGCGGTATTGAGAGCGACCCCGTTCAACAAGAACGTTCCATCATCGCCAAATCCGAAATCCTGTCCGTCGGATACGCTCATGGAAAGGGACGCCAGGCCAGAGACGTAATTGATCCCAGATAGCGTCACGTCCCAGCCGAGGGAATCAAAAGGGTTGCCAAAGTTCGCATCGTTGCCATCGAATGAGACGATATCCTGATTGTTCGAATCATCGCCGTCGTCAAAGAACACAACAAGCGAAGCGCCGTTAGAGTTATTCGGCGCAAGTCCGGTAAGTGAGTACGTTCCGTCTCCGCTTATCAAAGCCGTTACATCGGCCCGGTATGCCTGGCTATTGTCTTGGCCCCAGAAATTGTCATCCGAGAAGCCTATATTGGTTCCGGAGATTGACGTGCCGTTGAGTGCAATATTTGCGTTGAAAGCCGGGTCTTCGGAATTCGTCGGGCCATGCCAATACAGATACGCTCGGGTAACGCTACCAGAAACGCCACTTAACGAAATATCTCCGTTACCCGTTCCACGGAGACCGCCCACACCTGCCGATGCGTAGTCCGTGTCGAATTGAGTTTCGTATAGCTCAATGAGGTTGGCAGAAGCGTCGGCAGCGAAGGCTGTCGTCAGAAATAGCAACAGAAGTGACTTGGTTTTCATTATTCTGTCCTGTATCGTGTGATTGTTATCTGTATTGATATGCAAAATCCGCGCCAAAATCTTATAGTTCCATAAAGCAGAGAGTTACGAGCGAGCGGAGTCTGCACTTGTAAAGAAATCCGACGAATAATGGCCATATGCGGCCCATTGTCCAAGCACAAAAAACCCCGCAACAGGCGGGGCTTTTCATTTCTTATTGTTATTCGTTCAAACCATGCGTCTACGTCTTGCTGATCCCATACCGGCAAGTCCGATGCCTAGAAGTGCAAGGGTGCCGGGTTCGGGAACACTCACGGCCCGGTACATCATCCATCCGATAGTACGGTCGGCCCACGTTCCACCTGTGGCGAACTGGTCTGCAAACTCAGAGGTTTGAATTTCACTGCCATTGGCTTTATCAACACTAAATTGGTCGTTCGAGGGTCGGTCGAAAAGACCCAACAGACCAACGTCGTAGTCGTCACTGTCCGCTATAAACCACATGTATTCTCTATCCCAAGGCAGAGTGCCATTGGGCGTATAATTATCGCCAACTAATACATCGAACGACATTACCCCTTCAGCACCTTGTGCACATATGGTATTGCCAGTAGTGGTACACGCATTGGGAGTGCCCAGTAAAGCACCAACAAACATCTGCGCTTCTGTGTTATGGGCTAAGCTCCATCCTTCATAAGCTCCTGCGATGAAATAGCAGCAAGAGTCTGCGAGTATGTGAGGTCAGCCAACACATCCCGCCGGAGCCACTCCAGACCATTGAGGCTGTCCGTGATTACCTCGGTGCTGCCGTCATCGTTGCTGGACAATGAGCCTATCGTGATGGGTGTCGCGCTCGCCACGATCGGCGGCAGAAACACGGCCATAATGACTGCCAGTTTTCTAATTAGATTCATGCCAACAGCTGCCTTGCGGGGACTCGTGCAATTCACTCCTTAAAATGAACGCAATTTTCATTCCGAAATCGTAGGGCGCTGAAATCAAGAAGGATGTTGAGAGACGATCATAAACTTAGACCCATAATCCCGACATGCTCAGCTTAAGATGGGCGTTTCGCACAGCCAGTCAGGACACCTAAAACGAAGGATTTACGAACGATCTCTGTTAGGGCCGGTTACGCGTATAACGCGGTCGAGATCGGTCCGTAGAGGCGGCACCGTGCAGCTTTCCTGAGCCATAGCGGTCATCTACCGCAGGTCGCCCGAGTTTCTGGCAAAATTACCCAGATTCAACAACTGCAAGCCATCACCTGACTGATTAGTACCTGTGAATGCTCACCGAAATTTATGTCGAGGCCCTGTTCGTGGACGACGACCTAGCCTATCAGGTTTGGGAATTGTGGAATGCAGGAGTTATCATAGATGACCTTGCTGCCTTGAGCTGGGCCATATTGGTGGTGCGCGCAGGCCAGTAACCCAGTCAGAAAACTGAGCAAAACCTACACAGCGCCTACATGAGCCAAATTTCGGCTACCGAGATTCGGCAAGGCGCTGGTAAATTATTGGAAAAAATGGTAGCGGGGGCAGGATTTGTGTTGTTCCGACTGTGCTGAGAAGGGTTCGGGTGAAGTAGCTTGAAATACGCTAGTCACCGGCTGTTGTGCCAACGCGACGCACTGCAAGTCCGCCGTTACGCGATCCCTTCAAACCGGATCCTCCGAACCTGCCAGAGATCATAGTTGTCCTGTATAGCTAGCCAACTCTCAGGAGATCGGCCAATTGCCTTCGATTTTTAGCCCGCCCTTTGATCAACCCAGGCGTTACTCGAGGTTTATTTTCTCAAGAAGTGCAACAAATCGAGGGTGCTTTCTCAAAGCGGCGTTACCCAGCCCCAAGTGATCGGCAGTGCC
>Ga0255052_10003653_pt1 | contig 10611 bp, 7 predicted proteins | sample JV7_2_21_MG_FD_188632 | JGI IMG/M metagenome (GOLD analysis project Ga0255052, IMG submission 188632) | Seawater microbial communities from Jervis Inlet, British Columbia, Canada - JV7_2_21 | ecosystem: Environmental > Aquatic > Marine > Inlet | place: Canada: British Columbia | collected...
TTGCTGTGTACGGATATCTCTCGGCGGCAGGACCCGGGGGAGAGCACTGGATATAGGGATTGGCTGAGAGGAACACGATCACGGCGTCACGATTGTTCCTGCGGATCGTTTCGGTATCGACCAGGGGCAGAGCCGTATCGTCGAAAATGAAGACCGCTATACCGTCGGCAACAAATCGGGAAGCTGTGCCGGGATCGTGGCAGACATCGATCTTAATCCATGGCATGTTGTCTACCAGCAGCTTCGCTGCACTCCGGATGAGTGTTTCTCCTGCAAAGACAACCAGATGGTCTATCCTGATCGGATTTATTATCCGTGGAACGAAGGGAGATTCCATTTTCTGTTCATCAGTTGGCATGATCGGGGATCACCTTGCAGAACTGTCTGATTGAATCTGCATACACCGTTACGGGTACCGGGAATTCGAGCTGGGAAATCGGCTCGTCGGGATCAACCGCCGTGAAAAACCAGGGATCGAGGTAGTCTTCGGCGGGGGCGATGAATCCGTACACAGTATTGTTGGCCATCAGGTTGGTGAGGAAATGAGTGCCCTGAGTGCCGTACATCCGGGTTCGCATTCGTTTCTCCTCTTCATCCTGACCGCCCTGTATCATATAGAGAAAATGGCTTCCATAGATTCCGCCGGTGAGGCTGTCTCTTTCCGGTAGCGGTTCCTCTCTCCCCGCGATATCCACACCGTATTCGAAAATGGCTCCGGCCTGACTGACTTCCCTGTACTGAACGTAGATACCCCAGTCCCGGTTGGCACTGCCCAACCGACCCGGTACGATCAGAATATATCGTTCATTCATCTCCTTCATCCGTTTGTTGATCTCTGAAATTCCCTGTCGAACTTCGTCATGCATTCCCTGAGAATAGATAAAGGGTGAGACCACAACAGCGTGCCGGATTCCCTTGGTTATGCCATGTCCCTGTGAATTGGCAATAGAGAGGAGCGGACCTGGAGCATCCTTCGGGATCCGGACTGCATCCTTCTGCAGTTCTGGGAGCAGAGTGAGCTGGACTATGTGGAACACACCCTCCTGTGGATCTTTTTCCGTATGATCCAGGTTGAAGACGAATTCGATCTGGAAGTGAGGGGTAATGTGTTCCTTGATCGCTTCCATTATCTCAACCAGGGTAGTCCTGAATCTGAACTGGTCGTCCTGGATGAGATTTTCCATGGTGATGCGGTTATCTTTTACGCCCAGCAGACGGAGAATCGACTGGCTGGCAAACCGGGAGTGCAGAATCTGCATGGTTGCCAGTTCATCGTCGGTGAGTTCGGAGTCCAGGGCCATGTTCAGGGCGTAGAAATACTGCTGTCTATTGCCTCCCTGCACCAGTTTAAGCGGAATCGGATCTCTGATCGTCGCCATTGAGACTATGGGAAAATCATCCAGAATTGTTGCGTAGCCATGACCGAATGCTATCCTGGCAAATCCATCATCCGGTTCCTGTGTATTCAGAGCGTATGGGAAGTAGGAATTGGCCACTCCCGAAATGCACGGGTAGAAACAGGGTCCTGCATCAGTATTGTCGAATATCCCGGAGACCGGATTGATGATGATAGCCATCTTTTCCGTACTTGATAATATCTGCTGTTCCATAAAGTCATTGTAGATATAGGTGATTGCCCTGAGGACCTGCTGGAGACGCATTTCCGGATTCGGGTGATTGTTCGGCAGCATGAAAGAGCGGTAATCACCTGCGTGCAGATGATCTCCTTCACCCTTTTCTCCCCCGGCTTCATCGGTTGCAGAGGACCGGACACCAATCGGTCCGCCATCCAGCTCTTTTACTACCTCGCTGATGGTATCTCGCGCTTCGTCAGAGAATTGGTTTTCGTGTTTACGGAAATAATCGAAAAACGATGTGCTGAGAATCCGTGTTCTGATCTTTGCTGTCTGAGGGATGGAACATTCGCTTATCATTATCAGACCGATCCCCTTGCCCCCGGGAGAGCCATCGCCGTAGACCTTCAAATCGCCCGTCATATCGGTAATCGATCTGTCCATAAATGGTATCCTACTCCAACTCTATTGCCGAAACCCAGCAGCTTCAGTGAATGACAGCCATCTCATTTTTCATACCTTGACAGTTAATCGAAATAAATGAATTCCTGGCGAAAGGCAGCTTTGAAAGTGAGAACCTTGCGATCCATACCAATAATACTGCTGATCCTTATAGTGAGCTTCCCTCTCGTGCGCATGTCATCCAGTGCCCAACAACAGGAAACGATAAATACGATATTCCTTCTGCGTCACGCCGAAAAGGCAGATGACGGAACCAGCGATCCTCCACTGACAGAAGCAGGAAGGGAGCGGGCTGCTGCTCTTGCCGACCTGCTGGAGGATGCAAATATTACAGGGATATATACTTCCGACTATCAACGCACCCGACAGAGTGTGGAACCCCTTGCCGAACAGACGGGTATTGAGTTGAATCTGTATGATCCACGGCAGCTTTCTGCTACAGCCGATTTACTGAAAACCCTTCCAGGCCGATACGTAATAAGCGGACACAGCAATACCACACCCGAGCTTGTGCGACTCCTTGGAGGAGAACCGGGAACTCCTATTGTTGAAGCCGGCGAAAATGACCGACTCTACATTCTGACCCGGCACTCAGATGGTCAGATAACTACCATCCTGCTCAGATATGGAGAGCGTTTTCGACCTTAACGATCGTACAGCAACATCCCCCTGAAGTATAATTCCAGACATTGCAGGGAAATCTGGAACTTCTCTTCCTATTCTTTCGTAGACATTGTAGGGAAAACAAAAACACAGGCGAAATGGAGTGTATATGGGCTCGGTCACACCTCTCGGTGAATTCGAACAACTGGTAATGCTGGCAATTCTGAGACTCATTGACGAAGCGTATGCAGTGACCATTACGAAAGAAATCGAAGAGAGAACCAATCAACGGGTTTCGGTAGGCGCAGTTTATACAACCCTGAACAGGCTTGAGGAAAAGGGGTTTCTGAGTTCACATCGCGGGGTGTCCCGCCCAATGCGAGGTGGACGACCACGACGATTCTATAACGTGGAATCTGATGGTATGGAAGCAATTCAGAACACGCTGGCTGCATTGAGACGAATGTCCTCCGGCCTTGAACCAATATTGGGAGAGTTATGACACAGACCCTTCCTGCACCGGTATTAAGTTTTCTGAAAGCAGTAATCCCGGAAATCGAGAGGGATTACCTGATCGGGGACCTGGAGGAGATGTATCTGAAATCAGTACAATCAGGGAAAAGCCGCTTACGGGCGATCATGTGGCTCTGGGGAGCAGCTTTTTCACTCGCCATCTCATATCTCTTCTCCTTTATCAGGCATGGCAGGGCAAGGGAGGTAGACGTAAACCTCGCAGCCGATCGATTCCGACGTCAATCCCGTTTCGATCGGGGAAATGATGGGAAGAGCAGCCTGTTCGACAGGTTCATTCAGTACCTTCAGTACGGCATCCAGAGACTGCGTCAGCAGCCTGCTTTCTCTGCAATCGTTATCGCCATTCTGGCAGTAGGCATTGGAGCCAACATCGCGATCTTCAGTCTGGTGAACGCGGTCCTGCTTCGCCCCCTGCCCTACTCCGAGCCGAGCGAACTCGTATCACTTAACCACGTATATGGTGGCAGCAATCTCCGTTCAGTCGTTTCAGCCCGGGGTTTTCAGGAATACCGCGACACGATTCACAGCTTTGAGAAGGTAGCCGCATCCACGGGCTGGGTTACAAACCTGACAGGTCTCGGAGATCCAGAGCGGCTCTTCGGCGGTCGTATCAGCTGGAACTACTTCGACGTCTACGGTGCCGAACCTGCAATAGGGCGCACCTTCTCACAGGATGAGGATGTTTTCGGGAACAGCCATGTTGTCATCCTGAGCAATGAGTTCTGGAAGAACCGGCTGGGCAGTGATCCCGATGCGATTGGTCAGACGATCCAGCTCAATGGTGAATCTTACACGATCGTGGGCTTGATGCCCGGGGGATTCCGTGACTTTATGGGGACCACCCGCCTCCTCTGGACCCCCCTGGCCCTTACTCCGGACCAGCTTGAGAACCGGAGCATCATCCTTGAGTTTCTGACCGTTGTTGCCCGAATCAATGATGGGGTAACACTCGAATCCGCCCAGGCTGAGATGGCCGTAAAATCGGAAGTGATGTACCAGGAAATCACCGAGCTTATCCCGGAAGGCTGGATGTGCCAGGTGACTTCTCTGACCGAGCTGGCCCGTGAGGATTACCGCTCCTCGCTTCTTCTTCTGCTGGCCGCTGTCGGGATCGTCCTGGCACTGACCTGTGCCAATGTCGCCAACATGCTGCTGGCCCGTTCGATCCGTCGCCGGAAAGAGATTGCCGTCCGAAGCGCTCTGGGTGCAGGTCGCCTCAGGTTGATCGGGATGCTCCTGACTGAAAGTATGGTCCTGTCCGGGCTCGGCGGTTTAGCAGGTCTCTTCCTTACTTTCCTCGGAGTCGAGGCAATGATCGTCCTGGGACCCCCGGAATTCGGGACAGCGACAATTGTTATAGACACTACCGTGCTCGGCTTCACCCTGGTCATCACCTTGCTGACAGGTGTTCTCTTCGGTCTCGCACCCGCAGCTCAGGTTTCCCGCCTTGATATACAGGGAACCCTGCGGGAGGGAGGATTGAGTTCCAGGGTTGATCGCAGCGGCAGTCGTCTGCGCCAGATCCTGGTGGCAGCCGAATTCGCGATGGCGCTTATCATACTGACCAGCGCCGGACTGCTCATACGCACGATTGACAGCCTGCAACAGATCGATCCGGGTTTCGAACCCAGGAATGTACTTACGGCCCGTATTTCAATACCTGAATCCAGATACACTGATGAAGCAAAGATCACGGCTTTCTACGATGAGCTTCTGGCCGGTCTGGCGGAAGTCCCAAATATCGAATCGGTCGCTACAACTACTCAGGTGCCTTTCACCGGTCAGGGATACACCACCATATTCAACGTAGAGGGATATGTAATAGACGACGACCACCCGAGACCGTGGGGAGACGTTCGGATCGTAAGCCCCGGTTTTCTGGGTGCGCTGGGTCTGCCGCTTCTGAAGGGTCGTTTCTTCGAAGCGACCGACGGAGCCGAATCCCTGCCCGTCATCGTCGTGGACGAAGTGGCGGCAGAACGCCTCTGGCCGGGCTCCGATCCCATAGGGAAAAGGGCTTTCGGGGATCCCGATGATCCGGATTCCCGGTGGTTCCAGGTCATCGGAGTGGTCGGACACGTCCACCAGCAGAACCTGGTCGAGGACACCCACCTCCAGGCCTATTTCTGCTCACGTCAGATTCCCGGAATCAACGCAAACATGGTTATCAGGACTACCGGGGATCCTCTTGATATGGTGCCCGCCTTACGCACCACCGTCCTTTCGATCGATTCCGATCAACCGATCGCCGGGATCAATACCATGGAGGATCTGATTGCCGGTTCGATCGGAGACCGCAGGACAACCATGTTTCTGCTTGTCATCTTCGCGATCATCGCAATCGTTCTTGCTGCGCTGGGAATATACGGAGTCATGTCTCAGATGGTTGGCGAAAGAAGCCGCGAGATCGGTGTCAGAATGGCATGTGGTGCATCGGTCACTGGTCTGATCCAGATGATTGTGAAACAGGGTCTCAAACTGGCAATATACGGAACCGCAGTAGGCCTGCTGGGTGCACTGCTGCTGGCGGGCGCCATCAGAAGCCAGCTCTATGAGATTTCGCCTTTTGATCCGATCACACTGATTTCGGTAACAACTCTGATCCTGTTGACAGCCGTACTCTCAATACTTCTGCCGGCAATACGTGCATCACGGCTCGATCCCCTGGCATGTCTGAGATCGGAATAGGGCCGGCCAGATAAAGAAGAATAATCGTAACCAATATCAGAGATTATTCTTCCAGAATTCCAGCATTGTATTGACAGAAGGAATTGTATCAGGTTCAGAAGACCTGGAGTGCCAGAATCGTCATGTCGTCAGCCTGGGCTGAGCCGTTGGAGAACTGCTCGATTTCGTTTTCAATCGTGGCAACCAGCTCTACAGGCGAGGAATGCCGATTCTTCTTCAAGAGTTGTTCAAAACGCTCTTCCCCATATTGTTCTTCGATTTCATTCTGGTTTTCGACAACTCCATCGGAAGAGAGGAGGATCATGTCACCCGGATCGAGCACTATGGTTGAAGTCTCTCCGACTATTCTCGGCTGAAACCCTATCACGAGGGCCCGTGCGGCATTAAGAGAGGAGAGAGTCGCCGAACTCCCATTGGCTGCAATCCGGTAAGGTTCGGGATAGTGACCACAGTTCAGATAGGTCAATTCGCGGGAAGAAGCATCGTAGCAGGCCAGAAATATGGCAGCAAACTGATTGCTAGCGGTGAGCCTGACCAGCGCTGAATTAAGTTGATTTGCGAGATCGAGCAGATCTATTGGATTATCGAGCCAGGCTTGAAAAGTCGTTTTTATTATGGCCGTACATAACGCGGCGGACATCCCATGGCCGCTTACATCAGCAAATATTATCGCAGCACAATCGTCATTAATGTGCTGAGCATCAAAATAGTCACCTCCCAGATCATCTGCAGGCTTGAAACTTGCTGCCCATCTCGTTCTGTCAGGTAGGGGCATGCATTTGATGTCGGGCAGGAAATGTTCCTGCACAAGCTGAGCCTGTTTTATGTTCTCTTCTATCTGGCCCGTGTGATCCTTGAGTGTTCCGTAAGCCAGAGCCAGTTCGTAAGCCTGCTCTTCCTTGTCGTATTCGATACTGCCGACGGTCATGAAGAACACATAGATGAATCCCATGAAGAGCAGACCCTCGAAACATGCGATAAGAAAAAGGGTCCAGTTGCCGTAGCTGAATGCAAGGACAAGTCTTGGCAGAAGAATTAAAGGGCCGAATATGAATGCGAACCTGGGAGCTGAATTAAAAAGCGCACGGTGGTCGCGAAATGTCTTGTGAGCGCCTTTGAATTTCTCAACAAAGCTGCTGAACAGAAGCACACAGTAGGTGTATCGGATGGTTAGTGTTCCCGACTCGATTGAGGTTCTCGTACAGGAAAAGCGGATAATACCATTGCTGTTCATATCGGCAGGTCTGTTCCCACTCACTCTGCCAGGTGCATTGTGGTCTGTTCTGTTTCTGCACGCGTAAAGGAATCTTAACACATCTCTAACCTGGTTTTGTTCCAGACGCGCATCCAGATCTACAGTTTTGATTCCGAGGGAGGCAAGAAATTTCCATAACAGTTGAAACTCGTCCAGATCGTGATTGTACATGATCTGCCCGATGAAGAGAGAATCAACTTTACCATCAGATGTGATCTCTATCCGAAAGGAGCGTTGATTTACATCACTGGCGATCCCGGACGCTTCAAGTTCCACCCACTGACTGAAGGAATGCACTTCACGCCAGAGAGCCGTGCGTCTGAACCTGAGACCACTGAACTGAATCCGAACTGCCTCGAAGAATGGGAGTGGTTTACCTTTGGAGGCAGCTTTATCTGTGCTTTCACCTATATACGCACGAGCCATATGCCTCCGATATTTGAATATAACTGTTTAGGATCGATAATACTATGGAGTCCTAACTATATAAATACAACAGAAAAACTTCTCACTGGAAAAACTTTTCCTGAAATCACTTCGTGATGATGTAGTGGATCCGGGGGATCAGGCTATTTTAATCGCTTGACGATATGCCAGCCATACGGGCTCATCTCTGCATTGAATCCGCACATACCGACTTCACCAACCTTCAGGCTGAAACTGATATCGCCGAAACCTTTGACCATCCTGCCGCGCGAGTACTCTCCCTCGGCTTCATTCAGAGGCACATCGAGGTTTGCCATCTTGTAGATGCCTGGATAACTGTCATCTGTATAAGTCTGAACCAGATTGTCGAAGTCCTCCCCGTTTTTGATCCTCTCCAGCAGATCATTAGCCAGCTCTTCGGCTTCTTCCTGCGACCTGGTCAATCCCGGTTTCGAGAGCTTGCCTGCAAATGAGATCAATATATGCTGGACTTCGATCCGCTCCGGATTGGCTTCCTGTTCTGCAAGCTCGGACGTTGCGGAAGAGTCCTCACCACCCGCACAGGCGGCCAGTGCTAAAAGTACCGGGAAGATCACAACCTTTGAAAGAGTAGTCATTCCATTTTCCTCTAAAGAAGTTTTTCGACATCAGAAATCAGATAGGGAGATAACATTTCTACCTTTCGGAGGCAACAAAGATACCTGCTGAAAAGCATTTTCTGTTTTTCAACCGCTTTTCCAGGGAGCAACTGAGCAATTGACCGGGACGCTTTCTGCCGACACACTGTCTGTCATGAAAATTCCCTCCTTCTCTATATGCAGAACAGGTATTTGCAGAACAGGCATTATCATGCCTCTTGCCTGCCTGATAGTGCTGACCGGGTCCCTTCTGCAGTCGTGCGGTTCAGATTCACCTACTTCACCCGACGCGCCTGTAATCCTCGATCGCAACATTGAGGTACTTCCGATCTTCTTCGTGCCCACTGATGAGGCGCAGCCATCAACCGAACTTGCAGACCTGATGATGCAGCACCTGCAGATGGCGCAGGATCGCTATGAAGTATTGATGAAACAGCGAGACACATTCGAGATCAGATCGGGAGGGGTCCTGACGTATCAGGCACAAAACACTCTCGATTTCTACCGGAGTCAGTCAGATACGGCATATGGTTATAACATGGTCGCTGAACTTCTCGATCACCTGGATACCGACAGGCACCACTGCAATTATGTTCTGCTTACAATCGTAGTGAATTCAACCGATCTATGGCCCCATGGCGCCGGCATGCCGATCAACGGCGGTTTCAATACAGGTGGCGGGTATGTGGAAATGTCAACCTTCAGACTGGCCAATGGTCAGGCATTTCAGAGCACTCTGCAGCACGAGCTGGGCCATGCCTTCGGACTGCCCCATTCGAGCTCATACGGGTTCAGCATGGACGATCACATATCGATCATGTCCTACAATACAGATCACTGGTCGACCGGGTTGACACAATCTGAGGACCCGGGTGTGCTCGCACCAGAAGATCTGAGGAGTCTCTCATACATCAAGATGGTGTTCGATGATTTCTATTTCGATACGGTTATCGATATCCCTGACGGGTACAACATGCCCGGTACGATTCTCATACTCGTCACGTATGTTGACTTGCCCGATTTACCTGAGTACAAGGTGAATGCTACCAGCACTTCTGGATCCACTGAAAGCACACTGCCGGAGAATGCGGTAAACAGAAGCATCTGGCCTCCAGGTACGTTCAATGCCCAGACTATGTGGGTATCGGGCGATGCGGATGACAACGGCTGGGTTCCACTGGAAGTGGAGTTTCCCAAGACAGAGATAATGGACAGGGTTTCAATACACTCCAGGCATCAGAACAGTATAAATCCGGCAGAAAAAGTCCGAATCGAAGTATGGTTGAATGGCAGCTATACACTGGTAACAGAGAAGACCATAGAGACTCCTGATAAAACAGTATTTTTCGATTCCAGATCCGGTGCGAAATGGCGTTTCCTGTTCAAAGCAGGGTCCAGCCGAAAAGTAACGATACGAGGGATCCAGTTCTATGACGGTAATGTTCAGCTCTACCCCCCTCTCTTTCCCTACACTCCACCCTCCTGATTCAGGCGGTATTTGATGAAGAAAATCCTGTTTCTTAGAACCATGTCATACGCGGCGATATTTCTGCTGGTATCTCTTTCGTGGAATTCGGTCGCTTTCGGACAATCTTCAGACATCCCCACACCTGAGTCTGTACTGGGCTTCCAGGTTGGCGCTGACTTCGAAATGGCAACTTATGAAGAGTCGATCGCCTATTTCAAACTACTTGATGCCGCTACTGATATGCTGCAACTGGTGGATACCGGCATAACATCCGAGGGTCGGCCATTCTATCTGGCACTGATATCTTCGGCAGCAAATCTTGCTGACATCGAGCGATATCGGGAGATATCACTCAGACTTGCTCATCCTCATGACCTGACTGATGAGGAAGCCAGACAGCTCGCCCTGGAAGGCAAGGCGATAGTACATATAGACGGAGCCGTGCACGCATCTGAAGTCGCATCCCACCAGCACACGATCCAGCTCGCATACGATCTGTTGTCGGCCAGAGGTGATCCTGAAGTCGAAGCCATCCTTGAAAATGTGATCTTCATGCTGTGGCCTACGCTTAATCCAGATGGCCAGACCATGGTCGTAGAATGGTACGAATCGAACCTGGGCACTCCGTACGAGATCTCGTCGATGCCGCAGTTATACCAGAAGTATGTAGGTCACGATAACAACCGTGATTCCTATATGCTCAACATGATCGAATCCCGGGTCATAGGCAGAACGTGGCGGCACTGGGAGCCTCAGATCGTCTATGTTCACCATCAGACAGCACCCTTCCCCAGCAGGATATGGCTGCCTCCTTTCGATGACCCGGTTGGAAACAGGGTTCATCCATTGATGGCGCGCACCGTCAACACCATCGGAATGCTCATGGCGCAGGCCCTGGAGGAGAGAGGTCAGGTCGGAGCAACCCATATGGCACCATTCGATGCCTGGTACCCGGGATACATA
>Ga0255052_10003654_pt1 | contig 10609 bp, 13 predicted proteins | sample JV7_2_21_MG_FD_188632 | JGI IMG/M metagenome (GOLD analysis project Ga0255052, IMG submission 188632) | Seawater microbial communities from Jervis Inlet, British Columbia, Canada - JV7_2_21 | ecosystem: Environmental > Aquatic > Marine > Inlet | place: Canada: British Columbia | collected...
ATCAAAAGCTGCTTCGTGCCTAGAGTGGCTGGTGAGCTTACATACCAATTGCTGTGGGGTGAGGAAGGATGAAAACCGTTGCCCTTGATCTAAATCATTTGTCAGTGGTATTCGAGACTCTATTATTTAGGCGATAAAAAATAATTCCATAGTGGACCGAACCCCGGAATTATGAAGGACTATTTACAGGTGAGAAATAATGAAAAGAGTCAGATTATTATTAACTATTTTCTTACTGGTGACGCTTTTCGGGTGCAGCGAAACAGCACCAACAGGCACGCCGGTATTAACTCCGGCCGAGGCCAGGGCCATTGCCAGGGAAGCCTACATATTCGGTTTTCCATTTGTGGCAAATTATCGGGCTTTTACCAGTCGACTGGTAGAAAAAGACCCGATGATGCAGGGTGCTGACTTCAACCAGTTTATCCATCTCAGAGAACTGTTTCCGCCGCAAACGCCTGATACCACTCAGCGCGATACGCTCTTTTCATTGGGTATTCTTAACTTACGCAGGGAGCCAATGGTTATCTCGGTGCCAGACGTTGCCAAAGGGGAAGTTTACATGCTGCAGATGGGAGATACCTCCACTGAAACCTTGCCTTACATCAGCACGCGCACGACCAATAACAAAGCCGGTAATTACGTGGTCGTTGGTCCTGAATTCCAGGGCTATTTGGCTCCAGACAAGTTCGATGGCGTAATCACTACACGGGGACAATTGGTGGTGATGCTTGGCCGGACGGTTGTTACTGATGCAGATGATCTAGCCGCACCCAGAGCCATCCAGGACGGCATGAAAATGCAAGCTATGAGCCAGTTTTTGGGGACAGAAGCTCCAGCAAAACCTGAAGCGCTAAAATTTCTGCCCTGGGACAACAATAAAGCACAGGGTATTGGTGCCTTCGACTATATCAATATGGCATTGGCCTGGCATCCTGCTGCTATGTCGGAACTACCTGCTATGGCCAGATTCAGTCGTATCGGAGTTGTACCCGGGCAGGCTTTTTCAAGCAGTGCGCTGTCGGATGATGTAATCGCCGCCATCGAGGAGGGCATTGTTGAGGCCGATCAGGAAATCAAAACTCTTATAGATAAACCTGCCAAAATGGTAGGTAATTGGGCGTGGGATACCAGTGATATCAGTCGCTTTGGCAGTAATTACCCCTGGCGCGCCGCGATATCACTGAAAAATATTTATCCTAATGCGCCTGACCATGCTATTTATGGTCAGGTTTCCCGATACCCGGATGGCCAGAACCTCACGGGCGAGGTGGGCGCTCAAATCCGTTTTGAGGCAGGTCAGCTACCCCCTGCAAACTGGTTCTGGTCGTTGACGCTTTACGAGAGCGAGACCTCAGCCATGTATCCCAATGACACTCAGCGTTACAACATAGGCAGTAAGAATAAGGGATTGACGATGGGAGATGATGGCTCGCTAACCATTTATATTCAGCACCAGGAACCCACAAACAAAGCTGAGCAGTCAAATTGGTTGCCTGCTCCCAAGGGTGAAATCTATATGGTGTTAAGACTTTATGGTGCTAAACCCGAGGTTATTGATGGAAGCTGGACGCCACCACCGGTGACCAAAATAAAATAACCTGTTCGAAACGTGCATTGCAGCTAACAAATGCTTCCAGCCGACGCTTGACAGCGCGGCTGAAGCATGGCGTTAAAGGCAGCAAAGGGTACAAATCGGACCCATTGGCAGAAGGTGAGGAATCAATCATTGATTGATTGTCAGGCGACCCCGGAATCTCTTACGAAAGGATTGTGTTGTCGTTCATCACCAAAGGTGGAAACGGGCCCGTGTCCTGGAAAAAACCTGATATCGTCCCCCAGCGGAAAGAGTTTCATCCGGATAGAGTCCAGCAAGTCCTGGTGATTGCCACCCGGAAAATCGGTGCGACCGATGGAACCTCGAAACAGCACATCCCCGACGACGGCCAGGCGCGCGGCAGCATCGTAGAAAACCACATGTCCGGGGGTGTGCCCCGGTGCGTGGATAACATGCAGCTTGTTGTTACCCACCTCAACCGTATCGCCATCTTCCAGCCATCGGTCCGGTTCGAAGGCATCCGACTCACCAAAGCCGAACTGGCTGGCCTGTTCAGGAATTTGGTCGATCCAGAACTTATCCGCTCGTTGAGGTCCTTCGACTGGCAGATTTAGCCGCTTTGCCAGTTCGGACACGCCCCCTGCATGATCGACATGGCCATGGGTGACCAGGATCTTTTCAACGGTTACACCAGCCTCGTCGATTGCCGCCAGTATCCGTTCGATATCGCCACCGGGATCTACGATGGCCGCATGGTTGTTCTGCTCACAGATCAGCAGCGAACAGTTCTGCTCGAAAGGGGTGACCGGTATTACAATGACTTTCACGTAACTCTCCTCGATAAGGCAAGGGGCGTATTCTACCGAATCAATGGCAAAATGAGGTGGGTCCGGTTATTAAAATCATATTAGCGTTCGGGGAGGATTTTAATATAGACCCGCAAGGCGCGACTTCCATTCGCGCTAGCGCATCAATCCTTCAATCGCCATGCCGTAGTCCAGCGTATCGCCAGGAATGATCCAGGACGAGGCATCGATGGCCTCGCCTGTCTCGCGGTTACGGCGCAGCAATGCTTCGACGCTGCCGTTGGCCGGCAGTTGGGGATGTTTTTCGATGAAGCGACCATCGGCCCGGCTGAACCGGATGCAGCCATCGGCGGTCCGCTCGAGACCGAACCCGTCTTCGTGCACCAGCCGATGGTGATGACGGCAGAGCAAAACGAGATTGTCGATCGAGGTGTCGCCGCCATCCACCCAGTGGCGGATGTGATGCGCATCGACGAAGCGGCGATGGCTGCAGCCCGGGAACCGGCATCCGCTGTCGCGCGATTGTAAGGCCCGGCGCAATGCCGGCGGTACGGCGCGGGTCTTGCGGCCGATATCGAGTGGATTGCCCGTCTCATCTTCCGTTATCCGTAACAGGCTGCCGTCGCAAGTGATGCGGCGTACCGTATCCAGCGCCAGGCCCGGGCCGTTTTCGAGCTCACAACGACCGGTCTCGTCTGTGGCGAGCGTTTCCGCGGTAACGTGTACCACGACCTGGTAGCGCTCTGCCGCGGACAACGTTGTGGGACCATGACGGAGCGTGGTTTCCGCCAATGTCGACAGCGCGTCGGCGCGGCGTTGAGCGAAACCATCCGGGGGTTCGGACGTTACCGCGGTAACGTCTTCGGACTCGATTTCTTTCTGTTCCGCGTCGCGCGCATCCATCGCGGCGTTCAGCGCCTGCAACACGACGGCGCCTTCTTCGGCCGGCAGACGGGCGCGAATCACGAGGCTGCCGTCGTCATCGTAGTAGTAGTTCAACTCACGCACATCATGCTGCTTCGCGGCCCGCTCGCGTTCCGCCTGACGTTCCACGCTCCGATAGGCGCGCACCAGCTTTTCGACCTGCGCCGCGGTCGCGTAGCGGGCGAGTTCGAGCAGTTCCTTTTCGTTCTCCGGCTCTGCGATGCGGGTTACGGCGCGCACCTTGGAAAAGCTGAGCTCACCCGTGGCAAACGATCCAGAGATCAGCGGTAACCGTTTGAGCGCATGCGCGACGCGGACCTTTTCGCGTGCCGCGTTCATGCCGATGCCGCAGCGCCAGTTGAGCCAGTGTGCGCAGGAGGTGAGGCCCCAGGCGCCCCAGGGTTCTTCGTCGTCGAGCTCGGCGACTAGCTGCAGCAAACGATAACTGGCCGCGTTGATCTGCGCGCACAGGTCGGTGATTTCGCGCTCGAGCGCATCGGCGCGGGCATAAGGATTAGGGTATTCGGGTGCCGGGGAGACGCTGGTAATGGAGTCATACATGGTCAACTTCCGTGTTGTTTCAGATGTCCCGATTATACCAGAAAGTAACGTAAAAACAGAGAGTTATGTTTGTTTGCTTGCTGCTCGCTAACTGCTTTCCGGCCGATTCGGATTTCTGGATCAAGCACTCTCTCACTGGGACAGACACTTTCTCCCTCCCCGGAAGCGATACAAAATAAAGTGCAAATAAATGGAATAAATTCGACACCTGCTGCATCTTAATCATTAGTTGCAATAAACCCTGGTTTTTATGTTTTCACGGCTTGTTAAACGAAAGCGGGTAAATCAACGCGTCATCGCGATTCGGGACAGAATGTTCAGAACTGCATTCGCCTGGTGCCACGACCATATGCTTGCACAGGATCTTGCCCAGGAAGCGGCGCTAAAGGCGATTGAAAACGCCGCGCAGCTGAACGACCTGAAAGCGATCGACGCATGGATATTCACGATAATGAGCAATTGTCATCGGGCTCACTTGCGCAAGGTAATTCATATGGACGAACTTGATCCGGACGAAGCGGGATCGATTGAAGCCAATTTACTGCCTGACCAGGTTTCGGAAACCAGTGGATTGATAGAGCAGGTAAAAATGGCGCTGGAGGGGCTCGGCGAAGAGCAACGAAAAGTGATAACGCTGGTGGATCTGGAGGAATTTTCTTATGCCGAAGTCGCCTCGATTCTGGAAATACCGATTGGAACCGTAATGAGCCGACTGAACCGCGCGCGACGACAGTTGAAGCAGCGCCTGCTGGTCAGGCCGATACCCGGCGCGACCTCGATCGCCTACCTCAAACGCAAAAGTTGAAACCATGAAATCGATCCCGAACCAACAACTAGATGCCTTTGTCGATGGCCAGCTTGACCAAAACGACCGTGTCGAAATTCTGGACGCGATGGGAGGCTCCGGCGAAATCAGGAACCGGGTCGCCGAGACCAGGCGGCTGAAAGATCTGGTTCGTCTGGCCTATCAGGATCAAAGAGCACAATCAAAACGATCGTCCCGGCCTCAGACAAAATACACGAGTCATGTTGTTGCCGCTGTGCTGGGGGCATTATCGATGCTGTTTCTGATACAGCTAATCAATTCACCGGCAGAGTTTGGGCCGTCATTGATGGACATGGAGATGGCCGGCAGGGGGGGTAATCCCGAGTTTGCGCCTGCCCAGTTGCGGATGCCGGAACAGGTGTTGTTTCATCTGTCGAGCGGAGATCAACAGGATGGACGGGAATTACTCAACCAAGTTGAACTGGTTGCCAGTGAATACGAAAAAACCGGTCGGGATCTGCGCATCATCGTGGTTACCAATAACGAGGGTCTGCGCCTGTACCAGGCCGGCTACTCCGATCACGCCGATCGGATCCATGAACTATACGCGCGCTACGACAATATAATCTTTGCCGCATGCGGCACGACACTGGGCAAACGCATCATGGCAGGCGAAAAGGTCGAGCTATTGCCGGAGGTGATCGTGGTTGATTCGGGCGTTGCTGAAATAACCCGGCGTCAGCAGCAGGGATGGAAATATATTCGAATTTGAAGCGAGTAATTTTACCTGGTTCAAACAAGCACCACCTTCAGTGGTGACAACTATAGAAAATACGAGAGGAGCAATAAAATGAAATTGAAAAAATACAAAAACATGTTGGGTCAGCTTTTGGCGCTGTCAATTCTGATGACCGGATCGTCCGCCTTCGCGGCTGACGATGTGCGAAAACTGGTGATTCAGGTAAGCACCGATGATGTACGCACCCAGAACATCGCGATGAACAACGCGGTAAATTTGCAGAAGGCGCTGGGGCAGGACAATATCATTATCGAGATTGTCGCCTATGGTCCCGGTTTGACCATGATGACGCCAAAAAGCCCGGCATCGAAGCGCATACCCAGCCTCGCGATGCAGGACATCACTTTCAGCGCCTGTGGCAATACCAAGGCTAAAATGGAAAGCAAAAGCGGCAAAAAGATAACACTGGTCGAAGGTGTGGAAATGGTTCCAGCCGGGGTTTTGAGAATTATGGAACTCCAGGAACAGGGTTACTCTTACATTCGTCCCTGATCATTTGGGCAAGATACCCGATGGACTCGCATTCGTTATGCATCGACGTTTATTAGTCTTCGTTCTGTTGCTTGCCGCGTCGAGCTTCTCCAGATCGGCGGAGCTCGAACCGCTCGAACCGGGCTCCGCCGCGCTCGATGGTTATCTGGGAAAAGGTAAATGGTTAATCGTGATGCTGTGGGCTTCCGATTGCGCCGCGTGTAATCGGGAGGCATATCAATACGTCGATTTTCACGAGTTCCACCATGACAGCGATGCCAGGGTGCTGGGCGTGTCACTCGACGGCGGCGATCAGGTCGCGGCACGGAAATTCATTGAGAAACACCAGGTATCCTTTCCAAACCTGATTACCGATTTCAACACGGGCAGTCGATGGTTCGAGAGCCTGACCGGTCAGCAATTCTGGGGAACACCGGGATTTCTGATTTTTGATCAAACGGGTGAATTGCGCGCGCAACAGATTGGCGCGGTTCCGGTGAATTTAATCGAAGATTTTATTGCCCAGAATAGCGCTGGCAACGGATAGCGATGTCTTGATGAAGGTCCGGCCTGGCACGAATAGCCCGGCTAAATCGATTTGGCGGGTTAAATTAACACGATAAACGGGTATATTTCAGCGGACTGCATGCCGCCGACCAGGTGATTGTGCGGTCACCGGAAATGAACCGCTTTAGCGTAATACACAGGCCAACCCGCATGCACAAGATAGACTCGCTCGAAAAACTCGAACAGATTTACAGCAATCCCGCCCCCGAGCGCTCCATCTGGAAGGAAATCGACCACGTCAACGCGCTTTACCGCCAGTACATAGAGGCTTCACCCTTCCTGATTCTGGCGACCTCCGGCGAGCAGGGGGTTGATTGTTCGCCGCGTGGAGATCCGCCCGGATTTGTGCGCGTGGTATCGCCGCGCTGCATCCAGATCCCGGATCGCAAGGGTAACAACCGCCTCGACAGTCTGCGTAATATCCTCGAAAATCCGGCGGTTGGCGTAATTTTCCTGGTACCCGGGGCAGGCGAAACCCTGCGTCTCAGCGGTCAGGCTGAGATCCTGGTCGACGAGGGGCTTTGCCAGTCGTTCGCGATCAATGGTCGGCCGGCCAGCAGCGTGTTGTCGATTCAGGTGGAAAAGGTTTACTACCAGTGCCAGAAGGCGCTGGCGCGTTCAAAACTGTGGGATCCGAATGCGCGCGTCGAACCGGGTCAGTTACCGAGCGCCGGCGAGCTGGCTAGACACTTCAGCGCCGATCACGGTGTCGAACTCGATGCCGAGACTTACGACGCCGACTATGCCGAAAATTTGCAGCAGCGGATTTACTGATAACCACGAGTGCCCGTATACCTCAACGGAGAACAGCATGCCGACACGACGATTCATTCAGTGCGATGTATTCACACCCACCCCGACGCTCGGCAACGCGCTCGCGGTCGTGGTCGACGGTGATGATCTCGACGACATCACAATGCAGCGCTTCGCCGCCTGGACCAACCTGGCGGAGACCACCTTCATCTTACCGCCGCGCGAGCCCGAGGCTGACTACCGGTTGCGCATCTTCACGCCCACGCGCGAAATGCTGTTTGCCGGGCACCCGACGCTGGGTAGCTGTGCCGCCTGGTTGCACTGTGGCGGGAAATCGAAGCAGGCGGATATCGTGCGCCAGGAATGTGGTGTCGGCATCGTCGAGATCGATAGCCGGGATCCCGCGCTTCTCGCCTTCGTCGCGCCGCCGACTGAAATCCGGCCGATGCAGTCCGATAATTTTGAGGCCATCGTCGAGAAATTACAAATTTCGCGTCAGCAGATACTGCACAGCGCGGAACTGGATAACGGCCCGGTGTGGCAAGCGTTTCAGCTGGATTCGGCGGACAGCGTGCTGGCGCTCGATTCCGCGCGCGTGCGCTGGCCCGAATTCAAGGCCATCGGTTTAATCGGCGCCCACGCCGACGGCGGCGAATGTCAGTACGAGGTGCGCTTGCTGGCGCCGTCCAGCGGCATGAGCGAAGACCCGATAACCGGCTCGCTGAACTCGGCGCTGGCGCATTGGTTGCAGTCGCGGGGGCAGCTCACGAAGCCTGTCACCGTGGCGCAGGGGACCCGCATCGAACGCCACGGTCGTGTTTCGATCCGGGCGCTTGAGAACGGCGTCATGATCGGCGGGCAAACGCATATTTTGATCGAAGGTGAAGTTCAGTTGTAAGCGAGGAACTGGTCATGCTGGAATTATGGGGGCGTGCTAACGCCTATAACGTACAAAAGACGCTGTGGCTGCTGGCCGAACTGGGACTCGAGTTTCGCCATCACGATGTCGGCAGCAATAGCGGCGATCTCGACACGCCTGAATTTATCGCGCTCAATCCGCATGCGCGCGTTCCGGTGCTGATACACGGCGAGGCGATCGTCTGGGAATCGAACACGATTCTGCGCTACCTCGCCGCCAGCCATGCGGCGAGCGCGCTTTACCCCGAAGACGCGCTTGCGCGTTCGCAGGTGGAGCGCTGGATGGACTGGGAGCTGGCGACCCTCGAGCCTGCCTTTTTCTCACTGTTCTGGGGATTCTATCGAACCCCGCCGGCGTCCAGAAACCAGCCTGAGATCGACGCCGCGGGGCAGCGTTGCCGATTGTTATTTGAGTTGCTCGACCGCCACCTTGCCGATCGCCGCTACCTCGCCGGAGAATCGTTCAGCCTGGCCGATATTGCCTGCGGGGTCTACCTCTATCGCTACTTCGAAATGGGTTACGCGGTCGACGAACCCGCGCAGGTCATGCGCTGGTACCGGCTGTTGTCGCAACGCAGCGCATTTCAGAATACCATTGCGCTTGCTTTCGACGAACTCGAAGGACGTCTCGAATATTGACACCAGGAGGTCACGATGCGTGGAAAATGCTTGTGTGGCGCGGTCCGCTTTGAATTGAGCGGCGCCATCCCGAACCTCTACCAGTGCCATTGTTCGCTGTGCCGCAAGGTCACGGGTTCGTCAGCCAATGCGGCACTCAAGGTTGCTGTGTCGCAGCTGGCGTGGAGCCGTGGCGAGAGCCTGGTTCGAAAATATGAATCCGAAAGCGGTTTCAAATCGCATTTCTGTTCGCATTGCGGTTCACCCTTGCCCAACCTGACGGCGAACGACAGCGCCTGGTGGGTGCCGGTGGGCCTGCTCGAAAGTGACGCGGAACTCGAGCTTGGCGCGCATCTCTTTGTCGGCTCGCGCGCGTCCTGGGACGTGATTGCCGACGTCGGCAAGCACTTCGATGAAATGCCCGATGCCGAGGTTCTCGGCAGCTTGCTGCAGCGCCCCAGCGCGCTCGCGTGACAACCAGGCGCAACCGGCAAATGCAGTATCGCAACATGCAAATCTCCGATTACGACGATGTCATGCAGCTGTGGGACAGTTGCGAAGGAATCAATTTACGCGACGCCGATTCACCCGCTGGAATCGCAAGCTACCTGGAACGCAACCCGGGGCTCAGTTTTGTCGCGCTCAATGACAGCGGAATCGTCGGCAGCCTGATGGCCGGGCACGACGGCAAGCGCGGCTACATCCAGCACCTCGCCGTCGCCACGACCGCGCGGCGCCAGGGCGTGGCCGCAGAACTGGTCGAACGCTGTCTCGAGGCGCTGCGCGCGCAGGGTATCGTCAAGTCGCACGTGCACGTGATCAATAGCAATCAACTGGGCCGTGATTTCTGGACCCGGCGCGGCTGGCATCACCGCGCCGAAATCGAAATGTACTCGTTTATCAATGGTGATAACAAGAATGCCTGAGTTGAAAATCGAAGATCTCGATCCGCTCAGCGTCTTCATGGAGAAACAGGCCTCGATGATGACTGACAGGATGCCCTGACTTGTTCAAGATTGAATCGATAGGCAGCGGCTTCATCGCCATCATGGCGTATCCGGGAAAGGAGCAGGACGCCGCTTCGGCTATCGCCTCGCTCGCGCGCGACGGCATCCGCCAGGTGGTTTCACTACTGGAGCCTGCCGAGGCACAAACGCTCGGGCTGGAAAGGGAAGTGCAACTGGTTGTGGCGGAGTCGATGAAGTTTGTTTCGTTTCCGATCCCCGACATGGGACTGCCGGCCTCGGTTTGCGCTTTCGCCGGGCTCGCGCGCGACCTGTATCGGCAGGTCGCCGCGGGTGACAATACCCTGCTGCATTGCCGTGGCGGCGTCGGGCGCTCGGGCCTGCTGGCTGCCGCGGTGTTATTGCACAGCGGTATGGATCCGCTCCAGGCCTGCGAACGGGTCACGCGCATACGCGGCCTGCGCGTCCCGGAAACCGCCGAGCAAGGGGCATGGCTGCAGGCGAATCAAGCGGCAATTACCGACGTGAAGGTGGCCGGGCGATGTTGACGAGAGGTCTTCAGGCGTGAACCTGCTGCTCGATGAATACGCCGAAAACCCGGTAATCGACGAGCTGGTTTTCTGGCCGCCGAAAAAGCTGCGCATCATCAGCATCAGGGCCTGTAGCGTGATGTTTCGTAAACCCTTTATCGAGGTCGAGATGGAAGATGGTGAGGTGTTTCATCGACATTTCGCGCGTCCGTCCTTCGTCGAGTCCTGGGCCGAGGCCTGCGTCATCCTCGAGACGGTCACTCGTATCAAGCTGATCTCCGAGTTCAGCTTCAACGCGGTCGACGACCGCGAGCGCCTGGTCGCGGAGGTGCTCGCGCGCCGTGACGAGTGTATCGCCGAGAGCAACCTGATG
>Ga0255052_10003655_pt1 | contig 10601 bp, 7 predicted proteins | sample JV7_2_21_MG_FD_188632 | JGI IMG/M metagenome (GOLD analysis project Ga0255052, IMG submission 188632) | Seawater microbial communities from Jervis Inlet, British Columbia, Canada - JV7_2_21 | ecosystem: Environmental > Aquatic > Marine > Inlet | place: Canada: British Columbia | collected...
ATTGCGTTAAGAGTCCATAGCGCTCGAGGCCACAAGCGGGCCTCTTTGGGCCGGAAAAGCATGGTCCTCCCCAAAATCCGGGCTGAATTGAGCGAATACCGCGCAATGGGGTGCCTGTGACGATCATGCGGTATTGTTTGGGAATGAAGCGCCTGCCCCTGTTCATCCTGGTTTGTTTCGTTGGTGCCTGTGTTGCCGCCGAGGACGATGCGCACAATATTCTCGCGGATAACATTGCTGCGTTACCGATGCCGGTCTCGAACAATGCGATCACCACGGTTATAAGGGAGGATCGGCAATATGTTGTGAGCTTTGCTGGTCTTGGTCGGGGGCGCGGCCATCAGGATACTTTGTCGGTAACGCTGGTGCTGGATTCGGAAAGCGGACGCTGGCGCGAATCTTCACCATTGCCAGGAGGTGAGGGCAGGCTTGCGGCAACGGCAGCATCGGTCGGTGGACTCGCTTATGTGTTTGGCGGTTATACGGTGGCCGAGGATGGGACGGAGGTGTCGACGCCCTGGGTGCATGCGTTTGATCCGGTGACAGAAAAGTTTTTTGATTTGCAGCCGATGTCGGTGCCGGTGGACGATGCCGTTTCGGTCACGTATCTGGATCGTTACATCTATCTCATCAGTGGCTGGCACGATCTGGGCAATGTGAATCTGGTGCAGCGTTACGATACTTCAACGAATACCTGGGTGCAGGCGACACCGATACCCGGGACGGCGTTGTTCGGTCACGCGGGCGGCATCGCCGGTAATAAGATTGTCTACTGCGATGGAGTAATGGTGCGGTCTCATTCTGATCGCCGGCGGGACTTTGTGGCGAGCGACGAGTGTTTCCTGGGCATCATCGACGAAGAAGATAAGCGCAGGATCGACTGGCGTCGTTTAGAGCCACATCCTGGTTTGCCTCGTTATCGGATGGCGGCCGCCGGTATTGATTCTTTAAATGCGGTGCTGTTTATCGGTGGCAGCGAGAATCCCTATAACTACGATGGTATCGGTTATGACGGTGAGGCATCCGAACCAGCTTCGGATGCACTGCTTCTCGATCTGTCTGGGCTTGCGTGGCGGGTGCTGCCGCTGTCTGCTCCGCCGACGATGGATCATCGTGGTCTGGTGCCGTTTCGCGATCGCTGGTTGACGGTTGGTGGCATGCTGGCCGGTCAGGAAGTTACCGATCGGGTGGTGGGATATACGGTGGAGTAGGGGAAAGGGGCTGATCTGTTTTCCGGCTCCTTGTTGTCCGGTCCATGCACGCGCTGGCGGCTGAGGATGGGATTAATTTCTGTTAAATATCATATGTTTAAGAATGTTATCTAGAAAATATATAAACAATGATACTGACGATCGTTGCGCTGCCACTGTGAAGCAAGCAAACCTAGACACCGGTTTTGCGCAGCCCGACACTCATCCGCGGTTGATGTGCGACGAACGGAACGTATGACGGGTTAAAGGGCCTTTTAAGACAGCCGATTCGAGCATATAGTGAGTCGGCATTTTCCAGTTCGCACGACAGCCGCTGTGGACTGCAATGGATGTCGTTATTCAATTTTGCTCAAGGATTCCACGCACATGATTTCATTCAAGGTCAATTCAAAGCCTGCCTCGTTCGAGGGAGACAGGAACACGCCGTTGCTGTGGGTATTGCGTGATCACCTTAGGCTGACGGGCGCCAAGTTTGGTTGTGGCGTCGGTCAATGCGGCGCCTGTACGGTACACATCGACGGCCACGCACAGCGCTCGTGCGTCACGCCGGTATCAGCCATTGAAGGTCAGTCGATCACGACAATCGAGGGCCTCGCCACTGCTGATGGTGAACTCCACCCGGTACAGAAGGCCTGGCTTGAAGTAGACGTGCCCCAATGCGGCTATTGCCAGGCCGGGCAAATCATGGCCACGGCAGATTTTCTGAAAAAGCATCCCAGGCCCAGTGATCAGGACATCGACAGGAACATGACCAATATCTGCCGCTGTGGGACTTATGTGCGGATTCGCACCGCGATCCACCGGGCCGCGGAACTGGCTGAGTCGGGAGAATGAGCATGTCAGTCACTAAAGCAGAAACAGAATTAGAGCGTATTGACGTCAGTCGCAGACAATTCGTCGTAACGGGCACAAGCATCGCCGGCGGTTTCGTATTGGGTTTGCCGGTAATCGGGCTGACGAATGATGTTGTCAGTGGCGAGGCGGGCAGTGAACGTCAGGTCGGGTTTTTCATTGAGATAGCAGCCGATGGCAGCGTGATCATTGGCAGCAACCAGCCTGAAATCGGCCAGGGTGTGCGCACCGCGTTGCCGATGCTGGTGGCCGAGGAACTGGATGTCGAGTGGTCGAAAGTCAGCGTCACGCAAATGCCACTGGGGATCGTCAAGACAGCGGATGGCTATGCCTGGAAATACGGTGGTCAGGGTGTCGGTGGCAGCACCGGACTAACCGAGAACTGGGACTTTATGCGCGAGGTCGGGGCAACGGCCCGCCAGCAACTGATCAGGGCAGCGGCCGCACGCTTGAATGTCCCGGTATCGAGTTGCAGTACCAGTCCGGGTTACGTGGTCTGCAGCTCCCTTGATGCGAAGATTCCCTACGGTGACCTGGTGGCTGCAGCGGCACGGCTGGACCTGCCCGTGGAAAGCCCGCCGCTAAAAGACATGAAACAGTACCGGATCGTCGGCAAGCGGCAAAAAACGATAGACGCTATGGATATCATCACCGGCAAGGCGCGCTACGGTATCGATACCCGGGAGCCGGGCATGCGCTATGCCGTGATTGCTCGTTCTCCTTATATTAATGGACGCGCCCGTTCATTCAACGATACCCAAGCACGCAAGGTCGATGGCGTACTCGATGTCTTCAAAATCGATGGCCCCGAACCCGGCGAGCCCTACCTGATACTCGCCAGCGGGGTGGCTGTCGTCGCCACCTCGACCTGGGCGGCGATCAAGGGTCGGCAAGCACTGCAAATCGACTGGGATCCGGGCCCGAATGCAACGGACAGCAGCGATGCTTTCTGGCAGCAGAATCGTGAGATGTTGAAATCGACAGGGCAGGTGGTGGTCGATGATGGCGAGTTTGACCAGGCCATGTCAGAGGCTGACAAGGTCATCGAGCGAGACTACCAGGTGCCGTTTGTGTCGCATCAACCACTGGAACCGCAAAACTGTTACGCCCATGTGCAGGAGGACCGCTGTCATGTCATCGCGCCGACGCAGATGCCGAGCGGTGCTTCGCGAGCCGCGGCCGCGGTGACCGGATTACCGCGAGAAAATATCCATGTCGACATGACTCGCGTGGGTGGCGGGTTCGGTCGCAGGCTGACCAATGACTATGTCGCCGAGGCCTGCATGATTTCACAGAAGACCGGCTGGCCGATCAAGCTGCAATGGACACGCGAAGACGATGTCAAACATGACTTTTACCGGCCCGCCGGCTTGCATGGGATGAGCGCGGGTGTGGATGACAAAGGCAAGGTCATCGCCTGGACACAGCGCCTGGTAAGTGCCAGCAAGTACTACCGTCGTCCCAACATGACGGAGGCACGTTTGTGGGAAGCGGAACTTTATCCGGACGATTTCCCGAGAAAAATCGTCGAAAACTTCAGGCTGGAATATTTCCATAACCCGATCGGGCTTCCCAGGGGTTCGTGGCGCGCCCCGGCGCATACCGCCAATGCGTTCGTGATTCAGAGCTTTCTCGATGAAATCGCTGTCGAGACCGGCCAGGATCCGTTGCAGCTGCGTATCGATATGCTGGGAGAAGAGCGGGAAATGGCATATGCGAACCATGGCGGTCCCACATTCAATCCTGGAAGACTCGTGCGACTGATTAAATTTGTCGCCGAGCGCATCGATTACGAGAAACAACGGCCGGAGGGACGCGGTGTCGGTCTTGCCACCCACTTTACGTTCGGCGGATACACTGCACATGCGGTCGAAGTCACGGTCAACCCGCAGGGGCAGCTGCAGATCGAACGCATCGTGGCGGCAATCGATTGTGGTTTTGCCGTCAACCCGCAGGCGGTCGAAGCACAATTGCAGGGCGGTACCATCGATGGCATCAGTACGGCACTGGGCCTGGAAATCACGGTGAAAGACGGCCAGGTACAGCAAAGCAATTTCCACGATTATCCGCTAATGCGGATTGCCGCGGTGCCCAGCCTCTTCGAAGCGCATATATTGCCGTATAACGACACGCCTACCGGAGTCGGTGAAATAGGTCTTCCTTCTGCGGCCCCGGCGCTCGCCAACGCAATCTTTGCTGCGACCGGCATACGGCTGCGGCGCCTGCCTATCGGAGATCAGTTGCAAAAAGCCATGGCAGGCTGAATCAAGAACCGGCTGCTGTCGGTAAGGGCTACGTACATATCCTCATTTCAAAGGCTGTTCCCATGGCCTAAGAAGAAGGGATAATGGTTCACGCTGCGTCCGAACTTTATGACAGGTTCGTCCTCGGACGGCCGTTGGTGACACTCCTTGTCATCGCCGTTATTACTTTAGCTTGCGGTTGGTTCGCCAAGGACTTCGGGCTCGATGCGACCACCGATTCGCTGACGCTGGAGCGGGACGAAGACCTCACTTACTACCGCTCGATTCGGGCACGCTACGAGTCCGATGATTTTCTCATCGTTACCTTCACACCGTCGGAAGATTTATTCAGCGATCAGGTTCTTGCCGATCTCAAACTGTTGCGTGATGCTCTGGCTGCAGTGCCGGGGGTCGAGTCCGTTGTCAGTATCCTGGACGTACCGCTGATCCAGAGCCCGCCGGTCGATCTTCAGGATCTGGGCGCAGGCGTAAGGACGCTGGAAGAGGAGGGAACCGACCGCGGTATGGCTCGTGAGGAACTGTTGACGAGCCCCCTCTACCAGAATGTGATAATCAGTACCGATGCCGGAACGACGGCGATGCGGGTCGATTTCGAACAGGACGAGGAATATCTGCAGCTCTTTTACTGGCGTAACAGTCTGCGCGAGAAACGTCTGGTCAGCGAGCTGACGGCTGATGAGGAAGCGGAACTCGAAGACGCAAGCGACCGTTTTCAGGCTTACAGTCAGCGTGCCCGGGCCAGGGAGCAGCAGCAGATCGCGGCGATCAGGGCTGTGTTGGCCGAGCGCAGGCACCTGGGAAAGACGCATCTTGGCGGAGTACGGATGATCGTCTCCGATTCAATCGACTTCATTCGCCACGATTTGCTGGTGTTCGGTCTCGCCGTTGTGATCTTCCTCCTGCTTATTTTGACGATAGCTTTTCGAAAACCACGATGGGTCGTATTACCGCTTGTCACCTGTCTTGCAACGTGCACCATCATGCTCGGGGTGCTCGGTTTCATGGGCTGGCGGGTGACCGTCGTTTCATCGAACTTCGTCTCGTTGATGTTGATTCTCTGCCTGGCGCTGACGCTGCACATCATCGTACGGTATCGCGAGATACATGCGGCACAACCTGATACCGACTCGATGACTCTCGTAAGGACGACGGTGCAGAAGATAGTCGTTCCCTGCTTTTACACGGCGTTGACGACAATGGTGGCGTTCGGCTCTCTGATTGTCAGCAACATTGAACCGGTCATCGATTTCGGCTGGATGATGGTGATGGGCGTCGCTATCGCGTTCGTCCTGTCATTTACGTTGTTCCCGGCCGCGCTCGTGATGCTCGAGCCGGGCGAACCCAGATCGCGAAAAGACCTTACGGCGGCGATAACAGCGTTTTTTGCGAGGCTGATCACGCGACATAGCAAGGTGACTATGCTGGCCTTTGCCGTACTTGCGGTTATCTGTGTTTCGGGAGTTGCCAGGCTATCCGTCGAAAACCGTTTTATAGATTATTACCGCAAGACGACCGAAATCTATCAGGGCATGGAATTGATCGACAGGGAACTCGGTGGTACGACGCCCCTGGAGATCATTATCGATGCACCGGTGGCGGAAATAACCGAGGAGGAAGCCCCCGAGTTTGAAGACGAGTTCGAGGAAGAGTTCGAGGGCTATTACTCGGATGACTCAGAAGCCGAGGCAGGAATTACGGCGACGAGCTACTGGTTCAACAGCCGGCGAATTCCTGATGTACGCGCGATACACGATTACCTGGACAACCTGCCCGAAACCGGAAAAGTCCGGTCTATCGGCACGGCAGCGGAAATCCTGGGGCAACTCGATCCGGACATACTGCAGGACAACTGGGGTCTGTCCATCGTTTATCGGAAGTTGCCCGAAGATGTAAAGGACATCTTGTTTTCGCCATATCTTTCGGACGATGGTCAGCAACTGAGGTTCAGCATACGGGTGTTCGAGTCAGATCCGACCTTGCGACGGGCAGAATTAATCGATGAAATCCGGCGTTATCTGATCGATGAAATGAATCTCGCGGACGATCAGGTACATCTGAGCGGCATACTCGTACTTTATAACAACATGCTGCAAAGCCTGTTTCGCTCGCAAATCCTGACACTGGGAGTCGTCTTTTTCGCGATAGCGCTGACCTTTCTTGTACTGTTTCGCTCGATCAGGATCGCCGTTATCGCGATTGTTCCAAATATACTCGCAGCGGGGATTGTACTAGGTGTAATGGGCTGGTCTGGTATTGCCCTCGATATCATGACTATTACGATCGCCGCCATCACGATCGGCATCGGCGTGGACAACTCGATCCATTATGTCCATCGTTTCGATACAGAATTCGCGGTGGATCGCGACTACTGGGCGGCGATCAAACGCAGCCACGCAACAATTGGCCGTGCAATGTATTACACCAGCGTTACGATCATGCTCGGCTTTTCGATCCTTGCTTTGTCCCGATTTGTGCCAACCATTTATTTCGGCCTGCTTACAGGGCTGGCGATGTTGGTTGCGCTGCTCGCGAATCTGGCGTTGCTGCCTGTACTTATTGCGACATTCCGCGCAGAAGGGCATCTGACCGCTGTTGATCGATAAGCATACTTTTGTCACGAACATCGACGACCAAAACCGGGGTGGAACTGAGGTTTTCACGTATATTGAAAACTTGGTATCCGGCGGCGGTTTTCATCAGGAGGCTAGCAATCACATGGACAGATTCCTCGAAGCAGCCATAGAAGAAGCACGTAAGGGGCAGGCCGCTGGTGGGGTTCCTATCGGTTCGGTGCTGGTCATCGACGACCGGATAGTCGGCCGCGGACACAACCAGCGCATTCAGAAAGGTAGCGCGGTGTTGCATGCCGAGATGGATTGTCTCGAAAACGCGGGCCGCCTCACGGCATCGGACTACCGGCGTGCGGTTCTGTATTCAACGTTGTCGCCCTGCGACATGTGCAGCGGCGCAATCCTGCTGTACCGGATTCCCAAAGTCGTTGTCGGTGAGAACATAACGTTTCAGGGACCCGAGGATTACCTGCGCTCCAAGGGCGTCGAACTCGAGATTGTCAACAACGACGAATGCCGGCAACTGATGCAGGACTTCATTGCGTCGAATCCTTCACTCTGGAACGAGGACATCGGGGAATGCTAACTGGAAAATGAGCGAAAACCGGGATCGAACCGAGGTTTTAATGTAAACCCAGGTTCGATCCCGGTTTTCCCCGTGGGGATCTGGGGTACCAAATCGGGACACCCACCAATTCCGACAATTAGTTTCTCCGCGAAAGTAACAGAAACAAGTTCGCGTGAATGATGGGTGTCCCTATTCTTCTCCACAGAAACAAGTTCGCGTGAATGATGGGTGTCCCTATTCTTCCCACCTATTCTTCCCATTCTTGCTGCCGATTGCGCAAGCCTTGCGATGATACGTGTCCCGAATAAGCGTCGGCTGATACCAACGAGAATCCCAGCCAATTGCGTATGCGTTACTACCCGGAAATTTCGGATATTCTGAATTTCACTGGTTTGTCTTCACCTCGTACAACACAGTATGAAGCGTATTCCCTGACTGCGATTTCATCAGAATCTGTGAATACTAATGTGCCGATCCTAAACACATATCCAATGCTGGTTTGCTTCACTTTGACGACAGAGTGTCGAACGCGGGTTGCGTCGTCGTAGTTCGCATGATCTCCAACTTCAGCGACGCAGGATTCGACACCGCCATACGCTAATTTGTCGATGTCCGAAGCTGCGGCAGGTCCGCCTATGGCGAGCAGAGTGATTGCTGCTGCAGTTGTCAGCAATAGTTGTCGGTTAATCATCTTGGGTACTCCTCAGTTTGTCTCGATAAGTGGCCAAAGGCCGATGGAAAAGCAGAATGCTCGTTCTGCTTTGGTCAAAAAAAGGCGGTGTTTGAGCTTGCCATTGCATTTATCAGAATGATCGTTCTGTTCATGTCAAAAAAAATCAGCCGGTTAGTGATGCCATCGTGTTGTCGACAAAATTGTCGAGTGTCGTTCGCGGGAACCCCGCCTGTGCCATGACTGCGAGCCCGAATATTGCACCGGTCAGGAATTCGCCGGCTGAGCTAACGTCGAGATCTTCTTTGACCTGACCCTTTGCCTTCGCCGACTCGAGCCCAATCGCGAAGGCCTTGGACATGCGGTGCAAAAACTTCTGCAGCACAGCTTCGATCTCGGGGTCATGAGGGGCCAGTTCCATTGCCGTGTGGCACAGCATACAGCCGCGGCTCTCACCGCCACTGCACATCGCATCGATGCGTTCGTCGAAAATTGCCCGGATGTGATCGAGCGAAGCGTCCGGCTCCAGAAGACGCAGGTACGATTGCCTGCCCATGCCGTCTGCATATCGTTCCAGGGCCTGTTCGAAAAGCTCCCGTTTATTGCCGAATGTTCCATAAAGCCCGTAGCGGCTGACCCCTGTCGCGTGCACGATGTCATCCATCGAGGTTTCCGAATACCCTTTCGAGGAAAACAGATCGACCGCCCTGGACAGGGCGGTTGATGGATCGAATGCTCGGGTCTTGACCATGCGAAACAGAATAGTCGTTCTGTTATGCTGTGTCAAGTACGGACATTGCCCCGGCCTACATCGAGGCACTCAACGAGTACGCCTGAATCGAACGCTCGTCGTCGCGGCCATCCCGCACCTCGATCATGTACTCGCCGGCAGCCGGTAACGGCACGCTGCCCTGGGTATTCCCGCCTTTGGCGAGCGGGGAGAACCAGCCCGATGCGTATCCCTTGTCGGCGTTCCATAGCCGAAAATTGATGTCGAGGTTGGTCGCGGAGCCAGTGATAGCAACGTTCAGGTCTCCCGGTCGTGGCACCGAGAGTCGATACCAGTCGACGTCGCCCTTGGGCAGGATCGTGGCGTTGACGGTGGCGCCGAGCTTGAGCGGCGTGGCCGCACCAAAACTGTTGTTCGGCTCCAGGCGATCGCGGGTCGGCGTGAACGCGAGAGCGAGCGCATAGGAATCTATCGAGCGCTGGTCGTCGCGCCCATCTCGAACTTCCAGTATGTAACTGCCGGGCGCAACCAGATCCACCACTACACGATTCTCGCCGCCGGCTGCCAGCGGTGCGTGCCAACCGGTGTAGTAGGCCTTATCGCTGGTCCACAAGCGGAAGTGGATGTCGAGGTTCTCGGGCACATCGGTGATCGCGATGTCCAGCGCCCCTTGCTCGTCGACTTCAACCCGGTACCAGTCGGAATCCCCTTTGGGCAAAATCGTGCCCTCGATCGATTGACCGAGCGCGAGTGGCGCCGCGGTACCGAATCCTCCATTGGGCTCATATGCGTCCACGCTCGGCGTAAACGCGAACCGCAGGTCGATGGGCTGAATTGAACGCTTGTCATCCCTGCCGTCGCGCATCTCGACGACGTAAGCGCCGGGCGCCGGCAAATCGACGATGGCCTTGTTGTCGCCGCCCTCGGCCAGCGGCGCAAGCCAGCCGGTGAGGTATGCCTTTTCTCCGGTCCACACGCGGAAGTTCACATCCAGGTTTGCGGGAACGCTGCTGGCGGTGATTGCCAGTTGTCCGTGATGATCCACGACCACGCGAAACCAATCGGAATCGCCCTTGGGGAGGATTGTGCTGCGCCAGGTTTGGTTGGGGCTGACATCCGCCGCCATACCGAAGTTGTTGTTCGGCTCATAGGGATCGATGCTCGGCGTGAAGTTAAGGTTAAGGGAATAGGGGTCGGAGGAATTGCTGTCATGCCTGCCATCGACCAACTCGAGGAAATAGTCGCCAGCGGTCGGGAAGTCGACTATTCCTTCTGTCTCCCCGCCCATGGCGAGTGGCGAATGCCAGCCGGTTAAATACGCTTTCTCTTTGGTCCAGACCCGAAAGTTTATGTCGAGGTTCTCGGCGACGTCGCCGATCCGCACCGCGAGCTCGCCATGGTGGCGTACCGAGACTCGATACCAGTCGCTGTCGCCCTTGGGGGTGATGCGGCCGAGCACGCGGCTGAACGCCGGCACGTAGTTGGCCTCGCTGAATTTGTTGTTGATTTCGCGCTCGGCGGCGCGCACGAGTGTCCTCGATGGGTCGGCGCCGACCCCGGGGTCGGGTGCCGGCTCGTCCGGAATCTGCTCGGCTTTAGCTTGCACGATGGTGTCAAGCTCGGGCGCGGGCGCCCCGGTCAACGTTTCGATGCGCTGCATCGCGAGCCCGGCGAAGAGACCATTTGGAAACAGCCGCAGATACTCGCGGAAGTCCTCCGCCTGCTCGGAGTCACGA
>Ga0255052_10003658_pt1 | contig 10596 bp, 10 predicted proteins | sample JV7_2_21_MG_FD_188632 | JGI IMG/M metagenome (GOLD analysis project Ga0255052, IMG submission 188632) | Seawater microbial communities from Jervis Inlet, British Columbia, Canada - JV7_2_21 | ecosystem: Environmental > Aquatic > Marine > Inlet | place: Canada: British Columbia | collected...
CAGAGAGCGGTGTACCGATGACGCCCTGGCATGTGGACGGTCCGTCGCGCCAGATCGTAGCTGAGCAGCCATCCGGCCACGAGAAGCATGCCGACTCCCTGCAATCGGAGACCCCCATCAGGGGTCTGCAAGAAGAGACCTAGGCCCAATAGATAGAGGGAGAGGGACCCGAAGAACAGGGCGAGAGCCGACCGTGGCGGTGAGACGACCCGGGAGAGCTCCAGACGCTCGCCAACGATCACCAGGATGGGGAAGGCCATCCACCAGGGCACGGTCAGAGGGATGGAACGACCCTTCAGCCATAGCAGGTTGCCCGCCAGCCAGGCCACGGCGCCCACCAACATCACCGCCCCGGCGAGGTCGATATGACGGCGCAGAAGTGAGATCAGGACCGCCACCAGGAGGGCACTCGCCGCGACGAAGAGCCAAGCCCCGGGCCTCGGATGGGGTTGCACCACCAGCAGAAGCCCACCAAGGGCCGCCAGCGCTGGCGCCGAAAAGGCCCACCAGCGCTCTACTGCCAGCGCCTTCTCCAGACTGATCAGCGTGCCGAGAAAGCCGCAGATCATCAGGGGCCCGTGGGCCAATGGGTGGTGATCCCAGACCGGCAGAGCCGTCCACCCAGATCGATTCAGTCCCGCCCAGATAGCTGCCAACAAGGCGATGGCCGCAGCCGCCAGGAGTGGATAGGGCCGCTTGGGCGTCTGTGGTGCAGTTCGCAGCGGTGGTCCTTTTTTCTGCATAGCGTGGAAGGAGAAGTCTACCGAGAGCAGCCCATCGTGTCAGGCAATTCGAGATCTCTAGCGATTCTGATCGTTCTGGTACTCCTACCTGTCGGGACGATCGAAGCAGCCATCTATTACGTGGCCCCACCTCCCGGAGGTGACGACGGGAATCCCGGCTCCTTGGGGGCGCCTTGGGCAACCCTGCAGAAGGCGGCCGACACGGTCGAGGCGGGCGACACGATCCTGGTGCGGGCAGGTCAGTACGTCGGAGCCCATTTCACCACTTCTGGCAGCTCAGGCTCGCCCATCATTCTCTCAGTATATGGCGACGAGGTCGTCGAGATCACCGCCGACAACCCGTTCACCGCCGATAGCATCAATCTCGAGGGTGCCAGTTGGATGGTGGTAGAAGGCCTGCGGATCGAAGGGCGCACCCGAGCGGGTATCCGCGCCGTTCTGTGCGAACGGGTGACGATACGAGGCAATCGTCTCGACGCCAACGGCAAATGGGGAATCTTCGCGGGCTTTTGCGACGACCTACTCATCGAGAATAACGAGACCTCCAATAGCGTCATCGAGCACGGCATCTACGTCAGCAACAGCGGTGATCGTCCGACTGTGCGAGGCAACTTCATCTGGGGCAACAATGCCAACGGTATTCACATGAACGGCGATGCGTCCCAGGGGGGTGACGGCATCATCACTGGAGCTCTCATCGAAGGGAATGTCATCGCCGATAACGGTACTGCTGGGGGATCGGGAATCAATCTGGACGGAGTCCAGAGCTCCCTGATTCGCAACAACCTGATCTACGACACCCACGCCAGTGGTATCTCGCTCTATCAGATCGACGGTGGCGGTCCCTCGACAGGCAATCGCGTCTACAACAACACTGTGGTCGTCGCCATGGATGGTCGGTGGGCTCTCAATGTACGGGACGGTGCCACCGGCAATAGCGTTCGCAACAACGTCTTCTATAGCCAGCACGGCTACCGGGGCGGTGTGGCCGTCACCGACGACTCTCTGCCCGGGCTGAGCAGCGATCACAACGCGGTCGAGGATCGGTTCACGATGGACGGCGGCGATACGGTCATGACGCTGGCCGAGTGGCAGACGTCGACCGGCCAGGATTCGGACTCTCTTGTGGCCACACCCGGGCAGCTTTTTGTCGCCCCTGCCAGCGGTGATTTCCATCTGCGGGAGGGGAGTCCCGCGGTAGATGCCGGAGAGTCTCTGGCGGCGGTGCCGTCTGATCTCGAGGGCACACCCCGACCCCTGGGGGCCGGCTTCGATATTGGCGCCTACGAAGGGGTTGGGATCATCTTCGCCGACGGTTTTGATGTTGCGGGTACGGACCGCTGGTCGGCGATTCAGCCGTAGCTGCTGCCACTACGTCGCTGCCACGCGACAACCGCAAATCCGGTAATCTAGAATCTACACTTGCATGAAATTGGTGGCTCTATGTCGGGGCTACTGAAAGGAGGCACAATGTCCGTAGCCAAGGTAACCGAGATATCGGCATCGTCCGCCAAGAGCTTCGAAGACGCCATCGAGCAGGGTGTCGATCGGGCCAACAAGACGCTCGACAGGGTCAAAGGTGCCTGGATCAACGAAATGAAGATCGACGTGGAGGGTGGCAAGATCACCAACTATCGCGTCAACATGAAAGTTACGTTTGTCCTCAAGGACTGATGAGTTCCAGCCTGCTGGGAAGCCTGTTTGAAACTGAGTAGAAGGAGTGCAAGATGTCTGACGAAGAAAAGAGCCTATGGGATTCGACGAAGGACGCCGTAGAAGACGCCGTCGACAAGGCGAAAGAGATGGGCGAGGAGGCCGTCGACAAGGTCAAGGAGACTGGCAGCGAGGCCTGGGAGAAGGTGGAGGACGTGGGTGAGGCGGTTGCCGAGAAGGTCGGCGATGTCGCCGGTGCAGTGGCGGACACCGCCGGCGATGTCAAGGACGCCGTCGTCGAGAAGGCGGGAGACGCTTGGCAGGCCGCAGGGGACGTGGCGGGTACCGTTGCCGACAAAGTGGGTGATGTAAAGAATCAGGTCATGGGAACCGCCGCCGAGCCCACCGAAGCCTCGGAAGACGTGACCGAGGATCTGACCGACGCCGCCAAGCAAGCCCGCGAGGACGTCGACAAGGCCTAGGTTGGGTTCGTAGACCCTTCCCTTTTGTCCCTCGATTACTCGGCGAGCGAAAGCCCGCTGGGTACGGCTGCAGGGACGTTGCTTCGCAGATCTGCTGAAGAACTAGCAGAGGCGGTCGGGTATTCTTGCACCCGCAAACAGGTCAAGGAGACTCGAATGAACGAAGCAGGGAACGGAATTCGTGTAGTCACCCTACTCGGCACATCCAGACCGGGGAATTTCACGGGCAAGGCGCTGCAACTGGTCAACGACGAGCTCGAGGGGTCGGGGGCCCGGGTCGACACCTTCGATCCGGCAAAGATGTCCCTGGGCTTTCCCGGCGAGCCACCCACTCCGGACGCAATCGCCATGAAGGAGGCCGTGCAGGCTGCCACAGGCGTGGTCCTGTCGACGCCGGAATACCACGGCTGTTTCAGCAGCATGCTCAAACTGATGATCGAGAACCTGGGTTTCCCCTCTGCCCTTGGCGGCAAGCCGGTGGCCCTCCTGGGTGTGGCCTCTGGGCGCATCGGTGCCATCAAGTCTCTGGAACAACTGCGCGGGGTCTGCTCGCATGTAGGGGCCATCGTCCTGCCAGGACCCATATCGGTGGCGGGTGTCAACAAGGTCTTCGATGAGGAGGGAAGCTGTCTCGATGCATCAGTCGAGAAGAGCATTCGGGGTGTGGCCACGAATCTCATGGACTATATCCAGCAGAATGTCTGTCCAAGATTCGCCTTGGAGATCTTGGTGCGCGAACAAGCGAGCTAGAACCTATTTCCAGGCTGTAACCTTTTTTCATCATGCCAGTCAACACCTATGAAGACGGGAATGGGAGCGGGGATGGGCGGCGAGTGAACCAACCAACGGATTTGGAGCTCATGATCGCAGTGCAACAGGGTGAAGTCGGCCAGATGGGAACACTTTTCGAGCGTCACCACGCGCGGATCTACAACTTCTGCCACCGCATGACCGGTAGCCAGGCGGCCAGCGAGGACCTGGTCCAGGAGGCCTTCATGCGGGCGCTGAAGTACAGCAAGACCTTTCGCGGGGACGCTGATTTCCTGCCTTGGCTCTACCGACTGGCCCGAAACGTATGCAACGACTACTTCAAGAAGAGCCAGCGCCTGCCTGTCACCGCTGAGGACCTGCCGGAGAGAATCAGCTCGGACCCGAGCGCCCTCGACAGTGCTCAACAGAAAGAACAGATCTGTCTGCTCCGACAGGCTCTCCTGCGACTTCCTGTGGAGCGACGCGAAGTCCTGATCCTGAGCCGATTCGAATTCCGCAACTACGAGGAGATTGCCCGGTTGATGGGTTGCTCGGTGGGCGCGGTCAAGGTGCGGGTACACCGGGCCATGAACCAACTGCGGGAAACCTATCGGGAAATGCTGAAAGAGAACGAATCATGAAATGCGAGCAAGCCGACAAGCTGTTGATGGACTCGCTGATGGGAGTCCTCGGAGACACTGACCGCCAGGCCCTGGATGAGCATCTGGCCGGCTGCGATCGCTGCCAAAGGGAGGCAGCGGGCGTGGAGTCGCTGTGGCAGGACCTGGGGGATCTGGACAACGCCGGCCACGAGGTTCCCAGCGACAAGCTGACCCGTCGATTTCGCCTGGCGCTGGCCGAGTACGAGGCTGAGATGCAACAAGCGTCACGCCCTCCCAGGTTTGCTGAGTGGTGGGCCGGTCTGTGGAGTGCGCGCCCGGCTTGGCAAGCAACCTTCTCGGCAGCCTTGCTGGCCGTAGGAGTGATGGTGGGTGCGGGGGTATCGTCGTCGCCATCCGCTCGGTCGGATATCGAGGAGCTACGGGCCGAGATGGAGACGATGAGCCGTGCCGTCACCGTGTCTCTGCTCCAGCATCAGTCGGCCTCCGAGCGTTTGCGGGCCGTCAGCTGGAGCCGTATGGCCGGACCGGATAACCAGGTCCTGTCGGCCCTGCTGGACTCAGCCCGTCTGGACCCCAATGTCAACGTGCGACTGGCTGCCGTCGATGCGCTTGCCGCCTACGCCGATTCGGCCCCGGTTCGCTCCAGCCTTATCGACACGCTGTCGGTGGAGAAATCTCCTCTGGTGCAGCTGGCAGTTCTGGAAGCTGTGGCTGGTGACGAGGGGCTGCGGAACGGCGAGCTCCAGAAGCTGATCGACTCCGGCGATGTGAACGAGTCCGTCCTCCAACACTTTGCCACCCAAGCGGAGACCTTGTGATGAAAAGACATCTAGTGATCGTGACCGCTCTCGCGGTAACCCTGTGTGTTGTGCCGCCGATCTTCGCCGGCAAGCTGACGGAGAGCCGAACCATAGAGAAGAGCCTGGCGTTCGAAGGTGGCGGTGAGCAACATCTCATCGTCGACAACGTCTGGGGGTCGGTGGTGGTCCGCGGCTATGGTGGCGAGACCGTCGAGATGGTGGCCGAAGAGACCGTGCGCGCAAGAACCGCCGAGCGCATCGAGCGGGCGAAGGGCGAGGTGGAGCTCAAGATCTTCAGCAGGGACAGCGAGATCGAGCTCTATGTCGACGGGCCCTTCCGGTGTGAGGACCGCCAGGAACGGGGAAACTGTTGGAACAATTTTCGGGACCACTACGAAGTGGTCTACGACTTCGAGATCCGCGTGCCCTACGACATCCATCTGGAGGTCCACACGGTCACCGATGGCGATATCGAGGTGACGGACGTGCGTGGTGATTTCGTGATCCACAACGTCAACGGTTCCATCGATCTGCAGGGAATGGCCGGTTCCGGCGAAGCCGTTACGGTCAACGGTCCAGTGCTGGCGAGCTTTGTCTCCAACCCTGAGAGTGACAGTCATTTCGAGACCGTCAACGGCAAGATCGATGTGAGCTTTCAGTCCGATCTGTCGGCAGACCTGGAGATGGTGGCCCGCTGGGGGGAGTTGTGGAGCGAGTACGAGGTAGAGCCCTTGCCCTCCAAGCCACCGACCCAACGAACCAAAGGCGGTCGAACCATTATCGAGGTCTCACGCAGTACACGTGTGCGGGTCGATGATGGGGGTCCGATCCTTTCTTTTGAAACGTTGAACGGCAACATATATGTCCGCAAAGGAACGCGTGAAAGAGGTGAAGAAGATGCATAGCAAAACCGTGGCAATCCTATTCTGTTCGACCTTGATGGGTGGCGCGCTCGGTGCTCAAGCAGAGAGCTTCGTGGTGCCGCTGAGCAACCCGGGTCAGCCGGCGGTTCTGGAGGCGTCGGTCATGATGGGTTCCATCTCCGTTGTCGGCTACGAGGGCGCCGAGGTGCAGGTCGAGGTGACCTTCGAGGAAGAGGCCGAAGAAGACTACGACGCGGAAGGAAGAGAGGGCCTGAGGAGAATTCCCAGCAGCTCGGCCGGTGTGACCATCGAGGAGAAGGACAACACGGTCGAGATCGGGACCGACTGGTCCAACGAGGAGGTCTATCTCAAGATCAAGGTACCGTTCCAGACGTCGGTTCACCTGGGAGGAGTCAACGGTGATCTCATCGAAGTCGACGGTGTCCAGGGCTCTCACGAGCTGAGTCACACCAATGGCGAGATCACGGCCACGAACATCCGCGGCTCGGTAGTTGCCACCACCACCAACGGCGACGTGATCGTGGAGCTCCTGGAGGTCGATCCCAACACTCCCATGTCGTTCAGCAGCTTCAACGGCGATGTAGAGGTGACCCTGCCGACGACGATCCAGGCCACCCTGTATATGCAGGCAGGTCAGGGGGACATCTTCACAGACTTTGATGTGCAGCTGCAGCCGACTCAGCCGAAGATAAGCCGCGAGCAGGAGGGCCGAGGCTATCGTGTGCGGATGGAGAAGGCGGTCGAGGGCACCATCGGCGGTGGTGGTCCTGAGTTCCGCTTCAAGACCTTCAACGGCGACATCATTCTCCGCAAGCCGCAATAGAGAACTTTCGCCACAGGCTTGCGGTTCCCCTTGCCGCCGGGCAGTTCCCTGGGAGTTGCCCGGCGGTTCTTTAGTAGACTCCCCGCTCAGCGGGGGGAACTCATTGATTCAGAAATCAAGACATCTGGGCCCTGTTCCAGGGCTGCTATTGATCTGCATGCTGCTTGCATCTGTCGCCGGTGCTGCAGACTGGCCTCAATTTCGGGGTTCACAACGAGAGGGCATCGGTAGCGAAGAGGATCTGCTTACATCCTGGAGTGAGAGTCAGCCGACAGTCGTGTGGCGCCAGTCCATCGGCACCGGGTATTCGGCCGTCACCGCCGTGGGCGACCGTCTCTACACCATGGATGCCGACGAAAGCCAAGAGCATGTGCTTTGTCTCGATGCGGCCACGGGGAAGACCCTGTGGAAGATCGAGGCTGGCGAATTCGTCCAGGCCGAGCTTGGTGACGGCGGACCGCGATCGACACCGACGGTGGTCGATGAGGTCGTCTACACGGCAACATCCCAGTCCAGGTTGCTGGCCCTCGACGCCAAGGATGGTTCACTCCTGTGGGCGAAGGATCTCACCGAGTGGGGGAAGGTGCCCCGCTTCGGCTATGCGGTCTCGCCGCTGGTGGACGGTGATGTGGTCATCGTCGAAGTGGGTGATAAAGACAAGAGCCCGGGTGTGGTGGCCCTGGACAAGAAGAGCGGTGAGCTCCGGTGGTCGAGCCTGGAAGGCCCAGCCGGGTACTCCTCCGCACTGCCGGTCGAGATCGGCGGCGTCAGGCAGTACGTGCTCTTCCGACGGGCAGGGCAGGAGGCGGTCAGCCTGTCGACCGCGGGTGAAGTCCTTTGGCGCTTTCCGACACCGAAAGCCCTGGCGTCGATCGTCATGCCCATCTTCATGGCTCCGGACCGGATCTTCCTCTCCACCTCTGACGATCAGTTCGGCGGTCACATGATTCGCATCAGGAGACAGGGTGAGGTCTTCGCGGCCGAGGAGATCTGGAGCGAGCGTCTGATGCGCAACCATTTCAATACCTCGGTAGTGGTGAATGAGCACCTCTACGGTTTCGACAATGGCACCCTGCGCTGTCTCGATGCCGCCAGCGGCGAGCGGCGCTGGGCCAAGCGGGGTTTCGGCAAAGGCTCCGCGGTGGCCGCTGACACCCTCCTTTTCGTTCTCAGCGATGCCGGTCTGGCAGCCCTGGTCCGTGCGACACCGGAGGGCTACCAGGAGTTGGGGAGGCTGCAGGTCATGGAAGGTCGCTCATGGACCGCACCGAGCATCGCCAACGGCAGGCTGTACCTGAGAGATTTTGACGAGATCGTGAGCCTCGAACTTCGTGGTGGGGCCGGTGTGGCCCAGGAGGGAGCACCGTGAGATCTTTGAGACTGTTCGCGCTTGGTGTCTGTATGTTGCCATGGGTCGTCGCGATCCCGGCGACGGGTGAGGAGATGACGGCCGACCAGATCGTGGACCGCTATCTGGAAGCACGGGGTGGTGCCGATGCCTGGCGCCAGGTCGAAGCCTTGGAGATGAAGGGCACCTTCTCGGTGGTCAGCAAGCGTTCCGATTTCACCCTGATTCGCCAGCAGAGTGATCTCTACCGCCTGGACTACACCATGCAGGATCTCCCGGCGATTCGGGCGCGCGATGAGGAAGGACCGTGGATGCTGAACGCCTGGCTAAAACCCGAGGTCGGCCGCGTGACTGAAGATCCCTACAAGAAACAGCTAGAGCGCGAGTCCCTCTTTCCTCTGTTGTTGCTGGACCACAAGAAGAAGGAAATCCAGGTCGAGTATCTCGGCGCCGGCGACATCGACGGAATTGCCACTCTGGATCTGAAGATCACCCTGCCCGATGGACAGGAGGAGACCTGGCATCTCGATGCGGAGACCTATCTCGAGGTGGCTGCCGACAGTCAGATCTACGACTACACACAGCTCGCAGATCCCATACAGCAGAGGATCTTCTATGACGATTTCCGGGAGGTGGAGGGCCTTGTCCTTCCGTTCCAGATCGAGTGGGAGTTCTGGGCCCGGCTGGAGACCATGACTGTCGAAGAGGTGTCCATCAATCCCGAGCTGGATGTGTCGCGTTTCAGCGCACCGCCGACAGCCGAATCAACCGGTTCCCAGACCTCTGCGCTAGAGCTCGAGTCACAGCTCATCGAGTTGCGGGAGATGGGTCTGACCAGCCGCAACTCGTTCGAGATTCTCAAATCGCTGACCACCGAGGTGGGGCCTCGATTCGCCGGTACACCTGGAGATCGAGCTGGCGTCGAATGGGCGGTTCGCGCCATGGAGGAGATCGGGCTTCAGAACATCCGGACCGAGCCTGTTCAGGTACCGAGATGGGTACGTGGAGACGAGACCGGCGAGATCCTGGCTCCCTACCCTCAGCCCATTCACCTGACAGCGCTGGGAGGCAGCGTGGGCACCGGCGAGGAGGGCCTCGAAGCCGAGGTCGTGATGGTGTCGTCCCTCGAGGATCTCGCCACTCGCTCCGCCGCAGAGATCGAGGGCAAGATCGTCTTCATCAATCAGCGGATGGTCCGCACCCAAGATGGCTCCAGCTATGGTCAGACCGGCATCATCCGCCGTAGTGGACCGGCTCGGGCCGCTGAAATGGGTGCCACGGGGGTGTTGATCCGCTCGCTCGGCACCGGAACTCATCGCTTTGCGCATACGGGATCCACCCGCTACGAGGAGGAGATCGAGAAGATTCCCGCCGCGGCCCTCGCCATTCCCGACGCCGACGTCCTGGAGACTCAAGTGGCGAGCGGACAACCCGTCCGGTTCCGCTTGGAGCTGGGAGCCCGGCGGCTCGACGACGTCATGTCCGCTACCGTCATCGGTGAGGTCGTGGGGCGGGAGAGTCCCGAGGAGATCGTTCTTCTCGGTGCCCACCTGGACTCATGGGACAAGGGCACCGGCGCCATCGACGACGGAACGGGCGTCGCCATTGTCCTCGAGGTTGCGCGGCTGTTGCTCGGGCTACCCGAGGCCCCGAGGCGAACTGTGCGATTCGTTCTCTTTGCCAATGAGGAATTCGGACTTTCCGGGGCCCGGGCCTATGCCGAAGCCCACGAAGATGAGGTCGACCAGCATATATTGGCGATGGAAGCGGATCTGGGGCCAGGGGCGGTCTGGCGCTATCGTGCCAGAACCGATGAGAAGTCGGTAGCAGACGCCAAACAGGTGACGCGTTTCCTGGCGCCGCTGGGGATCACATGGCATGACACCACCGCAGGTGGCGGTGCCGATCTGAGCCCATTACGCAAGAAGGGCGTGCCCATGATCGATCTCAGCCCGGACGCCACGTACTACTTCGACTATCACCACACCGATGACGACACCCTCGACAAGGTCGACCCCGAAGACCTGGCCCAGAACGTAGCCGCCTACACCGTGGTGGCCTACTGGGCAGCAGAAAGACAGGGAGTCCTCGGCCGGCCGCCTATAGAAGAAGCAAACCCTTAGCGCTGAGCAAGAAGTACGGCCAGAAATCGCCAGACCTGGCGGTCCGGCCTGTCAGTTGCTGGCGGTCAGCGTCCTGCGTGGCTCCAGGCTCTATGGGCGGCCCATCTGGGTAACCTCATACCCGTTCAAGCTGTCTTAGTAGGTAGAGGACGGGCGAATGGCAGAAGGACGGCATTACCGTGTAAACGCTTGGTCATCGTCGGGGTATCCAAACCGGTAGAGGAGGTGGATATGGCGGTAGGACGAGCGCTTGGGCAGCGGATGCTCTCGCTGATTGCTGCGGTCTGGTTCGCCATCGGGGCGATCGCCCATGATGAGACCTGGGCAGTTCCGTTCGATCCGTATGTACAGGGTGGGGGGCGGTCCG
>Ga0255052_10003659_pt1 | contig 10596 bp, 10 predicted proteins | sample JV7_2_21_MG_FD_188632 | JGI IMG/M metagenome (GOLD analysis project Ga0255052, IMG submission 188632) | Seawater microbial communities from Jervis Inlet, British Columbia, Canada - JV7_2_21 | ecosystem: Environmental > Aquatic > Marine > Inlet | place: Canada: British Columbia | collected...
GGCGTTATATATTGCTTTACTGTAACAGCGACACCAACAGATAATATAACATATCAATTTACCAACTATGAGATAGATTATAATATAGCTAAATCTATCGATCCAGATTCTTTTTCGGTGGACGCTCAATCACAAGAGATCAGTATTAATGATACAGAAATTATTAAAGCCTATAACTCTATCGATGTTCTATCTAGAACACGACAAGTTATTAAGGTGATGTATGAATATGTACAACGGACGAGGGATTCTATTGAGGAACTAGAACCGTACTTTAGTCCAATCGTGAAGGATTATGTTTTGAAAGTATTAACGAAGTCGAGGCTATAATGGGAAACATAGAAACCACCTATAAAGAAAAGATACTGGAAAACATCCTACTAGAACTATTGCAAGATGGTGTTCTCCCAACTGCGGGACAATTAGAACAGCGGCTAAACGAGTTTTTAGCTGAGCATCCCGACCTGACAAAACCTATAACAAAAGACCTAGTCAATACAGTGGAGCGCCTAGAAGAATCCAGCGCATATAAATATAATGAAACATTTAGTCATATGCGAGAAGACTTATCTGTTGTTATGCAAGAGATCATTACAAGAACTCAAGACGCCATGCAATCATTTGACAGGTGGAAAATTGAGATCGAGTTTTTGTCTAAAAAACTAAGAGACCTAAACAGTAGAATCGACGGACTTCTATTGTTGGAAAGAGAGACCAGTGGGTTCTTTGATTTTGTTGAAGACAACCTTATTGATTTTTCAAAAATAGACCAAGTGAATACAGACGCCGAAGTGGATATATATAACCATGTGGCATCCATTGCTAGAGGTGAGGTCTTAAACACTACTAGTTTGGATAAGATTAATTTAAATGGTATTAAAAATACAGATGTTCTATTTACTGTATTAACTAGAGATTTCTTGGTATCTATTACACCTGCCCCACGGTCAGAATTAAGGAATGCATTCTTAGATAAAGAGCTGGTATTTCAGAATCGGCTCTTAATGAGTTCTCCACGTTTCCCCGTTAGTATAGAGTTAAAAGCAAAATTATCTCAATTGGATCCAGTGGAAATATCTAAGATTGTTGTAGATCTACATGCTGCCAACAACAGTGGTACTATAGTTATTTCAGCACAATACTCCAATGACAACTATAATTGGTTTAATGTGCCCACCAATAACCACACTCAGACAGTGGACCAAGGTGCTTATTTTGTATTTGATAAAATTGAAGCACAATACATTAAGTTCATCATGACTAAGAATGGTCCAGATGATGTGGAGGGCAATAGGTATGTGTATGAATTCGGTGTTAAACAAATATCTCTTTTCGAGCATACTTTTGACACGGAAACAGGAAGTACCTTTATATCCAATGAGTTACAGGTCTTCGACAAGGATAACCAGGTGCGTCTTTTCAATCGCGTCGCTTTAGAGGCATGTGAAACTATTCCAGAAGATACCAATATTGAATACTCTGTCGCAGCATATAACGATGACCTGGCCGAGTTTACAGAGTGGATTAGGGTCGATCCCATTAATAGGGTAGAGCCCATGTTCATGACAGTAGCAGATTTTGGTGGCCTTGGCACCTATGATAATGAAGATGGCACAACGAACGAATTAGATACTGCAACTAGTGGATTTAATTCAGAAAATTTGAATATCAACAGACTTGACGGCGGCACCGATTTAGGATATAATTTTACTAATAGTCAAGATGTCTCTATGAATTTCTTTGTACCGGCAGCTAACGTGTCGGAATTATTAGATAGTGTCACAGAGATTAGACGCAATGTTGGCGACAAGGATGCAACCCTGCTAGTGAGAGGTGTTAAGGCTGGCTGGGGTTTTGAAGATCCTTATTACTATACCGTATTTGATATATATAACCCCAACGGCATAACTATAGATTTAGGTGTCAATACAGCAGAGCTAGATGGGGCAATTGTATCTGGTAAAACCAGTGTTTCTTTAGGTCGACATACCTTCCGTACTCACAAGAACAATTGGAGTCTTGTAGACCTTGGTGAAACTACCGAAAACGACCTGCAAGTAGCAGACCTTCTTTACCCACACAACCACAGGCTCATCATCGAAGGCTACACATATGACACCGCCTTTGTGGGCAACCAAGTATATGTTGGTACTGATATGTTCTACCAACACTATATGCAGCGCGTAAGTATTTTTGATTTTGCTAACAATTTACCAACAGATGATTATTCTAGGTTTTCTACAGACACCTTAGATAATGGTAAACTAATGTTTTTAGCCAAATACAACAATACAATATCTGATAATGTTAACGAAAAGCTAAGAGTTTCTTACAAACTAAAGGATAGCACCTTTAGCAAGCTTAAATTTAAGGCTGTATTGAAGACTATTAATTCCCAGCGAACACCAATCTTAACAGCCTATAGATTAAAAATAGCTAATTAATAAGGAGTATTCAGTGGTCAACCAAATCACTCTAGCATTAAAGAAACGAGTCATTGCTGAGCGAGGTCCTCAAAATTCTCGCATGTTAAATGATATTGTGAGTGAGGTATCTCACGATCTCATTAACCTCGCTAGACAGTGGAACTCTATAGCCTACCCCATTTTTGGTTCTTTGCCTCAGGGCGAACAGGACACAAGATGGGAATTAGACTCTAGTTTAAACCCTGTCATCAATGGTCTCGACGGCACTCAAATGTTCATGGACAATGATGCAGCAGCATCAATAGACGATGGACGTTATTGGGATAGCACAAACCTTCGACCCAAAACACTTAAAGAAATAGCAGGATATCTGAAAGACGAAATTGACACAGTCAATGAAGCGCTCCAGCTGTCTGAAGCTTTAGGTGGTGAGGGATTGACGGAAGAACAAAAAGCAAGAATAGGTCTTAATATTTTTAACCAATTTCAAGCGTCAGCATCTGACAGTTTGGACGGTCGATCTAAAAACAACCAATACAACCTTACTCAGCTGGCTAAAGATATTTATGGTTTAGCGTTTACCTTAGACGGGGATGGCGCCGCCAATCTCGTCAACCCTATTAGAGATATGGTAGATGCAGTTCTAGAATTACATAATGGAGATTGGGATGATGACATACTTCTTTCACATACACTGGATAATGACGACATTATTGCTAGTGCAGGAATCGAACAAAGCAAGATAGATAAGAGTTCTTCTTATACTGAGTTGAACAGAGCGACCACTGCGACTCACCTAGAAGAAGACTTAAATCGAATCAGATATGAAATTGGAGCATTGCGAGGAAACAATGGCTGGGACAGTGACTTCGCTAATATTCCATATGTTGCTGCACCGGTGTCTTTACAAGGACACGTAGCTTTGGTGGGGACGGGTACCCCTGAAGCAACTAATCCTCACGGCATAACTCCAGATGATATCGGCTTAACAGATGATCTGGCAGCAATCCACGCCTTCACGGGTATGGATGATACACTCGATGCCACACCAGATTATGCAAACACTAACTTCATCAGTCAGAATGACCCACTAGAAACAGCAGTGGGAAAGCTCGACGCACAGATGAAGCTAACAGACGACGAGAACGACGCACATAGGGCTCTTATTGATGCTAATCCTCATGGAGTTGATATGGACGACTTTACTCCTAATGATGTTATGGATAGGATTAATCTTGGTTCTAATACTATTAGTGCTGATCGTATTTCCGATGGCGCAATTAATATCATTCCACTTCTATCACAAGAAGAAGCCTGGGATAATCACTTAGTTGATATTGTCGATGTGCATATCGCTGCAGCTATTGAAACGTCAGACGTATTTGTTAATTTTAGTGGAACTAATTCACAAGCAGTATTTGAGAGTATTGATGCCACATTTACAAACAACAGATTAGAGGTTACCTATGCTGGACATACCGACGCGTTACCACTCTTAGTACAACACAACAAAGGCAAGTACCCACTTGTACAAATAATTGATACAACACAACAGGTTGCATATGATTATCTATATACTGTTAGTTCGATATCTGACGTAGATCAGACAGACACAACGCTATACATAGAAGTCGAACATTTAGATGAGAACACTTTCCGAGTATGGACTAATTCCACGGATGGTGTTATCGTTGCCCTATTTTAAGGAGGAACTACAATGGCAATTAAAGTAAAAAAAGTAGGAAAAGAGACCCCTCCCACCCAAAGAGTACAATCCTTTATTGGTAATACGGATTTTGTAGCTGGTGATATTATTGATGTGCAAGCATCTTTACTCGGCTGCGTCGCAAGAGAAGCTACTATTATTTGCGAAGCCGGTGAAGATATAGAAGTAAGGTTTAATGCTCATCAGAGAGTGTTTCCAGAAATTAATGATAATCAATTTCAGGGAGACCGAGGTGGAGAGAGAAGGCTTGATTGGGATAATCCGGTAGATATTATTGACGAGAAACAAGAAACAATTATAGTAGCTGCCGACCAGACTTTTACACTACCCAAGCAAGTTAAAAATATTCAAGTCGTTTCAGTATCCTACGCACCAAGAATCATAGTTCATACATAATAAGATATTATGGTTGTACATATAAAACACAATAAAGGTACCAGTGGTACAACCAAGGTTGTTGAAACACGTGTAGTGGAGAAACAAACCGAACCAGATAAGCAATTATTACTACACATGGCCAAAGAAATGGCTCAAGCTATGGCAAAAGAAATAGCACCCGTCATGGCCAAAGCGATGGCGAAGGAACTTATTGCTAATATGCCCGCCCAAAAGATAGTAGAGATTCGAAAAGAAGGCGGTAAGCAAGAAGATGATTTAATAGTAATCGATAGTTCTGTAGCAGATGTAACTGGCGAAGGTCAATTTAAAAAGAACTTTGAATCACTAGGTAAGGAACAAATGTCTGCCGATAGCGGTGAGGCAAAACGAAAGAAACTAGAAGCACTTAAAAAGAAAAAATAGGAGATGATATGTCAGAAAAGAAACTAGGAACAGGGCTTGATGTTGGCACGTCATTCTTGGTAGTAGCTCGCGAGGCTGAGGATGGGAACATCAAAACTATTACAGAGCGTGATGCCTTTTTTGAAATCCAACCAGCCACTAAGGTACACGAGCGTATGATTAAAACAGCTATTGAAAAAGATGGAGCCAAATATCTTGAGTCAGAAAATGGTGTCTATCTTATAGGCCAGTACGCTATTGACAAAGCTAACGAACGTCACAAAAAAGCCAGACGACCTCTAGCGCGAGGCGTCATTTCACCAAAAGAGAAACAGGCAGTACCAATACTAAAGTTCCTTCTTAAGGAGCTTGTTGGAGATGCAAGAGAACAAGGAGAACCACTTTATTATTCTATTCCAGCTATGCCAGTAGATCAAGATGAAGAAGAATTTGATACCGGTTATCATCAAGATGTAATAGGTGGATATCTTGCTACTCTAGGTTATAAGGCTGTCGCACTAAATGAAGCAGAAGCCATTGCATATTCAGAATTGCTTGATGATGCACTTACAGGTATGACACTAAGCTTTGGTGCAGGCATGGTAAATGCTGCAGTTATGAGTTCTGGTGATCCAGTATTAAAGTTCTCCACCACAAAGGCGGGCGACTGGATTGATAGAATGGCAGCTGTTGCGTGTAATCAACCAGACACACTGGTACAGGCAGAAAAAGAATCAGGTATTGATTTACGCAAGCCAGCAAATGAGATACAGGAAGCTATCTCGATCTATTATCAGCGTCTTTTAAAGTATACATTATCTAATATTTCTGCTAAACTTGCCAAGAGTAAAGAGTTGCCAAAATTCAAAGACCCCATTAATGTGGTGATTTCAGGTGGTACTTCCCTAGCTGATGGGTTTATTGAATTATTTAAGGCAGAACTAAGGAATGCTAATTTCCCTTTAGAAATAGGAGAGGTAAGAAGAGCTAGTGATCAACTAACAGCTGTAGCCAAGGGGTGTTATTTGGCTGCTTCTATGGACGAGTAAGGATTAAAAAAAATAATATATGCCGAGAATGACGTTAAGACATGGGGTACTGCGTAAGTCTCCTCAAAAAAATAAACGAGGTAGGGTTATTATGCCTGGGCAGACACCTAAGCCACCATTTAGTATAGCTCGATTAGATGCTATTTTTAAAGGTGAAGACAAACCTCAATATTGTATTATTAGACGACTTGGTGGTATAGGGGATGTATTGATGACCACACCACTGTGCCGAGGGTTAAAGAAAAAGTGGCCTGGTTGCCGTGTTACATACGCTACTGATCCAGACTATATGGGTGGAGTATTACCAGATATTCTTAAATATAATCCATATATCGATGAGGTTATTCCATATCAAATTCTCAAGGGTAGAACTTTTGATGCTACTGCAGATGTCACGAGTATATGTACTCCATATGAGAAGAAGGGATTACCACCAATCAATAGGGTTGATTTATTTTCACATGCCTCTGGTATTCCTTTGTTTGGAGAGAAACTACCTATATATGTTGTCACACAAGAAGAGAAAGATTGGGCAAAAGAATATCTAGGAAAATATATAAGGCCTACTGGCCAACCTATAGAGATAGTGGGTGTACAAGTAAGAAGTAACTCAGAGAGACGTAATTGGCCCACAGAAAATGTTCGGTTATTAGTTGCTAAATTAGCCCAAAGACCTAACACTAAAGTTATTGTATTTGAAACCAATAAGAATGAAGCATGGAATATGCCTAACGTAATTCCTGTTGTCAATTTCAAAATTAGACAAGCTGCAGCTCTAATAGATGCTACGAATATCATGGTGTGTCACGATAGTGGGTTATTGCATTTAGCAGGTGCACTAGAAAAAAGAATTGTTAGTTTGTTTGGTTCTACAGATCCAGCAGCTCGTATTAATTATTATAAGAATGCCGTAGCGGTTGAGAATAAAGATCTACAGTGTTTACATTGTTGGTACGCGTCATGTAAGTTTAAATATCTTTGTATGAAATCTATTACAGTTGATGAAGTATATGACACAGCCATACAATTGCTAGGTGAGGTGGAAATTCGTAACAATCAAATTAATATTGCAGTGCCGGGCAATGATGTAACAATAGTTAAAAGAGATGTTGGTGGTATTGGAGATATGATTACACTCACTCCTGTACTGAGGGGTTTACGAGAACAAGCTCCTGCTAAACAAATTCACCTTATGATTCCAGAACAATATCGACCTGTTTTTGAAAACAGTCCTTATGTTGATAAGGTTTTAGACTTGAACGAGAGAATGTATAATTACTATACAAACAAGTGTGACCTTTCCAAGGCATGTGCTCGTTATGAGACCTCAACATTAAACGCAAATAAAAAGATTTCTAAAACCAGAACAGAAGTATTTTGCGAACACGCTGGAGTAAAGTCATCTAAACCAGAGTTATTCTTATCTCAAGATGAGAAACTATGGGCTAAAAAATTTCTTAAGAACTATAAGAAGGACATTGTTATAGGTACCGCATTAAGGTCTGCAGAGAGATATAGAGATTGGCCAATAGAATATTATCATAAGTTATTTGGTATGCTAGATCAAGAGCATGCAGAGATTAAATTTTTAATTCTTGATCAAGAACGCAAATGGGATTTTGAAACAGACAACATCATAGATGGTGCTGGGTTTGGATTTAGGAAATTTATATCTTTAGTGAACCAGTGTGACCTAATACTAACACCAGACACTAGCCTATTGCATGTGGCTGGGGCTTTTAACAAAAAGACAATAGCTTTGTTCGGCCCTATTGGTGTCAAGCCCAGATGTAGTTTATATCCAAGTACTAAAGTCATTACAGACAGATCGCTAGATTGTTTACCGTGTTGGAGAAATGCACACATACCTTGTTCTGTCAATGGCAAACTAGATGAATCAATGTGTATGGAAAACATTGAACCTATAAGGGTGGCAAATATTATATTAGAGGAGATAGCAAATGGCAAAAAATTGGGAACATGATCTTGAATTTAAAGGAGCTTCCAAACTAGCCAAACAGATAGGACGTATTGTTGTTGGTGAACATAAGTCATTTATGGCTTATCAGTTTGCTAAACAAGCTAGAAATTTACCTGGCGATGTCGCTGAGTTTGGAGTATTTATGGGAGCCACTGCTAAATTAATAGCATATGCGGTTAAGGGGAGTGGTAAAAAGGTTCATTTATTTGATACTTTTGAAGGACTACCTCAACCCACTAAACCCATTGATATACATAATAAGGGGGAGTTTAACGTCCCATTTGATAAGGTGGAGGCATTTTTTCAAGATACCCCCGAGGCAGTCTTTCACAAGGGATTTTTTCCCGACACAACTAAAGGGCTAGAAGAGCTTCAGTATTCATTCGTACACATAGATGCAGACTTATATCAATCAACCCTAGATGGTTTCGATTACTTCTACCCTAGGATGTGTAAGGGGGGTATTATTCTTTTAGATGATTATGAGTGGCCTCATACACCAGGTGTTAAAAAAGCTGTAGAAGAATGGATGAAGGATAAACCAGAGCGAATTATCGTTTCTTCGTTGGATCATCAGGCTTTTATTATCAAGGTGTAATATGGGAAAAATTAAACTTAATCACTTACTACCAATATTCACTGCGCCGGATCGTGGCAGAAACAATATTGGAGACACCTTTATAGGTATTGGAATACAATATCTTGTGGAAAGAGTTGTAGATATGCCGCAATGGTTGATAGTGAATAAGTATAATGAAAATGAAACAAAAGAACTATGGCCATATATTAAAGAAGCTGGTTGTATGGTGTTTGGTGGAATGCCCCAGTATCATAATTTTAACCAAGGGACATTCTGGCATGATGACATTCTGTGGGCAGAAATGATAGACAAGTCGGATGTTAAGGTGTTGAACATAGCTGGTGGTGCAGGAAATCAAGGTCCAGACGTTACTCCAGAGGAATTTGTTCGCTACTGTCATCTCGGCGGAAATAAGACTAAAGAGTTTTTAAGATATCGTAAAGAACATAACGTACTGACCACTGTTAGAGATGAGTTCGCACAAAAGTTATTGGAACAAGCAGATATAGACTCTCACCATCTACCATGTGGAGCCACCTTCTCTAGCAAATATCATAACATAGAGCCAGCTAAAGACAGAGAATATGTGGCTCTTGTGTTGTCACAGGTAAATACAATTTGTCTAGATTCATTACCTCGTCCATATAAGCTTAAGATACAAGAGTTTGCGGGTAAGCTTTCGAAAGACAATACTGTAGAAGAAAGGAAAACTCTTCTTCAAAAATTTGAGACCGAGACAAAAAGAACCTTTTTACTAGAGTCCTTCCTGGAGATATATAAAGACCTCAAGAAAGACCAGAAGGTTAAGGTCGTTTGTCACGAACGAAATGAATTTGATTTAATTAAATCGCTTATTCCCATTGACGACATCTTTTTCTCTACTGATTATTCAGCTGTCTTGAGATTCTATGCACATTGTCATACAGTTGTTTCAGCACGATTACACGGCTCTCTTCCTGCTTATGGTATACCGGGAACAAAGGTTGTCAATGTGTCTGTAGATATTCGTGGTAATTCAGTAAAGATTTTACCGAAGATTCAAACTATGAGCATAGAAGACCTTAGTATACATAATATAAGAACAGCTATTAAACTCGCCCAACCATCAGAACTACAAGACCTTGAGAGATATCTACTACAATATGACGAGTTAATTACACAAGGTTTCAGGAGGCTATAAGGAGATTGTCATGACTGAGTATGATCCTAAGTATGACTATATTGAGAAACTAGAAATTGGTGCTGGCGCGAACCCTCGTCCAGGATATGTTCATTTAGATATTAATCCCAATGTAGGTACAGATATTTTAGCAGATGCTGGTAAACCTCTTCCATTGAAAGATGGCTGTGTTGGTGAGTTACTCGCAATTAATATAATTGAACATATCGAATGGTCTAACGTTAAAGACACCTTACGTGAATGGGGCAGGATAGTTAAATCTGGCGGAATTATTAAAATCCACACTAATGATATCTCTGGTATTATCCCACTCATTACACAAGATGACCCTAACTGGAATAAGGATATTGGTTATCAACCCTTTGGAGGGAATGAAGATAAGTGGGCCTACCTTAATCATTTTGTAATGAGTACACATGTTCCTTATAATATGCATCGGGCTGTCTTTACTAAGCCTCAGATGGAAAAATTATTAAGAGATGTTGGGTTTGATAACTTTGTCCATTTGCCTTGCGGTGCAAAAATGATGTACATTCAAGGGACAAAAATTTAAAAGGAGATATTCATGGCTAATGAAAATAATGCCTGGACAAGTCGAAAGTATAGAACAGGATGGTATCTCACCCTCTTATCTACAGTGGTCCTTATTGCACCATTTGTATCAGGGTTCTTTCTTGCGTCGGCCTGTACTGAACTAATTGATGGTGCTCAGTGGCTAACGTTTTTAGCAGTGTTATGGGGTGCTTATTTTGGCGCCAATGTTGCTGAAAAACACATGGTGTTTCAATCTAAAGATACCAAGGTTGAAATAGTAACAAGTATTCCATCGCAAATAGACCCACCTAAGGACGGAGAATAATATGAGTACAACAGC
>Ga0255052_10003660_pt1 | contig 10595 bp, 8 predicted proteins | sample JV7_2_21_MG_FD_188632 | JGI IMG/M metagenome (GOLD analysis project Ga0255052, IMG submission 188632) | Seawater microbial communities from Jervis Inlet, British Columbia, Canada - JV7_2_21 | ecosystem: Environmental > Aquatic > Marine > Inlet | place: Canada: British Columbia | collected...
TCGGTTTCCACCACCTGACGTTTACGACGGCGGGCAAGCCGGTCCTTGGCCGAGACGGTGGCCGTCTCTTCCTCTACCTCCTCGCGGCGTGAGATCACCTCGCGCGGACGCCGTTGCAAAGTTTCGCCGGTGATGATGGCTCGCACCGTTGCCAGATCGAGGGTGTCCTCTTCGCTGGCGACAGTGACGCCAATCGAGCGCAGCTTGAAGATCAGCACGCGCGATGAGATGCCCATGGTGTGGGCCAGGTCGACGACTCGAAGCTGCTCCATGCTTCCTCACTCCTCCCCGACCGCGGACTCCGCTGCCTCGGCGAGGTTCTCCTCGAGGGATTCGGAGGCCGTGTCCAGGAGCTTTTGGGCGGTGACCGGTCCGATGCCGGGGATCGTGGACAGCTCCTTCGCGTCCCGTGCGAGAAGGTCCTGGACCGTGTGGATCCCGTGCCCCTGGAGACGCTCACGCAGGCGCTCAGTGAGAGATTCCATTTCCTCGAGAGGGATGATCTCGTCATACGACACGGCTTCGGTTGCCACATCAAGCTCGGGAATCTCCTCTTCTTCGGAGATGCCCTCCATTTCCCGCAACATTGACGCGAGCGCCGACGCGAGCTCGTCCTTCACCGCTTCCTGACTCTTGATCTCGATACGACAGTCAAGGAGCCTGGAGGCCAGACGTACATTCTGGCCCCGCTTGCCGATGGCCAGCGACAGCTGCTCGGTGCCGACGATGACATCGAGCACGATTTCCTTCTTCTCTTCGGTCAACGACTCACCGTTCTCGTCGAGGATCGGTTGGCCCTCTTCATCTCGGAGCACCACCGTGATCGGTTCCTCGCGCACCGCAACCCGGTTGATCTTGGCCGGAGACAGAGCGTTCTGCGCGAAGGAGACGAGGTCACTGTTGAATGGGATAATATCGATCTTCTCGCCCTTGAGCTCACGGGTGATGGCCTGGACTCTCGAGCCCTTGAGGCCGACGCAGGCACCGACCGGGTCGACGTCGCTGTCCTTCGAGAAGACCGCCACTTTGGCCCGTTCTCCCGGTTCGCGGACACAGACCCTGATGATCACGGTGCCGTCATAAATCTCGGGCACCTCCATCTCGAGGAGCTTCTCGAGCAGCATCGGCGAAGTCCGCGAGAGCACCACCTGGGGACGGTTGGCGTCCATGGTGACATCGACTACCACCGCTCGAACACGGTCGCCCTGGCTGTACCGCTCGTGACGCACCTGGTGGCTGCGCGGGACGATGCCCTCGGTGTCGCCGAGCTCGACGATCAGCGCTCCGCGGTCCATGCGTTTGACGATGCCGTTGATCATGTCGCCGACGCGACCGGAGTAGTTCCTGTAAATCACCGCCCGCTCGGCCTCGCGCACCCGCTGAAACAGAACCTGACGGGCCGACTGAGCGGCGATGCGACCCAGTACCGACGTGTCGAGGGCCTCGAGCTTGACGACGCCGCCGACTTCTGCCGAGGAGTCGATTGCCTGCGCCTCTTCGAGGGTCACTTCGATTTCGGGATCCTCGACCTCTTCCACCACGTCACGCGCGGTCCACGACTCCACCTCGCCGGTTTCGAGGTCGATGTCGGTGTGAACATTTCGTTCCTTGTAGTGCTTGCGCGCGGCCGACGAGATCGCCTCGGCGACGGCGTTGACCAGAATCTCGGCCTCGATGTCACGTTCCGCGGCCATCTGCCGGACGAGCATGTTGATGTCGAGCTTCATGAGCGGGCTTTCCCTTCCTTCAGGATCGAGGTCCAATCCACTTCGAGGCGTGCCTCGAAGATCTCGTCGATCGGGAGCTCGATCTCCTGGCCGGAGTCGTCGAAGATCCGAATGACGTTGTTTCGCGTTCCCATCAACTCGCCGACGACGGTTCTCTGGTCGCGGAACGACGGTGCCATGCGGATCTTGACGCGTTGGCCTACGTAGCGCTCGTAATCGTCGCTCTCGTAGAGCTTGCGATCGAGACCGGGAGAGGACACCTCGAGGGTGTAGTGGTGGCGGAAAGGTTCCTCGACATCCAGCATCACCGATGCCTGCCGCGATATCACCGCACATTTGTCGAGGTTGACACCTTCAGGGCCGTCAACCACCAGGCGCAGAATGGTCTTCGACCCGGAGCCCACGACCTCGGTCGTAACGAGCTCGAGCCCCTCGTCCGCCACGATGGCGGAGAGTTGATCCTGCACTGCCTGTTCCAGCTTCATTTCTCTCCCCGCTGCAGAAAAAAAAGTGGGCCTCGGGCCCACTTTCCAATCGAAAGCAGCAGCGGGTTTTATAGCACATAGATGTCGAGGGCGCAAGCATTTCCGCCCAGATCCGTGCCCGTGCCCGTCTCCGTCTCCGTGCCCAAATTTGGCCTGGAGAAGCGAAATCTCGAAATCCAACGCAGAGTCGCAGAGTCGCAGAGGCACAGAACCGCCGACGCACCCAAAATTGCCCACAGATCACGCAGATCACGCAGATCCACCCGCTTGTCGCGGCGTAGCCGCCCGGCGGCGAAGGCAGGCCAGCCCAAAAGAACGCAAAGGCGCAAAGGCGCAAAGACGCAAAGAGGTGGATGCTGAGCTTGTGCGGTGATGCCAACAATGGCGGCAGAACGGCAGGCGATCGGGGATCGCCTGTCGCCGGTTAGAAGCCCGCTTGCTCCGAACGCAAGCGTTCGTCGCCGCCGCGCTTCTCACCGGCCGGCGCGCCTGCGGCGCGTCGGTTCTGCCTCACTTTCTTTGTGTCTTTGTGGTTGTGACGGACCTTGATAGCAGGGGGACCCTGCAACCGGCTAAGATGTCGCCATGACCTGGATTGTGGACGAAATCGTGGCGCGGGGTGGCGAGGTGGCCTTCGATGAGTACATGGAGCTCGTCCTGTACCACCCGCAACACGGCTATTACTCGGGTGACAAGCCGCGCTATGGCCGGGACGGCGACTTTTTGACCGCGCCGACGGCGTCCGAGTGGTACGCGAAAGTCCTGACCCGGCTGTTGACGAATATCGCCGCCGATACGGGCCCCGTTCGTCTGATCGATGTCGCATCTGGAGATGGAGCGGTGATTGCCGGTGTCTTCGAGGCCCTCGGCCCAAATGTCGCTGAGGTGTTGGCGGGTGTTGTTTCGGTCGAGAAATCACGGGCTATGCGGGATCGGCAGTGTGATGGATTGCCGACGACATCGGTAGAGGTGCTATGGATCGAGGACGTGTCAGAAATTGGCCCATCATCGCGGCCAACGGTGGTTCATGCTTCCGAGCTGTTTGATGCCCTTCCCGTTGCACGGGTCGTAGGCGCCCAAAAAGGTTATGAAGAGCTTTGTGTTGGTGCGCGCGAGGGTGGTCTGGAATGGCGGCAACGATCGCCGCGCGACGAGGTCGTGGAGTATTTTTCCCACCACGGAATCGATCTCGAAGAGGGACAGATCGCGGAGGCAAACCTCGGCGCTGAACGGTTCCACGCGGAGATTCTCGCGGTGACGGGCCGAAGCGGGCTGAGCCTGGTCCTGGACTACGGGTACGAGGCGAGGCGGCTCTTCGATCCGAGGGGGAGGAAGGGAGGGTCGTTGTCGACCTTCCACCACCACGAGCTGGGTCGTGATCCCCTGACCTTGCCCGGGGAGGTCGATCTGACGGCTCACGTCAACTGGGACGACCTGCGGGGCGCAGCGGAAGGTGCCGGTTGGCAAGAGGTCGGACTGTGGCCGTTGGCAGAGTTCCTCGTACGAGCGGGCATCGCCGAAGAGCTCGAGGAACATGGGTTGGGTATGGAAGCCGACCTCGACGCCGCCACGATCACCGCCCGTCAGGAGGTCAAACGCCTCCTCGACCCGGAGGGAATGGGCTCAGACCTCAAAATGCTCATTCAGGCCAAAGGCGAGATGATCGACACCGCCCGCCGGGCGCTGTCAATCGAATGAGGAATTAGTCCCCGAGAGGATGCCAGGCACGCCTCGTCGACGATGAGGACATCGTCGTCTCGGGATGCCAGGCACCTCCGGTGGGCGCGCTAGCTTCCGGCTCTGAGTTCCTCGAGCATCGCTTGGACTGCAGGCACCATCTCCGCGATCGGTGTCGCGCGCTTCTCGCCGTCGCTGCGCAGGCTGAGTTCCACCTCACCGGCCTCGAGGCCACGCCCGCCGAGCACCACCCGGACCGGGAATCCGATGAGATCCATATCGTTGAATTTCACCCCCGGCCGTTCGGGGCGATCATCGAAGAGTACGTCGATGCCGGCCTCTTTGAGCTGGATATAGAGCCCTTCCGCGGCCTCCACCACCGCCGGCTTGTCGGCGTTGAGGACAACCAACACCACCTCGTACGGCGCCAGTGGCAGCGGCCAGATGATGCCCTTGTCGTCGTGGTTCTGCTCGACCGCGGCGGCCACGGTACGCCCCACGCCAAGACCGTAGCAACCCATGATCATCGGTTGGTCATTTCCATCTGCGTCCTGGAAGCGGCAGTCCATTTTTTCGGAGTACTTGGTGCCGAGCTTGAAGATGTGGCCGACCTCGATGCCTCGTTTTTCGATCAGATCTTTGCCGCATGATGGACATGGATCTCCAGCCGTGGCGAGTCGGACCTCTGCCACCGTCGACGGCTCGAAGTCGCGACCCGGCTCCACCCCGACCAGATGTGCGTCGGCGGCGTTGGCGCCGGTGGCCGCCACCTCCAGGGCCATGACGGACGGGTCGGAAACAATCCGCACTCCCTCGAGGCCCACCGGCCCCGAGAAGCCCTGCGGACCGCCCGTGATCTCCTCGATTTTGGCCTCGGAGGCGAGTTGGAGATGGGTGCATCCGAGCTCGTTCTTGAGCTTGACCTCGTTGACCTCGAGATCGCCACGGATCAAGACCGCAACAAACTCCTCGTCGGTTTCGAAGATCAGGGTCTTGATGAGGTGGGCTGGCGAAATGCCCAGAAACTCGGCCACCTCTTCGACCGTGCGCATCTCCGGGGTGTCGACAGACCTGGGCCGGTCACTGCGATCGAGCGGCCAATCCGGCGCCGACGCCACCGGTCCCGCCTCCGCCTTTTCGACGTTCGCGCCGTAATGGCAGGCCGGACACGAGAGGATCGCGTCTTCCCCGGTGTCGGCGAGGACCATGAACTCGTGCGACTCCGAACCGCCGATGTTGCCGGTGTCGGCTTCGACCGGGGTATAGCCGAGACCGCAACGTTCGAAGATTCTGCAGTAAGCCTGCTCCATCGCACGGTAGGCCTTGTCGAGATCTTCGGCGTCGGCGTGAAAGGTGTAGGCGTCCTTCATGACGAACTCACGACCTCGCATGAGACCAAACCTGGGTCTTATTTCGTCGCGGAACTTGGTCTGGATCTGGAAGAGGTTGACCGGTAACTGGCGATACGAGGTGACGGTCCGCCGCACCATGTCGGTAATCACTTCCTCATGTGTCGGGCCAAAGCAGAAATCTCGCTCGTGACGGTCGTTCATCCGTAGCAACTCGGGCCCGTACTCGAACCACCGCCCGGACTCCTGCCACAGCTCCGCCGGTTGGATCGCGGGCATGACTAACTCGGCGGACCCGGCCCGTTCCATCTCCTCGCGGATGATGGCCTGGAGCTTTGACAGCGACCTCCAGCCAAGCGGCAGATAGTTGTAGATGCCGGCCGCGACCTTCGAGATCAGTCCGGCCCGGGTCATCAATCGGTGTGAAACGACCTCGGCGTCCGAGGGATCCTGACGCAGTGTGTGAATGAATGTCTGGGTCCAACGCATGTTCAGCTCCGTTTCCCGGCGCGGTTGTTCCGGGCCGGGCGATGATTGCGGGTGAGATCGCCGATCAATCCGCCGAGACGGCGAACGTGATCGAGCAACTCCTGATCGATGCCGCCCTCCGGGCCCCCGTTGGCTTCACGAAGGGCCTCTTCGGCGCCAGCGGCATCTCCTGTCCCGAGACGGGCGAGGGCAAGCTGACGCAATAATGGCGGCTCGGCCCCTCCTGCTCGCGACGCCTGCTCGAGGTATTGCATCGCTTCCCTGTACCGCCCCCTTTTGAGGGCGATTGAGCCGAGCGCCGCGAGCGGATAATGGCGCAGCTCGCGGGGGGCTATCTCCAATGCGTCGCGGGCGAGGTCGCGGGCAGCGGCCAGGTTGTCGCCAAGCTCCGCCTCCGTGACGGCGAGCTCGTACGTCGCCATGCCGCGGGCCAGTTCATCGATATCCTCGTCCTGGCAAAGACGGGTTGCGATCCGGCGTGCAGCGCGGAGTCTGCCGGCGTGTCGAAGCGACTCCAGGAGTGCCACGACTGCGGCCGCCTGGTAGGGCGAACCCTGCGGCCTTTCACGCAGAATCGTATGAGCGTAGGTGATCGCTTCACGAATCCGGCCGAGGGCCGAGGCGAGAAGGGCCGCCGTGGCCTGAAGCTCGGGTTGGCCTGGCGCCGACTCAAGAGCTTCCGCATAGAGATCGAACGCGCCTTCTGGATTTCCCTCCTCGAGGGCTGTCTCGGCTCGCCGGACCAGGCGTGCACTGTCATTCGGGAGGTCATGGGGCGGAGTGCCGCTCAGAAGGCGCACGGTTTCCTGGTACTGAAGGCGTTGTGGGTCGAGACGAAGGACACGCTGAAAAGCATCCAGGGCCTTGTTGGTCCAACCGCGTCTGAGGTATGCAATGCCTAGGTGATAGAGAGCATCCTCGAACTCTGGCGCCAGCTCCGTGGCGCGTCTGAGAGCTTGGACAGCGCGCCCGCTTTGACCGAGCTCGAGCCGGCTGAGACCCAAGAGGTACAAGCTCTGGGGTGCCTCTTCGAGCCTCAGGCTTTGCTCCAGATGGGCGACCGCGTCACGGTGCTCACCACACACGACCTTGAGGGCGCCGAGAGTGAAATGTGGGAGAAATGCGTCGGGAGCCATTTCGCGAGCACGGGTGAGGGCGTCTTCGGCCTCGTCCCATTGGCCGAGATCCGATGCCACAGCACCGAGGTACACGAGAGCTTCAAATTGGGGGCCGCGCAGTTCGACGACCTTTCGGAAAGCGATTCGGGCGGTTTCGAGCTCGTTTGAGTGGAATGCCGCTTCTCCGATAAAAGACCACAGCTCGTCGCTGTCAGGTGCCATCGCTGCAAGATCGGTGAGCATCTCGCGGACGATAGCCGTGTCCGAACCGACGAGGGCGAACTCGAGGGCGCGGAGCTTGTCACGAAACTCGTCAGTGGCCTGGCCGGAGTGGGAGGCCTGAGAAAGAATGCGTTCGGCATGGGCCTTGAAACGTCGCGACAGATCGCGGGAAAGCAGCTCCCGATCAGCGACACTCTCCCAGCCGTCGACAACTTCGGAACGAGTCACGATGCCCTGGGTTTCGAGGAGCCCCCCGAGGGATTGAATTCCGGCATGGGCGACGGTCAAATTGTGCTCGAGCTGTGCCAGGTGCTGGCCGGTTGGGGCGAGCGCCCGCGACAACCGGCGCACGCCGTCCTCCAGAGCGCTGATTCGTTCGAGCAGATGTTCCTCGAGATCCTCCTGGGCCTGGATGAAGAATTCCTCGGTGGTTTCGGCCGATTCAGCGACACCCGAGACCACCAGCAGCTTGTTTCCACATCGGTGACACGCCTCCTGTTCGGAGGGGTTGACGGCGCCACAGGACTGGCAAAACAATGCTTCAGCCCTCGGAGTGCGCGGTTTGACAGCATCTGGTCATTTTTCAATCCAAGGTTTCATCATGGCCGAGTGCGGCGAGTCGTCCGATGGGTGAAGGAGCCGCTGCAGGTCGCGACCAGCGCCGCAGGAGCGAGTTTGTGGCCTGCGGCTTATAAGAGGCTTTCCAGCTTCGACGTGAGGCTCGTCTTGTCGGTGACGCCCACGATGCGATCGGCGATCTCGCCATTGTTGACGAGGAGCAGAGTCGGAATGGCCTGAATTCCGTACTTGACGGCCGTGTCTCGATTGGCGTCCACATCAAGCTTACCCACCACGACGCGGTCGCCGTACTCTTCGGCAAGCTCTTCGACAATCGGCCCGATGACACGACACGGTCCACACCACACCGCCCAGAAGTCAACCAACGCGGGCTTGCCCGCATTGAGGATCGTATCTTCGAAGTTCGCGTCGGTGATTTCCACTGCTTGACCTGCCATCGAGTCGTGCCTCCATGCTCGCAATCTGTCCGGCGGTGCGCGGACGGACAGATCATACACCATCGCTGTGGTGCACAGAGGGCGAGTCTTCACGTCCTCCGAGGATTCAGTCGGATGAACCGCCGATATCCTCGAGAACCGCTTTCGCAGCCTTTTCCCCGTACGCGACGGCGTAGTTCTGGCCACGATCTTCAGGGAAGATCTGCGCCATCGTGCAGAGATAAAGTCCGGGCACGCTCTGTCGGAACGGTGGAATCCTACTCCGATATCCAACAGGTACCACCGGTTGCGCGTACTCGGCCCTGAAGTGGTGGCTCTTCACGATCCACGAGGGGTCGAAAGCCCTGTTAACCCGAGTCAGGGCCGGGAGGTAGGCAGCGATGACCTCTCTCTTCGGGGCGTAAAAAAGCGGGTGGTCCGGGAAAAGGTAGTTCGAGATATAGAGGATATGGCGACCGCCGTAGCGTTCCCTCGGAATGTAGTTGGTGTGCTCGATGAGGCCACCGAAGGGCATGTCGGGGTCGGCAATGTTCAGCCAGTAGAAGGGGGTCAGCGATTGATCGAGCTCGAGGATGGTGCAGATGGCGCCGGTCGCCCTGAGATCCGCGAGATGACGCCGTTCATCGTCCGCGAGAAGATGGCCCGCAATCTCGAGATAATCCGGCACCGGAGTTGCGACCAGAGTTCGATCGGCGGTCCACGACGAGTTGCGGGTGGAAATCGTGAAGTTGTTGTCACTGCTCTCGATGCGTTGCACCGGGTCGCTCAGAAAGAGCTCGGTCCCGTTGTTTTCGAGCCGGTTTTCGAGCGCCTCGACGAATTTCGCGAACGAACCCCTCATATAGCCGAGCCGTTCGCCCATCCCTGACGCGGAACGCGATTTTCCGCGTAGACACAGCTTGCCCCAAAGCCACACCATCGCGACCTTGTCAGCATCCTCGGCAAACTTCTGGTGGAAGAGTGGTCCCCATACCTTCTGCCAAACCCTCTCTCCCTGGTGGCGACGAATCCATTCAGAAGCGGTGACGTTTTCGAATCGGGTAGGGTCTTTGCTGCGCTGGAGGAGCAGGGTCGAGATCGCGAAGCGAGCCTTGTCGAGCAGCGAGAGGGGCTGGAAGCGGAGCAGGGACTGTGGTGTCCCGAAGTCCCACATCCGGCCCTCTGTCCAGATGCCCATCCGCGAGGGGAGCCAGTCGATGAGGTCGGCGACTCCGAGTTCCTCGGCGAGAGCGACGTACGACGTGTCGCTGGTAAAGAGGTGGTGATAAAACGCTTCGAGGGGCTCGCCCTCGACCTCCATGACGCGAGCGAGACCGCCGGGACGCGGATAACGCTCAAACACCTTGACCCGGTGACCCGCTTCGGTCAGGCGAAGGGCTGCTGTCAGACCGGCGAGACCAGCGCCGACAACGGCGACATCACAGGTTCGAGCAGCGCTCACAAGGGAGCCACGTTTCGCATTGTTGCATTGCAGCAATGGCCGGCCTGGGCACCGCGAATCGCATCTATTCGTTGCAACAATGCGAAACGTGGCACCCTGGAAACTTTCTCAGAAAATGACGTTCTTGATGTAGAACGTCTGGGTCTGCGTTTCACCGCTAGCCAACTCTTTGGCGAGCGCCGGGGTGAGGCGGAAGGTCCCGGCCGGTTTGCCCGAGGTTTGGGTCATTTTCAGCTCGACCGCGGCAGGGGAGATTTCCGGGTGGATTCGGTTGATCAGGACGTACGCCTCGGCCACGGTCTCCAGCGCGTCGAAGACCTCCCTCTCCGAGTCGGTTGTGGTCTGGACGAAAAAGTGGTCAGGTTGCGTGCCGCGGCTGGTTGTATAGATCAAGAGTTCCTTTTCATCAAAGATCTTGGAAAATGCCTGATCGACCCGCTCGTCGTGGTACTTCTCAGACTGCAATTTGATGCCTGGCGTCGGCACAGGAGTCGGCTCGGCGGTGGTGCCGAGAGCCGGTCCTCTTTCTCCTCCGGCGTCGATCGTGGCGTGCTGCCCGAGAGACGTGAATGGGGTCGGCGTCGGAATCGGAGTTCGATGGATCGAGAGCTCCTCGATCATGAGCGCGTTGCCGAGGCCGAGCTGGTTGTACCGCTCGGTTTCCACCAGATCTACGAGCATGAGCGGGTAGCTGGTAAGCGTCCCGGCCGCGAGTATGAGAATCGCGTTCGGCCCTTCTATGCGCATCGGTTCCCTGCACCGGATCTTGTGCCCACTCTTGAGAATCACCACATACCCCTGGGCTGCGGCCACAACCGCCACCACGAGGAATACTGCCGTCACGAAGCCTAGAACACGTAACCGAGCCATGATGCTGACCTCCATATTTCATTATAACTGTTAGCTTTTCGAAACGTCAGGAAGCCCTGGAAATCAGCCCCAGCAGTTCGTTGCGCCCCTTGGTGCCGGTTTTGCGGTACAGGTGTTTGAGGTGATCTCGAATCGTATGCGGGCTGATACCGAGTTCGTCGGCCATCGCCGCCGTGGTGAGGCCCCGGCCCAGGAGTCGTA
>Ga0255052_10003661_pt1 | contig 10595 bp, 10 predicted proteins | sample JV7_2_21_MG_FD_188632 | JGI IMG/M metagenome (GOLD analysis project Ga0255052, IMG submission 188632) | Seawater microbial communities from Jervis Inlet, British Columbia, Canada - JV7_2_21 | ecosystem: Environmental > Aquatic > Marine > Inlet | place: Canada: British Columbia | collected...
AATCTCCTGAATCGCGAGTTTGAGGTGACCACACTCGATACCGTATGGGCGGGCGATCTCACCTACATCTGGACCCAGGAGGGCTGGCTGTATCTAGCCGTGTTGATGGATCTGTGCTCGCGCTACTGGAGTTTCCCCGCTTTCGTGGACACTTCAATAGGCCCGCATGATGGGCCAGGAGGTGTTCGATGGGAACGAGTCGAAGGAGATTCAGTCGGGAGTTCAAGCTGGAGGCGGTACGGATGGTCGCCGCCATCGCCGGGCACGCCACCGGCGACGCGTTCATGCCAAACACCTGTCCCACAAGCATCCCAAGCCCAAGACACCCGGCGAGCGGATCCAGATCGATACCCTGCATCTGGGCCTCGAGCCCGGCCGCTGGCTCAAACACTTCTCGGCCGCCTGCCCGGTGTCGCGCTGGACGGTCGCCGATGTCTACGATCGTGCCACCAGCACCTCGGCAGCTCGCTTCCTGGGAAAAGTCCTCGAACAGTCTCCGTTTCCCATCGAATCCATCCAGGTCGACGGGGGCAGTGAATTCATGGCCGCTTTCGAGGCCGCCTGCCAACAGCACGGCATCCCCCTCTACGTGCTGCCACCCAAAAGCCCCAAACTCAACGGCACGGTGGAACGCATGCAGGAGACCTGGAGAGGCGAGTTCTACGAAGCCTATGAGCTACCCATCACCGAACTCCGACCCCTCGTCCAACGATTCCAAGACCTCTACAACACCTACAGACCGCATCAGAGCTTGCAACGACAAACACCAGCACGCTATCTTCAAAATCTAATGCCAGGGGTACGACTCCCACCATCTGTCTCACATGTCCTGAGCTAGGACACGAGCTTGCGCTTGGACGGCATCTGCATCAAGATGGAGGCCGAGAGGCACGACCCGCGACCGTGGGCAGTAAAGCCCCACTCGGTGTCGCCCTCGCGGAGGAATCCTCGAATCGAAACGCGCCCAGTTCGCGACATGCGTTCAACTCCGCCACCATGCTCGTTCTCCTGCTCGCTCTCGCTGCACTGCCGGCCCTGAGCCAGGATCCACTGATCAATGAGACCGATGCGACGATGCCCGAGTCCAGCCTCGGCAATGTCATCCAGACCGCCCGCACGCACTACGACTCGGGCGTGCGAATGATGAAGCAGGCCGCTAAGCTGGAGGCCAAGATCGACGAGGCCGAGACGCCCGAGAAGCGCGACAAACGCGAGAAGAAGGTCGCTTCACTGCGTGAGGGCGCTATGGGTCAGTTCAAGGAGGCGATCGGCTACAACCCACAGATGCTCGAGGCCTACGCCGGCCTGGGCGCCGCCTTGAGTGAGTTTGGCCGGCCCGACCAGGCCTTGAGTGTTTGCGCCCGCGCCCTCAAGATCGATCCAGAGGACGAAGAGAATTTTCACGGCTGGGCCGAGGCGCTGCTGGACCTCAACATGCTGGGCGACGCCACTCAAGCCTACGTTTCGCTGCGCGAAACGAGGCCAAATCAGGCGGCGACACTCATGACCCTGATGAAGAGCTGGCTCGCGGAGAAGCGCACAGATCTCGGCGAGCTTGAAGAAGCGGACGTCGAGCGCCTGGCCGACTGGATCAAACTCCAGGAGGACGGCGCCGGCTGAGCGACCGAGTTCTGGTGCACCTGCTTACGGCCAGCCGATATCTACATGGGCGGCTCTTGACCCCGTTAGTTGATCCACACCGACTCTTGTTTCCGAAGTAGTGTGCAGGCAGAAATCAGATGGATTGGATCAAAAGGAGGAAAGCATGAAGCAGAGAGTCATTGTTGGAATGGCGCTGGTTGTGGCGTTGGTGCTGGCATTCGCACCGCTAGTGGCTGCGGAGAAGATCCCGATCATCGCCAAGTACAAGGCGAATGCTCTGGCGCAGGGTGGTCCGACGGGCACCACGATGGTGCAAATCAACATCTATCGTTGGTCCTCTGATGAGGAGCGCAGTGAAATCCTGGAGGTGATCAAGAAGGCGACAGCCGAGAATCGCCCCAACAGTCGCGATGTCGCCAAGGCGCTGCGCGGTCAGAAGAAGACGGGCTACGCGTTCTTTGCCGGCAAGCAGGGTTATCCGCTGCGCTACGCGCGCTCGTTCGATATGGGAGACGGCAAACGACAGATCATTTTGGCCACCGATCGGCCGGTGACGTTCCAGGAGGCCATGGATCAGACCCGACTCGGGGACTTCGACGTCACGATGGTACTGCTGACTGTCGACGAGGGCGGCAAGGGTGAGGGCCTCTTGTCCATGGGCACCGAGGTGAAGTGGAACGATTCGACCAACAAGCTGGAGATCACCAACGTCACCTCACAGCCGATCAAGCTGGGTGACGTCCGACCTGCCGAATAGCAGGTCGACTCTATGGTCGCTGGCAGCGGTCGGCCAGCAGGCTGGCGTTGGTGCATGAATCGGCGTCGGTCCCCAGGCTAGCATCGTCTCGGACCGGCGACGCTAAGGTTCCGCCTCATCCGGGAGCACTCCACCCGGCACCGGGTCCGCACGCTGTGCCGGGTGCTCGAGGTGTCTCCGAGTGGCTACTACGCCTGGCTCTGCCGCCCGGAGAGCCGGCGCAAGCGGGAGGATCGCCAACTGCTGCACCAGATCCGGGTCATCCACCGGCAGAGCCGGAGAACCTACGGCAGCCCACGCATCCACGCCGAGCTGCGAGCGCGGGGAGTCCGCTGTGGCCGGAACCGGGTTGCACGGCTGATGCGCGAGGAGGGTATGCGTGCCAAGGCTCCTCGCCGGTTCAAGCTCACCACCCGCGCGGCCAAGAGCCACGCGGTGGCTCCCAACCGCCTAGACCGCCGTTTCGAGGTTGAGACACCAAACACCCTCTGGGGCGGCGACATCACCTACGTATGGACCGGGGAGGGATGGCTCTATCTGGCAGTGCTGATGGACCTCTGCTCGCGCAAGATCGTCGGCTGGTCACTCAGGGAGCGGCTCAGCGGAGAGTTGACCCTGGAGGCGCTGGAGCGGGCTCTGGAAGTACGCCAGCCGGGGCCGGGTCTGCTGCACCATTCGGACCGTGGGAGCCAGTACACGGCGGCGGTGTACCGAGCGAGGCTCAGAAGCCAAGGGCTCGAGGTGAGCATGAGTCGTCGGGGTAACTGCTGGGACAACGCGCCGCTGGAGAGCTTCTTTGCGACCCTCAAGAAGGAGCTGCTGCGGGACGCGGGGTTCGCAACCAGAGGGCAGGCGCGGGTGGCGGTCTTCGACTACATCGAGGGCTTCTACAACACACGGCGGCTGCACTCGGGACTCGGCTATCTCACGCCTGCACAGTATGAGGCGCGGACGTTGTGAGATAATCTGCCGTCACCGAATCAAGGTTCGTGGGCCAGGTAGGGCGGCCGGCCCAGCAAGACGAGGAGGTCCCAGATGAACATCGAGCGTGTTTCAGTGGTAGTTGCGACCAGTGTCCTGGCTCTGTGCCTGGTTGGGTGTCAGCCGGGAACCGAAGGGCCCGCCGAGGCTCCCGCCGAGTCCGCAGAGACCACCGCCTCAGCCGGCGTGGTCGAGGTCACCACGGCCGAAGACGCGCCCGACGACTTCGCCTTTGTCGCCCCACCTCGGCTGGCCTCCGGCTGGACGACCTTCCGCATGACCAACACCGGCGAGCAACCGCACTTCATGCTCCTGTGGAAGCTCCCGGAGGGCGTCGAGTTTGCCGACTACGCGGAGTTCGGGCGCATGTTCCAAGAAGAGTACGACCACTACTTCGGAGGTGAGGCCACGCAGGACGAGATGATCGGTAGCATCGTCGCGGGTCTTCCCGAATGGTTCGGCGAGCTCCGCGGCATGGGCGGCGTGGCTCTGACCTCTCCCGGCGTCACCGCCGAGACGACCGTGCTGCTCGAGCCTGGCGACTACGTGATGGAGTGTTACGTCGTCACGCCGGAGGGCGAGTTCCACGGCTCGCTGGGCATGCTTCGGCCGCTGATCGTCACCGAAGAGAACACGGGCCTCGAGCCGCCGGAGGCAGACGTCCACATCACCCTGTCGAACTACGCAATGGAAACCGAGGGCGAGCTAGGCGCGGGCGAGCACGTGATCGCCGTTCACGCCACCGAAGACGCCGAAGGGATCATCCTCCACGACGTCAACCTGGCGCGTCTGAGCGCCGATGCCTCTCTCGAGGAGATCAGCAGCTGGATGAGCTGGATCGACGGGCTCCGTACGCCCGCGCCGGCGGAGTTCCTCGGCGGTGCCGACCATCTCGCGGGCGGCAGCACCAGCTACTTCCGCGTCAGCCTCGAGCCCGGGCGCTACGCCTTCGTCTCCGAGGGTTTCGCGACCCAGGGCATGGTCCACGAGTTCACGGTGCAATGAAGGCGCGACGCCCTTCGTACCACATCCCCGTGGGAGTCTGGGGCTGACCGGGAGATGGACCGATGAGGACAGCCGAGAGGCTTAACTTGGTGTCCACCGAAGTGGGGCACATCCAGAGCTTCGCAAGGAAGCAATGGCAAAGATAGCTGAGACGGAACAGCTTAAGGATTCCGTCGAACGGCTTAAGGAGGAGCATAGTACTGCCAAAGAGCTGCTTAAACTGCCGGAGGAATCACTCGCTAGGCTGCTGAACCGAGCGAGTTCAAAGGGGCGTTGGCGCGGTGTCATAGAGGGGGCTGTAATCGGGTTCATAACGGGAGTGGCTTCGAGCGGGCTAGTTTGGTATCTGACTAGTCAGAGCCCGGCGCCCTAGTGGCGCTCTTCTCTGGCCCCTCCCACTGCTCGGCCTGATCCCGTTGTCCCGGCACCACTCCCGGTACATCTCCATCAGCCGGCGCTGCATCGGGTCGGGGTCGTCGCGGAGCTGGCGCAGCAGGATGCGGATGCCCAGCTCGGCCATGTAGGTGAGTCTCGCGAGAGGGCGGAGCGTTACACCATGCCTCATGAAGAAGACCACGCGGGGAAAACGAGCCTCATCGCTTGCCCGACTCGATGTAAAGGATAAGTCCCTCGTGGTGCACTTTCTCAGTGCGTCCCTGATCCACCATATCCTCCAGTTTTGTCAAGAGGAGGCGTTTCAGGCGGGCAACGTTCACTCTGCGGACGGCAAGACCTTCGAAACGGCGCTCGGGATCCTGTGCGGTAAGCTTTAGGTCGGCCCACTCCTCCTCGGTGCACCCCGCCTGTTCTGCGCGCAGCTTGGCCAGGGCCATCCGTTCCATCCCGGCTACGTTCTTCTTGAGGTTGCCAAAATTCGTGGCCCAATCCAGCTCGTCCAGCTGCTTGACGTACTCGGACGGGCTTACCTCCCCCGACTCGTCAACGGCTAACGCAGCACACAAGCGCTCGACCCGCTTGTACCGGGTGATCGTTCTTGGGCTCCAGGTCCCCGTAAAGCGCTCCCGAAGATCATCCAGCATGTCATCGCGAGGCCGACCCGCACGTCGGACTTTTTCGGGATCTCCGGTTCGACGCCATCGCTGGTAGTGCATGGCGCAGAGACCCTTGGCCTTGCGCGGCCGATCGCAGCCGTTCACGGTGCACATTGCGCTACGAATTATGAGCTCTTTAGCGGCAAATTAGTTGCCTTAGTGCCACGGGATCGATGCTCGAACAGGCTCCTCTGACCAGTTGTTCCAGGTGGGCGGGCCGAGTCGCGTGGCGTTATCGAAGGGTTCATTGAAAAGATTCTAGCTTCTGAACCCCTAGCCGATGGGGCTGAGCGGCCCGTAGAGATCATCAGAGCTGAGAGGGCGGCCCCTTTTGCCTCAGGGCCCAGCTCCTAGGATGCCCTAAGGATACCCAGCCGTCCCTGAACCGAGTTGCAGTCCTGGCGGGCGGTGATGGTGACCCCAAGGGGAACGGGCCGCTGGAAAATCAGTATTGATGGTTGGTTTCCGGCGGACGAGCCCCGTCGAGCGGCGTAGCCGATTTGTACCGGCATTCGATCAGCAGTGAGACACGACCGTCTACGCCTTGCACATCCAACTGGCGCAGGTTTTCGGGCGCCCGGCTCAGACTCCCAGCGTCCGAAATTCGCACTCGCTTGGCCTTGAGGCCCGCTGCCGTTTGGCGCTGTCGGCGGTCTGCTCGCTTTGCTGATTTGTAGCTGGCATACGCTCGGCCGTTGCTGGCCCGCCAGCGGCTGCCCTTGCCTGATCCCACACGCCTAGCGCCCCATCTCCGCCAGGCGCTTGATCTCCAGCAGCATCTTGCGGCTCATCACGAATGTGATGGGTTCGATGGGGAAGCGCCCGAAAGCGAGCCTGGTAGCCCACCCGGGGGAGAAATCACTGCGGCCACGGGTGAGGAATCGACTCCTCCCGGCTGATCCGGGCCGGACGGTGAACTGCCACGTAGAAATCCCCCAGCTTTCCTCAGCAGCGATATCGGCCGGGGAGCCGAAGAGAACCAGCGTGTGCGGCGAGTCCACGATTTCGATCCGCAGAGGCGGTGCCGTCGGATGCAAGTAGACCTCATCCCCGACCTCGGGATGCTGATACTCGGGGAGGATCTCGGTGGTGTTGCCGATCTTGCACCCGACCATATTCTCCAGCGTCTGATAGCTGTAGAAGCCGCCGCGCCGCTGGCCGATTTGAGCGATCCACGGCCAGGCCGCTTCCGGCGGTGCAGCGACGTCGATGCCGAGTGTGTAAGACCACTTCGGGTCCGGAACGAGTTCGTCGCCGGGAAGTGGATCGGTCGCCTCGGTCTCCTGTGTGCCCCAGCGCAGGCGCTTCCGTCCTACGAACAGGGTCGCAACGAGATTCCAGGCAACGAGGCCGGCGCCTTCGAGAGCAGCAAGAACCCCGACGCCGGGGGAATGCGTGCTTGTGGCCATGACGCCTCCTCAATGCCATTCTGCCCCGTTCGGCTCACCTTGAGAAGTGCGATACTCAAACCGCGAACGGATTGGGGAGCGGAAACGGAAGTGGCCCGCACCAGCCGACGGGAAGGCACGTATCCGGAGAAGCGTCATGTCGAAGTGTGAGGCGACACTGCGTTTCCACGGAAGGCTCACTTTCACGCCGGTCGACGATTCCTATCGATTCGAGGGAATCGGGACCTTAGAACCTATTCTAGGTGGATTGGTACAAGAATTGGCGTCCCCAACGGGATTCGAACCCGTGTTGCCAGCTTGAAAGGCTGGAGTCCTAGACCTGGCTGGACGTCACCCTGAACTAATGGAGGCTGGAGCCTCGGAATCTCGGTAGGATCAGAGGATGAAATCAAGAGATCGCAACCTCGGGATGGATCGCCCCATTTCGCGCAGAGATCTCCTGCACGGGATGGGCGCGCTGGCGGCCAGTGCGCTGTGTACGCAACACAACTCGATCTTCGCGCTGGATCACACTGGAGCGGCCGGCTATCCGCCGGCACTCACAGGGTTCCGGGGGAGCCACGTTGGTTCGTTCGAGGTCGCCCACCAGCTCGCGCGCACGGGTCGGCGCGATTGGGGAACCGTCCAGACATCCGACTCCGACATCTACGACCTGGCGGTCGTGGGGGGAGGCTTCAGCGGCCTGGCGGCCGCGCACTTCTTCTTGAAGCAGAGGCCAAAGGCGCGGATCCTGATTCTCGACAACCACGACGACTTTGGTGGCCACGCCAGACGTAACGAATTCAAGGTCGGCGGTCGAACGCTCATCGGCTACGGGGGCAATCAGAGCCTCGAAGCGCCATCGGGATACTCCGGTGTGGTGAAAGGTCTCCTGCGAGATCTCGGTGTCGACATCGAGCGTTTCGACACCGCCTACGACCAGGAGTTCTTCAAGAGTCACGGGCTCACAGCCGGTATCTATTTCAATCGCAAGGACTGGGGAGTCGATCGCATTGTTCCCTTCGACCTGGGAACCTTCTACGGTTTCCTCCCCGTGGCGCCGTCTCCGCTCTCACCAAGGGAAGCTGTGGCACAGATGCCGATTTCAGAGCCTGCGAGGCGTGAATTCCTACGCCTGTTGGTCACCGATCAGGATCAGATCCCCGAGATCCCGCCCGATTCAAAAGAGGAGTACCTCTACACCCTCAGCTACCGGGACTTCCTGAGCAAACATCTGAACATTCGCGAGGCGGAAGTCTTCGCCGTGCTGCAGGACCTCACGACTGATTCCGGTGTGGGCATCGAGGCCACCCCTGCCTATGACGCCCTCGACTACGCCGGCCTGCCGGGCTGGGATGCCGCGGGGCTCCACGACTCCGAGGACTACGAGCCCTACATCCATCACTTTCCCGACGGCAACGCCTCGATCGCTCGTCTAATGGTGCGTCAGATGATTCCGGCGGTCGCGCCTGGGAACACGATGGACGACGTGGTGACGGCCCGCTTCGACTACTCCAAGCTCGACCGCGAGGACTCACCCGTGCGACTGCGCCTGGACAGCACTGTCGTCGATGTGGAGCACGAAGGAGATCCCAAGTCGGCCAAGCGACTCGGCGTTTCCTATGTACGCGATGGCCGCGCGTATCGCGTGCTGGCCCGCTCCTGCATACTCGCCTGCGACCACGCGATGATCCCGTATCTGTGTCCCGATCTACCCGCTCCCCAACGCGAAGCACTCGCCTTGCAGATCAAGACCCCGATGCTCTATACGACCGTGGCCCTGCGTAACTGGCAGGCGTGGAAGAAGTTGGGAATCGGTGCCGCAGTTGCACCCGGGAGCTATCACATCAATGCGATGCTCGACTTCCCCGTCAGCCTCGGTGGCTATTCCTTCGCCAGGAGTCCCGATGACCCGATCGCCGTCCACATGGAGCGCTTTCCGCATCGATCCAATGAAGGGCTGACGTTGCGCGAACAGTGTCGAATCGGACGCCGCGAAATGCTCGCGGCTTCCTTCGAGACCATTGAGCGCAGCATACGCAGCCAGCTCGCCGGCATGCTCGGCGGCGGCGGATTCGACCCGGCTCGGGACATCGAGGGCATCACGGTCAACCGCTGGCCTCACGGCTACTCGTACACCTGGTACAACCCGCTCTTCGACCCCATCTATGAGGATGACGATGACGAGCGTTATCCGCACATACGCGCCCGCAAGCGCTTCGGCCGCATCGCGATCGCGAACGCCGACGCAGGCGCGAACGCCATGTTCGAGACGGCGGTCGAACAGGGCCACCGCGCCGTCACCGAATTGACCTGAGAATCGTCCGGCACCTGTTCAGCTCCCGTTCGATCTATTCCGGTCAAGCTCGCGGCTTCTCGTTCTCGGGATCGTAAAGCGGAATCTCGACCGTCTCGGCAGGCCGTCGTTCGCCCAGAATGGCGATTTCCACCTTGGTGCCGGGCTTGGCCGCTTTGGCGTCGATGTAACCCATGGCCAGAGACTTGCCCAGATGGTGGCCGTAGCCGCCGGAGGCAATGCGGCCGACGATCTCATCGCCGATATAGACCGGCTCGTCGCCGATGCAGTCGGCGTCATCGGCCTCGACGACCATGAGGGCCAGTCTGGCTTTGATCCCGGCCTCTATCTGGTCGAGCAGCGCCTGACGGCCAACGAAGTCGCCCTTCTCGAAATCGACGAAGCGGTCCTGGCCGGCTTCGATGGGCGTTCTTTCACTGGTGATCTCGCCGCCCAGCATCAGATAGCCTTTCTCGAGCCTGAGGGAGTTGAGCGCTCTCAAGCCGTAGTTAGCGATGCCGAACTCCTCGCCCGCCTCCATCAGGGCCTGATAGATGGGCCTGACGCTTTCGGTGGGGCAGTGGATCTCCCAACCGAGCTCGCCGACAAAGCCGATTCGAAGAGCTCTGGTATCACAGAGGCCGACGAAGATGTCTTGCATGGTCAGGAAAGGAAATCCGCTATTGGAGAGGTCTGCGTCGGTCAGCTTGGCCAGAACGTCCCTCGACCTGGGCCCGGACAGTACGAGAGCACCGTAGCGGTAGGTGACGTTGTCGATCGCAACGCTGTCGTCCTGGGGCATCAGCTTCTGCATCCAGTCCAGATCGTGGCTCTCGGCTGCTGCCGCGCTCACCAAGTAGTACTTGTCATCACAAATCTTGGTGATGGTCATGTCGCACTTGAAGCCACCCCGCTGGTCGAGCATGCTGCTCACTTTGATCCTGCCGATCTTCTTGGGGAGTGAATTGGCGGTGATGTTATTCAGAAAGGCCTGGGCGCCCGGGCCGTGGACTTCGAACTTGGCAAAGCCCGACAGATCGAGAATGGCCACCCTTTCCCGGACAGCCTGGCACTCCCGGCCTACAGCCTCGTGCCAATTGGTCCGCATGTGCGAGTTGACATCGAGCCGGCTCTCGCCCTCGCCGGCAAACCAATTGGCTCTTTCCCAACCGTAGGTGTTGCCGAAACTGGCACCCTGCTGGTCCAGGAGGTCATAGATCGGTGAAGTCTTGACCATTCGTGCAGCCGGCCGGACCTCGTTGGGATATTCGATGGCGTACATCATCCGATAGGTCTCTCGGACCTTCTCGTCGAGGTACTTCTTGTTGGCGTAGGGCCCGAAGCGTCTCGGATCGGCAAATCCCATGTCGATGCCAGGTTCGCCCTCGACGATCCACTCGGCGCAGTGGAGACCGTAGGTGGCGCATTCGGTGATGCCGAAGCAGTGAGCGCCGTTGAGAAAGTAGTTGGGCACCCCGAAGACGGGGCCGACCATGGAGGCACCGTCGGGGGAG
>Ga0255052_10003662_pt1 | contig 10591 bp, 7 predicted proteins | sample JV7_2_21_MG_FD_188632 | JGI IMG/M metagenome (GOLD analysis project Ga0255052, IMG submission 188632) | Seawater microbial communities from Jervis Inlet, British Columbia, Canada - JV7_2_21 | ecosystem: Environmental > Aquatic > Marine > Inlet | place: Canada: British Columbia | collected...
GGTAGCACTCACCAGTCAATTGCATCCGCAAGCACAACGTCAGGCAAGCGGGCAATTTGGCTTCGACAATACACATACCGATATTCTCGAAAGCGAAGAGGTGGCCGCGTATATCCGGGGCCGCATGGAAATAGTGAAAAATGCGCTTCCGGCGCCTCAACTTCGTCTGACACAGCAGGGTGGCTACGACGTGACGCTAGGGGATGAATACTCTCCAACTGCCCAGTACTGGATCCGCAACTACGGAAAATATTTGATGGCCATGACCAAAGGCAAGTACGTTCCTTACGATCCAGAGGAGGAGCGTTTCATCGCCGTCGTCAATGGAGAAAAAGCACCTCGCGACGACGCGGAAAGGGGCTGGCTAAATTTCCTCAGCGAATATCCGGAATTCAAGGGTAACTAACTCCTGGATATGATGCGCTCGAAAGCAGCCGTTCGGCTGTTAGACTCGTGAAGGGCTGCTGCTGACCCAAGGCGGTCATTCACAACTGGATGTTATTCTCCCCTTTGCCCGTGAACTGAGACAAGACAGGCCCTCAGTTGGAAAAGGGGGTAAATTGGAACGGACGGACTGCTTCACAGTAGGGGGTTATTACATATGTTCGCATCGAAACCCGCCCGTTCCAGATAGCGTAGTAATGATCTCCCTTTTGGGGAGAATTCAGGATTCGTACATCTACCTATGGACAAGATTAAGGCTATTCCTGGCGCGAAGAAAAGGCCGCGACTAGATATTAGGTCGTGCGATGTCCCGCCAGTTGTTCTGCCGATGCGCAGCCAATGCCACAGGCGGCACCCATGACAACGGCTGTATTTTCACTTGGATCATTCAATCGAGCACCTTACCGGGATTGAGCAGATTTTTTGGGTCGATCAGTCCTTTCAGACTGCGCATGAGTTGAATCTCGTCGTCAGATCGTGTCGCACCGAGCCACTGTTTCTTCTCAATGCCGATTCCGTGTTCGGCAGAAATCGAACCAGACAATCCCTCAAGGCAACCGTAAACAATTTGGTCACACTGCTCGTGGTGTATGCCGTCTTCGTGTGGCCTCACGAAAATATGCAGGTTACCGTCCGCGATATGCCCGAAAACAAGGCAATCCGCGTCTGGTCTCCAGGCAGCAACTCCTGCTTCCAGCCTCGTGACGTAGGTACTCATCTCTTTGATCGGCAAGCTAATGTCATAGAGATAGGCTGGCAATACCGGGTCGAACTCCTCGCGGACCACCCACAACGCGTCCCGCTCTGACTCTGACTTGGGCAGTATTGCGTCCACGATTTCGCCATTTTCGAAACCGATCTCGAGGAGATTTTGGAAGCGCCGCTCATCAGCTTCTGCGTCGTTGCCCTCCGCCTCCGCAATCACATAAAACGGGTAGTCACGCGATAACGGCGCGACATGTCCGCCCTCATCAGTAACTGCCCTGTAAAAATTGTTCCACATCACCTCATAGGCGCTCAGGGTTCCTGCAAGATCGGATCGCATCGACTGCAATACTTGCACGACTGCATCAAAGGTTTTCATGGCAATCATGGCGGTCTGGCGACTCGTCGATATTGGAAAAAGTCGAACTACAACGCGCGTAACGATTCCCAGGGTGCCTTCGCTGCCAATAAAGAGTTGTTTAAGGTCATAGCCGGTATTGTTCTTCAGCATCTGGTTCATCGACGAAATTACTGTACCGTCGGGCAGCACTGCCTCTAATCCGAGCACCAGATTGCGCATCATCCCGTAACGCATGACATTGAGGCCACCCGCATTGGTTGCTGTTGCCCCACCTATCGTGGCACTCCCTCGTGCGCCAAAATCCAACGGAAAGAGAAATCCCTTGTCGGCAAGTTGTTCCTGGACCGCCTGCAAGATGGCACCAGCCTGAACGACAGCAACGCCGTCCATTTCGTCGACGGACTCGATCTGGTCCATGCATTCCAGTGAAACAATGATGTCATCGGCTGTGGATACTGCGCCTTCGACGATACCAGTTAGCCCACCTTGGGCAACGACGCTTTGTCCATGCTCGAAACACAGACGCAGAACGTCACTGACCTGCTGTGTCGAGCGCGGGCGAAGCAACGCTTTTGCTTCAGTCGGCGAAGAGTCCCAGTAAGACGTGACCCGCCCTGCCAGTTGATCACCAACGACTACCGCGCCGTTCGGTAGGCAGTCGACTAGCTTTTCGACGATATCAGTCATGACAAAACTCGGGCACTCGGTAAATCCAGCCTAGCGTGTCTCCCAACAGGCGCAACCAATTTCTACCCATGAACTGCAAACGCGAGCAGTTCCCCGGTGGCTGCAGCGATCAAGAGGTGACTCCCGCCGGACTACGGGGCTCAGGCGGGGGCCAGGTTTTACGTCGTTCGAAAGTGCAGGAGCGTATGCCCGACTCCAAGACCGTCGTGTTGAGCATTGACGCTAAAGCCTGCAGTTTGCGCGACAGCAATAATGTCCTTGGAGCGGTACATGCGACTCGTTCCGTTGGCAAGACACGTAAAATAGAGTGACGTGGCACTGATGCTGTATGCGGCTGTATCAAATTGCTGACAATCCCAGAATGGCTCAAGAATGAAGAGCGAATCGTCCTTGGCCATAACGCTTGCTGCCTGCTTCAAGATCGCCAGGATTTGTGGCTCTGAGAAACAATCCAGAAACTGGCTCATCCATATTGCGTCCGCGCCGGCGGGCAAGGGTCGCTCCGAATCGAGTAAGTCCAGGTCATACGTGTCAATTCGATTCTGTGCATTGATTCGACGTATTCCTTCCGTAGCCAGTGCTGTTTGCTCCGGCAGATCAACAATGGTTACGCGAACGTCCGGATCGTATTCAATGCAATTAAAAGCCCATGTTCCCGAATTTCCACCAACGTCGAGAATGTGCGCGGGCCGGGACTCAAACACGATTGGTAAGGCCTGCGGGAACGCACTTGTGGAGTAAAAATCATTGAAGTCATGCCAGCTTTTTTTGGCCGGCTCGGGTAGAAGAGATAGAGCCGGATAAATCGTCGGCCAGTCCCCAAACACCTTCAGACCCTCTGGCGCGCCATTCTTGACCGACGCCATCAAGTGCCCCATCGCCTCGTAACACACGTCATGAGAAAAATTAATATTCACTTGCGACATTCGGTCCTCCAACAGGAAGTGACCGACCTTATCCAGCACATAACGGTCTTCATTCATCCAAACCAGACTCGTCGTTAGCCCCATATCGAGCAGCACTTTGACGCCATACTCACTAAGACCAAGCTCCTCTGCGAGGTCGCGTGAGTTAGCTCCGTCAATTCCCGCTTCTGCGACCGCCCTTAAGATGCCCAGACGTAGCAGACAAACGACTGCCTCAAATGATATCGCAGAAAAGGCAATTTTCTGCGCTTCCAACTTCGCTTGAATCGCGGTCAGTTCAGATGGTTGGTTGAATTCGTTTGCCATGTTCTGTTGACCTTTTAGTTTTTCCTGGTCGCCTGAAGATGGCACAGCACCAGTGGCGGATTACGTCCGAGGATGACCATCGACATCATCACTCAAGTCGTGATAACGCAATTGGGTGTTCTACGTATCCGCCAGATTTAGCGTCGTATCATTTCGCCAACACGCAAAGAAACGCCGACAAGCGACTAGTCGTTACGCACAGTGGAGCTGTCGTCCGTATATACCGTTTCAGCATCTACGACATTATTGTGCATTGTTACGCGCGAGTTAAGCGTGTTCGCAATATTGCTGCCAACATCCGCATAATTATTGATGAAGATGCTTCGATCCATGACGGTCGTCGTCACATTGAAATTATGAATCCCTCCGCCAATAAAACCCGCCTGATTTTCTTCGAAGATACTCTGATTGAATACAGGCCGGGTTCCGCCGTACTGAGACGCCTGGTCATCGACCCAGACACCGCCACCATTGCCGTTGGTGCGATTAGCGGAGAACGTGACATTGTTAAATTCGGCATTCGACCCGTAGTTGACGACGGCGCCTCCACCGCGGTATTCGGCGAAGTTGTCGGCTATGCGGCTATCGTCAACCCGGATAGACGACCCAAATCGCATAGTCATGCCACCGCCCGTCAGCGCTTTGTTGTCTTGAACGGTTATTGACTTGAAGTAGGCGAGCACATCGCCGAAGTTGAAGATGCCACCGCCGTCCCGAGCGTAATTACTCGTGAATATCGTGTTTCTTACGATGGCGGACGCCTGGTGTCCCCAGTTGAACATGCCGCCACCGTAGCTATTCTTGATCACACCATCGGCGTAGCCGTCTCTAACCGTGAATCCGTCCAGCACGCCACGAATACTGCCAAGCACAACGTGAAAGACGTTGTCCGTATCGACGCCTTGTGCACCGATGTCACCGCTCAGGACAGTTTTGTTTGCAACCCAGTCTCGATCGTCCAGCACTCGCTCATTACCGGAAAAACCACCGTAGATGCCCACGCCTTCTCGCATAACAAACGAAGCGGATCGGTCCCCGCTCTCGGTCGGATAGTAGGTCCCGGACGCAACCCACACCTGACCTCCTCCCGCCTGATGCGCCGCATCAATGGCGTCCTGCACGGCCGGGAATGCGGTTTGCCAAGACTGTCCATCGGTCGTTTGATCGCTGGACCCGGTGCCAACATAAAAGACGCGTTCCGCTATCTGGACGTCTGTCAGTAATGCCTCGTCGACGCCAAACTGGCCAGTCCCGCCCGGTGGGCGGGAGCGTCCACCCGGTCGGGCACCGAATTCGGTCGTCGGTACATAGGACATCAATTCGCTGATCAGCTCAGATGAAATCTGGTTGGCGGAGAGACCTTCAACCGCAGTTGCCGCTGCAACAAGCGACTCGTATTTTCTCGCTTCGCTCTCCGGTGCTGAAAACGGCCAGTCATCAATCTCAGAATCAATCGATGTGATCCAATCCTCGCCCCAATTGAAAACGGTTGCTGGACCGTTCGTCTCGGAGCGATTGCCGGTGATTCTCGAGTTGATCACTATCGGGTGATTTGCGCCTGCACTGTTGTTGGCGTTGTAAGAACCCTGGTACAAAGCGGCACCCTGATCCAGCGCAACGTTCCGGGAAATGTCAACGTTAACGAGTATCGGATTCGAGTGGCCATCATTGCCGATCGCAGCAGCTCGCATGGCGGTGTTTTCGACAAACGTTGTATTAACGATGACCGGGGAACAACCGAAATCGTTATAGAGAGCGCCACCTTTCGCGATATTCGAATTACCGACGAACGTCGAATTGATAATGATCGGATGTGTGCCCAGATCGTTGGCCATACCGCCGCCGCGACCGATGGCCGCGTTGCCTTTGATTGCGACGTTAATAAATACCGGCTGCCGGTTCACGCCGGACGCTCGATCCTGCGAAAACGACATGTTGTAGACGCCACCGCCCTTGCCGGCGACGTTGTTCTGGATCACCGTATTGCGCACGATAGGCGCGGCGCCATGATTGAACATTCCACCTCCGGAGCCTGAACCGCTTGATGCGTTCATGACGATCTCGGGTGTTATGTGCCCGCGACGCTGACCTCCTCTTCGCTGAACAGCGTAACCGTCTTCGATCACGAAGCCGTCGATAACGGCGTTGTCCGCACCTTTGATGACTGTTAAAGAGTTGTCCGTTTTGACATCTCGCGCGCCGATGTTGCCACTCAGAACGGTCAAGTTCTGCGCCCAGTCCCGTTGTTCGAGGGATTTCTCACCGCCGGCGAACCCGCCGTACATGGCAACACCGTCCACCATGCGAAACGACGCGTCACGATCCTGTTCAGCGGTGGGATAGTAAGTTCCGGCCGCGACCCAGATATCGTCTCCGGCTTTCGCACTCATTAGAGCCGACTGCAAATCTGCGAAGGGCTCAGCCCATGAGCTTCCGTCGCCGCCGCTTGCGTTCGCGTCGACATAAAGGACGTTCTTCGCCTGTGAATGCGCTGCAAATATGCACGCAAAACAGGCCACTAATGTGAGATGAGTCGCTGACCAGCGACGGCTTCGTTTGTCCACTGAATTTCGCATGACTCACTCCGGCTCAGATGCCAACAATTCAGCCAACTGAGCGCTCAAAGCCTCGTAAGACCGCGCGGCTGCGCCGGTCAGCTCGGAGTTCAGAAGGTTGTTTTTCTCAAACGGATCGGACGTCAGATCATAGAATTCTTCACGATCCGAGCTTACGAACAACTTGAAATAGCGATTGCGTATCGTTCTTTCATTCACTGTTTCACGGACTCGATTGCCAGGAACACCCCGCGGCACAGATCCGAAAACATCTGCGTAGGCATAGTCACGCACCGCATCGCTTTCGCCGAACAACACAGGTGTCAAACTGACTGTGTCAAAAGCTTTGTCGTTTGGCAGAATCGCCTCAATTTCGATGCCGGCAAGATCAACCAGGGTGGCGTAGATATCCACGGAATTCGCCAGCGCCTTGCTGACCTGTCCATTTTCAATGCCAGGACCAACGAAAAAGAAGGGCACATTCACACCACCTTGAGTAATGCTGCCCTTGGAGTGAGTGAAATCAAATGGCGGCATCGCGACTGCCTCGGGCGTGCCGTTATCGCCGATAAAGAGAACATAGGTATTGGCTCGTTGCGCTTCGCTCAGGTGAGCAAGCAGACGGCCTATTTCGGTATCCAGCGCCTCGATCATCGCGTTGTAATAGGCGTGTTGATTCTGATCGTTGAGTGCGTCCGGGTCCAGATTGCGCGCATCACTGTTAAGCAGGTGCAATGGTGGTAAGTGAAACGGTGTGTGTGGTGCATTGAAGGCCATCCACAGCAACCAGGGCTTTTCTCCGCTACGTTGATCCAGCCACTCAATCGCATCGTCCACCTTGTCGGACCCGGCCCAACCGGTTTTGCCTTCGGTGATTTCGCCGTTAATAACTTTCGACCACGCGAAATAACTTTCAACACCACCGCTACGCACGCTGCCGGCGTAGTGATCAAAGCCAGCCAGATTTGGATGCTCGACCGCACCGTTGGTCTGATCAGCAAGGTGCCATTTGCCGATGGCCGCTGTTTCGTAGCCAAGTGCAGCGTCGGCCTTCAGGGCCATGGGTAGCGTAAACTCATCAGCGCGCAGCCCAGGAGCCGGAACGATCTCCCCACCCCCTCTACGCGGTCGGCCGACATCTCCCAACTCCTTGTGTGCGCCGTCTGCTTTTTCGGGAACCGGTAGCGCCGCTATGCCGCTTGTAGCGGGTATGCCGACGCCGGTGCGAAATCCATAGCGACCTGAAAGGATTGTCGCGCGCGTCGGCGAACACACAGGTTGCGACCAAAAATTGTCAAACCGCATGCCCGCCTCACACAGAGAATCCAGATTAGGCGTCACGGCGGTCGCACTACCCACGCCGTAACAATCGAGCGTTTCGACCGCCATGTCGTCACCGATCAGAACGATGAAATTAGGCGGCGCCTCACGCGCCTGGTCCGCGGGTTCATCCGAGCACGCAGACAAAAGACTGCTTAGAACAACTAATGCTGCTAGTGACAGCGCTCGGCACACGATTGATATTCCTCACTGGAACCAGATCAGTAGCAGTACATAACTTGTACTGCCATGCGGTACTCAAGAATTGTAGTGTACTACAATCATCCGCGCCAGACTCTGGCCAGATTCCTGCCAATTCAAGGCCACAAGTTTCCGTCTGCGGGACAATCAGTCATTATCCTCCCTTCATATCGAGGAAGTCAGGGGCGGGAATGAGCGTTTGGACACAGGTCCTGGAAATGGCGGAAAACACGCCCGACGATCGCAATCGCTACGTCGACTTTCTTCGCGCCGTCTCGATTTTGATGGTCGTGTCGGGACACTGGCTCATCGTTGCGCTGTATTACCAGGACGGCATGCTGACTCCCGGTGATTTACTCGAACTGAAACCGAATACGCAATGGCTCACCTGGTTATTCCAGGTCATGCCGATCTTTTTCATCGTCGGTGGCTATGCGAATGCCGTTTCCCTGGAAAGTGCGCACCGCCGTGGCGTTGGCTACGCCGGTTGGCTGGCCACTCGTTTGCATCGACTCGTTACACCCCTGCTCGCCTTACTCATTGGTTGGGCAGTGCTCGCCGCGGCATTCTATTTCATTGGCGTTGACGGTGATATTACCCGGCTTGCCTCCCGCAGCGCGCTCATTCCGATCTGGTTTCTCGCCATCTACATCATTGTCGTGGTGCTGGCACCTACGATGTACTACGCCTGGCGTCGCTGGGGCTTTGTATCGTGGTTCGCCTTGGCTGCAGTTGGTGCACTGATCGATATCGCCTTTTTTGCGGCGAATCTCGAATGGCTGGGCTGGAGCAACTACTTGTGGGTCTGGCTGTCGGTGCATCACCTGGGTTTTGCGTGGCGGGATGGACGACTGGGCAGTCCGGCGCGACTGCTATTGTATTCCGCCATCGGCTTCGGTGCGTTGTGGCTGCTAATTTTCAAAGGACCTTATCCGTTCGCTATGGTTGGGTCACCGGACGAGGGCCTGAGCAATACGCTGCCTCCAAAAATTACGCTGTTGGCGCTCGGCGTTTTTCAATTTGGCCTGTTGCTTGCTATCGAGGCACCAATGCGCCGCTTCCTGTCCAGCGTTCGCGTGTGGGCGGCTACGGTACTGATCAACAGTATGATCATGACCTTGTACCTGTGGCACATTACGGTAATGATCGTCGTCACCTCTCTCGCCTACCTCGCTGACGGTTTCGGACTCGGCATTGAACCAGGAACCAGCGAATGGTGGCTCACACGACCTGTATGGCTCGGGGTCCTGTATGCCGTTCTGCTGCCCGTGACATTTGCTCTGGCGCCACTGGAACGACGACCACGTCGTGCCGACGCACCGGTGCCTGCCGCCGCCCGACAAGTCGGTGGCGCTATTATGATTTGTCTCGGCATCGCTTACCTGGCGTTGTTCGGATTCGGTAGCGCACCGATACCAGGGCTCGACGTCGCGGTTTTTGTAGTCGTAATCGCAGGGTCCTGGATCAGCGGATTACTACACGGTTTTAGATAGCCGGACTTAAACTACGGCAGAAATGCCACAAAACAAACGCAATCCTGACGGGATGATCCATGCTCAAGGCCGGTTCCAAAGCACCTGAATTCATGTTGCAAAATGATCAGGGGGGCGATTCGTCGCTCACTACCCTGCTGGCTGAGGGGCCCCTGATCCTGTATTTCTACCCGGCCGATTTCACGCCCGGCTGCACAAAGGAAGCCTGTTCGATACGCGACATTCACAGCGAATTGGTCGCGGTGGGACTAACCGTCGCCGGCATCAGCCCGCAGAGCATGGACAGTCACGCCCGCTTCCGCAAGGCGCATGATCTGCCTTTCGTGTTGCTTAGCGACCCGCACAAGATCGCGATCAAAATGTACGACGTCGACGGTCCGTTTGGCATCGGAGTGCGGCGTGCGACGTTTCTGGTCAATGAGGACGGAACAATTCATGACGCCGTCCTGGCCGACATATTCGTCGGTGAGCACGAGGCATTCATCAAGAAGGCTATCGCGCTTAGCGAATCGGCTGGCGCGGGAGCGAACACCGTCGACGAATGAGGCACTATCCAGTAACGGTCACGGTCACCTTGCGCTGATGCGGCGCATAACGATGTTCCCACAAGTAGACGCCTTGCCAGGTACCCAGGTCGCAACGACCGCCCCGCACCGGCAAATTCAGATCCGCGTGGGTCAACACGCTACGGATGTGTGCGGGCATGTCGTCCGGCCCCTCGGATGTGTGCGTGTGCGCGGGATCTCCATCTGGCGCCAGTCGCGACATGAAGGTCTCCAGGTCACGCATTACTGCAGGATCCGCGTTTTCGCACAACATCAACGACGCGCTCGTGTGGCGAACAAAGACATTGCACATACCGATGTCGACGCCAGACTTAGTTACGGCATTTTGCACGCTCGCCGTCAGATCGTAGGTGCCCCGCCCCTCAGTCGATAAGTGAATTTCACTCTGACTGATCACTGTAGTGGTGGTGCAATAAAAGGATCACCGAATCTCAGGCGAATGGTTTTGGTCTTGCCAAACCACGGAATCGAGATGATGTAGATGTTGTCGAACTCGTCATGGTGTATCGCAGGGACATTCTTACTTGCACCAGAGTTGGCGATGAGTTCGGGCACAGTGTTGCTGTGCCCGACAACGAGAATAATCTTGCCTTTGTGGTTTTTGAGAATCGTCTTGAGCACAGTTTCGGTATCGGTCGCGTCATAGGTGTGGATCGGCAGATTGAGGGCATTGGCAAGCGGCTCTGCTGTTTCCTGCGAGCGTTTATAGGCGGTTGCATAGACCGCATCAATGCCAGCGACGACATCCACATCAACAAGCTGTCGCATCAGCTCAGCGACACGTCGTTGGCCCGCCTCATTCAGACCTGGGTCGGATTCAGGCGCATCAAACTGCTCGGCATGACGGACAAATATGATCGTCGTTGTGGCCTGAGATTCGAAAAACCATGCCAGGCCGATCGCAATGGCCGTATAGATCACTATGACCTGTAACCGCCGGAGCCGACGCTTTCGCTTGCGATCTTGATCTTTGGAGGTGCGCATGGAATGCGACTTTACGAGGTTTTGCTGGTTTTGACTACGTCTC
>Ga0255052_10003663_pt1 | contig 10590 bp, 10 predicted proteins | sample JV7_2_21_MG_FD_188632 | JGI IMG/M metagenome (GOLD analysis project Ga0255052, IMG submission 188632) | Seawater microbial communities from Jervis Inlet, British Columbia, Canada - JV7_2_21 | ecosystem: Environmental > Aquatic > Marine > Inlet | place: Canada: British Columbia | collected...
GCCTGCTTGTATAGCGACCAGGGTGGCTGGAGCTCGAATTCCTGGCTGCGATAGGCCCCGGATAGGTCCAGCTGTCTCAGCTTGGCATCGATAGTCTCCGGCGACGGACAGTCGGCGTATGCCGGTGCCGAACCCAGCGCCCAGACTAGAGCCACCAGAACTGTCGTCTCTGATCTCACGGTGTCTCTCATCTACCACGACGGCTACATCGTCGGGGAGGGCCACTGCGCCCTCCCGCGGGCCGGCACGGAGGCCGGCCCCTACATGGTTGACGTTGTAGGGGAGGGCCTCTGCGCCCTCCCGTCGGCCGGTACAGGGGCGCGGCCGTTACGACAGCAGCCAGGCGCGGATGATACCCGCTCCAAACTGACTCGTCACCAGGGTCAGCGCGCCGGCTAGCCCCACACCCAAGACCAGAACCGCCACGACCTCCGACACCAGGATCGTGCCGATGCTGAGGCGGGACCCACCGATCTTGGTCATGGTCTCGATCTCTCGGCGACGCAGGCGCAGCGATAGCAGAAAGACCAGGGCGGCCGTGGCAATCGTTGCTGCAGCCACCAGCAGGATCGCTGCAATGACAAAGCCCTGGATGGTCAGGATCGTATCGAGTAGATCGTTCATCACGCTGGTCGGCTGGACAATCTGGCTCGGCTCTTCCCCGCCCTCGTAGCGCCCCATCAGAATGGTGCCGGCTTTCTGATCCCTGGGCACCGCGACGATGGCGCTCACCGGGTAGTCCGACATGTCGCCGTGAAAGTGAAAGCTGTCCACATTGTCGGGGGTGATCTCGTTGTACTGCACCACCGATGCGTTGCCGACGATGGTGTCGCCCTCCCGCTTCAGAACCCCGGCCGCAGCCTCGGGAGCGGCTAGATCCTGGTGTCCGTGAACCAGACCCTCGATCACCCATGTCGTCTTGATATCGACAAAGATCGCCTCGTCGTCGGCACTGTACGCGGGGGCCAGCACTCCGACGACCGCCATCTTGAGCGGATAGACACCCGCCAGGTCGAAGACACTCTCCGGTGAGGAAATCACCTCGCCACCGACTCCAACCCCGAGATCCTCGGCCACCCTGGAGCCGATCACGCATTCACCCAGAACGGCCATTGGACGACCCGCGGCAAAATGCAGCCGCCGAAAGTCGAAGTACTCCAGGGTCGTGCCGACGATGGGAATATCCCGCGAGCGAAATCGCACGTAGAGGGGAATCGGTGTGGCCAACTCGAACTCGACCACTCGCAGGGCCTCGGCGTAGGTGGTGAGCTCCGGTGGATCGGAATCGAAGTACAGGGAGTTGAGGACCAACTCCAACGGACTGCCCTTGGCCCCCACCAAAAGGGGTGTCGCTTCGGCTCGCGCGGTCAGCTCGGCAGAGCTTTGGCCCACGATTACGTTCAAGCCCACCGGCAGGAACACGATCAGGGTAATCGAAGCCACCAAGATCATGGTCTTGATCTTGTGGTAGGCGAGATACCGCCAGGCTAGGTAGAGGACGTCGCTCATGTGTCGTAGAACTGCTTGAAATCGATCACCCTCTCGAACCGGGACAGCAGATCGTGGTCGTGGGTCACCGTGACCAGGGTGGCACCGTCCCTGTCCACATAGTCGAACAGGATGTCCAGAACACGCCCCTTGTTGGTGGGGTCGAGATTCCCGGTGGGCTCATCCGCCAGGATCAATGGGGGTCGAGCCAGCAGAGCTCGACAGACCGAGACCCTCTGGCGCTCGCCCTGGGAGAGATGGTTGACATAGCGACCGAGATAGCCACCGATTCCCACCTCCTCGGCCAGCTCGGCCGCCCGCTCTCGCACCTGCCTGGTGAGATCGAGGGATCGATTGATCCGATAGGGCAACAGGACATTGTCCAGAACATTCAGGTACTCCAGCAGCTCGAACTCCTGGAAGACCAGACCGATGCGACGGATCCGAAAGTCCCGGCGGGCCGCATCGTCCAGTGCCCCGATCTCGGTGCCCTGGGTCTGGACCTGGCCGGACTGGGGCGAGCGGATCCCAGCGATGAGATTGAGCAGGGTGGTCTTGCCCGAGCCACTGGGCCCGATGATGGCCACCTTTTCCCCCGATTCGATCACGAGCTCCGGCACATGGAGGGCAAACTCCCCCTCTGTATAGCGAAACCGTAGGTCTTTGATGGAGATCATGGGACGAAACCGGGCACGAAAGCCCTACTCTAGCGCGCCCGTAGGCCTTCTGAGGAACCCCGGCAGCCGATCCCCCGTAACCCGAGGGGGGAGTTAAACGATCTGTACTTCATGAGCGTCTAACTTGAGAGAACCTGAAAGGGTTCTCTGTCTTGGTTTCCATATCGACTCGATCCGAGGAGGGACTCGATGAACAGATCAACTTCGACCTGGCTAGTGGCCCTTGTCTTGCTGATCTCTGTCGGCTGCGGGCAGGTGCAGGAACAGGCGACGGAATCTGCAGTTGACCAGCCAGAACAGGATGCAGAGCTATCCGAAGTCGACATCGCCTACGAAGAGGCGGCCGACGCTTACGAGGCGACGGAGGACCCCGCTGAGCGGGTTGCCATCGCTAAGGACTTCCTGTCCCGTTTCCCCGACACTGAAAAAACTGACAACGCTCTGGCACGGGCAATGTACCCCCTCATCGAGGATCTGGAGAAACCCGACGAGGCCTACGCTTTGTTCGAAGAGTATCTTCCGCAAATCACCGCTCCCGAGGTCAAGTTCGAGGCGCAGCAGAACCTGGCGGTGCTGCACTCCATGACCGGCAACCGCGAAGCGCTCAGCAGCCTGGCCAAGACCATGGCCGCGGAGCACGACTTCCAGTACACCGACCATCTCGATCTGATGGAGGCTGCGGTCGAGGCCGAGGCCTGGGATCTAGCCATTCAGCAGGCGGACGCCTCTCTGGCGCTGGCCACGCCCGAGGCCTTCAAGGCTCAGTACGACGACATCAGCGACGAGGACGCCCAGCGCTGGGGTCGCCGCCGCGAGGCGTTCTCGGCGGCTCACAAGGGCTGGGCACAGGAGAACCTGGGCCACCACGAGGCTGCCCTCGACACCTTCGCCAGCAACGCCGAGAAGACCACCTATTCCTTCCTCGGTATCGACGACACACCGTTACATATCTACTGGGGCAAGAGCTTGATTCTTCAGGGACGGTTCGAGCAGGCCATGGAGAAGCTCGAAGTCGAAGCTCTCTATGGCCCCAAGGAGGCCAAGGAAGCCTTCATCGAGGCATGGGCAGCCCTGCACGGCAGTGACGAAGGTCTCGAAGAGCACTTCTGGTCTCTGCGGCAGAAGAACGCCAAGCCGCTGCCCCAGTTCACGCTGGCCAACTACGACGGCGACACGATAGACACCGCCGACTTTGTCGGTGATGTCCTTCTGGTGGCCGCCTGGAACCCCACGTGAGGCGGCTGTCGCGTGGAGTTACCACGCCTCGAGCCGCTGTGGCAGAAGTACCAGGACCAGGGTCTGACCATCATCGCCATCGACTCCAATCGGGACACCGAGAGGGCGCAGAAGTTCATCGCTGAAAACAACCTCACCTACCACATGCTGGAAGACACGGAAGGCGAGGAGACCGTCGTCGGCGACAAACTCCAGATCAATGGCTTTCCCACCTCCTATCTGGTGGACCGACAAGGTCGGATCCTCTACTCCCATATCGGCTTCGACGAAGGGGACGAGGTGAAGCTCGAAGAGGAGATCAGGAAACTCCTGGAATCCTGACGCTCGACTTGTAGCCGCGGGCCTCTGTGCCCGCGGTTCGCCCGAGGCTACAATGCGGCCCCCACCACGGGCCGGCACGGAGGCCGGCCCCTACATGGTTGACGTTGTCGGGGGGGCCACTGCGCCCTCCCGGGTGCAAGCTCTCGGGCCTCGAATCCGTCTACACATTTGAGAGCGCAGGGACTTGGATCCATCTACTAGACATATCTATGTCAAGCAGATATGCTCTGATGTGTGAGAACGACTGTGCGACTCGATGACGATCTCCTTCGGGAGGCAAAGCGCTACGCGGCCGAGCGCGGCACCACCCTCACCGCGATACTGGATCAAGCCCTGCGAGAGATCCTGGCCCGGCGCGAGCGCTTGCCTCAGCAAGAGCGGACGCCATTGCCCACCTTCAAGGGTCGTGGTCTCCAACCCGGAATCGACTTGGATGACATGGCTTCACTTGTCGATCTGATGAACGGCAGCGATGATTCTCCCTGACGTCAACATCCTCGTACACGCCTTCCGGGAAGACTCACCCCGACACACCGACCTGCGACCATGGTTGGAGGATCTTCTGTTCTCTGATTCGTCGTTTGGCCTTTCTGAACTGGTACTCAGTGGCTTCCTGCGCGTGGTGACCCACCCGCGGGTTTTCGACCCACCCACACCGCTGGGAGACGCTCTTACCTTTGTCGAGGCCCTTCGCAGCAGGAACAACTTTGTTCTCCTCGCTCCAGGCCCACGTCATTGGGCCATCTTCACTCGCCTGTGTCGTGAGTCAGATGCCCGGGGCAACCTGATCCCCGATGCCTACCTCGCCGCGCTCGCTATTGAGTCAGGCAGTGAGTGGGTCACCACCGATCGTGACTTCAGTCGCTTCCCAGATCTGCGTTGGAGCGTGCCCAGCTGAGCCCGGGCCGATTTGTAGGGGCCTCGCCTCCGTGCCGGCCGACGGGAGGGTACAGAGGCCCTCCCCTACAGTCGCTGTTCTTGCAGGATCTGGAGACCCGTGACCTTCCAGGCACCATCCACCGGCTGGATGGTCAGCTCGGCCTCGTATTGGTTTGTCCGGGTGTGAATATGACCCCAGTGGCCGACCGAGCCGGAGACATTCCATAGGGCGTGGGCGAGAAAGCCCTGCTCACCACGCAGCTTTCGCGGCTCCACCTCGAGCATCTCGATCTCCTTGACCTTGGCCCGGGCACCGCCCTGGCTGGCCAGCTCCAGACCACGACGGGTCTCGAGGTAGATCTCGGTCAGCAGGTCCCCGGAGACGCTCTGGTCCAAGACATCGTAGATATTCTCTTCACCCCGAAAGTCGAAGGCCCGATAGACATTGTGCAGGAGCGCGGCGACAATCTCCTCGGATCTCTCGTCGCTGAGTCGGCTCGGGTAGGCGACGGCAAAACAAACGCCGGTGAGCACCAACAGACCTGCCAGCATCGCCAGACCCTGGCGGGGAAAGGTACCGGTCTTGATCGCCCCCCGGGTTTGAACCACCGCCAGGATCACCAACAGCGAGGCCAGGATCGAGCCGACCCAGGCCGCGAGTCGCACCGGCAAACTGGGCGGCGGTTTGATGTCCAGCAGTGTGGGTAGTGTCGGGTTTTTGAGGAAGTTCTTCCACCACAGGACATTGTCGTCGGGCACCAGGAAGAATCGCAGCGGACCGGCCTCGTCGGTAGCAGCGGCTGGAATCCTCTGGATCCGATCGGTGAACAGATCCCAGGTCAGCGATGCCTCCTGTGGCAGACCCTCGGTGGGCGCCACGAAAATCACTCCCAGGGTGGCCGATATGGCATCGAGCTCCTCCGGCGGGCTGATCACGATGCTCGTCCTCAGGCTCCGGCGGAGAAAATTGACTCTGTCGAGCTCCGGCTCCACCGGCCGGCCATCGATGGTCAGGTTCTGATGCTGGGCCAGGAAATCGGCGACCCTCATCTGCAGGTCGTACTGCATCTCCACCGGGATGGTCTTGCGCCCTGCCAACCCCAGTTCGATCCACTCCTCCATATCCACCGGCCGCACGATGATCTCGGTGCGCACCTCGTAGGGCTCCACGTACAGGAAGGCGTTGATGGGTGAGTCGTATTGGCGCCGCAGGTTCCGGTTGCGGAACCTCGAGTACCAGGGGTCGTCCCAATCGAGATCCAGGATCTCCTCGGTGCCGAAGTACCGAAAATCGTTGACCGGTAATTCTTCATGGTAGGTAACCATGCCGATACTGGCTGCCGAGAAGCCTTCTCCGGAGGTGGGTGGTTTCATGGAAATGGTGGCGGGGCGGCCACTCAGCGGATACTCCAGAATCGCAAAGATCACATCTTCCCCTTCGCCCTCTGGCACCGGCATCGGCTCGCCGGTGATCTCATCTCTCTGCACCCTCTTGCGGGGCTCCATCTCCAGGATGCGCCCTGGAATCGGCGGGCCACCATCGAGGCGAAAGACAAGGTCTTCGCCGAAGAAGCGCACCAGGCGATCCACAAAGGGTTCAGGGTCGTAGCCCATGCGCTCGTACACCGCGTCAGGCATCAGATTGCGAAAGCCCAGCAGATCGGGGCCACCGATTTCCAGCTCCACCCGGATAGCGGACTCATCGATAAAGATCTCAGCGATCGTCGAAGCTGTCATGGCCTTGGTGACCACGATGGCGTCAGCATGACCTCGAGAAGCGACCAACTGCAGAACCGCAAGCACAACTCCGAGCAACGCCCTGCGTACCAAGAAATGCATCGCGTAAGGGTATAACCTTCTGGCCTTAGGGAGGAACGATGAGAAGAGCTTTGGCCGCAGGTTGCATCGTTGCAGTGATCCTCGCCATCGGCGTTACTCCAGCTCATGCCAAAAAGAGGCCCCTAGAGCAATTCCTGGTAGAGGCCCAGGCACCGGGTGATTCGCAGAGCGTCACGACACCCGTTCTACAAGTCAACATCTACAAGTGGTCAACCGCTGACGATCTCGAAGCCGTCACCGATGCCATCGAAGAGGCTGCCGAGAATCGCCGCGCCTATCGCGCTGTTCACACAGCTCTCGGGAGCCTGGGCAAGGCCGGCTACATGTTTATGCTGGGTGGACAGGGCTGGCCCATCCGCTACGCCCAAGAGCGCCAGGTCGACGGCAAGAGGCAGATCCTCCTGGCAACCGATCGACCCCTGACATTCACAGAGATCTATCGCGGCTCGGCGGTGCGCGAGTACGACATCACGCTGATCGTATTGACTTTGGACGATTCCTCAACGGGCGACGGTGTCGTCTCCGTCGGCACCGAGGTCGAGTGGAATGAGGCCAAGGGCCAACTGGAGATCACCAATACCTCTTCCCAGCCGGTGCGCCTTGGTAACGTGCGCCCGGTCGAATAGGAGCAGGCCAGCGCGCTGCCCGGTCCGAAGGCTTCAAAACGAATCCCTTGGTTGTATTCTCGAGAGACGAAGTATTGATATTTCATCATAAGCGGGTTATGATATTTGCATGGAACGAAGCGTTAAGGAGTATCTCGCTGAGATCGGGCGACGTGGTGGCCGAAAGAGCCGCCGAGCTCTGGACCCCGAAACAGCGCGGGCGATGGTTCGCGTGCGGGAGGCGCGACGCATGTACCGTCGATTCCATTCGGAGTGCTTCTGGTCGTTCGATCCCGACTACCGAATCGGTTCATCGGACATCGACTGGGTAGCAGCGCAGCTCCGTAAGCACGGTGGGCGCAATGCCTGGGAGGCCGCGGGGAAACTGTGCCACTGACCGACTATCAGGCGGACCTCGCTCGGTTGCTCTCCGAGAATCGAACATTCGACTCCTACCTCGCGGGTGGAGCCGCCGTCCTGATCGAGCCGAACACCTCGAGGTTCAGCCGCGATCTCGACTACTTCCACGACTCCGAGGCTCGGGTCGCGGAAGCGTACTCTGTCGACCGAAGATTGCTCGAAACCGACGGGTACACCATCGACGTGGACCTGAATCAACCCGGTTTCGTACGCGCGATCGTACGCAAGGACGGTCACGCTACCAAGGTCGAGTGGGCGCGCGACTCGGACTGGCGGTTTATGCCCACGGTGCGTGACGTTCGGGTTGGATTCATGCTCCATCCGGTCGACCTTGCCGTCAACAAGGTGCTCGCGCTCGGCGGCCGCGACGAACCGCGCGACGTCCTGGATGCGCTCCATTTCCACCGGCACGTGCTCGTGCTCGGCGCGCTGTGCTGGGCGGCCTGTGGCAAGGACCCTGGTTTCACTCCGTTGTCGCTCCTGGAGCTACTGCGACGGCGCGGGCGCATACGCCCGGAGGACCTCACGCGACTCGATCTCACCGAGCCTGTCGACCTGCACTCCGTCAAGAGCTCGTGGATCGAGGCGCTTGACTCGGTGGAGCCGTTCGTCGCAACCATGCCATTCGAGGAGATCGGCTGTCTCTACCACAGCACTACTCGACAGGAGTTTGTCGACCCTCGAGAGGTAACCGACGCCGTACCGCATTTCGGTAGGCCCGGCGGTGTGCTGCCGCGCATCGTGGACTAGCTGGGTCATCTCACCGACGTCGCCGAGAGGAGCGTTTTTCCAGATTTCGACCCTAATGGAGGCCAGGTCGGGCTGCCCCTTGCATACCTAGAACCTGAACGTCGCCACGAACTGGAATTGTTTGGCGGTATTGCGCTCTCGGTCCTTGTTTTCTCGGCTACCCCACAGGAACTCCATCCCCAGGTCGATCTCGGAGATCGGCGACCATAAATAGTTGACCGTGGCCCGCTGCGTGCTGCGATAGAAATCCTCCGGCAAGAAGTCGAGATCATCGACCCGGACGTAGCCGTAGACAAAGGTCGAGCGGACCGCCTTGAAGAGTCCCAACGGATTCCGCCTCCACCAGTGCTGAAATGCAACGTAACCGGAGAGCACCTGGAGTGTCTCGAGATTCAGATCCGGATCGAAGACGGCATCGAAACCGCCCACCGTCCCCAGATCGTTGATGTAGCGCCCCAGCCCATCTCCACCGCTGACCTGGAATTTGAAGTTGTCCCGCCTGTCCCACTTCTTGATTGCCAAGTTGCCACTGAAGGTCAGCCCCCAACCAAAGGCCGAGTCCTCATTATTGGTCAACTCTTGCCCAGTGTCATCGACAGGAAAGCCGGCGATGCTCCGAACAATGGCGCCCAGCTGCAGGTGACCCCAGTCTCTCTTCTTCGTTATCCGGGCAATTGTGTCCGGGAATTTGCTGATACCGGTCCCACCGGTAATCGAAGGGCTGGGATCCTCGAATGACAACGCAAAAGGTCGATTGCCTCCCAGGCCTTTCGTCCAGCGTAGCTGCGCCTGACGCGTCTGTACTTGTGCGTTCAAGCCCTCGAAATCCACATCTTCGGGCTCGGCAGCCTGGTCCTGAAGGGTCGTCCAGGTCTGGCCGAGAATGAAGCGGTTGTACTGCCCATAGGCATGACGAAGACGAAGAACATCCGAGCCGCCTCCTCCATCACCTGCAAAGTCGCCCTCGACAAAGGCCCTGAATTGGCCAACGCTCGAGTCCAGGCGCAAATCCCAGTTCAATCTCGAGCGCTGGGCCGAGATGACGAAACCCTGGTTGAGAAAATCGTCGCTCGAGACATCTCCGACAGGGATCGAACCGGCGACGAAGCGATCCTTGGAGCCGATGGGGTCGAGGCTGTAAACAACTCCGAGGCGAACGAAGCCGCCAAACCTGCTTGCCATGCCGGTGCCTGGAATCCGGATCGAGCCCGGGAAGTCGCCGGCCGTCAAGACGTTCTCGGGAGTGTCCGGTGGGTTGGCGAGATCTTCTTCTACCTTTGACAGACGCTCTCGAAGAGCCAGTTCGTCCTTGCTTAGCTCAGGAGCCTTCGTCCCCAGGTTCAGGCTCATCTGATCGAGCTGTGTCTTCAGGCCCTTGAGGGCATCGGACTGGTCCTTGATTGTCTGGCTCTGCTCCTCGAGGAGCTCCTGCTGCTTCTCCAACTGTTTCTGCTGCTGCTCGATCAGCTTCTGCAGCTCGCTCAAGGTCAGCTGTTTGTCGTCGTCCTGCGCCTGGGCCAAGGGAGGCCCAGCCAATAGCGCAATAGCAATCAGGACGGAGGTATGGATCCGGGACATAACTCTTCTCCTCACTGGCGCGATCCAGCGCCAGACCTTTCCTCTAGGTCCGCCAATTATGTCCGATGTGGCCGGCAGACCGCCGTCTTGTAGCGGCGGGCCACTGTGCCCTCCGATCGTCCGCAGCTACGAGCCGGACATTCCCCCGTTCTCCAGGTAGATCGTCTGGGTCGGAAACGCGAACTCTATTCCCTCGGCTGCAAATCGCCGCATCAGCTCCAGGTTGATGGCCTGCTGGATGTCCATCTTGACCTGATATTGAGGAACGAGAACGAAATAGATGGTCTCGAAGATCAAGGCAGAGTCCCCGAATTCTTTGAAATGAGAGCGGTCGAAGCGAACCTGCTCCTGAGCCTCGACGACCTCCTGAATCATGGCCGGGATCTTCTCGGTCTTCTCCCTCGGTGTGTCGTAGATGACACCGACGGTGAAATTCGCCCGCCGTTCGTTCAGCCGACCGAAATTCTGAATGCGACTGCTCACCAAATCGCTGTTGCCAAAGACCAACTGCTCGCCGATCAGGCTGCGCAGCCTTGTGGTCTTCATCCCGATCGTCTCCACTGTGCCCATCTGATCGCCTATCTTGAGATAGTCCCCAATGACGAACGGTCGGTCGATATAGATGGCAAAGGCTGAAAAGAGATCACCCAGGATATTCTGGGCAGCCAGAGCCACCGCGATGCCACCGATGCCGAGCCCGGTGACCAGTCCTGTCACATCGACCCCGATGTTCTCCAGACCGATCAGCAGGACCGCCGTCCAGATCAGGAACTTCCCCGCCCACTCGACACCTGCCA